>LNFM01001087.1_pt1 | contig 86816 bp, 83 predicted proteins | sample 596031 | NCBI WGS metagenome assembly LNFM01 (sample SAMN04254537, study PRJNA301005) | activated carbon metagenome | isolation source: dual media filters at the Ann Arbor, Michigan drinking water treatment plant | place: USA: Ann Arbor | reverse complement strand
CCCGCCGATCTCGACGCCCGCATCGAGCGCATCCTGTCAAACCCATCCACTGCCGCACGCCTGACAGCGGCGCAAAAAGCGTTTCTCGAACAACTGAAATCCGGGAGTGGTTCAGGCTCATGACATGAGCCCGCGTTGCATTCGAAAGGCCCGATAGGGCATACTTTCTCTAAGATGACGGACAGGGGGATATTGTTGTGGCGTATCGTCGAACCGCAAGCCGCACAGCACACATGAAGGCGCTGCTCGCCAGCGCGTCGGCAGTCTCCCTCGCAGTCATGCTCGGCAGCCCAGTCGCGTGGGCCGAACCAACCGCAGAGACCCGCACCGCCGTCCTCGGCCGCGACCTCATGAGCCATGCCCTTCTGCAAGGTCTCGGCGCGCACGATCCATCTCTCCCTTCGCCGCAGCGCTTCCCCGATCCCGCCTGCGATCCCTCGCCCTCCTCCGGCGAGCGTGTGCAACCGGCAAAGTGCCAACTCACGCCCGAACCAACCCCGGCCCCGGCACCCGGCCCGTCGCCCGACCCCACGCCCCAACCCGTTCCCGGCCCCGCCCCCGAACCGCCCAAACCGCAGTTCGCCTATCACCCGCCGGGCGCCCTCATCGAAAAAGACAAAGGGCGCGGCCGCACCAACGACCGCTTCGTCTATCTGCCCAACATCATCTTCCCGCTGAAACTCGGTGATGGCCGCTTCCCGCACATGAACTCCCAAATCTGGGGCTACGGCGGTGGCGGCTGGGGCGGCAAAGGCGCAGCTGGCGGCAGTGAAAGCGACCGCCGCAACTTCGATCCCATGCAGCAGCGCGACAACTACTGCGAAGTGCGCGGCTGGGCGATGCCGCTCTGTCCGTCCGGCGCTGGCCACCAAGGCCAGGACATTCGCCCCGCAACCTTCAAAGACAACCAGTGGGAAGCCGTCGCCGTCGTCGATGGCACCATCACAAACGTCACCAAAAACACGACCGTCCAACTCAAAGCCAAAGACGGCACCGACTACTATTACCTCCACATGCATCCAAGCTCCATCAAGGTCAAAACCGGCCAATCGGTGAAGCAAGGCCAAGTGCTCGGTAAAGTGTCGAAGTATATGAACGGCTCGCCGTCGACGAGCCTACACCTCCACTTTCAAGCCCGCCAAACCATCAAGGCCGGCACCAAAACGATCACCGCCTACGTGCCCGTCTTTACATCCCTGGTCGCAGCCCTGCGCCGCGACAAGGGTCTGGATCCCGCCATCGCTGCCGACGGCACCCTCGCGATCGACGCGGCCTATGAAGTCGGTGCGGCGCCGCCCACGCCGCCACCGCAGCCCGAACCCCAACCGGCCCCAGAACCGATCCCTGCACCTGAACCCGCACCAGTACCGGCACCTGAGCCCACCCCAGTGCCAGAGCCGGCGCCGGTCCCCGAGCCCGCACCTGAACCCGCTCCGGCTCCGGCGCCAGAACCCACCCCGGCTCCGCAACCAGAACCTGCGCCGCCACCGGCACCAGCGCCCGAGCCCGCACCAGCACCCACTCCGCTGCCCGAACCGCCGCCAGTTCCAGCGCCGTCACCTGCACCGGCACCCACGCCTGCACCAGAACCGCAACCCGCTCCAACACCCGCGCCGCAACCGGCCCCCATACCCGAACCTGCGCCCGATGCCGAAAAAGGCTGGTGGCAATGGATGAAGGATGGCGTCTCCGGTTGGTGGTCAAGCTGGCGCAATTGATGGCCGCCGTGGCCTCACGAGGTAATAAGATGTCGATGCGTACAATCCGTCTGCTCGCGGCCCTTCTCGCAGCCGTCGCCGCGCCTTTGCCCGCCAGCGCGCAAAAGCCCGACTACGACCGCCTCAACAACATTCTCGAGGACAAGTTCAATCCCGCGAACGCCCCTGACACGGCAACAAAACCCCCACCCGCACCGGCACCCGTCACGCGCTCGGTCACCGAAAGCGCAAACCCGCCACCCACACAGAAAAAGCAAGATTTCGATTACGTGAAGCCCGATGCCAATGCGCTGAAGCGCAAGCGCCAGGGTGGCGGCTCCGACGGCTGGTACGAGAGCATCAAGAAGAAGGTCTGGGGTAAGTCGTCGTCACTGTCACCGATGGTGTCACCGGCCAACGCCGCGCCTCTCACCGGCGTCGGCGCTGACACAACAGCTGGCGTCCCCTCACCTGTGCTCCCAACGGGCGGCACCGCAACGGCACAATCCGAAGTGCCCGTCGCCAAAAAGAACAGCTTCATGATCCAGTTGAAGCCGGATGCGACAGAACAACAAATCCAATCCCTGCTGCAAAAGTACGACCTCAAGATCACCAAGGTCATCGGCGCTCTCGGCGTCATCACCGTCGAGCAGAACAAACCCGAGCCAACGCGCAACCTTGAAAGCGCCGCCCCGCAACAGAAGCTCGAAAACATCCTCGAACCGCCGCTCGTCAAATCACTCCGCCAGGAACCCGTCGTCGACGCCGCCTTCGTTGACAGCCTGATCGGCACGAAGGGGCTGCCGAAACCGTCCGGCGCGGAAATTAAGATCGGCGACAAATCCTACGCATGGCGCTGGCAGCCAGGCGAAACACCTGACGGCAATTGGGGCCTCAAGGCTATCCGTATGCCGGCCATGTGGTCGCTCATCCAGCGCCACCGCACGGCCAACCCGGAAGCGAAAAAGCCCAAGATCGGCATTATCGATGTCGGCTTTACAGAGAACGCCAACGTCAAATATACCCTCGCCCGCGGCGCCTATCGCCCGCCCCTCGTCCGCCCCGATTGCGAAACCAACCACGGCACCCATATTGCCGGCATCATCGGTGCGAAGCAGGGCGCGGCCCCCGGCATTGACGGCATCGTCCCCGACGCCGACCTCGAAGCCGTCGCCATCGCCGCCGAATTCATCGGCGAGCGCGAGAACCTCGACGCGGATCTGAGCTGGCAGGCCCAAGCCATGCTGTTCTCCGATGTCCTATCGAACACCATGGTCTACCTCACCAACAACCTGAAGCAGGGCGGCAACCTGCGCGTCTTGAACGTCAGCCTTGCCTATAACTTCGTCGCGCGCGGCGTCCTCGGCGACGCCGACCCCGATGATGTCGAGGGCCTCAAACTCCACATCGCCGATCAAGCAAGCGTCATTCGAACGATGGCCCGCCTCGTCGAAAACGAAGTGCTGTTCGTCGTCGCGGCTGGCAACGACAGCGAAGGTCTGGAGAAACCCCTGGAAGCGCGTTGGGCCTCACCCTTCGCCTGGGCCGGCACCTACGCCTGGACGAGCGGCGAACCCGTCCGCAACATCATCGTCGTTGAGGCCACCGGCCGCGACGGCAAGCGCGCTGGTTTCTCCAACACAGGCGGTCACGTCGCCGCCCCCGGCGTCGACATCATGAGCACACTGGGCTCCTCCACATCGCCCTTCGGCGTTTGCTCAGGCACATCCCAGGCCGCGCCCCACGTCACAGCGCTCGCCGGGCTGCTCTTCGAATTGGCCCCCGAAAAATCCCCCGCCGATGTGATCGCCGCGCTGAAAGACAGCGGCGTCCCCCCAGCCGTTGGCGAAGCCCGCGCGCCGCGCATCGACGCCATCGCCGCCGCAGCAGCCATTTCCGACACCGCCCGCGCCCTCCTAGCGGACCTCGACGGCAATGGCACCGTTGACGCCGCAGATGTAAAGTTCTTCGTCCGCAGCCTTGCAGCAATAGAATCCGCCGCCGCCACGGAAGCTGCCTTCACCGAAGACCTGAACGGCGACGGCGTCGTCGACGACAACGAATGCCACTTCCCCAGCATCGACCTGAACGGCGACGGCCAAGCGAGCGTCCGCGAAGCGAAAGCAAGCCGCGTGCCCTTCGTCAAATCCGACCTCGCGCCAATCGAGACCGCGTGGTCGGGTGCTGCTGACGCGCTGAAAGCGGTCTTCACCGAAACCGGTCTTAGCGCCCGCATCGCTCACAACCTCATCGCCGCCACGAGTGATGCCGACGCTGCCCCGCCCGCGCAATGCCGCCGCAAGGACGGCGCCGTCATCGCCGCGCTCAACCTGCCTCAGCCCCAATCACCCGCCACGCCGGCGGCCACACCGGAAACCGCCGTTACCCCGGCCGTCTCCAGCGGTCCAGTCGCAGAAGGTGGAACGGTCGCTGGCACAGCACCCGCCGAAGAGGTCCGGATCGAAGTCACCAAAGGCGTCGAGGATCTGAAAAAAGATAACCCTGAACTGAAGGTCGTCATCAATCCCGCCACCGGTCTTCCGAGTAGCATTTCCGGATTCAAACCCGACGCGACTTCGCTGGCAGCCGGCGCACGCTCCGCCGATCAAACCGAAGCCGACACGCGCCGCATTGTCGAGACGTTCCTCGATACCAGCGGCATCACGGCAGCCTTGCCAGCCAAAGGTAAGAAAGCCGAACTGAAATACACCGGCCGCCGCAAAGACCCCGATTTCCCCGGCCGCTACATCGCCAACGTCGAACAGCGCGTCAACGGCGTGAAGGTCTTCGGCTCCTCCGCCCGTATCACCGTCGAAAACTCGCTCGGCGTGACCAAGTATCAGGGATCGACATCGGCCGCCCAGGTCGAGAAGACAGTGCCCGATATTTCCGAAAGCGCTGCCACCACAGCAGCCCGCAAGCGCCTCGGCGAACTTCTCAAAGGCTCCGGCACCGGTGCCGCGCCGCCATTGCCCATGGGCCCCAACCCGGACACAACGGCTGCAACCGCCGAAGTTGTCGTCTTCGATCCCGTCATCTTGCGCGCCAACGTGAAGGGCGGCACGCGGCTCGCCTGGATGGTGACAATCGACACATTCAAACTGTTCGTCGATGCCAAGACCGGCGAAGTCTTCCACTTCTATCGCGATAAGCCGACCGGCCTGATCCGCCGTATCTACGACTATTCCAATCCCGCCGAAACCGCCGCTGTCGTCGACGAGGCCGGCAAGGCCGCAGGATCGGTCCCCGATGATGCCGAACAAGCCTTCCGCTACACGGGCGCCGTCCGCGATTTCTTCTTCCTCGTCTTCGGCCGCAACAGTTTCGACGATAACGATCAGGACGGCCCCAACGGTGGAGCGCCGCTCGAGAGCTACGTGCGCTACGGCACCGTGCGCAACGCCTACTGGTGCCCGTCGAAATCCTACTACTGCCCCAAACCCAACGTGATGGTCTTCGGGCCGGGATACGCTGGTGCCGTCGACATCGTCGCCCACGAAATGGTCCACGGCATCATCCAGCACGAATCCAATCTCATCTACTCCGATGAACCCGGCGCCGTGAACGAAAGCCTCGCTGACATCTTCGGTGCGCTCATCGAATTCTATGCAAAATCGGGCAGCGGCAATTGGCTCCTCGGCGAAGCAGCACCCGGCTATTCGATGGAACGTCCGCTACGGTCGCTCGCCAATCCCAACTTGACCCTCGCCGATGGAACCTCGCTCTTCGACAAGACGCAGGCCTTCTCCAGTTCCAATCGCGGCCAACCCGATCACTACGGCGACGTGCTCACAGCCGACGACGAGATCTGCGCCACCACGTGGCTCAACGACAACGGCTGCGTCCACTTCAATAGCGGCATCCTGAACAAGTTCGCCTATCTCATCGCAGAAGGCGGCGAGCATCGCGGCACGCCCGTCAAAGGCCTCGGCCGCCAGAAACTCAGCCACCTCGCGTACCGCACCATGACAGCCAATCTCAACCAGACGGCCACCCTCATCGAGGCCGCCGAGGGCTTCCTGCAATCCTGCCTCGATCTGACGCAAAAGAAGGGGTCGGGCTTCACGGAAAGCGATTGCGATCAAGTGCTCTCAGCCCAGCAGGCCGTCGGCCTCGTGCACAGCAGTTCATAGCGCACAAGGGGCAACCGGATACGCTACGCCGGTTGCCCGATCACGCCCGTCTCGACAATCATCTTCAGCATCACCGCCGCGCCGCACTGCTTCGACACGGCGTTACCATCCCACACATTATCGGCAACAAACTTGCCCTTCGTGTAATGGTTGGAATAGCTCCAGAGGTACGGCGTGTTGATGTTGTAGAGCAGCCGCGACCGCCACCCATTGTAGGCTTCCCAGCGGTACAGCATCCGCGCCAGATCCCAGTCCGTCAGATCCGCGAACTTGTCATAGCGCAGCGCGTCCACCGCACTCGAGTGCCAATCCGTCGGAGGGCTCCACGTCACCGGCCGCCCCTTCGGCACCTGCACCGTGCGCGAACGCAGCGGATCGCCATTGTGCAGATGCTTGTTGAAGTCAAACCCACATTCCATCCCGTGGATGATCGCCACGAAGTACCACGGCACGCAGATCTCATCCTCGATCCGCTGATACCGTTCGCGGCGCGAGGGGTCCGTCACCTTGTCGGTGTACCACTTCACGTCCGCCGTCTTGTCCGAACGGATCACGCACGTCCGGAAGAGCTCGCGATACCGCTCAGCCACATCTTCGAACTTTGGCGCTTTCACCGTTGGCGCAGCGCCCGGCGGCCCCGGTTCCTCCGGCGCCTCGCGCGGCAACTTCTCCGCCGCCAGCACCTTGCCGAGCAACGCGCTGGCCTCACCCTTCAAATCTTCCGCTGCGTCAGCCTTCTCAGGCCCCGCAGTCGCAATCGCCCCATCGAGACTATCCATGAAGTCCACGATCGCCGGCATCGTCGACGAAAAATCGTCCGACAAACTCTCCGGCCCAAGCGACATACGCGGCACGCCGAGACCCTGCTTTTGCGCCGCAAGCGTTAACCGTCCAAGCTCGCCCCAGATCGGCGACACCGGCCCCGACCCCGGCAACGCCTCCTGCGCCAGCGCCACCCCTCCCAGTCCGCGCAAAACGAAAGGTGCTGCCACCGCAGCCATGGCCCCGCGCACAAACATCCGCCGATCGCATGAGAGACGTCGAACCATCACGCAAATCCCCCAGTTGCGCAGGACCATCCGGCCCCGCCAGCCAGCCCCGTTCAACAGACTATGCCACCTGTAGGCGCCCACGCCCAGCCCGTTGCCCCTCATCAGGCCCAGAAGGGGCCTCCAACACGGGCTGAGCGCGGCTCCTCGGCAACAGCACAAGGATCATGACGATGAACATGGAAAAACCATGTGTCTTGGCCGATAGGCTCAGAGAGGCCGACGCCACCGCAAAGAAATAGATCATCACAGCCAGGGCCGCCGGCCGCTCCCGCACGACTTCGGCGCAGAAGAAAAATAGCCCTGCAAAAAAGACGATCCCAGCGATCACGCCATAAGAGAGGACAATCGCCACCCAAAAACTCTCAATCCCATAGTCGAGCCCGTAGTGCCGCATAATGTTGTGCACAAAATCGGCGTTTGGCCCGAGCAAGATTTCCGCCCACGACAGATGCTTGAAGATCTCAAACATCTCCACCCGCGTCGAGGCACTGCCCTGGTCATCGACGAGCCGCGACAGGAATTTGTCGAAGAAACCCGCATCCGCCAGCACTAGAACGCCGCCCGCCAGCAACGGCAATCCAATCAAGCCGATCAACACCAACGCCGCGTCAAATGGCCGTCCGCGCAACACATCCACCAGCCGCCGCAGCACGTGCCACGCGACGAACAGCACCACAAGTCCTGTCGCCGCCCGCCCGCCGAACACCACCATCCCCGCCGCTGCAATCAGAAAGAGAAGCGGCTTCAAGAATTGCGGCAGATCCCGCGCCCCGCCCGAAAGCAAGAGCACCATGTAACTACCGGTCAACATCGCGTTCGACAGCGGATGCCCGATCAACGCCGACGCCCGCCATTCCTCTTCCAGAGTCTCGCCCTCGATGTGCAGAGGCGTCAACCGGAACCCGAGCCCAACCTCCGCGATCCCCAAAAGCGAATTGACCACAAACAGCCCATGGATGAGCCACGCCAACCGCCGCCGTCGATCCTCGTCCACCTCCGTCAGAAGCAGAAACACCAGAACCGGCCCAATGAACGTATCGATGAAAACCGTGAACGGCAGCCCGACGACGAACACCGCCTGAGCCATCATCAAAAAGACGGTCGTCAAATAGAAAATAACCCGCGGCCTCTCCGCGAAACCCTTCGCCAGCGGCACCAGCGGATTGGCCTGCGTCATCGCCGTGAGCAGCAGAATAAACGCTGCCAACATCGTCGCCGGATGGATCTTTTCCAGCGGACTGCCGCCCGCGCCCCCGTAGTTCCAGCCGAAATCGATCAACACATAGCCCGACACCGCGAACAACAAAACGATGTCCAACGCAATCAGCCCGCCGAAAAATGCTCCGGCGGGAGCTGTCAGATAACCGGTCATGCGCGTCGCAGATTGAGCCATGCTCTGAAAGCCAAAGGTGAGTTTGCGGCACGCAACGCCGCCAGAAGCGCGCCGAGAATGGTTAAGGCGCTGAAATAGACCGCCTCACCGGACGTGAGAGCAAGCTCCGTGCCCGCGCCTCAACCAAGCGCCACGCCACAGTGCCCCGGCCAGCCCAGACCCGCCACCGTTCCAACCTTCGGCCGGTACTCGCACCCGATCCAACCATCAAACCCCGTCGCATCAATGGCGCGAAACACGGCGGCATAGTCCAGCACATCACAAGCGGGTTCGCTCCGGTCCGGCGGATTGGCGCACTGGTAATGCCGCGCCAACGGCGCGAACTCCGCAATCGCTGCCATCACGCCACCCTGCATCCGCTCCCGGTGATAGAGATCGAACTGCAGCCCCAAGTTCGTCGCACCAACCGCAGCGATGACATCGCGCGCCTGCTCCGTCGCCGTTAGAAAATACCCCGGCATGTCGAACGTGTTGATCGGCTCGATCAGAACATCGACACCCTCGCCCCGCGCCCAGTCCGACGCCAGCGTCAGGTTCTTCACATACACATCGCGGTCGGTGCCATGCGGCTCCAATCCCGCCATCGCATGCACGCGCGGACATCCAAGCGCATCGGCATACCTGAGCGCCAGATCGATCCCTGCAGCAAATTCGTCTTCGCGGCCCGCAAGCGCTGTAATCCCGCGTTCACCTTCGTCCCAGTGACCCGGCGGCAAATTAAACAACACGACCTGCAAGCCATGCGCATCGAGCCGTGCCCGAATGTCATCGATCTCGAACGCATAGGGAAACAAAAACTCGACGCCCCTAAAGCCCGCCGCCGCCGCTGCCTCGAACCGGTCGAGAAACGGCACCTCTGTAAACATCAAACTCAAGTTGGCGGCAAAACGCGGCATCGGCTGATCCTCAATCGAAATCCGGCTTCGACCCGCGCATCCGCTTCACATTCCCCCGCTTTACCTTGCCGTCCAGCCGCCGCGTCCGTGACGCCTTCGACGGTTTCGTCGCGATCCGCTTCTTCGGCACATGCGTGGCCTTCAGCACCAACTCCGCCAACCGCTCCCGCGCATCACCGCGATTACGCTCTTGCGTCCGGAACCTCTCCGCACGGATCACCAGCACACCTTCGTCCGTCATCCGCCGTCCAGCGATCACAACCAGCCGGTCCCGAACCGCAACCGGCAGCGTTCCATGGCGCACGTTGTAGCGCAGCTCCACCGCCGTCGAGACCTTATTCACATTCTGCCCGCCCGGACCCGAAGAGCGCACGAAGCGTTCCTCGATATCGCGTTCATCCAAAGACAGGGTAGCGGTGATGCGCACGGAAGGGGTCTCTCACTAGGCCGCGTCTCAACGCGCACCGATATCCCAATAATCATTCCGGAAATAGAGGAGCGGCGCACCTTCCGTCCGAAACCGCCCATCAACGACGCGGCCAACAAAGATTGAGTGCGTCGCAAACTGATGCTCGTCGAGCAGCTCGCAATCGAGACTGGCAAGCGCTCCCGCCAGAACCGGCGCGCCCGTCTGCATCGTTTCCCAAACGGCCCCCTCCTCAAAGCGCTGTTCGCCCGATAGGCCGCCCTTGCCCGAAAACCGTTCCGCCAAGGTCTGCTGCTCGTGCGCCAGAATATTCACGCTAAATGCCTTCGACGCCACGATGACACCATGCGTGCCAGAGCGCCGCTGCACACACACGAGCACGGTCGGCGGACTATCAGAGAGCGATGAAAACGCGGTCGCCGTCAGTCCTCCGCGAGCACCCGGCCGGCCGGCCGCAATGATGGTCACAGCTCCCGCCTGATGACGCATGAGAGCGCGGTAGCTGGATGCATCCATCGGCGGAGTTGGTCCTCTTCTCGAGATCGGCGGGGGCGACAGGGCGAAATTAACCGGCGGCAGCTTCGAAGAATACGATACGATTGCCGAATGGATCCCCGACAATCAATTCCCGCAACCCCCAGGGCTGCTCCTGAATGGCCGGGCGGGCGAACTTATAGTCTTTTTTCGAAATTTCGGAAGCAATCCCATCGATATCGTCAACGCCGATGCGGACAGCCGATCCTGGCGTGGCATCGCCGTGATGCTCGGACAAGTGCAGTAACGCGCCCGCGCGCGACACTTGTATGTAGAGCGGAAAATCGGGCCCAAACCGGTGTTCCCAATCGACGCTGAAGCCAAGAAACTGACAATAGAACTCCAGCGCTTTCACCTCATCGAAAATCCGCAGGATGGGAATAACCGGCCCCAGCATCGTCATGAAAACCACCCCTTGAGGTCGCGCACCATCTCACGCGCCGCATTCCGCCCCGGCAGACCCGTCACGCCCCCGCCCGGATGTGCACCCGACCCGCACAGGTAAAGCCCTGGCACCGGCATCCGGTAGTCCGCATGCCCCAGAACTGGCCGCGTGGAGAACAGCTGATCGAGCGACAACTGCCCGTGGAAAATATCGCCATCCACCAACCCGAACCGCATTTCCAGATCCAGCGGCGACAGCACCTGCATCCCGAGTATGGACCGGCGGAAATTCGGCGCGTGCGCCGTCACCGTTTCGATCACAACATCAGCGAACTCTTGCCTTTCACGCGGGTTCTCCCATGAGCGCTCGCCAGGTAATCTCGGCGCCACATACTGCACGAACAGCGACGCCACATGCCGGCCCTTCGGCGCCAGTGTATCGTCGAGCACCGATGGAATGAGCATCTCGACAACCGGCTCGCGCGCCCATCCCTCGCGCTTGGCATCCAGAAATGCCCGTTCCATATACGCCATCGTCGGCGCGATCACGATACCGGCGCCGTGATGCGGGCCTGCCTCCGTTCCCGGACACGCGCTGAAATTTGGCAACTCGCTGAGCGCCACGTTCATGCGAAACGTCGCCGACCCCGTCTTGATGTTGGTGAACCGCTGCCGCAAAACCGGGTCCACATCGCACGGCTGAACGAGATCGCGAAACAAGAGCTTCGGCCCGACGTTAGCGGCCACCGCCCGCGCACGAACGACTTCCCCGCTCTTCAGTTCCACACCCACCACCCGGCCGTTTTCCACAACCACCCTTGCGACCGATGCATCAAGCCGGATCACAGCACCCGCCGCGTTCGCCGCCCGTGCCATCGCCTGAGTGATCGCACCCATCCCACCGACCGCATGCCCCCACACACCCATCTTGCCGTTCACTTCGCCAAAGCAGTGGTGCAGCAGAACGTAAGCCGTGCCTGGCGTCGAGGGCGCCGCATACGATCCAACGATCCCATCGAATGCAAACAGCGCCTTCACATGCTCGTTTTCAAACCAGGGATCGAGAAAGTCCGCAGCACTTTTCGTGAAAAGATCGGTGAGCAGCCTCTGATCTTCGAGCGATAGCCCCAACACGCGCCGCCCGATCCCGGCGCCCTTCAAAAGCTCAAGCCACCCACCGCCTGCATTCGGCGGCGTCGTGCCCGTCAGATCCCGCAAAACCGACGCCGCCCGCTCCAGCGCCGCGTCATATTCGGGATATCGCTGCGCATCGCGCTCTGAAAACTTTGCAATTTCCGCCTGCTTCGCCGCCAGTCCATACGGCCAGAAGAAAGCGCGCTCACCGTCGATTGGCATGAAGTTAGCGGCTGGCCGCTCGAGAATTCGCAGGCCGTGAGCGTGCAGATCAAGATCGCGGATCACGCCCGGATCGAGAAGGCTGACTGTGTAGGACGCCACTGAGTTGCGAAACCCCGGATGGAACTCCTCCGTGAGGGCTGCCCCCCCCGCGACGGAATTCTTCTCGAGAACAACCGTCGTCAATCCCGCACGTGCGAGATACGCAGCGGCCGTGAGCCCATTGTGCCCACCACCGACAATAGCCACGTCATATGCGGCCGTTCCCGCCGTTTGTCCGTCTTTCACCCAATCCTCGCTGCGCCGCACAATGAAAATAGCGAAAACAAATCCCCAACGAGACCGTGAGTACTCAGGATAAAGCGCTAGCTCCGCCCCGGCGAATAAGTTTACAAATTTGAACTAAGGCCGTTTGCCATTCGTTGACGAGTTTGACCGACACTGACTGCAAACCGTGGGCAATGTCGTTGGCCCCAAACGGAGATTGTGGAATGCAGGCAAGCACTGTTCGTCCAGCCAACGCCGACCTTTCCAATGCTCCCTCTCTCGCTGGCAGGTCCGATTTTCTCATCGGCCTGATCTTGACGGCCCTTGTCCCCGCTATTTTCTGGATTTCAACTTTCGTGGGGCTGGCTGCCCTAGCCGGCTACGCGACTGATCCCACTGTATTGACGATCGCCGGTCTCGCCATTGCCGGCTTCCTCGGCACCTTCTTTGCGATTCTCACCGCTCGCACGCATTGACCGGTCTCAGACCAGCAGCGCCTACTCCGCCGCAGCGCGCGACTTCGGCTGCACCTCTGCCATGTAATCGTTGAGCAGCGTCTCGCACATTTTGCCGGGCGTGTACGAATTCGGACCGATCTCCCGAACCGGCGTGATCTCAGCTGCCGTCCCCGTAATGAAGACTTCCGAGAACGTACCCAGTTCCTCCGGCAGGATCGTCCGTTCGACCACTTTGATGCCCCGGCGTTTGGCAAGATCGATCACCGTCTGCCGCGTGATTCCGTTGAGGAAGCAATCCGGCGTTGGCGTATGGATCTCGCCGTCCTTGATAAAGAACATGTTGGCGCCCGTGCATTCTGCCACGTGACCGCGATAATCGAGCATCATCGCGTCGGCATAGCCCGCCCGCTCCGCCCGGTGTTTTTCGATCGTGCAGATCATGTAAAGGCCCGTCGCCTTTGCCTTTGACGGGATCGTCGCTGGATCGGGCCGGCGATAGGTCGCAAGTCCCACGCGAATGCCGCGCAGGCGCTCGGCCATATCAAAGTACGAGCCCCAGTTCCAAGCAGCAACCGCGAGGTGAATTTTGCTCTGCTGCGCCGAGACGCCCATCTGCTCGCTGCCGCGCCACGCGATTGGCCGGATATAACCATCCGTCAGGCCGTTTGCCGTCAGCGTCTCGCGGCAAGCCTGATCAATCTCGTCTGGAGAAAAAGGGATCTCGAAGTCGAGCATACGCCCACTTTCGATCAGCCGCAGCGTATGCTCGCGCAGCTTGAAGATCGCCCCACCGTACGACCGCTCGCCTTCGAACACGGCACTCGCGTAGTGCAGCGCATGCGTCAGAATGTGAACCTGCGCCTCGCGCCACGGCACCATCTTGCCGTCGAACCAGATGAAGCCATCGCGATCGTGATACGGGACAAGATCGGCCATAAAATCCATTCCTTGTTGCAGGGTCGGCGTCCAACCACCGGGGGACGGACGCCGCGCGCGACGACGCACGAAGGAATGCGGCCTCTCAGCGGACCAAGCGGCGGCGGAACGGCCCGGTCTGGGACCGCATGAGGGTCCCCACGCGCGGCCCACGCATTGGGCGTGCCGCGCATCGAAACACCCTCGAACATCGTCGCGAAATGACTTGCCACGTCTATCGATCGCCTGCAAATATGTCAACATGGCTGACATAAATGCGGAGAATTCCGGACAGGGCGTAGCGTTGACCTCTGCGGGCTCCGATCCGGAGCCGGAGGCCGCCGCTGAAGCCGTGGCACCCGCCCTCGTCAGCTTCATGGAGCTGTTTTATTTCGCCTACCGCAATTTTACGAGCGATCCTGACGCCATCCTGGAACGCTACGGCTTCGGCCGCGCCCACCATCGCGTACTGCACTTCGTCCACCGCAACCCGGGTCTCAAAGTCGCCGAACTCCTCGATGTCTTGAAAATCACCAAACAAAGCCTTGCCCGCGTCTTGAAGGAGCTGCGCGAAAAAGGCTTCATCACCCAGCGCCCCGGCCCGGAAGACCTCCGCGAACGCCGTCTTTACTTGACGCCGAAGGGCGTCCGCCTCACCGATAAGCTCACCGAACTTCAAGTCCGCCGCATTGCGGGCGCCCTGCGCGAGGCGGGCCACCAAGCCGATGAGGTGACACGCCGCTTCCTTCTCGCCATGATCGAGCCGCAGGAACGCGATCAGGTGGCAAGTCTCGTCCGTTGGTTCAACCCCGGCTCAGAGAACAGCCCGGCCACAACGGAACCCTAGAAGAGTGCCGCAGCATCTGAACCATAACCGGCACACGTCGTCAGAAGGCAGTCAGTGATGAGCAACAATCTCGCCCGGCGGACCGATCCGCTGCCCGACGATGCGCCCCACATTCTCGTCGTCGACGACGACCAGAAGATCCGCGACCTGCTGGCCCGTTACCTGTTCGAGAACGGGTTTCGCGTCACCACGGCCTCCGACGCCGCAACCGCCCGCGCGTCCATGCGCGGCCTTACCTTTGATCTCATCCTTCTCGACGTCATGATGCCAGGAGAAAGCGGCCTGTCGCTCGCCCAGCACCTGAAATCCACCTCGCGCGTCCCGGTTTGCCTCCTGACCGCCCGCGCCGAAACCGAACACCGCATTGAAGGTCTCGAGATCGGCGTCGATGACTACGTCACCAAACCGTTCGAACCGCGCGAACTGCTCCTTCGACTGCGCAACATTCTGCGCCGTGGCCTGCCCGGCCCCGCTGCCGCCGCCGACGAAATCCGTATGGGCCCGTTCACATTCGTCATCTCGCGCGGCGAACTGAAACGCGACGACGAGGCCATCAAGCTCACCGAGCGCGAGCGTGATCTTTTGCGCCAGTTCGCCCAGCGTCGCGGCACGCCCATTCCGCGCCACGAGCTCTCCAACGACGACAGCACCGGCAGCGAACGCGCCATCGACGTCCAGATCAACCGCCTCCGCCGGAAGATCGAAAGCGATCCCTCCAACCCGATCTATCTCCAAACCGTGCGCGGCAAGGGCTACATCCTCTACACCGACTAAGGACCGAACCTGCAGATGGTCGCCCGCTTCGACGCGCAATCCAATAAGGTCAAGGCCCGCCTCACACGGGCGCGCGAGATATTTCTTAGTTGGCACCACGCCGCAACCGCGTGGTTCGCGGAAGCACTGCCGAAGGGCCTCTTCGCCCGCGCCCTCCTCATCATCATAACGCCCATCGTCGTTCTCGAAGGCGTCATCGCCTTCGTCTTCATGGAGCGCCACTGGCAATCGGTGACGCGCCGTTTATCGGAGGCCACCGCCCGCAATATCGCCGTCCTGATCGAACTCTACGATACCAACAAGGACACCACGGCCAACACCCGCCTCATCGAACTCGCCCGCGACAAGCTCAATCTCACGATGCAGATCCTCCCCGCCAGCGATCTGCCCGCACCCGGCCCCAAACCCTTCTTCGATCTTCTCGACCGTGCCCTCTCAAAGGAAATCTCCCGCAACGTTCAGCGCCCGTTTTGGATCGACACCCTGGGCGACGCGCGCTTCGTCGAAATTCGCGTCAAACACGACGACGCCATCCTTCGCTTCATCGCCACACGATCTCAAACCTACGCATCCAATTCACACATCTTCCTGCTCTGGATGATCGGCACGTCGATCATTCTTCTCACCGTCGCCATCCTCTTCATGCGCAACCAGATCCGCCCAATCCTCAAGCTCGCCGACGCCGCCGACGCCTTCGGCAAAGGACGCCCCTTCCCGGACGATTTCCGCCCGCGCGGCGCCCGCGAAGTCCGCCAAGCCTCGCAATCCTTCATCGAAATGCGCGACCGCATCACCCAGCACGTCGATCAGCGCACCACGATGCTCGCCGGCGTCAGCCACGACCTGCGCACCATCCTGACCCGCTTCAAACTCGAACTGGCGTTTCTCCCCGACACAGCTGACACGCGCTCCCTGCGCTCCGACGTCAACGAAATGCAGCACATGCTGGAGGATTATCTGGCCTTCGCTCGCGGCGATGGCGGCGAGGAGGCTCGGCCGGCAAACCTGCGCGTCCTATTGGAGGAAATCCATGAAGAGGCCCAAACTTACGGCACTCTCGTCGAATTGAAGATGCGCCGCAGCCGCGAGGACCTCGTCCTGCCCCTGAAGCGCAACGCCTTCAAGCGGGCGATCACCAATCTCGTCTCCAACGCCGTCCGCTACGGCGACAAGATCATCATTCGAGCGGCCACCGAGGGCCAATGGCTGCGCGTGGAAATCGACGACAACGGCCCTGGCATTCCCGAATCCGAACGCGAAAACGTCTTCCGGCCGTTCTACCGCATCGACAAGTCGCGCAACCAGGATACCGCCAACTCAGGCCTCGGCCTCGCTATTGCCCGCGACATCGCCAAGAGCCACGGCGGCACCGTCACTCTCGGCGAAAGCTCCATGGGCGGTCTCCGCGCCATCATCTCCGTCCCGCTCTGAGCCCAACGAGTCCAACCGCCCCCTACCGATATGCCTTATCGAGGTTCTTCGCTTGATCGAGGTTCTTGGCGCCGTCTGCGTTCTTCATCGCCCCGATCTTTGCCGAATTGACATCAGCGCCGGAGAAATCTGCGCCCGAGACGTTGGCACCCGTCAGATCAGCACCCGCAATCTCACTCTCCATCAACTGGACGCCAGTCAAATCGGCATCCTTGAGCGAGGCAAATTCCAGCAATGCCCGCTTCAGGTTGGCACCCTTGAACGACGCCCCTTCAAGGTTGGTCGACCGGAACGTGCCCCGCATCAGACCCATCGACTGGTTCTTTTCATCCGCCGAAAGATCGGCCCCGTCGAGTTTCACATTCGTCATGCTGGCTTTGGAAAAATCGCCAGCCACCCGCGCGCCTGTAAGGTCAGCCCCATCGAGCTTCGACCCCACGAGCTGCGTGCCAAACATGCTGGCACCCTTGAGGTTGACCCCCGTGAGATCGGAATTCAGCGACCACGCGCTGTCCAGATTGACGCCCTCAAGGTTCGCACCTTTGAGGTTCACCATCATCAACCGAGCCGACTGCAGCACTGTCCGCCGTAAATCCATCCCCGAAAGATCGAGCCCATTGAGCGCCTTGGCGGTCAGATCGAGCTTTTCACCCGTTTTCAGTTTCGCCAGCCCCGCCTCGATATCGGCCCGGCTCATCTCCGCCTTGGTAAACGCCTCCGACTTGAGATCGACCATGTCGAGCATGTCCTGGGCGGCGGCTGGCGCGGTCATCCAGAGAGCGGCGGCGAGAATGGCGATCGCGCGCAAAAACCGGGGCATTCAACGGCATCCTTATGTCGTGTGCTTCAGCCAGAGCGTACGCACAGCGCCACCCTCAGTTTCACCTAGTGACGCAATCCCGCCCGGTCTGTGATGCACATCACGCTGCAGACCTGCAACCGCTCTCACGGGGCCAGCCACGTCCCTTGCCAGCCTGCCGCATCGCCCCAAGTCCACAGCGCCCGCCGATGCCCCTCGATCGCAAGATAGAGCCACTCGACCCGATCCACGGTCGCCATCAGCACGGCAAAATTCCGCTCCCCATCATCTGCAACGGCAAAGCGCTGATCGGCCGGCAGCACCGGCAATGGCGCGTCCACCGCCTCGCCCGGCGCCAACGCCTGCTCATAGCACAACCGCCCCTGCGGCCGCGACGCCGCCCACGCGGCCCGCGCAATGTCATCGCCTGTGTGCAACCGGGCCCGCGCCCCAATCCTGATCTGCAGCTTGGCATGCGCATCATAAAACAACACCGACACCCGCGGCTGCCGCCCGATGTGCACGAATTTTTGCGACCGCACATCCGTATGCAGCCGCAGTGTTCGCGCGACAGGATCAGCGGCCCGCAGAACCATCACCCGCTGCGACGGCTCCCCCGCCGCGTCGACTGTCGCCACCGCTGGCGTGTGAAAAGCCGCCCGCCGGTCAACCGCCCCGCGCACCATCATCGCCCACGCATGGTCGAACGATCCTTGCAGATTGTTGTAGTAGCCAGGGAGCACACGATGCGGTGCATCGGATCGGGGTTCGAGCGTCGTCATGGAGCCGTCCTAGTCCTCTTGACCGTTCCGCCTGTTATACGGCCGCGCACATCCATTGGCGCAAGATTTCCAGGAAAATCACGTCTCAACCCCGCGGTGGCCGGCGCCGCTCGCTGAACCACGCGCGAAACACCTCGGCCATCTTTTTACGCTGCGCGTCGGGTGCCCGCTTCTGACACGTCTTGGCTTCATCGCTCCCCTCCGCAGCACCCCACCGCACCTCCACACAATCATTGATGTTGTATGCGACTTCTAGGTCCTTCGTGCGCTGAACCACATCGGCGAGCTTCAGCGTCCACTCAGATCCATCGCTGCGCATGTACGTGAACGTCCGCCCCGCCAACTCCGCCGCAAGCTTGGCATCGAGTGCCGACTTCACATCACCCGCCGTCTTTCCCGCCGGCATCGCATACCGCTCCGGCCGCCGCGCCACGCGCTCCGGGAACCCGCGCACCACATCGATCGCGATCAACAAGCGCAGATCCCGCGACGGCGTCGCAAAATCTTCCCACGCCCCCGTCGTCTCAAAAATTGCCGGGCCGTCAGGGATCGCGACCACGCCGCCACCCTTTACCTGATACTGGCGCCCATTCTCCACCGATGTGACCCGCGCCCGCACTTGCTCGTCAAGCGCCGTCACCGCCTCCATCATCGCCCGCTCCGGATCGAGCGGCTGCGGCGACATCACGTCATCCATCCGGTCATAAAACGCTTCTACGCCCAGATCCGATTGCTCGAGCGAGAAATCACCGTAGTCAGAATTTTTTCCGATCTCCGCATTCGTCAGCCGCCTGAGCCCGCCCTTACCCTTCACGACCGGCCGGAAGCGCTTGAACCCGGGACTGCCCATCGCCGCGTCCTGCGCGAACAGGAAATTGCCGCGCCAGAATCGTTTGCGCGCCACCGTCCCATCCGGCTGCCCATCGACGGCCAAAATCACACCCGCCGTTTCGGCCGTCTGCGGCACACGCCGCACAATCACAAGAATATGCCCGTATGGGTCGTGATAAACCGTCCCCGGTCGCAAAGCGGCTTCCGTCAACGGCACGGAATAGTAATCCGAATTGTCCGACGTCGCTGGCGGCCGCCCCGACCCAGAGTGAACCGTATTCGCCACCGTCTCCGAGATGAATTGCCCAAACGACACCACCGGCCCCGGTGCCTTCACCTTCGGCGTGTCAGGCGCCTGCGGCCCGCCGAACAGAGCATCAAGAAAGGTCGGCTGCGATCCGGGCTTCGCCGCTGCCAGGTCTTCTGGTGGCGGCTCCAGCTTCTCGATATTCCACCAACTGACGCACGCCGGTGGCTTGCCCTTCCCCCCGCGCGTGCACTTCGAATACCCGAACGGCAATCCCATCTTGAACGAAAAGTAGGCCCGCAAAAAATACGGCAGGTCCGCACAATCCGGCTTGATGACGAGCCCCTTCTCGTCCTCCCGCAGTCCCAGATGATTGAACAGCAGATTGCGCTTGGGATCGCGCAGAACCTCATGCAAGGCTTTCCAGGAGGGCGATGCATCGAGCGGCGCATCAAACAGCGCTTCGATCCACGCCGAGTAGAGATTTTCTGTCTCGCGGTTCCACGCCGCCCGAATTGGCCACACGCTCTTCGCCGACGCCCCCGGCCCGCCCGCCGGCGACGTGCGCACCGTGATGGCCTGCGTCAGCGCCTTACAGCCAGCCTGTTCACGTGTCAGAGAGAGTGTCGCCTGCCATGCCCCAGCAGTGGGCTCCGCCACCTCGGCCAACCAGAAAAAGGGCGGTCCGCCCCGCCGTTCCGGCGCCGTTGCAGACACAGACCCGTCCGGTCCGCGTAACGTCAACACGCCATCGACCGCCGTCTCCGAAACGACGACAATACGCAACGGAGCGCTCTTTGACGGCGACGACGGCGTCGCGAGAATTGCGAAACCAGGCAACTCGGTACAGTCGCCAGCTATCGCCGGACCAACCTGCACAATGCCAACGGCGACAGTGCAGATCGCAACCGCCAACCCACGCGCATTCATATGATCAAAAAACATGACGGAGCCCCTCGCCGGTGCTCCGTCAGTCAACCTCAAAGATGCGGATAGCGCCAGAGCATTCGCCCTGGTGTCAAACCCGATCCAGTGTTTACGGCGTCACGGGCGCGGCGGCAGGTGCCGGCACCGTCGTCGGGATGCTCGTCGGCACGCCACCCGTAGAATAGACCGCCACACCAAACAGAACCGCGAAGAGTGCTGCCGTCACCAGCGCCGATAAAAACCGGTTACCGAACGAAATCATGTTGGCGACGAGGTCGAGCACGAAGACGAGAACCGCACCCATTGCGATCATCTGGATCCACGTCTCCTGCGACGCGGTCTGCAATTCTGCCGGCAGCATCGTCTTGTCGATGCCGTAGGCCAGCGCGCCGTAGAACAACGCAAAGATGATCGCCGTCACCAGCGCGTTCACAAAGCGATTGGAAAACGACAGCGTATTGCCGAGCAACGCGATCACGAAAACGATGCCCGCGCCGACAAGCACGTTCATAAGCATGGCTGTTTCAGCTGGTGTCATAGTGTATTCCCCTAGAAAGCCCGTTGTATTGCACAAACCCGCATCACCCCGCCGGGTTTCCAAGGGATGCAAAAGAATACTAGCACATCTGCCGATACGGTCGCCCAGCCCCGCTGCAACCATGTGATACGCCAATAAAATTCGGCGATTCCCGTCACGAATGTCATATTTGTGCAAACAATCCGCACGCACTCCGCCCATGCTAGAATCTTCCCGAAAATCCAGCTGTGCGGCTCTGGAGGACACCATGGAAGAGGCGCGGATAACTCTCCTTCAGAATATGCCGATCTTCGGCGGCATCCGGCGAGACACCCTCGAATTTTTACTGGCGTCGTGTCCGGTCATTGAGGTCCCGCTGAACGGCCAATTTTTCAGTGAGGGCGAACACGGCGATCAGCTCTTCGTCCTGGAAACGGGCGAAGCATCAGTGCTGAAATCCTGGCTAGGGAAATCCTACCGCATCCAGACTTTGCACGCGGGCGACTGCTTCGGAGAAATGGCCGTCATCGACCACTGCCAACGCAGCGCCACCGTCTGCGCGCTAACCGATTGTACGGCCCTACGCATCTCTACAGCCGACCTCTATCGCGTCTACGGCCACGACCTGAAGCAGTTCGCACTCATTCAAATGAACCTTGGCCGTGAAGTAAGCCGCCGGCTGCGCCAATCCAATGACCGCTTGTTCAAGGCCACCATGGGAACCCCCGAAGCCAACATCGAACACGTTTTCCTGGCCTAAGCGTGCGGGCCGCGCCTACCGAATGAACTTGGCTGTGCCGACAGTCTGCCGCGAACGGGTCTCAGCGTCTGGATTGTCCAAACTCGGCCAGTTCAACGTGTTTTGACGCGATAAACACGGGCAAAATCACCCGACACCCCGACCGAAACCCAGAATTTCCTCGCAAAAATCGTTCGTTACATCACTTGGGGTCCCCAAATCCCGGCCAAAATAACACGTGCCGAACACGAGCCCGACAGGCGCCGATCGGGTACCAAACGCGCGCCAAACGGGTGCCTATCAGGCCACCAAACAGGCGCCATGAAAGTGCCACGTCGGTCCAAATCCGGCGGACCGAGACCAAGTCGAAGCAGGTGAACGGCCCGACTCATATTGCGACCCTCTTGAAAGCTTCTTTGTCAGGCTGTATATCAACCCTGATCGAAACTTCTTTTCGGAGCATGGGTTGTGAGCAACCTCACCTACCGGCGGGGGCAGGTCGAATGGGCGCTCTGGCGCACGTTCACGTTCGCGCGCAGCCCTGGCGACGGGCCGCCTCCGATCTTCAAGACCCGGATCAAGCGCCTGCTCGACCTCGACCGGCATCTCGACGTCTCTGGGTTCGGCGCCGCGCCACCCAGCGCCTTTGCATTCGTTGAACACTCAGAAGGCGGCAGCGGCACCGAGGCCGAGTACGCCGCATTTGATGCCTTCTGCCTGGCCTTGGCCCTGGATCTGCTCGACGTCGGCTTCAAGCAAGGCGAGATCGTTTATCTGATGCGCCACCTGCGCGAGACCCTTGAGGACTGGTACCCGGATATCCTGAGCCGGCCCTCACTCATCGACCGCCAACGGCACCTTGCCAAACACCATCTCAAGCTCCCGCGCCTGGACCGCAGCGGCGGAAAGGCGCCGCTCGCCGACGCCCGCGTGTTCCTAATCCTTAACCGCATCGAGATGACGGAGGTCCTGGCGCCGGCCCATCCGCGTGGCAAGGCCAGCCAACCGGTCTTCCTTGAACCCGAGGTCTGCGAAGGCATCACCAAGCTGACGGCCCGTCTGGACGACCTCATGCCGTTACGCCGCCGGACCGTCATCATGCTTGAAATCACCGCAGTGGCCCAAGCGGTCCGGACATTCCTAGAGGCCGCACCCCTCGTCTCGCGTGGACGGCCGCGGCGTTCAACCTGATCAGAGGAACAGTCGCCGACCACGATCTGATTTTTTGCAACCCTTTCTAGGGTTGGTTTTAGAAGCGCACCCTCTGAAAGGGGCGCACAGGCAGAAGAGGAGTACGCGTACCATGAACGACACTGACGATAATGGCCGCGACGCGCATGGCCGCTGGAAGAAGGGGCACTGCCCGAACCTGAACGGTCGGCCGCGCAAGAAGACGCCGATCAGCGAGGCCGACGTCTACCATTTCAAGCAAACGCTGGTCGACGCCATGATCGGCGGGAAACCGACACAGACGACGCGGCATGCCCTGCTTTTGCAGAAGATGTTTGAGCAGGCCCTGAAGGGCAGCGTCCTGATCCAGCGCAAGCTCTTCGAGCGGTTTGAAAAGTCCGATGACACGATCGTAGAGGCCGAGCTCGAGCTCCGGCAGCTGGGGCGCCAGATCCTCGCTCATCACGACAAGACCGGCGCGATCGACGAGAAACTCTACGACGAATACAGCCAGCTCTACGCCCTGCTGCACGGTCGCCCGCACTATGAGGCCGTGAACGAACCTGAGCGCCGGCCCCGGGATCGGAGGAAACCGACCCCCATCAGGCCGACCTGGCGCAAGGGCCCGAAGCCTCAAGCCGTCCTCGACCTCGAGGCGGAGTGGGCGGCCGCCGAAGCCGCCGAGAAGGCCGCAAAGGCCAAGAAGAAGAAGGAGGGGTCAGATGAGCGCTGATCCCACCCCCACCCCCTCTCATCTCGAAGGAGTCCAGACCATCGCCCCCGAAGTGCTCAAGCCCTACGCGGGCAATGCCCGCACCCATTCCAAGAAGCAGATCCGCCAGATCGCCCAGTCGATCGAGCGGTTCGGTTTTACGAACCCGGTACTCATCGACGAGGCGAACGGCATCATGGCCGGTCACGGCCGCGTGTTGGCTGCGCAATCGATCGGGCTGACCGAAGTGCCGTGCCTTCGCCTCGCACATCTCTCTGAAACCGAAAAGCGGGCCTATATCCTCGCCGATAACAAGCTGGCCCTGAACGCCGGCTGGGACCAAGAACTCCTCGCGATCGAGTTGCAGGGCCTGATCGAGGCGAACTACAGCGTCGAGGTCACCGGCTTCACGATCGGCGAGGTCGATGCCGTCCTTCAGGCTGCCCAGGATGCAACGCCGGCGGGCTCGGATGCGGCTGAAGATGCGTGCCCTAAACCGGCTGGTGAAGCAGTCACGCGCCCCGGCGACATCTGGCAGCTAGGCCGCCATCTCCTGATCTGCGGCGATGCGCAGGATGCCGGCGTCTATGCCCGCCTTGTCGGCAGCGAGACGGTCGATGCCGTATTTACTGATCCGCCCTACAACGTGCCGATCGAGGGCCATGTCTCCGGCCTCGGGGCGACTAAGCACCGGGAGTTCGCCTTCGCGGCCGGAGAGATGAGCCGGGCCGCCTTCACAGCCTTCCTCACGGCTACTCTCGGCCATGCAGCTGCGGCCTGCCGGGACGGCGCGATTGCCTTCGTCTGCATGGACTGGCGGCATATGGGCGAGCTTCTCGTGGCGGGCGAGGTGGTCTTCAACGAGCTGAAGAACGTCTGCGTCTGGAACAAGACCAACGGCGGGATGGGCACGTTCTACCGCTCGAAACATGAGATGGTCTTTGCGTTCAAGGTCGGTACGGACCCGCATACGAACACCTTTGGCCTTGGCGACGGCGGCCGCTACCGAACGAACGTCTGGGACTACGCAGGCGTCAACACCATGAAGAAGGGCCGGATGGACGAACTCGAAATGCATCCGACCGTGAAGCCGGTCGCCCTCGTCGCCGATGCACTCCTCGACGTGACCAAGCGCGGCGAGCGGGTTCTTGATCCATTCGGCGGGTCCGGCACCACCCTCATCGCGGCCGAGAAGACGGGCCGTGCGGCCCGGCTCATCGAGTTCGATCCGCTCTACTGCGACGTCATCGTCCGCCGCTTCGAGGCCTTCACCGGCAAGCGCGCGCGGCTGGCGGAGACCGGGGCGACGTTCGAGGACGTGGGGGAAGCCCGAGCGAATGAGAAGGTCCTCTCGGCCGTCTGACCTACCGGTGCATTAACGCCCCTATGGGGTGGCCCACGCCGGGCGACTGGCGCAACGATCAAGTGCGATGTGTAGCGCACTTGCTCGCCGTCCCAACCAGGACGGTGCCGTTGAGGTTGATCATTTTAGCGGTGCCTGCTGGCGCTTCGCGGTTTAGCGGCCCGTAGGCCGTGGTGCGCAAATCAGCAAGTGCAATCTCTCCGTTAAGCAGACTGAGGGTTGCTCACATCGCCAATGGCGACATTGTCGATCTGACCCTCATCCAGGGAGTCGAGAATATCTTCATGGTCTTTTTTCCCGACTGGGTCGGTTGTGCCGTCGACAAACACAAGAACTGCAACGGACAGGGCATCGGCTCGTCGTTACCTCTCTCATTTGCCAGATCGTCTTCAGTATCTCGGCAACAAAATCCGCACACATCGGCTCTAAATTCATCCCTGGTATCGCGAATAGGGGCAGGCCAACGGCGATTGTTGCCCGAGCCGAGGCGGCGCTGCCGGCGGTCGCAACCGAGAAAGTGCTGCAAGAGCCCGCTGCCAAGGAGCGACTCAGCTTGCCGGATCATCTCGAGCGCGAGGACGTGACGCTCGACGTTGAAGCGCAGTCCTGTCCCTGCTGCGGCGGCGCAATCCATCAGATCGGCGAGACGGTCAGCGAGATGCTGGACTACGTCCCGGCCCGCCTGCGCGTCATTCGTGTCTGTCAACGGCGGTTCTATATAACTTGGCAGTTCGGAAGTCTGACCGTCACGCCGAGGTGCTAAAAACGATGTCACCATCCTCGGACCGCCAGGACATCGCAGGGCGCGCGTGCAATCAAGCCCTCGGCCACGCTGCCGAGAAGGGCACGGCCTATTCCGGAGCGGCCATGAGTGCCCACGACCAGGAGGTCGGACCGCGTTTCGTCGGCCACAGCCAACACAGTCTCCTCGGGGGCACCTTCACGCGCGATCACCTCTCGCAACGCAATCGGTGCAGATAGAGTGGCCAGAAACTCGCGTGTCTGCGCCTCGACCATCTCCTGGAATTGCTGCTGATGCTTCTTTGCGAGGCGCTCCATGGAGGCTCCCCCGAAAAGGAGGCCACGGAACGGAATGTCGAAGGCATGCACAAGCTTGACGTCGGCATCGGGAGCAAGCTTTACCGACATCTCGACCGCCCGCCGGGACGGCGGCGAGAAATCGACGGCGACCAGCAAACTGACGTAGCGATGCAAAGCCGCAGACTTCACAACGAGCACCGGCCGATTGCCGAAGCGGATGATGCGCTCGCCCGTGCTGCCACGGAACAGGTCGAGCAACACATCCTTGCGGTGCTGACCGATGACCACGAGATCTGCGCCCGATGCCTCCGCCTCGGAGTGAATGGTCTGATAGAGCTCGCCGACCACCACCCGAACCTCACTCGAGAGCGTACCCGAATCCGGGAGTGCTGCGATGGCGGCACGGAGCAGTCGGTCCGCGTCCTCGGCCTGGCGGTCTGCCAAGGCCGCCGGCAGCTCCTCGTCGACGACATGAACTGCCAGCAGCTTTGCCTGGTGCTGATGGGCGAGAAGTGCGGCTCGGGCGAGCGCGCGGTCCGACCGCGCCGACAGGTCGCTTGCTGCCATTATCGTCTTCATCTTCGTTCTCCTCGCGCAGTTGATCCGCAGTGGCCGATCCGGCTAGGCCTTCCCCGGGCCAGCTCTCTTACAACCCTAAAGGTCCCTCTGCTGATCCAGATCCACCGTCTGAAGACGCTGTGGGCGCTCGTGAGAGCGCACCAGCTCAACGGCGCGGTCGGCAGCGTCTTGGAACGGCTCCAGGACAATATCCGCGCCAGCGGCCATCAGTATATCCCTGTCGGCCGGGCGGCGGCTGCGAACAGCGATCCATCCTCCGAACCCGGTTTGTCTAACGGCGGCGATCACCGTCAGCCTGATATCCTCGTGCGTCACGCCCGCGTCCTGGTCGGCGATTGCAGAGATGACCCATCTGGCACCATCGAGCGGTAGGGCGGCGACGAATTCTGAATCGGTCACGTCGCCGTAAATGGCGGCTCCTCCACGCGCCCGCCATTGCCGAACGGCGCTTGGGTTGAAATCGACGCACAGCACACGTTGCCCGCCAACCCTCAGCCGGCTCGCGATGGCCTCGCCGTATCGGCCCAGGCCGAAAACTAAGGCGTCGTAGCGCCCCGATTCCGTTGCCCCGGGCGTAGCGGCCTCCCGCGGTGTCCCTTTGCGCTCGAACGGCGACAGGATTGGCTCGAAGACCGCGTAGAGTTCGTGCGAGTAGGTGATCATGTAGGTCGACGCGGCAATCGTGATCATGCCGATGAGCGTGACAAGGCCGAGGGCTGCCGTATCGACGTGTCCAAGGCTCACGCCCATGGCCATGAAAATGAGCGAGAATTCGCTGATCTGCGCCACTGTCAGTCCGGCGAGGAACCCCGTTCGCTTGCGGTATCCCATGGCCCCCATTATCGCCATCACGATCAGCGGGTTGCCGATCAGCACGAAGATCGAAAGGATGGCCGCGGGGAGCATGGCTGCACCGACGTAGGTCAGTTGCAGCTTGGCCCCGAGCGCGACGAAGAAAAACAGCAGCAGGAAATCCCGGAGCGGCGCCAAGCGGGCGGCCAGCGCCTCGCGATACGGCGTCGAGGCAAGCGAGACGCCGGCGAGCAGTCCTCCCAGTTCTTTTCCGAATCCGAGATGCTCCCCGATCGCCGCAAACCCGCCCGCCTGCGCGACCGCGAACAGCAGCAGTAATTCGGGGCGGCGCGCCAATATCTCGGCAAGGGGTGTCGCGACATAACGGATGAAGAGCATCACGCCCGCGAGCATGATGCCGCCAGATGCAAAGACCGCGCGAACGTCGCGCCACGATGATTCGGCTTGCGCTCCGATACCGATTGCCGACAGAACGATCATGGCCAGGACCACGACCACGTCCTGGACGATCAGGAAGCCGAGCGCTATCTGGCCATGCAGGGAGTCGACCTCGCGCTTGTCCGACAGCAGCTTGACGATGATGATCGTGCTTGAGAACGTCAGTGCAACGGCAATGTAGAGGCTGGCCACTAGGTCAAAGCCGAGCCCGATGCAGAGAACAAAGCCAATCGCGGCCGTGAACGCGACCTGCCCAAGCCCCGTGCTCAAGGAGACGGCTCCCAGCGACCTGACCAGCTTAATATCGAGTTTCAAACCCACAAGAAACAGCAGAAGCGCAATGCCGAGCTCAGACAGAACCGAGATCTTCTCGCTGGAGCGCGAAATGTCGAAAGCCGACGGGCCTGCAATGATGCCGACCGCAATGAAGCTGACGATGAGCGGTTGGCGTAGCAGATGTCCGACAAACCCGATGGCCGCGGCAAGCACCAGGATGGCCGAGATCTCGAAGAACAGGGACTGGCTCAGCAACTCCCGCATATCTGGCACACCATTCAACGGCGTTGGCCCGGAAAGTCGGGAGCCGTTACCACTCCTCGGCTGACGTAGCCGTACGCGCGCCCGCCGTATTCGCCGAGCATGGATCAGAAGGACCCGACTGTGCCGGCTATGATCAGGATCACGATCAGCGCCAGAATTGGGATCAGACAGGCCACGACGAAGATGTCCTTGTATGCCTCCTGGTGCGTCATCTTGCACACTGCAAGCAGCGTGATTACGGCGCCGTTGTGAGGCAGGGCATCGAGACCGCCCGTGGCGATCGCAGTGACCCGGTGCAGGAGCTCAGGGTGAATGCCTGCTGCCCGGCCAAGCTCCAGATAGGTGGCTCCGAGCGTCTGCAGCGCGATGCTCATGCCGCCCGATGCCGAGCCCGTGATGCCGGCTAGAATGTTGACCGCCACGGAGAGTGAGATCAACGGATTACCGGGTGCGATGCCGAGGACCGCGTCGCGGATGATGCCGAAAGCCGGTAGGGAAGCGATCACCGCCCCGAAGCCTACGAGCGAGGCGGTGTTGAAGGCCGGGCCCGTAGCGGCGTTAGCGCCGTCCCCAAGCGTTTCCTTGAGGCTTGTCAGCCGATGCCTGTTGAGAGCGGCCATGATGACGCTCGCTGTGGCGAGCGCGAGCAGAATGGCCCACACACCTCTGACCGCATCGAAGCCGATAGCGCCGAAGCGCTTCTCGGCCAGATAGGCCGTATCAAAAGCCGGCAAAAGAAGCGTCGCGAACACGAGGTTCAGCAGGATGACGAGACCAATTGGAAGCGCAGCGATCCAAAGCGGTGGGAGCTCGAACGCGCGTTGATCGCCGAGACTGCCGATATCGAAGCCTTCACCCTGCCCAAGCTCACGCAGTTCCTTCGCCGAGCGAGGGCGGGGCACAGCAACCGTCGTAGCCGGTTCACTCCAGCTCGCGGCGCGTCGCGTTAGCCACGTGAGCCCGAGCCCCAGCATGATCGCACTGGCGACGATGCCGATACCCGGCGCGGCGAAGGCCGTCGTGCCGAAGAAGGGCATCGGAATAGCATTCTGAATTGCCGGCGTCCCGGGCATCGCCGTCATCGTGAATGTGAATGCGCCGAGTGCGATCGTGGCTGGAATGAGCGCTCGCGGCAGATTGGCCCTCTCGAACATGGCCGCCGCGATGGGATAGACGGCAAACGCAACCACGAACAGTGACACGCCGCCGTAGGTGAGCACCGCACAGGCGAGCACGATCGCAGGCAAAGCATGTGCCTGGCCAAGGCGCGCGATGATCCATTCAGCAAGAGCGCGGGCAGAGCCCGTGTCATCCATGAGCTTGCCGAACAGCGCACCGAGCAGAAACAGCGGAAAGAACTGGACGATGAACGTGCCCATCGCCGGCATGAATACCTGTGTGTAGGACGCGAGCAGTGGAGCGCCACCGAGAAGGACAGCTACGAATGCCATGAGCGGCGCAAGCAGAAGCACCGACAGTCCGCGATAGGATAGATAGATCAGCAGCCCCAGAGCGACGAGGATACCTAGAATTCCGATCATGCTTGCTCCTTGTCGCTCAGTCCCTGTTAGGCATCAGTCCAGCGTCGCCAAGTCCAGCGTCGAGCGCCGGCCGAGAGCGCTGCCGTGCTGCGACAGCCACGCGTCGGCAGAACGCCGACCCAGGTCGCGCAGTCCGAGCAGGAATTCCCATTCCGGATCGAGCTTGCTCTTCACACCCAGTCGAAATGTCGCCTCCTCGGCGGCGATTCGATGCAGGCGAAGCTGACGAACCTGATTGAACAGCGGATGCTTGAAGGGGTGCCCGACGGGCTCCTCGTCCAGGGCTTGCTTCAAGAGCATGATGCTTTGCAGCTCTTTCACGAGGCTCGCATTGAATGTGATCTCATTGAGGCGGCCGGCTATGCCAGCCGCCGAACGGGAACGAACAAGGCGCATGGGAGGATTGAGCTGGATGATGAGTAGGTCTGCGGGCTCGCTCTCCGCGATCAGCGGCAACAGCGCCGGATTTCCGAGATAACCGCCATCCCAATAGGCCTCGCCGTCGATCTCGACGGCCTGGAAGAGCTGTGGCAGGCAGGCGGAGGCCATCACGGCTTGCGGAGTGAGCTCCGCGTTCCGGAACACCTTGAGCCCTCCGGAGCGAACGCTTGTCGCGGAAATGAAGAGCTGGATGTCCTCCGTGCTGCGCAGCCGCGAGAAATCGACCGACTCCGCGAGCAGGTCGAGCAACGGATTGAAGTTGAGGGGGTTCCACTCGTAGGGCGAAAACTTCCGCACTACTGTGTCGCCTATCGCCGACCAGAAAGCCAAGGGCGCCCCCCATGGTCCGAACCTGGACCATGGGGAGGAAGGCATATAGCCGGGAAGGAAGAGGGCGTGGAACGGGCTCCTGTCCGGCAGGAACCGGCGCGAGGACTGGCCAATACGTCGCCAAAAAGCCTCCAGCGCCTGCTTGGCCCCCGCCCGCCCGCCCGCCACCAGACCATCGGCGAGCACGACGGCATTTATCGCGCCGGCGCTTGCACCGCTGATCGCCGAGCAGTGAATATGCCGTTCATCGAGCAGCCGATCGAGAACGCCCCACGTGTATGCGCCATGGGCGCCGCCCCCCTGCAGGGCGAGATCGAGGGTCACGCTTCCAGTCATTCCTCGTTCCCTCAAGGTCGCACTGCCGCTGTGCCGGATGGATGAGACCCACCCCTGGAGGCCTCGAACCAGCGATGCCGGATCGCCTTCTCGACCTCGAGAATGGCAAAGACCAAGATACCGGCAGCGATCGATGGCCACCCTTCCGCGATGGTGATCGGCCGCGTTTCGAAGAAACGCCACATGAAGGGCGCATACGTGAACATGAGCTGAAGTACCACCACGGCCGCCACGGAGACCAGGACCACGGGTGTGCCCAGGACGCCCTTGAACGTCAACGACGGCGTGCGCAGGAAGCGGACGCTGAAAAGGTAGAACACCTCCATGGCCACGAGCGTGTTGACTGCGAGCGTGCGTGCCTTCTCGACGTCGGCGCCTTGGGCCAGCGCCCACTTGAACATGCCGAAGATGCCAGCAAGAAAGAGCACGGATACGAGAACCACGCGCCAGACGACAAGACCCGAGAGGATGGGCTCGGCCGGCGAGCGTGGCGGACGCGACATGGCGTCGGGCTCGGTCGGCTCGAAGGCCAGCGCGAGCGCGAGGCACAGCGAACTCACCATATTGACCCAGAGGATCTGCAGAGGCGTGATCGGCAACGTCGCACCGATCATAATTGCGACAACGATGCTGAGTGACTCTCCACCATTGATCGGAAGCAGGAAGCTGATCGTCTTCTTCAGGTTGTCGTAGACCGTGCGCCCCTCGCGCACGGCGTTGGCGATCGAGGCAAAATTGTCGTCGGCGAGCACGATTTGCGCAGCTTCCTTCGCTGCCTCGGTGCCCTTGATGCCCATTGCGACGCCGACGTCGGCCCGTTTCAGCGCCGGAGCATCGTTGACACCATCTCCGGTCATCGCCACGACGGCGCCGCGCGCCTGGAGCGCCTGCACGAGCCTCAGCTTGTGCTCGGGGCTTGCCCTTGCGAAGACGTCGATCCTCGATACTCGCTCTGCGAGTTCGTGATCGGACAGGACCTCGATCTCGGACCCAGTCAGCGCTTCCGACACATTGGTGAAGCCAAGCTGGCTCGCGATCGCGCGCGCCGTGATCGCATGGTCTCCCGTGATCATCTTGACCCGGATACCAGCAGACCGGCATTCTGCCACGGCCGCGACGGCCTCCTCGCGCGGCGGATCGATGAGGCCGAACAGACCGAGCATGGTCAGACCGCTCTCGACATCGCGCACATCGAGTAAGCGATGGTTGGCCGGCACCTGTCTCACCGCGACAGCCAGCACGCGCTCGCCCTGGGATGCCAACTCGTCGATGCGCGCCAGCCAGAAGCTCGGGTCGAGCGGCTGCTCGATCTCTTCGAACCGTTGCAGCCGGCACATCTCCAGCAGTCGCTCCGGAGCGCCCTTGACGTAGACGAAGCCGTTGCCGCGATGATCGTGGTGCAGCGTCGCCATGAAGCGGTGCTCGGACTCGAAGGGAATGAAGTCGGTGCGGGGAAGCTCCGTCCGCACTCGGTCCGGTTCAAGTCCGGCCTTGTGAGCAAGGGTAAGAAGCGCGCCCTCCATGGGATCGCCGTCCACCACCCATCGAGCGTCGGACTGGCGCAGGGCCGCATCGTTGCACAGGGCCCCGGCGCGGACGGCTTCCAGGGCGCTGGCGGCGTGTTCGGCGGGAATCTCGCGGCCGGCGTGGCTAAACCCACCTCGCGGCGATCGCCTCTTCCGCCGGGTCGAAGTCGATCTCATCGACACCGGGGTCGGTCTGCTCGACGACCACAAGATCATGCAGACGGCCCATCAGGCAGAGCAATTCGCTCGCGTGTCCTTCACCGACCAACCAAGTCCCCTCGACACCGTGGCTCTTCAGGGACTCGCGAAAGCGCGTCTCAGCCCTGCCGCTCACGCTCTCCCACATCTTCTCGCGCTCGGCCATGATCTCCACGTTTTTTCCGAGGAGCGCCCGTGTCCGCGCCAGCTCACCGAGTGTGATCAGCCCGTGGGCCCTGGCTTCCAGCCGCTGTGCGAGCTGAAGTCCGACATTCACGCTCTCGGTCCAATCCTTGCTCGCCTTGACGTGAACGAGGACATCGATCCCTGTCATTGTGAGTGCTCCAATTGGCGGGGTTCCAACTCATGTTCGGCGCTGCGGGGCTTGGCTGACCAAGTGATTCCGGTTCGGCGACACCGACGCATGGTACACAGCCAGTCCATAGCGACTTGCTGCGTCGATATGATTGACTATCTTGAGCTACGTCGATGTGCGTTGATCTGCGTCAATGCAGCATCAGGATCGACCACGTTGAATAAAGGACGATGAGATTGAGTAATTTGCCCCGAGAGTTCCGATCATGAGCGGCGTGGTTGAACAACATGAGCAGGCAGATCCTTCTCGCAACGGAACCGACACCTGCTTGCGATCAAGCGCTCGACCGCGCCACACAGCTTGCGACAGTGTCAGTCACGAGCCGACCGGCGCGAAGGACGCACAAGAGAAGAAGGACGCACAAGAGAAGGAGTGCACCCGTCGACAAGCCGAGCCGGACATGATCGAGTTCCTCGGCGATTTGCCCTCACGCGCGCACCGCTGACCGGCCTGGAATACGGGACTGCGAATTCGGTCCTGATCTCTCATGTGCAACGCATTCTGCTGAACCTCGTAGTGATCGGAACCGATGGTTCAACGGGTGTCGCCAGGATCGCGTGTTCAAGTGTGCGGAGGCGCCGGTGTTGTCCGTCCGCAGGCGCGCGAATGGGCCATAGCGGTCCATAGCGGTGGCCGTTGCTCCCTCCGCTCCCTCCCGCCAGGCCCTTGATCTGACGTTCGCGCTGTTTCCGCAGGGCCGGATATCGACCGTGCACGGCTATAATTTGGGATTCAAGGGAGAGGCCAAACCCCATTCGACCATAGGAGAGTACGAAGCAAGGGTGCGACAGGAGATCGGCGCGATAGTGCAAAGCGCGCTCGATGCGCTTCCCCACGGTGGCGGTCCTCTCGCAGGACCGGTTCAAATGCATTTCGAGCAGGCGGATCCGGAGGAGGTCATGCGGAACATCGTCGCAGCCGAGGACATCGATCTGGCAGTCGTGGGAACCCATGACCGCACAGGAGTGGCACGCGCCCTCGTCGGCAGCGTTGCGGGCCGCTTGCTAGAGACGCTCCCCTGTGATGTCCTTGCCGTGAAGCTGCGGGACTAAGGACTCTGCTCCGGTAAACAACTGGCGGAACCGTTCCAATCGTCGGCTGGGCGCTCGTGGATCGCTTGCCCGTTGGCAAGCCTTCCTTGTGCATCGGGACAATCGAACTATGAATGAGCCAGCGGTCGGCCGACTTGGTGCTGACGCTCTGCGCTCTGCAATACCTGGGGGCTAGCCGAGCCCGGTAGCGGAGCGAGGGTCGCTAAGGGAAGAGCAGACAGGGAGACCCGGACGTACGAATCGCCTCTTACACACGTCGAAATCAATAGGCACGCTGGAGGCCTCATGGCATTGCTTACTTTCTTGTTGGGGCTTGGTGCGCTGGTCGTGGGGGCTGAGCTTCTGGTTCGCGGGGCTTCAAAGCTGGCCTTCAAACTCGGGATCTCGCCCCTCGTCGTCGGATTGACCGTCGTGGCGATGGGAACCAGTGCGCCCGAGTTGGCGGTTTCTGTGCAGGCGGCAGTCTCCGGCCAAACCGACATTGCGGTCGGCAACGTCGTTGGCAGCAACATTTTCAACATCCTCTTCATCCTCGGGGTGTCGGCGCTGATCACGCCCTTGGTCGTCAATCAGCAGCTGATCCGGCAGGAGGTCCCGATCATGGTCGGTGCCTCGCTGCTGTTGTTTGTGATGGCGCTTGACGGCGGCCTGTCGCGCTTCAATGGCCTGTTCTTCATGACGGTGCTGATCGCGCACACGACGTTCGTGATCGTTCAGAGCCGCCGTCAGCAAGCCGTTGCCGCGGCCACTGACCGGGTCGAACCCGAGACTACCGGTTGGGATTCGAGCCTCATCGCCCAGACAGCGCTCATCGTCGCGGGCCTGGCGCTGCTCGTCCTGGGTGCGAGTTGGCTGGTCGGCGCGGCCGTCGTCCTCGCCAAGCATCTCGGCGTCAGTGAGATGGTGATCGGTCTCACCATTGTCGCGGCCGGGACCTCGCTGCCCGAAGTGGCGACATCGGTTCTCGCGGCCGTTCGCGGTCAGCGTGATATTGCGGTGGGCAACGTCGTAGGTAGCAACATCTTCAATATCCTGGGGGTCCTTGGCGTCTCCGCGATCGTGGCGCCGAGTTCTCTATCCGTGGCCCCGGCAATGATCGCATTCGATATCCCCGTGATGCTCGCCGTGGCGATTGCCTGCCTGCCGATCTTTTTCACGGGCCACTTGATCGCCCGCTGGGAGGGTGCGGTATTCCTCGGTCTCTATATCTCCTATACGCTCTATCTGATCCTGGCTGCACAACAGCACGATGCGCTTTCGACCTACAGCCTCGTCCTCGGCACAGTCGTGCTGCCAATCTGCGCGTTGACGATCATCGTCATCGCTTGGCGGGAATGGCGCGCTGGAAGCAAGATGTGGAAGCGATGATTCTTGCGATACGATCCCGCAGCGTGGAACTCCCGACACGATAGGTCCTGCCGCGTCCGCACCAGTGGCGCCCTCGAAACAAGGAAGCCCTCACCCCATGACGCCCGAACCGATGATGCTGCTCAATCTCGTCGAGGCGCTCGGCATTGGGCTCTTGATAGGCGCGGAGCGTGAACGCCATACGGCGCCTGACACCGTGCGGGCGTCGGCCGGCATCAGGACGTTTGCGATAGCGTCATTGGCTGGAGCGGTGAGCATTCTCGCCGGTGGTGAGCTGCTGCTAGTGGCGGCCACGGCCGCGGTCACCGTGCTGGCGGGGCTGGCCTACGTGCGTGCCAAGGGTGACGCCGTCGGTCTGACGACCGAGATCGCACTCGTCTTGACCGTGCTGCTCGGCGGGCTGTCGATCCGCCGGCCGGAGCTTGCGGCAGGCGTCGGTGTGGTCGTTGCCATACTGTTGGCCGCCCGGGCGCCGTTGCACACATTCGTGCGCTCCACCATGAGCCAGAACGAATTGCAGGATGGCCTCATTCTAGCCGCCGCGACCCTCGTCGTCCTGCCGGTCGTGCCTGATGAGCCCGTCGGGCCCTATGGGGCGCTGAACCCATATACGATCTGGATCGTTGTCATACTCGTCATGGCAATCAGTGCCGCGGGGCATGTCGCGGTTCGGCTGTTCGGGGCCCAGTATGGCCTCACGCTGTCAGGATTGGCTTCGGGTTTCATCTCCAGCACGGCCACGATCAGGGATATGGCCGATCGGGCGAGCAAGGCGCCACACCTCATGCTTGGAGCCGTCGCGGGAGCATCGCTGTCGTCACTCTCGACGATCATTCAATTGGCTTTGGTTCTCGCGGCGACGAGCACGGCCACACTGCGAACGCTTGCGGCTCCGCTTTTTGCGGCCGGTGTCGCGGCGACCGTATATGGGGTGATCTGGTCGGTCGTGGCGTTGCGTCAGGCGGCAGACGAGCAGCCGAGGAGTCCACAGAAGCCTGCCTTCAGCGTGCAGGCGGCCTTGGTGTTTTCTCTTGCCCTTGCCCTCATCCTCATGGTGACGGCGGCGCTTCAGGACGTGCTGGGCAATACCGGTGTGCTACTCGCTGCAGCGCTGTCTGGTCTGGTAAACACTCATTCCGCTGCCGTTTCGGTCGCGTTGCTCGTGGCCTCGGGAAAGCTTGCTGCTGCCGATGCAGCCGTCCCGATCCTGACTGGAATGACGACGAACTCGATCATGCGAATGGTGCTGGCCTATGTTGGTGGTGGCCGGGAGTTTGCACTTCGTGTCGTGCCGGGACTTGTCCTGGTCATACTGGCTGCGTGGGGCGCCGCGTACTATGTCCTCATATGAGGGCCATTGCATCTCCTTCGGCAGCAACCGGCGGGCTAGCGATCTCGTAACTGACGGGGAACGAACAGGGCCGTGATGGGATTTGACGAGCCTTCGTAGGCGCTGCCGCACGTGGGCTCCTGCAAAATAAGTAGTTTCAGGCACGTTGGAATTGTCGATCTCGCTGGGCGAAACGCAGGGACCGAGGCGCGCATTGATCTCACGTTCTTTCTTCTGATCGCCTAGTTTGCCGTCACGCACGGTTATCAAAAGATGCGAAAAACCTAGTCATGGGCTCCCTAACAGTTTTAGTCTCACCAGGCCTTGACCGCCAGGACATCGACCGGAGCATCGGCCAGCAGGTCCTCCGCGACACTGCCCAGGATGGCATGGGCGATTCCGGTGCGGCCATGGGTGCCAATCGCGACGAGGTCCGGTTTGAATGTCGCGACTTGTTCCCGGAGCACCATGCGGATCATGCCTTCCGCCACCACCGTCTCGAAACGGGGTGCCGCGGGGCCGAGGCGCTTGGACAGCTCCACGATTTCCTTCTCAATCATCAGCCCGAAGGCCTTCTGCTCGGCGAGCACCAGTTCTTCGATCGTGTTGCGACGGAGAAAGCCCTTGAAGGGCGCGTCCGTGGCGTGAACGAGCCGGAACTCGCCGCCGGGCACGAGCTCAGCGGCAACCTCCAGCGCGCGCAGCGAATGCACCGACATGTCGACTCCGACCAGCACACGCCGGTAGGACGTGGCGACGGCATCTCGGACGAGAAGCACGGGTGTGCGACCGAGGCGGACGATCCGCTCGGCGGTCGTGCCCCTGAACAGGTCGAGCAGCGAGTGGCGATGAATGCCAAGGACGATGAGACCCGACCGCACCTCCTCGGCTCGCTTCAGAATGTCGACATAGTCTTAGCCGCGGATGATGACTGTCGAAATTCTGACCTCTCTGCTGCGGGGAACAGCGGCGACCTGTTCGGCAAGCGCCGTTCTCGCGCTCTCCTCTAACTGGTCGATGATCTTTCGAGGCCAGTCATCGTCCACGACGTGCAAAATCTCCACGTCGGCCTGTCTTTCATGGGCGATTGCAAGTGCGCGTTGAAGTGCGCGGTCCGATCGCGCCGACAGGTCTGTGGCAACAAGAATCGTCTTTAGCAACTGCCGTCCTCCTACCATCACCGGGCAGCCGTCTTCGATCGTGTGGCGTTACCTTGTATGTTTCGACTTCCGCCGGCGTCGCTGTTGCACCGGCTTCTCCCGTTTACTGGCGCCGGCCTCGATGCCGCCTGAGGGCTCATCTATCCGCGCTTTGACGTTGGTCGCCGGCGGCACGACCGTGGCCCGAACCTTCAGGAACTCCTCAAGCTGGATGGCCGCGATCCGCCACTCCCGCCCGATGAGCAGCGCGGGCAGCTCGCGATTGCGTATCCAACGGCGGACGGTTGCCTCCTTGACCTTCAGAAGCATACCAACCTCCTGCGTTGTGAGCAGCGGCTTTCGCAACATCGCTAGCCCTAACCTAATCCCTCACCATCTCGTTGCAATGTGCATTGAACCTTTTTGGCGTGCGTTGATGTGCATCAAGGCAAGATTGCGTTTCTCGTGCGCTGATACCAAGTCGAAGCTGGCTCTCGCTTCGCGCGGGCGCTGCTGGACGGTAGAGCCGAAATCCCGACGGTGCGCCTGTCAACTCTCGAGATCCCAAGGAGTGTCCAATGACCAAGAAGATAGTTTGCACCGTTGACGATACCGAATACTCCAAGACAGCGATTGCCCTGGCGGCCGAAATGACCAAGGCCATGGGCGCCGAGCTCACGCTTCTCGCTGTGAACCAGCTCATAGGCGGCGTCGGCGGCAAGGGAGGCGCGGCCTCTTACCTGTGGGACAATGCCGAGCTCAAACGCGTGCTGGACGGCGCGGTCAGCGAGGCCAAGAAGGCCGGAGCCCCCGACGCCAGGACGGCAAGCATCAAGAGCCGCGATGTGGCCCGGGCCATCGCCGTTTTTGCCGAGGAAAACGGTATCGATCACATCGTCATGGGCACCGGCGGCAAAGGCGGCCTCTCGCGCCTCATGCTCGGTTCGGTGTCCCGCGACGTCGTTTTTCGCGCGCATTGCCCAGTGACTGTTGCGAGATAGCGGCGCGCGGGCCGCCACCCGTCAGCGCCATCGACCATATTTGCAAGCACGCATCGATGCTAGGACAGGACCGATGACCACCCAATTGCCGCGCAGGATCATGCTGGCGACCGATCTCACGCCAGCATGTGACCGAAGCTTCGATCGCGCCGTGAAACTGGCGGAGGAGTGGGATGCCGAGCTCATTGTCTGCCACGTAATCGAGAGTGGCGCGATCCGGCCTTGGGGCATGGAGCAGCGCGTTCGGAACGCCGGGATCGAGTTGGACCGTCTGGTGAGCTCATCGCGGCTGACGCGGAAGGTCCCGCGCCACATCGTCGTCGGTGATCCTGCCGATCGTACTCTCGAGCACGCCCGTCAGATTGGCTGCGATTTTCTCGTCACCGGGCCGGCCCACGGCAAGATTCTCGGCGATAAGCTGCTCGGCAGCACGGCCGCCCGCATGGTGCGGCGGGCAAACCAGCCCGTTCTGGCCGTCCGGCGGCGGCCCGAGGGTACTTACAAGACTATAGTGACGGCGATCGACTTCTCGGAAGGCTCGAAGCGTGCGCTCAGTCAAGGCCGGGCGCTTTTCCCTTCGGCTCACTTGACCGCTCTACATGCCTACCGTGTTTCGCCAAACTGGACCGGACCGAACGCAGACAAGTCGATCGACGATGTCGAGGCCGAGGAACGGACCCGCGTCGTCAGAGAGGCCGAGCAGGACATGGCTGACCTCGTTGCAGCCCTGAAGGACGCGCCGGGCCGCATCGAGACGGCCCTCCTGGAAGGGGCGCCTGAAGCCGCGCTCGCGGACTTCGTCGACAAGAATTGGCCCGATCTCGTGGTCGCTGGCACCCATGGCCGCAGTGGCCAGCAGCAGGACACGATCGGGAGCGTCGCCGAGTTGCTCCTCATGACGCTGCCCTGCGACGTACTTGCCGTTCCGACGCGGATAATAGGGCGCGTCATGGGATAAGCTACTCGTCTGCGCCAATGCTAGCCTCACCGGCCTACTTATGGAAAAGCTCTATCGACATTGCATGCCACGCACCATGTCATGAAAGGATCAACCCATGCGGAAAATGAAGGCAGCAATATTTGTCGAGCCAGGCCGTATCGTTCTCGATGAAAAGCCGGTTCCCGACATTGGCCCGCTCGATGCGCTCGTCCGTGTTACGACCACCACGATTTGCGGCACCGACGTTCACATCCTCAAGGGCGAGTATCCTGTCCGCAAGGGGCTCACAATCGGCCACGAGCCCGTCGGCGTTATCGAAAAACTCGGTTCCGCTGTGAAGGGATATCGCGAGGGCCAGCGGGTTGTATGCGGCGCCATCACGCCCAGCGGGTACAGTAACGCGTCGCTGTGCGGCTGCCATGCCCAAGACGGTGCTGGAACCGCACATGGCTGGAAGGCGATTGGTGGCTGGAAGTTTGGCAATACGATCGATGGCTGTCAGGCTGAATACGTCCTTGTCCCGGATGCGATGGCCAACCTCGCGCCTATTCCCGACGCGCTGTCGGACGAAGAGGTCCTCATGTGCCCGGACATCATGTCGACGGGTTTCGCGGGCGCAGAAAGCGGTGGAATTAAAATTGGAGACACCGTTGCCGTTTTTGCGCAGGGACCCATCGGCCTGTGCTCGACCGTCGGTGCCCGCCTGATGGGTGCCACCACCATCATCGTTGTCGAAACTGTTCCGGAGCGAATTGAGGTTGCCCAACGGCTGGGCGCCGACCATGTCATCGACTTTCGCGCGCATGATCCGGTAGCGGAGATCATGCGGATCACCGACGGACGCGGTGTCGACGTTGCCATCGAGGCGCTCGGCATCCAACAGACATTTGAAGCCTGTCTCAGAGTCCTGCGACCCGCCGGTACGCTCTCGAGTCTCGGCGTCTATTCGACTGATCTCAAGATCCCTCTCGACGCTTTCAGCGCCGGCCTAGGGGACAGCAAGATCGTCACGAGCTTATGCCCCGGCGGCAAGGAGCGTATGCGTCGGTTGATGTCAGTGATCAGTACGGGCCGCGCCAATCTGAAACCCCTCGTAACGCATCGCTTCAAGTTGGACGATATCGAAGCTGCGTACGAGCTGTTCTCGCATCAGCGCGACGGCGTGCTCAAGGTCGCGATTTCAGCGTAGACAGCGGAGCGCGTATCAAACCTGCACGCACTGTGATCGGAGGGATAAAATTTCGGAGTAGCTTAGTTGGCACGGTGCACGTTGACCAGAACACAGCGGGCGCTGTTGAAAGAGATACTCGAGTTACCGAATCTTGGGCGCGGCCATTGGCCTTCCTTGAGCATTGCGTGAGCATTGCTCGGCTGATCGTTGCTTTTGGGGACGCCGGGTCTTCGTTCAGCCTGATCGAAAATCCCGATCAGTCGGCCGCCACGAAACGATTGGCTATTCAAGCTCGGCTCCCCATTTCGATCTCATGCGACGAGGCGAAACAGTTCGCCCCGAACAGCAAGAGAGATGGAGGCGGCGACGAGCGACAGAGGTCGAAGTGCTTGCCGAACCTACCAGGCGCTAACGGTAAGTCGTCGATCACGGCGGCTTTGCAACGCACACGTCTAGAAGTCACACCACGGCTACGGAAGATGGCGCGACGGTCATGAGACTTGATTGAGATCATGGCAGCTAAAGGACAACTCAAGACAATATGAGTTCTTAGTAAGGAGTAGCGAGATGACCAAAATGACGACAGGCAGTGGGAATCCGGGCTTCGCCGAAATGACATCCGTGCCGCTTGGCCCGGAACACGTATTCAACTTGTGCCGGCCGATCGTTGAAGGACTGACCGAGTACAACGTCAAAATCCTGACGAATTGTCTCGAGTTCAATCGCGAATGGACGGGGTTTCTCATGCATCGTCTGCAGCAGGACATGGCTCACGTGCACGATCTCACCAAGTGCACCCAGCCCCGTGAAGTCTTCGAGGTTCACTCGACGTTCGTCACGGAAGCCGTCGCCGACTACCAGCGCGAGTTCGCCCAGTTGGCCACACTCAACGGCAAGGGCTTCGAGCAGACGACCCGGGCACTTCAGGGCTCTCTGGACACCATGGCGCCCGCGAAGGCGGCAGCGGAGTAGGTCCAGCTGCCGCACCGCCAAGCCGACTCTCACGAGGCGCCACACCGTGACCAAGGACTGGAAGCAGCCTGGCAAGATTCTCGTTGCCACAGACCTCTCACCCAAGAGCGGCCTAGCCGTCGCGCGTGCCATCCACCTCGCGGCCCATTGGCGCGCGCGGCTCTATGTGATGCATGCCGTTGATGATGTGCCGCTTTCGTCTTTTGGCGTGGCTTCGGTTCAGGCCAAAGCCGCCGCGACCGAAATGGAACGGCAATTAAAAAGCATTCCGGCCGCGGCCAGTATCGAGCACGAGGTTGTGACGGCGCTCGGCAAGCCCGTGGAGCGCATCCTGGGCAAGTGCGACACGCTATTAGTGGACCTCCTTGTCGTGGGGGCTGGCGAGAGGCGGACGCTCGGCCAAAGACTTCTCGGCACGACTGTCGGTCGCGTTCTGCGCCAAGCGCAGCAGCCGGTCCTGTCCGTCCGCACCCCGACCGCCGGCCCATATCGCAAGCTGGCCATCGCGACGGATTTCTCGGAGCCGTCACGTGTGGCTATGGACTGTGCTCTTGCCCTGTTTCCGAACGTCGACGCCGAAGTCGTCCACGCCTACGAGGTGACACTGACCGGTCTCATACCTTCCGATCGCTTTACCGGACCCCTCGCCGAGAGGCACGAGCGTGAGATGAAGGAGCACGTCCAGCGCTCGCTCGCTGATCTCATCGCGCAGAAACTCGCCTCCGCGCCCAACCTGTCGTCGGCCTCGGGGATCGGTACGCCGGAATCGGTCCTGACCGGGTTCGTTGAACGCGATGCCGTCGATCTAGTAGCCATCGGAACTCACGGACGGACCGGCGTGCGGCGTGCTTTGCTCGGAAGCGTTGCCGAGCAGCTCATTGAGAGGCTTCCTTGCGATGTCCTTGCGGTCCCCTCTCCACCCTAAGCTTTGGCACCCGGGTTGCCGCACTGCACGAACGCAAACTGCGAGCACGGTGACGTATGATCAAGATAGCACATCGTCCGCATTCTCGTGGAGGTCGTCCACCATTGAAACCGCTCGCGTGGGCTGCGCTGTTCCTGTCCTTGATATTGCCGCTGCCCACACACGTGGCCAGTCAGGCTTCTCGATCCAACGTGCTCCATGCCGATTTCACCGGTACCATTGGCGTGGCCGCCAGCGAGCATATCGCGCAAGCTATCGCCCGGGCGGAACAGGACAAGGCCCAACTGCTTCTCATTCGCCTCGACACGCCGGGAGGACTGGTCTCCTCGACGCGAGACATCATCAAGACAATTCTTGCCTCGCGCGTTCCTGTCGCGGTCTATGTCGCCCCGGGCGGCGCTCATGCGGCCAGTGCTGGAACTTATATTACTCTGGCGGCTCATGTGGCAGCCATGGCGCCGGGTACGAATATCGGTGCAGCAACACCCATCCAGATTTCTCTCCCGGGTCTCCCCGGCGCGCCCGACCCAAAACGCGAGCCCCCAGACAAGGAGCCACAGGCCGGTCAACCGGCAGTGGCCGTCGATCAGAAGGCGATCAACGACGCCGTGGCGCTCCTTCGCAGCCTGGCGCAGCTTCGCGGCCGCAATGCCGATTGGGCTGAGAAGGCCGTCCGCGAGGCCGCGACACTCACGGCAGAAGAGGCGTTGGCCGAGCGCGTCGTCGAGTTCGTCGCACGCGATGTCGATGATCTTCTGATGCAGCTCGACGGTCGCATGGTGACAACGGCCGCCGGAGAGGTCCGGATCGAGACACGAGGCGCGACGGTCTCAATGATGGAGCCGAGTTTCCGCACACAAGCGTTGTCTGTGCTCGCGGACCCCAACGTCGCATTTATCCTGCTGCTGATCGGCGTCTATGGCATTCTGTTCGAGTTCTGGACGCCAGGTCTTGTCGGCCCCGGTGTTGTTGGCGGCATCTGTCTCCTGCTCGCGATGGCTGGGCTCGCCATGCTGCCCGTCAATTACGCGGCGCTCGGACTACTCGTGTTCGGCATCGCGCTCATGACAGCGGAGGCTTTCACGCCCGGCATCGGCATCCTGGGGATAAGCGGGCTCATCTCGTTCGTATTGGGAGCGATGTTTCTGTTCGATCCGGCGGGTGCGGACATCGATCTTCGCATCGCCTGGCCGTTGATTGCCGGGGCGGCGGCGACGAGCGCGCTACTCTCCGTCGGAGCCCTTGGTCTCGCCATGAAGGCGCGCCAGCGCGCCGTCGTCACCGGCGCCGAGGAGATGATCGGCAGCACGGGGACGATTATCGACTGGCAGAAGGGCCGGGGCCGCATCCGCATCCACGGCGAGGTCTGGGCGGCACGTGGACCAGAACACGCCGAGAAGGGCCGGAAGATCAGAGTGGCCGGAAGAGAAGGCCTCACACTCACAGTTGATATCGCCGAATAACCAGGAGCAGCCCCAATGCCCGACACATTCGAGTTCCCATTCCATATTTTCGGCTACTTGCCGCTACTCATCGTCCTCTTCTTCGTGCTGAACTCGTTCCGCATCCTGCGCGAGTACGAGCGTGGCGTCGTGTTCATGCTGGGGCGCTTCTGGAGGGTCAAGGGACCGGGCATTGTTGTCGTCATCCCGCTCGTGCAGCAGATGGTACGCGTGGATCTGAGAACGCGCGTATTCGACGTGCCTCCGCAGGACGTGATCTCGCGCGACAACGTTTCTGTTCGCGTCAATGCGGTGCTCTACTACCGCGTCATCGACCCAGAGAAATGCATCATCCAGGTTGAGGACTACAACCAGGCGACCAGCGAGCTGGCGCAGACGACCCTGCGCTCGGTCGTCGGACAACACGAACTTGACCAAATGCTGGCCGAGCGCGACAAGATCAACACGGACGTCCAGCGCATCCTCGATGAGCAGACGGACGCCTGGGGCATAAAGGTCGCGAACGTTGAGCTGAAGCATATCGACCTCAACGAGAACATGGTGCGGGCAATCGCCAAGCAGGCCGAGGCCGAGCGGCTGCGACGCGCCAAGATCATCGACGCCGAGGGCGAGTTGCAGGCGGCCGAGAAGCTGGCGGAAGCCGGAGAAATCCTAGCGAGGCGGCCGGAGGCCATGCAGCTACGCTATCTCGGAACGCTGGCCAACATCGCCGGCGAGAAAAGCTCGACGATCGTGTTTCCAGTTCCTGTGGATATCATTCAACGGCTGGCTGCCACATCCGGAAAATCTCCGTGAGAGTCCCTTCTTTGGCAATCACGGTAGTGTCCCATCGTTAGTCGAACAGAAGCTGAAATCATGCCGCGGCTTTCTGCTTTGTTGCTGACGCGAAGATTTGCGCCCTTGTTCTGGTGCCAATTCTTCGCAGCGTTTGGAAATAACTACTTCCTCAACGCATTAGTCTTTCTGATTCTATTCGAGACCGGTCAACCTGAGCATGCGGTCTTGATCCCGCTTGCTACCGCCGTATTCATCGCACCCTTCTTCTTCCTGTCTGCCCTTGGCGGCGAGATTGCTGACCGTTTCGACATGGCACGGCTCACGCAGCGCCTCAGGTTGCTGGAAATGGGCATAACTATTTTCGCCATCATTGGCTTCATCTGGCATTCCGTCGCGATGCTGTTTGTTGCGCTGCTGCTATTTGGCGTGATCGCAGCACTCTTTGGACCGATCAAATATGGTATCCTGCCGCGCATACTCACCCGCGCCGAATTGCCAGCCGGAAATGCGCTGGTGGAAGGCGCCACGTTCATCGCCATCTTACTTGGCACAATTAGCGGCGGCCTAGCCGTTCACTATGGCGGTGGCCCGGCATCATTGTCATTTTTGATGATTATACTCTCGCTCATGAGTTTCGGCGCAAGTCTCTTCATGCCGCCGACGGGTGAGGCAGCGCCGGACCTTGTGATACGCCGAAATATTCTCGGCTCCACTTTCGATGTACTGAAATATCTCCGAAACGACCGGCGCATGGTGTGGGGTGCCATGCTGGCGGGCTGGTTCTGGGCGGTTGGCGCATACACTCTCGCGCTGGTGCCGCCGCTTGTGAAGAATGTCCTGGGCGGCACCGAGATCGCGGTGACAGTTTGCCTTGCAATTTTCTCGATCGGAATTGCGACAGGTTCTGGTATTGCGGCTTGGCTCGCTGCTGGGCGCATCATCTTGTGGCCGACCATCCTTGCAGCGGCACTGATAGGCGTCTTCGCAGTTGGTCTCGGATGGACGACGTGGCAGCTTGTGCCTGCCGCCGAAAGCCGGGGTGCCGTAGATATCTTCAGTTCAGTGGAAGGCATCCAAATCGCGATTGGACTCGGCGGCCTCGCAATTTCTGGCGGTCTTTTGATTGTGCCAGTGATGGCGGCGCTGCAGGCCTGGGCAGGGGTGGACCGGCGCGCGCGAGTCATTGCCTCCGTGAACATCGTCACTGCCGGGTTTATGGTTGGGGGCTCTCTTGTCAATGCCACCCTTCAAGCGATTGGAGTTACACCGCCGGAGTTGCTGGTAATTCTCGGCATAGGCAGCTTGCTGGCTGCGCTCGCTATTGGCCATACGTTGCCGGCGAGCGCCACAAACGACCCATCATGATATTGTCCCATTTCGCCGAAAAGCCGTCACCGTGACTTGGCGGGCCATGAAATCGTTGTTCCAATCCAAGTCTCCATTCTCGACCTTGTCCTCAAGCTGCATAGTTCGCTCGCGTGCGTGACAGCACCCTAGTATTTCCTACGGCTCGCGTGGCACGAGGGCATCGGCGTCGTAGCGCAGATGACTGCGCGTGATGCCTGTGGAGTGTCGTGGCCCCTTGACCGTTCAGGGATAAGCAGTGCCGGAGTTCCGTCGACGCCATGATCCAGATCAAAGTGGCCATGACATTAACTTGAGTGACCGAGGGGTTGTTTTTTTGCAGCCGCGTAACGATTTCAATTTAAGCGTGGTGCATACTTGCATGACGCAAATGCGCCGTGACAGTTTGTGCGAAACGTGAAACGATTGTCGCATGCACATTCTCAGTGCGTTCACACACCCGAAAAATCTCAACCAAATCTCAAATGGAGTAATAGAATATGATGACCAGAACCGCCCGCATGGTGCCCCTCCTCGCAGCAGCAAGCGTATTGGTATTCTCCGGGCTCCCGACACAAGCGGCCGAGACTGAAAGTGAAATGAAGGACACTGTTGAGAACTGCACCGGTTTGGCGGCGAAATTGAGAACAAAAGTGGCGGATGCAAAACTTGCGCCCGACGGCCTTGCGAAAGCCGAGGCATTTCTGACCAAGATGGACAAGGCCTGCACGAACCGGAAGTTCACCGAAGCCGGTGCAGCAGGTCTCGACGTCCTGATCGAGATCGACGCGGCGAAGAAGTAATCGCTGACACGCACCTTTGCAAAAATGCGGTCACGGTGGGCGGCTCTCAGCCGCCCACCGTTCGCAAGGGATTGCAACGACGGCGCCAGTGATAACTTGGCAAAGCTGTAACGGGTCCGGGCGAAGTGACGCCAGCTGGGAAGTGACTCCAGCTGGCGAGGCCTGTCCAAGGGATCCGAGGCGAGACAAACTGCGAGCCTGGACCTGAAAACAAGTTGCTCAGAGACAACTACGATCGGTGCCGTGGTCCCTTCTTGTTGCCATTGCAAAATATTAGAAGATAGGTTGTCACCGCTCTGCCGGCCACACTCCGGTGGCAGTGATAAATCGGGTGCGTACTCTGTGCAAAATCGCAAACTGCGCCCGGGAAGGGTACTCCTCCCACGGGCGCCTTGTCGCAACGTCCAAGCCGCACTGTTACTTCTTAGGCGCCGGAGCCTAGCCGAGCGGCTTGCTTTGTCACCGGATCAGAAACTGGTTCTGCAACGGTAAGGCATCGCTCCAGAACGGCGCGTCGCCACTCCTGTCGAACCCGGGCTTGCCGTCCTTGTCAGAGTAAAGCGAAGCCCAAAGTGCCGCGCCGGTCTTGGGGGCACTCTTGAGTTCGATCTTGACGCCGCGATGATCCCCAGCTTTGAGCTCGGCATGACCCAGAGGCTCCTTGATGGGGTTGCCGTCCTTGTCTGCGCCGTAGATCACGACGTAGCCGTTAGCGGGTAAGTAGGCGTAATCGACGGAGAGTGCGTTGGCTTGCGCTTTCTGGTCGAAAACGATAACGGATGGCGGTGTTCCTGGGGTCGCGGCTTGTGCCGCAGCCGTGGCCACTCCGACGAAGGCCAGACCAAGCCCCGTTGCTAACAATTGCGCCTTGAGAGTCGGTTTCATGGGTCACGTTCCTTTTCTGCGAGGTGCCGTTGCTCCGGACAGCGGAACAATGCGGACCCGTGGTCTTTAGGTGGTTGGCGTGGAGTTAAATTGCCAATCGAAAGCGGACCTCTATCTGATCGGCTTCGCCGATGAGATCGCCCTGACCAGCAGAGCCTCAAAGCAGCTTTGTCGGACTTCGCCAAGGAAGGCTGCTTAGTTTTTTCTTGTAATGCAGTTTCTTATCCAGAAATCGGAGAGGACCGCTTTTCGGGAAGCTGCATAGACGGAGCCCCTGAAGTGCACCATGAGTGAGCCCGGCCCATGTTCTCTTTATCCTCGGCCAGAGAAAGAAATTCGCAGTATTAGGTATTCACGATTCCGGTCAAATTCTGGCCCAATTCTGGGAAGCGCCCTGAGCAGCGGCAATCGACCGCTTAGAGAATCCCGCGCCTGAGCTTTGGGGTGCCTTCGATGGTCTTACGGAAAAAACCGGCGAGCTTAACGTAGCTCGCCTGGTGAGCGCTCGACTTACGCCAAACCATGCCGATGGTGCGATATATGGACCGATCCCGGAGCCGCAGCGTCTTGACGTTGGGATCGCGCAGCAATTCGCTGCGCACGTAGAGACCGGGCATGAACGTAATGCCGAGCCGCATAACGACCATTTCGCGCAGCATATCGACGCTCGTGCCTTCGAAGTCGTAGCGAATGCGCGCGCCAGCCTCCGTGCAGAGTGCAACAACCTCGTCATGAAGCTGATGCCCGGGGCCCAGGGCGAGCACATCCTCACTGGCAATATCAGCGAGTGCCACCTCTTCTCTTCCGGCCAGGGGATGATCTGCTCCTACTGTCAGGAAGAGCGGCTCACGAAACAGTATCTCGCTGACAAACTCGTCGCCACGGACCGGCAGTGGGGTAATAATCAAGTCGAGTGTGCCATCCTCCAGCGACCGGGGCAGGGAGTTCGGAGGTTCCTCGCGGACGTAGAGTTTGAGGCTTCCATAGCTCTTGTGGAGTTTGGGGACGACGTGCTGCAGGAGGTAGGGCCCGATTGTGGAGGGCAAGCCAAGCCGCAGGAGTCCCGATAGCTCCTTGCCGCCGCTGGCCGTAAGACTTCGGATCTCGTTGGCATCCAGCAGAATTCTGCGGGCGATTTCGACCACCTGCACGCCGATTGCAGTCAGCACGACGCGCGAGGTGGTGCGCTCCACGAGCTGCGCGCCGAGCCGCTCCTCGAGCGACTTGAGCTGCTCAGAGAGAGTAGGCTGCGTCGTGTTCGTGCGCTCCGCAGCTCTGCGGAAGTTTCGCGTATCGGCCACTGCGACGAGATATTCGAGCTGTCTGATATTGGGCAAGGGCGATCCTCAGTTTGGATTGGTTCCGGACGGCGAGCCAAGTATGGGCCACCGACCACCTCGTTCCAAGGTGATAGGTAAATCCGATCAGTGGCGGAGACACAATCTATTGGATGACCCGCGCGCGCCCCACCAACTCCCACCCAAGGCCGGACGGACGCAACACTCCGGCAGAAAACAGTTGGGAGACAGGAGACAGCCATGCTCGACCTTTCCAGGATCGCCGAACAGTTTGCAGCAGTCATCGGCCAGGATCTGACCGCTGGTCCCCAGGCCCCGGCGTCTTTGCTCGACGCCCTGCAAAACGTCGGCGTGGACTCCAGTGCACTGCAAGGCCTGGGAGAGAACCAGTTTTTTGGTCTGCTGGCCGGCCACGGGATCGATCCTTCACAGTTCTCCGTGGCCGACATTCAGGAGCTGCTGAACGGCCTCGGAGAAAACGACCACCACGTGGGTCTGGCGGCCAGCGTCCTCGACATGAGTGGCGATGATCACGGCGCTTGAGTGCAACAGTCAAACCGCAACGGACGATGGGCAGGGGTCGCAGATGCAGTACTTGGATACGGAGATCGAAACCGCAAATTCCCAACCTATCGCAACGCCGTCCACTGTGGGGCCCGGCTCCCCGCCGGAGCGGCCGGAGGGCCTCGATGGTCTCCTCACCGCTGGCACGTCCCGGATGGTCAAGACCCGAGAGCACCTTTTCAAGGCGGGCGAACCGCGTTGCCACGTCTATCGCGTCGAGAGCGGTTCCGTGTGCCTCTACAGAGTTATACCCGACGGTCGGCGCCAAGTGTTAAATTTCGCCTTCGCCGGAGACTTTATGGGGCTCGGCTTCGGGGCCGAACATGCGTGCAACGCCCAGGCGCTGGAGCCCTTGCGGGTGAAATGCCTAGACGTAGCGGCCCTCACCTGCGGCCTCGAAAGCAGCCCCTGGCTCGGCGTCGAGCTGTACGAGGCCATATCTCGCGAACTCACGGTCGCCCACAATCATCTGTTCGCCATCGGCCAGCGCAGCGCGGACGAACGGGTCGCCTGTTTCCTCTTGGTGCTGTCGCGGCAGAGTGCGCGCTGTGGGGAGGAGGCCAGTACCGTCGTGCTGCCCATGACCCGCTCCGACATCGCCGACTTTCTCAGCCTCACCGTCGAGACGGTGAGCCGCACGCTGTCCAAACTGCGCGCCGCCAGGGTCATCGACCTCGAGCAATCCATAATCGTGAGCCTGCTCGATATTGGCCGGCTCGAGCGGCTGGCTGCCGGCGAATCCGCGATCCAACCCGCACGTGCCACTAAGGTGCAGCTAGCAGATGCCAGAGAAAACATGCCTCCGACACGACTATGAACTCGATAATAGTGTGGCGTTATCAACATTCGCCTAAGTCAGTCTGGAGTTCTCGCCTGTTCAGTGGGCATGGTCCCTCTGTCACGGTCGGTGTCGCGGTGCACAGCCTTGATGATCGGGACAAGAACAGCGGCAACGACGCCGCCCGCAAAACCGCTATTATAGAGATTGAGGCCAGCGTGGACATCGCCGACACTGAGCGCCGCCGAGGAATGCACAAACCCGGCAGCGATGCCCCAATGCCACCCGAAGCGACCCGCAATTGGTGCTAGCGTCGTACCAAAAAGGGCCGCAAGAAGAATCGACGGATCAGAAATCGCCCACGGTTTCGCCAGCGAACCTAAAATCACACCAGCCATAATTGGAACAATGTTCTTCGGGTGCTTCCCGATTGCCGCGAACCCGACAATGGTTAGTATTGCACCTATCGTCGGTCCATTTAGGTCACCACCCGCGAGTAGAACAAAAACTGCACCAATAATGCCGCACAGACCCATGTTGACCAGCGTGGCATCGACTCCAACAAGTGAAATAAAGTCTGTTGGCGATCGGCCCGGTATACTCATCAGTCCCTTCATCTTTGAGAGGACAGAAGGATTTAAATAAAAGCCGAGGCCAATTATTGAGCCAAAGATGGCCGTTAGGAACCACCCGAGTACGACATTGTTTCCACTCGTCCATACCATCACCGGTTCGGGCACATAGCCATAGGATTTGTACAGGGCAACAACCAATGTACCAATAATTCCGGCGGTGAACCCGACGTTATACAGGTTGAACCCCATATGAACATTGAACAGTTGCGCGGCGACGGGCGCTAGAACGAAGCCAATGGCTAAGCATGTGACGATGCTTAGTGGCAAACTTACAGTCAGGGTCAGCAAAGGGCTGAACAAAATTTCAGAGAAAATCGGCGCAAGCGCCGTGCCGAGGAACGCCGTATTGATATGTAGAGAAAACGGCTCATTCGTGTATTTAGAATATAGCATGACGCCAATTACGATAGACCAGATATTCAGAAGATTTTTTCCGAACAACCCGAATCCGAGGACAAGAACCACGCACGCAACAGAAGCACCCGTAATCTTCGTGCCGGACAGGTAGTAAACAACGGAGGCGCTCAATGCCAAAAGCCCAGCGTTTACAAAAGCCGCGCCCATGCCGCCGATCCCAATATAGTCGGTCAGCAGAGCGCCACGTGTCGTTATGATGTCGATCAATCCCCGAAGAATGCCTTCTGGGGTATCAACAAGAAAACCAAACACGATGAACGACGCCGCATAAAGGGACAGGACAACCAACTTGCAGCTGTCCGACAGCTCTTTTGCTCCGCGGGTGCAGATCATGTTTTCGGTAGCCACTCTTCGTCTCCTGGGAAGGCTAGCTTATCGACCTCGCGCCTGGACCGCTGACAAGCCAGAACCAGCTCGGCCCGGCGTTGCCCTGCCTAAAATGCCGACCTGCTTGGCAAGTTCATCTCGGTGGTTCGGCGAAGCACACGCGTTTCGCAGAGCTACGTGTGGCAGGTTATCAATTGCATGCCCAGCACAACTAATGCGAAAAAGAGCGGCGAGCGCCACGACCCAGAAAGGAGCATTCGCTCCAGACATACTTGGGGATACCTTGAATCTCGCTACGATCTCCAGCGTTCTCGGGGCGGTTCAATGCGCCCTCACGAAAATGTATCCCGACGTCGCTCAAACTCGCGTCATCGCAACTTTGATTTGAGTCAATGCATCAATAGGGTTGTCCGCGCTTTCAATTTGCACCAATTCCAAACTGGAGAACACGCGAGCTCGATAATGATGGTGCAAGTAGGGAGGAGACGATGAGGAACGGAGCGATCGCGTGACACTGCGTCAGCGTACGCAAGTCGATCTTGCCCGCAAAGACGGGCTCGTCGTCAGTATAGGTCGCATCCAGGAAGATGCTGTGAGATCGGCTTACCGCCGGTGGGCACCCGTTTACGATTGGACCATCGGCCGCTTGCTGAGGGCGAGCCAGAAGCATGCGGTCGCGGTGATCAATTCGCGCAGAGGTGATGTGCTTGAGGTTGGCGTCGGCACCGGCCTCTCGCTCGCGGACTATGGTCGCCATCTTAATGTCATCGGCATCGATCTGTCGCCAGAGATGCTCGACCGGGCGCGCGACCGCGTTGTGACGCAGAGGCTGGACCACGTCGTTGGCTTATACGAGATGGACGCTGGAAACCTCGCCTTTCCGGACAATTCTTTCGATGTGGTGACAGCGATGTTCGTCATTACGACTGTACCCGAGCCGGAGCGCGTGATGCGAGAGCTTGCCCGCGTCGCAAAGCCCGAAGGCGAGGTGATTCTCGTCAATCATTTCAGTCAGGTCAAAGGCGTCCGAGGCTGGGTCGAGCGGCGCTTGGCGCCGCTCGCAGCCTTCATCGGCTGGCGAAGCGTGTTCGATCTAACGCGGGTAATGGTGTGTGACGATCTCGATCTCATCGAGCGTCGCGCTCTGCGCCCCTGGGGCATTTTTACGATGCTCCGGTTCTCGAAGCGAGCAATCACTCATTCTAAGATTTGACGTGTCGATGGCCCTGTCATTACTCGCCAAACGATTTGAGCTACTTTCGCGGCCGCGTCATGTTTGGTCGGCCTGCCTGCGCCATCCGCGTCTCGCCACATCGACCATCATGTACTCGGCGAGGTTCTCGAGCGTGATTATACCCGAGACACGACCATCGTCGTCGACGATGCCTACAAGCGCTCGCCCGCTCTCCTGAAGCACAGCGACCGCCTCGGAAAGCGGCGCGTGGGAATTGACCGTCGCTACGTCGCGTTCCATCACATCGAGTACGGGTGTGTCCGGACCCGTGGCGGCCAACGCGCGGATCATACCGTCACTAGTCAGGACGCCCCGCAGCCTCCCGCCCCCGTCCGTCACAGGAAACTCCCGCTGTGTGGTCGCAAGCAGCATCTCGACGGCTTGCCCGACCGTCGCCTGCGTATCGAGCTTTGCGAACGACGTGATCGTGGCTTGCCGCGTGGCTGCCCCCTTCGTCGCCTCACCGAGCTCGACCGCATAGGACTCATGCCTCGCGGCGAGAAAGACGAACAAGGCAATGAAGAGCAGCAGCGGGTTACCGAAGAGACCCAGGAAGCCGAGCCCGAATGCCACCGCCTGGCCGATGCCCGCTGCGATGCGGGTCGCCCGCGCACGACCGAGGCGATAGGACAGCAGCGCCCGCAGCACCCGTCCGCCATCCATGGGGAATGCGGGGATCAGATTGAAAAGAACCAGCATGACGTTGACGAGGGCGAGCCGTGTCGTGAAGTCAATTCTCTGATCCTCGACGGCAGCCGCGATACGCTCGGGATCGAGCCGGGCCCCGAAAATGGTGAACAACACAAACGCGATGACGACGTTGACCGCGGGACCCGCGAGTGCGATCAGCAGCTCCTGCTTGGGATTCTCCGGCATGCGCTCGATGCTCGCAACGCCGCCGATCGGCAACAAGGTTATGTCCCGTGTACCGATGCCATAATAGCGCGCCGTGAGCACGTGACCGTACTCATGGGCGAGAACACAGGCAAATACGGCCAGGAGGAAAACGACCGCCTCGATCGCCGCAGCCTGTCCACCGCGTGCGCCCGCGGAAACGGCAAACCAGACAATCAGCAGGAAAAACGTGAGGTGTATGCGCACTTCTGTCCCGGCGATGCGCCCAAGCGAGATCGACCATTCCATATGCTTGCACCAACCTGCTTCAATAGGGACCGGGATCGAGATAAGCTCGCAAAGAGATCACTGTTATTCGATTGAATGACGGGCTTGCGGCCGGGACCCCACCACCTCCAACAGTTTACCGGCGTTCCGGCGTATTGTCGACTTGAACATCGTCCACGTCGCACCTGTCGTGATCACCATGAACCTACCTCGGGCGCGCCATTCCCGCCAGGCGATGATGATCGTCAACGCGCAGATCGGCAGCACAAAATCCAGCCCAGGACGAAGCTGTAAGTCGAAAGTGCATCGTGCTGCTGTGTGCAGTAATTGATCGGATGGAATAAAAAGCTGATATGGAGCCCGGCAAAGACCACGACCTCTCAGCGGGCAATCAAGTTGCCCGCCGAAGCTCTACGCAATCTCTGGGACAGGACACCAGGTATGCTTTCCCGTGGCGGTCTCGCTGGGTATGCTCGATGAAAGCATCGATCAATGGCAGGATTGGCGTGCGCCGCGGTGTGACGCTGTTGATCGGATATGCGTTCCTGTGGTGCGTACTGACCGGCGGTAACGCGGCGTCATGGGGCGTGGGCGCGCCGACAGTTTTCGCCGCCGCAGCGGTCGGGCTCGCTCAGCGCGGTACGCACTGGCGGCTGAGCTTGAAGGGCGCGGCTCGGTTCGCGGCCTACTTTCTCGCTGAATCTTTCAAGGGCGGACTCGACGTGGCTGCCCGGATCATGCAGCCCCGAGTGCGCACTGCGGCAGGGCTGATCGACTATGAACCGTCCTTGCTGCACGAGCCACCGGCGCGGGACTTTTTCGTTCTTTGCGTCAGTCTGCTGCCTGGTACGCTGGTGGCGAGTATCGAAAAGCATGTCCTTGTCGTCCATGTGCTCGATGTTAATGCGCCAGTGCGCGAGGAACTCGCCCGATTGGAGTGGGCGGTGGCCCGTCTTTTCGGGATTGATGCTGAGGCTGAGCACGGGGAGGTATTGTGACAGAATTCATGTTCTTGATGGCGGCTGCCGTGCTTGGATCGGTGGCGCTCGGGTTATGGCGCGTTGTACGCGGGCCGACACGGGCTGACGCCATGATGGCGGCACAGCTCGTGGGCAGCGGCGGAGTGGCAGTACTTCTCCTCCTCTCGCACGCAATGGGCAGGGCGCATCTAGTCGACGTGGCGCTCGTCGTCGTGCTTCTGGCAGCTATGGTGAGCGTTGCCTTTGTTCGCCGGCTTGGACCGGTCCGGGGGGATGATGGGACCGAGTGAATGGCTGTCGATGGTAATGGTCAGCGTGGGCGTGTTTTTCTTTATTGCCGGCAGCGTTGGTCTTATCCGGCTGCCCGATGTGCTGACCCGTCTTCACGCGCTGACCAAGGCCGACAACGTCGGATTGGGGTTCATCGTGCTGGGCCTGTCGCTCCAGGCCGGGAGCCTGTTGGAGCTCATGAAACTGTTGCTTCTATGGCCCTTGGCTCTCCTTGCCAGCTCATGTGCCTGCTATCTGGTAGCTGAAGCGACGCTTCTTCAGTCGCGCCGGGGCCCTGGAGCACGCCGCCATGTCAGGTGACACACTCGTCCTGGACCTAGTGCTTGCCGGCCTTCTGGTCTTCCTCGCCTGGCGACTGCTGACGCTCAGCGATCTGTTCAAGGCGACCGTTCTTTTTATCGTTTTTGGTGTGCTGCTGTCCCTTGCCTGGGTACGCCTGAATGCCCCGGATGTGGCGCTTGCCGAAGCGGCGATCGGCGCGGGCGTGACGGGCGCACTGGTGCTCGACGCGCTGCGGCGGTTGGATGCGCGGGGGCCTGCTGACGAGGCGCAGCCCCTGCGACTGAACCTGCCACGGCTGGTTGGCGCGCTTCTGGTCATGGGCCTCGGGGCTTTTCTGCTCTGGTCGGTGCTGAGCCTACCGCCTGGATGGCGCGGCTTGTCGAGTGAGACTGCGGCGGCCATGCCACGCAGTGGCGTCGTCAATCCAGTCACGGCTTCGCTGCTGAACTTCCGGGGCTATGACACGCTGCTCGAAATCGCGGTGCTGATGCTCGCTGTGCTCGGCGTGTGGACCCTCAATGCCGAGCCGATGCCTCCTGCCGAGCCAGCCGGGCCAATCCTTGACGTGCTAGTGAAAGCGCTCTTGCCACCGATGGTTGTCGTTGCGGGGTACTTGCTCTGGGCTGGCGGGCATGCTCCGGGTGGAGCGTTCCAGGGTGCAGCCGTCCTGGCAGCCGGCGGGATTCTTTTGCACTTGGCGCGTCCGTTCAACGTTGCCAATCGCGGGGTCGTCCGCCTCGTGATTGGCTTTGGCTTTGCAGTCTTTCTTCTCGTCGGCCTTACGCTGGCCACGCTCGGCGGCAGGTTCCTCGAGCTTCCGGAGCGCCATGCCGGCATATTGATCCTGATGATCGAGACTGCGGCCATGATCTCGATTGCGCTCACATTTGTTGTGCTGTTCGTTGGCAACGCACGCGACAACGCAGGAAGAGACACCTCATGACCCCTCCGATCATCTACGCCTCCGCCGGCGCCGCCGTGCTATGCCTGGGACTGTTCGGATTTCTGGCGGCGCGTCATGTGTTGCGGCGCATACTGGCACTCAACGTCATGGGCAGCGGCGTTTTCATGATGCTGGTTGCTCTCGCCGCGCGGACCGATCCCCCTGATCCGATCCCGCATGCCCTGGTGTTGACGGGCATCGTCGTTGCCGTCTGCGTAACGGCATTGGCTCTGGCTCTACTCACTCGAATGTGCAGGGATGAAGGAAGCGCCCTTCTTCCCGAGGATCGGGATATTGAATGACGCAAGAAAGCTGGATGGAAGGGACGCTCGCGGCGCCGCTGCTGGGGGCGGTTCTGGCGCTGATTGCTGGCCGAAGCGCAGCCTCCGCGATTGGTATTTTGACCGCACTTGTTGGAAGCGCAGCGTCGATTGGTCTTGCCTTCGCGGTATCGCGTGGTGGTTCGTTTCGATACGCCGTCGGCGGCTGGGGTGCCCCACTCGGAATTGATCTACGCGTCGACGCGCTGGCAGCGGTGATGCTTGCCATGACGGGTGTGGTGGGGCTCTGCATTAGCGTCTATGCCGTTGGCTATTTCCGCGGCAAAGAAGCCGAAGCGGCTTCCTCCCGCACCAACACCGGCCCTGCGTGGTTGTTCTGGCCAATGTGGCTGATGCTCTGGGGCGGCATGAATGCGCTTTATCTGTCTGGCGACCTGTTCAATATCTATGTCGCTCTGGAAGTGGTCGGGATATCGGGTATTGGCTTGATTGCGCTTGCCGGCGGCAGCGCAATAGCCGCCGCACTGCGCTATCTGCTGTTGGGGCTCGCCGGGTCACTCCTGTACATTGTTGGCGTCGAGCTGCTCTATGCCGGATATGCGACGCTCGATCTCGAGCAGCTACGCCAACGTATCGATGCCCAACCTTCAACGTGGCTTGCCGCGGCACTCATGACAGCCGGTCTGCTGGCCAAGTCCGCGTTGTTCCCTCTACATTTCTGGCTGCCACCGGCGCATGGCCACGCGCTCGCGCCGGTTTCGGCGGCGCTTTCAGCGCTGGTCGTCAAGACAGGCTTCTATCTACTTGTGCGGCTGTGGCTCGATGTTTTTGCTGCCTTGGGTACGGAGCATGTCACTACGTTTCTCGGTGCACTTGGCGCCGCCGCGGTGCTTTGGGGTGGTGTGCAGGCGCTGCAGCAGGAGCGCCTCAAGATGATGGTCGCCTATTCGACAGTCGCACAGATCGGCTACCTGTTCATGCTTTTCCCGCTCGCTTCCATGTCGGGATCACTCACAGGTGCGTTGCTGCTTGCGGTTTCACACGCGATGTCCAAGGCGGCTCTGTTCATGTGTGCGGGCTCCGTGCTTGCGGTCTACGGTCATGACCGTATCCAGTCCCTCCAAGGCTTCGGCGCGCTAATGCCAATGACAGCGGCTGCATTTGCATTGTCCAGCATAAGCCTGATCGGGCTCCCGCCCTCTGGCGGCTTCGCCGGTAAATGGATGCTACTTTCGGCTGCCCTGGCCGGTGGAGCATGGTGGTGGGCAGCGATCATAGTACTCGGGGGGCTTCTCACAGCCGCCTATCTGCTCCGCGTGCTTGCCTTCGCATTTCTGGAGCCAGTGGTCGCAAGCTCTACCCGCGCGCCCCGGGCCATGGAGTTGACGAGCCTCATCCTTGCCGGAATGGCGATCGCGATGAACTTCGCTCTATTGCCGCTGCACGATCTGCTGCATGCTGGGGGGGCGAGATGACGGACCCCTGGATTCCGCTGGTTGCTGTCGGGCTGCCTTTCTTGACCGGCATTGTCATTTTTATGCTCGACGATCGCCAGGTCGCGCTGCGCAGCCTGCTCAACCTGTTCGGCGCTTTCGCCAAGCTGGTTCTGGTCGGAGTGATGCTGTGGGGCGTGGTCAACGGCCGGGACTACGGAGTACGGCTGGCGATTGCACCGGGGCTCGATGTCGCGTTGCACGTCGATGCGCTGGCATTGCTGTTCATCACGCTGTCAGCGGTCCTTTGGGCGCTGACCACGGTCTATGCCATCGGATATCTGGAGAATGCTGCCCATCGCAGCCGCTTCTTTGGATTTTTCAGCCTATCGATATTTGCAACGACCGGCATCGCGCTGGCGGGCAATCTTTTTACGTTGTTTGTATTCTATGAGATTCTGACGCTCGTCACCTATCCGCTCGTCGTTCATCGCGGGACTCAAAAGGCCCTTGCCGCAGGCCGCGTCTATCTCTGCTACACGCTGGCAGGCGGCGCCGTGCTGCTCCTGGCGGTAGCCTGGCTGCATGCGCTTGCGGGACCCAGAGATTTCGTTGCTGGCGGCTATCTGCGCGAGTTCGGCACAGATCACCAATTCACACTGATCTTGTTGTTCGGTTTCCTGATCGCCGGGTTTGGCGTCAAGGCCGCACTGTTTCCGCTGCATGGCTGGCTGCCGGTGGCTATGGTGGCGCCTGCACCGGTTTCGGCGCTGCTGCATGCCGTGGCGGTGGTCAAAGCGGGGGCGTTTGCCATCATACGCGTGGTCTACGACGTATTCGGTGTCGAGTTCGCTCAATCACTCGGGGTTCTTGGACCATTGGCATTGTTGGCCGCTTTCACCATTCTGTATGGATCTTTCCGGGCGCTGACCGAGGATGAATTGAAGAAACGGCTGGCCTACTCGACGGTCAGTCAGGTCTCATACATCATTCTTGGTGTCGCCGTGCTCGGGCCCCTGTCGACCATTGGGGCGCTCGTCCACTTGGTGAACCAGGGCTTGTTGAAGATCACGTTGTTCCTGACCGCCGGGAATCTCGCCGAGACCCTGGGGGTGCATCATGTGCACGAGATGGACGGAGTCGGGCGCCGCATGCCGCTGACCATGACGGCCTTCACGGTCGGCGCACTGGGCATGATCGGCGTTCCGCCGATTGCCGGCTTCGTCACTAAGTTCTATCTGGGCAGCGGAGCGGCGCAGGCGGGTCAGTGGTGGGTAATTGTCGTCTTGGTAGCTTCGAGCCTGCTCAACGCATGCTACTTCCTGCCTATTCTCTACCGCGCCTGGTTCCAGCCGCAGAGCGCGCCCTGGCCGAACGAGAAACGCGAAGGATTCGACGCCAAGGCTGTATTGCTGGTGCCGGTCCTATTCTCCGCTGCATTGGCCGTTGGCGCCGGCATATTCGCCAACGCGCCATTCGGTCCGCTCGAGTGGGCAAAACTGATCTCAAGCCGCGAGTTCGGCTATGGCCCGTGACGAAGGCGGAGGACAGGAGCAATGAACGATACGGTGCTGAACACGCTGCTTTTACTGGGCCCGGCCTTGGCACCACTCGCCGCATTGCCTCTCCTGCTTGCTGGAACTCGACTGCAGACTGCCGTAGCGCTCTCCGCCCTGCCTGCATTGCTTGTCGCTTTGCTTGTACCCGCCGGTACGGTCGATTTGCCTTGGCTCCTCCTGGGCGCACGCTTTGGACTGGACGACACGGCAAGGATGTTTCTGGTTTTTACGGCTTCGCTGTGGCTCGCAGCCGGTATTCATGGCTGGTCCTACCTCAACGAGGACGCGCGACGCCAGGAATTCTTCGTCTTTTTTAATGCAGCTATGGCCGGCAATTTTGGCGTCATTCTCGCTCAGGATGCGGCCAGCTTCTATGTTTTCTTTGCCCTGCTGAGTTTTGCGTCCTACGGCCTAGTGGTTCACAGTCGCACATCGGATGCCCTTCGTGCGGGACGGGTTTACATCGCGCTCGTGGTCGTAGGCGAACTGGCGCTGTTTGCAGCGATTGTACTCTGGGTAAACCTGACCGGAAGCATCTATTTCTCGGAAATGACCTTAGTGTCCGCCACGGCGCCGGCACGCAATTGGGCAATCGCGCTGACGTTGATTGCATTCGGTATCAAGATCGGTGCCGTTCCGCTGCATGTCTGGCTGCCGTTGGCGCATACAGCTGCGCCGACACCCGCCAGCGCGATCCTTTCTGGCGCGCTGATCAAAGCAGGGCTGCTCGGTTGGCTGCGTTTTCTTCCGCTGGGAAGTGAGGCTCCGGGTTGGGATCATGCGATGATCATCCTCGGGCTGGTTGCCACGTTTGGCGGCGCCTTGGTCGGGGCGCTTCAAAACAACCCCAAGGCCGCACTCGCATATTCCAGCATCAGCCAGATGGGCTTCATCACTGTCCTGATTGGTATTGCACTCGCGGTCCCGGACGCCGCTCCGGCAGCCACGCTCGCTGCCGTGCTCTATGCCTTCCATCATGCATTTGCCAAGGCCCTCATGTTCGTCGGTCTGAGCATGGTCGGCGCGACGTCAAGAGCTGGCCGTGCGGTCGTCGCAGGCGGCATGATGCTGCCGGCGCTGGCTCTCGCCGGTGCACCATTGACGAGCGGTGCCGTCGCCAAAAGCGAACTCAAGGCCGTCTTGGTGGCGGCCGGTTGGAACGGGTTGGCCTTCCCCCTCTCGCTCGCCGCCGCCGGTACCACTCTGGTGATGCTGCGCACGCTTTTTCTCGCGCGGCAGGCTCAAGATACGCACGCCCCTCACGCTGGAATGTGGGCTGGTTGGTGGCTCCTGGTCGGTGGCTGCGCTGCGGCGAATTGGTTTTTTCCGCAGGCTCGCGGCAACTACGTCATGTCGCTCGATGAGTGGGCCAGTGCCTTGTGGCCGATCCTGCTCGGCCTTTCGGTTGTTGCGGTTGGCTGGCGAGCCAAGTGGAGCACCGAAAAGATCTCGATTCCGCCAGGCGATATTCTGTTGCCACTCTCTGAGATGTGGCCGCGACAGCGCCCCACACCGTCAGTCAGGCAAGGACATCAAAATGTTGAGCCGCCTTCGCCGTCAGCATTGCGCGCAGCGCGCGCGGCCATATCATGGGTCGAGGTCACCCTGGCGCAGCGTGCTGGCCTTGTGATGGTTCTAGTGACAGCCGCGGTCGTCTTGCTGATTGCAAGCTGAGATGAAATGCGGCTGTGCGCGCAACAAATCAGCGAGACGGTCCCAACCGGTTGCGCAATCGTCTCAATCAGCCTCTTGTATCAGGTTCGCGACCGGCGAAGCGTGGGTATTTCACCGGGCTTGGTGTGGTAGGTTATCAATAGTATGCCCATCATAACCGATGCGAAAAGACCGGCGAGCGCGCCGACCCAGACTGGAGCCTCTAACCCGCTTAGCCTCGCCACTTCCAATGCGGCGAGGTCTGTGGCAAGCGTCGCGATCAACGCAAATATGACCACGATCCAAGGCGTACGCGCGTCGTCTGGCCCCTGGCCTGCGCCGCGAGCGACGATCAGATTGCGAACCACTGCGGCGATTATTGCCGCGAGAATGCCAGCGCTCATCGCGAGATACCAGATCGAAATGGAGTCTCCCACGACCATACCGGTGAGCACTCCCACGATCGTGCCAACCAGCAATACAATTATCAGATTCGCTGAAGTCACTTATTGCCTCCCTTTGCCGGGCGGAGAAGGTCGCGCCAGACAACATTTTAGCCAGAGCATTACTTATACTATGGGACCGCGGTGTTATCCTTGATCTTAATCAAGATGCCGCAATCGCGATCCAAGAGAATGCTAACCGGGTCCTTACGAAGAAGCTCGCTCCGCATTGAGACCGGCGAGACTGAAGAAGTACCGCGCGAATTCCAGATCCTCGCCTTCCAGAAGCTCTGGTAGGGCCGCGCGGAAGTCGGGTTGCTTACACCAGTCGCGCATGTAGTCCTCCCAGCTTTGCCACAGCCGGCGACGCTGCAAATCCATGTTCTCCTCGTAGACCAGTATGTAAGCGCGTTCGAACAGCGCCACGAGAATCCCGAAGATGGCATGCTTGCGTTCGCGTTGCTCGGCAGACACCTCCGCACGCAGGCCCTCGCGGCTGAGAAGCTGCAGGTCGGCATTGTCGATCACCAGCCTGAGGAAGCTGTTGTACTCGTCCGAAAGTCGCTGGTGGATCGCCTCCTCCTCGGCTTGGCGTTCCTTGTGCTGCTCGATCATGAACACGTAGATGGCGAGCGGGAGGCCGAAGATGGTGACGACGTAGCTCAACATCTCGGTCCATTCCAGGAAGGTTTGGGGCATCTCAGTCTCCGGCCCGCAGGTGCGATTCTGTAAGGATTGCGGGGAAGCGGAAGCAGGGCGCAACACAAGTGGCGGATCAGATGAGCGCCTGCATTGCTCCCGCTTTCGCACCGGCAATCTGCTCAGTGGCCCACTACGGGCAGGGCCCGCTCACCCCATTCTTGCGGACTCATAAATGTGGCGTTCGCCTCGCGTAGAGCGCCTCGATAGCCGCGGCGAATTCCCCTTGCACGACCCTGCGCTTGATCTTGAGCGTCGGTGTTAGGTGGCCTCTGTCGACGGTCCACGGATCAAGCGTCGCATGAACAGCCCGCACCTGCGCGTAGCGCGGCATGTCGCTGAGACGCTGGTTGACGCGAGCCTCGATCATGGCCCTTGCCGGCTCTGCGTTGGGCAAGCTTGGGTCCATACCGTTGGCTGCTGCGAGCGCCTTCCAGTTCTCCTCGTCGAGAACCAGGACTGCGGCCACAAACGGCCGATCGTCCCCAACGACCATCGCTTGCCTGATCAGCGTGTCCTTCTCGAGCCCGGTCTCCAGCATCACTGGATTGACGTTCTCACCGGTCGAGAGGACAATGATCTCCTTGAGGCGCCCGCGAATGAACACACGGCCGTCCTTGAACTCGGCAACATCGCCGGTCTTGAGCCAGCCGTCCTTGTCGAACGTATTGACAGTTGCTAACTCGTCCTTCCAGTACCCGCTCATTACTGCGGGCGAGCGAACGAGCAACTCGCCGTTGGCAGCGAGCTTTACGTCGACGCCGGGCAGGGCGCGTCCGACCGAACCTGGCAGGTTGTCCTCGACGGAGTTGGTCGAAACCACGGGCGCCGCCTCCGACAAGCCATATCCTTCGACGACTGGAATGCCGAGGCCGATCAGGAAGCGTGCCACATTCTGCGGGAGGGTCGCCCCGCCGCTAACGGCCACTCGCAAGCGACCGCCGAAGGCGGCGCGGACTTGTGCGGCAACCAGACGATCGAGTACCCGCCACGCGATCGCCTCCATCATGCCGAGTGCAGGCCCGCGGCCCTGGCGGAATTTGAACCGCCGCCAGCCCAGCGATACGGTGAGATCGAGGAGTCGGTTGCGCAGACGACTCTTCTCAGCACGGCTCAAAACCGTTGCGTGGATGCGCTCGAAGAGCCGCGGAACCGCCAGCAACGCCGTCGGCCGCACCGATAGGAGGTCCGCTCTGAGTTCTTGAACCGAGCGGGCATAAACAACCATCGAGCCGCCCATAATCGGCAGATAGTAGCCGATGGTGCGCTCGAACGCGTGTGCAAGGGGCAGAACGGAAAGGAACAGGTCGTTCTCACGCGGCGGCACGAGGCGGGTTACAGCCTCCGCATTCCACAGCAGCGCGAAATGCGAGAGTACGACGCCCTTGGGACGCCCCGTCGTCCCTGACGTGTAGATGATCGTCGCTGCTGCTTTCGGTTCGGCAGCAGCGACATCGAACGCACCGCCTTGCCGCGGGACCACGGCATCCATCATGCCGATGCGCGGGTGTGCCGTGCTCCCGGATGGCGGCACGGCACCCTCGCCCAGCCACACATCCTGCAATGCCGGAAACTGGCTCGCGTGCGCGCTCAACTCCTGCCAGCGCTCTGCCGTATCGATCAGAGCCAGCTTGGCGCCCGTGTGCCCGAGGATGTAGGCGGAATTGGCGGCGCTGTCGTGCGCGTAGAGTGGAACGACGACGAGCCCCAGACCTTGGGCCGCCATGTCGCAGGCAACCCAGTTGATTCCGTTGGGGCTAAGGATTGCGACCCGCTCGCCCGGCGCCAAGTCAAGGGGCCGGAGTGCGGCCTGGAAGCACGCGGCGCGCGCTCCCATCGCCTGCCAAGTGTGGTCGCGCCAGATCTCCTGAGCGCGATCATAATCCCGATAGGCGATGGATTGCGGAGTGCGCCGGATGCGTTCCAGAAAGAGCCCCGGCAGCGTGCCGGCTTCGGCGGCTCCGATGATATTGGAGGTCTGCGATGACTCATTTGCCATGAATTTCTGCCCGACCGCCAGCGTGCCGCACTTGCCACTCATGACTGCCTCCACCAAGTGTATTTAGCGACAATGTGCAACCGCCCGCATTGACTTGGATCATGACTGGCGGCTGATCGGTGCCCGATGGTGCTCTTGGTTTGGCGAGTTTCTCATCGACGCGAGGAAGATGGGACTGACAATAGGACCTCCGATGACCGAGATAATCCAGCCCGATCTCCCGCAACACCTATCTGAGACGAAGGCCGCCGAGCGCATTGTGCGGATCGCGCGCGAACTAGCCGTCGAGGTCCATCCACACCTCAAGAGGACCGTCGTTGCTACCATAGACAGCCACCTTGAGCGGGATCTGGAACTCGACAGTCTCGCGCGCGCGGAGCTGCTCTTGCGGCTCGACCGTGCATTCAAGATCGAACTCGATCATCGCCTCATCGGCGAAACGGAAACGTTGCGTCAACTGCTGTCGCATGTGCTGGTTGCAAAACCCAAGTCCACGGTTCTTGCTTTCGCTCCGGCGACCGAGGCTCCCGAACTTCCTGCAGTCGAAGCGCCAAGTGCGGCGGCAACGATCATCGACGTATTGTCGGCACACGTTCGCGCTCGTCCGCAGCGGCCGCATATCCATCTTTGGCATGGTGAGGCCGGAACCGAGATCATCACCTACGCCGAACTCGATCGTTCAGCGCGGCAGGTTGCTGGCGGCCTGCTCGAGTCCGGCCTCGAGGCTGGAGAGCGCGTCGCGATCATGCTGCCGACGGATGCCGAGTTCTTCAGCGCATTCTTCGGGATCCTCTATGCTGGCGGCGTGCCGGTACCGATATATCCGCCCTTTCGCAGAGCTCAGATCGAGGACCACTTGCGCCGACAGGCCGGGATCCTGCGCAATTCCGAGGCTGCCATTCTAATTACCGGCAAGGAGATACGGCAGGTGGGTGGCCTGCTCCTTGGCCTTGCCGAAAAGCTTCGTCGCGTCGAGACCGTCGCTGAATTGTCGGCCGGGCGTGAACTGCCGGTGCCCCTGCCGAGGTCCCAAGATGACATTGCGCTGATCCAGTACACCTCGGGCAGCACCGGGGACCCTAAGGGCGTCGTCCTGACCCACGCTAATCTGCTCGCCAACATCCGTGCGATGGGCGAGGCACTGGAGGCCAGCTCATCTGATACCTTCGTTAGTTGGCTTCCGCTTTATCACGACATGGGATTGATCGGTGCCTGGCTTTCCTGCCTCTACTATGCCGCGCCCACCGTCATCATGCCGCCGTTGGCGTTCCTAGCCGATCCGGCCCGCTGGCTTTGGACCATCCATCGTCATCGGGCGACACTGAGTGCCGCGCCCAACTTCGCCTACGAACTCTGCCTCAAGAACGTGCGCGACGAGGATATCGCCGGTCTCGACTTGTCCTCCCTGCGGATGACGTTGAACGGCGCCGAGCCAGTGAGTCCAGTGACGATCGCGAGATTTGCGGAGCGGTTCCAGCGCTTCGGCTTCCGGACCGAAGCGATGGCGCCGGTCTATGGCCTCGCCGAATGCTCGGTTGGACTCGCGTTCCCTCCGCCAGGACGAGGCCCAATTGTCGACCGCGTCAATCGTGTTGCGCTAACCCGCGACGGCATCGCGCAGCCCATCACGAATGCTGAGGAGGACAAACTCGAATTCGTCGCCTGTGGTCAGCCAATCCCGCGACACGAGGTTCGCATCGTGGACCAGGCCGGCCTTGAGCTTCCTGATAGGCAAGAGGGGCGATTGCAGTTCAAAGGGCCCTCGACAACCCGCGGGTACTTTCGCAACGAGGAGAAGAATAGAACGCTCTTCGATGGGGATTGGCTCGAATCGGGCGATCGCGCCTATGTCGCCGCCGGCGATATCTACATCACCGGCCGCATCAAGGACATGATCATCCGTGCCGGCCGCAACATCTATCCGCACGAAATCGAGGAGGTCGTCGGAGGCGTGGATGGCGTTCGAAAGGGGTGCGTCGCGGCTTTTGCATCCCGCGACCAGATGAGCGGCACGGAACGCCTCATCGTCATGGCTGAGACACGGCTCACCGAAGTTCACGCACTCGACGATCTGCGCCGGCGCGTCATGGAGGCTGCCGGCAGCCTCTATGACCTGCCGCCCGATGAGGTCGTGTTGGCCCCGCCGCACACGGTGCCCAAGACCTCGAGCGGCAAGATCCGCCGCTCTTCGGCGCGCGAGATCTATGAGGCAGGTGCCCTTGGCAAAAGCGGCCGGGCCTTGTGGTGGCAGCTCACCCGCCTGGGCGTGATGGGGACAGGCCGCCGGCTCCAGCGGGGCGCGCGGGTCGCCACCGATGTCATCTATGCGGCTTGGTGGTGGTTCAGCCTCGCAGCGATCGCGTTGCCAACGTGGCTCGCCGTCATGATACTTCCCAAACGGCAATGGCGCCATGCCGTGGTACATGCTGCGACCCGCTTGTTCCTGAAGGTAACCGCCATCGAGTTACAGATCGAGAAAGAGGAAGGTACGATTCCCGACCGCAGCGTCGTCATGGTTGCCAATCACGCGAGCTATCTCGACTCCGCCGTGATCTGCGCGGCAATCCCCGGCGAGCTCTCGTTCGTCGCAAAGGCGGAATTCGCCGGGCAGATGGTGGCCGGACCGTTCCTAAGGAGACTGGGCACGCTGTTCGCGCGGCGCCTCGACGCCTTGGGCGGGCTGGAGGACACCGAGAACCAAGTCGCCGCAGCCAAGTCAGGGGTGCGCATCGTCTCTTTTCCTGAGGGGACGTTTGCACGCATGCCAGGTCTTCTCGGCTTCCGCCTCGGAGCCTTCAAGGTTGCCGTCGAGACCGGCGCTCCCGTGATCCCGCTCACCATCAGTGGATCGCGGTCGGTACTCCGGGGCGGACAGTGGTTTCCACGCCGGGCGCCCGTTCGCATACATATCGGCAAGCCGGTCTCGCCCGAGGGCTCTGGTTTCGAGGCTGCGTTGCGATTACGCGATACGGTCCGAAGCCGGATCCTGGCCGAGTCCAGAGAGCCGGACCTGCCACACCAGAAGGTCGAACTCGACCCCAACAGACTTACCCCAGGAGGGTCGGGCAGTTGAACAATGCGTCATACCGGGGCCGCGCGCCTCTATCGTGCGCCTAAAAGATGCCGAGCGACCTTCAACGCGCCAAGCTGAACTCGAGGCGTATTCCTGGCCGATTGTTCTGGGTGCAGTCGACGAACCCAAGGCTTCTGGCCACCGTTGCTATTGCATTGTCGGCACAGAGTTCGACCTCTGACGTCGCCCGACCGCGCAAGTATCGGAGCATCTTCTCGAGAAGCAGCCGCTCGAAACCTTTGCCCTGAAGATCACGTCGAACCGCCAGTCCCAAACCGGCACGGACGTTATTCGGATCCGTGATCGAATGGCCGACGCCAATGATCCGAGGGCATTCATCGGCATCCTCGCACACGGCGACGATAGTCATCTGCCTATCGAAGTCGATTTGAGTGAGGCGCGCGACCTCGCTTGCCGGTAACCCGCTGTTGGGTGACTGCCCGCGAATCTGAAAAAGGCCAATCCCATTTGAATTTTCGAGTAAGAACCGCAGATGCGGTTCGTCCTCGGGACGAACCGGTCGCAACAGCACATTGACCCCTGCTTGTGCCACCCGTTCCTCGAGTTCTTTCGGGTATGGAAGGATCGCCATCAGGGACGGTCCGGCTGTCGCCGGAGTTGCAACGCGAACTCGCGCGTCGAGGGCGATTACGCCCCGGTCGTCAGCGAGAAGAGGATTGATATCGAGTTCGACGACTTCTGGTAGATCGCAAATCAGTTGCGAGACTTGCAGCAGAACCAAGTTTAACGCTTTCTCATCGGCGGGGAGGCGATCGCGATAACCCGCGAGCAGCTTTGAAATGCGGGTGCGCGACACGAGATCGCGCGCAAGCGTCGTGTTGAGTGGCGGCAGCGCGACCGCACGATCGCCGATCGCTTCGACGGCCGTACCGCCTTGACCGAACATGATGACAGGTCCGAAGATCGCGTCGCTGGCAATGCCGACGAGGAGTTCATGAGCGCGGGGGCGCATGACCATGGCTTGCACGGTAAAGCCGCTGATCCTTGCGTCAGGCCGCAGTTGGCGGACCCGCTCGAGCATCGCTTCTCCGGCCCTGCTGACGTCGTCCGCGCTAGCCAGCCCAAGCGCCACCCCTCCGACATCGGATTTATGGGAAATATCGATCGAAAGGATCTTGAGGACGACAGGAAACCCGATCTTCGCGGCTGCCAGCGCGGCTTCCCCGACGCTGGCTACAACACGCGTTTCCACAACCATGATGCCATACGCGGCAAGCAGGGCTTTTGCTTCAGGCTCGGTGAGGAGGTCTCGTCCTGCCGAAATCGCGTCCGCCACGATGCGCCGCGCCGTTGCCGTATCTGGAACGAACTCCATCGGAATGGAGGGTGGGGTCTGAAGCAGCAACTCCTGATTGCGCCGATAATTCACTATGTGCAGAAATGCGTCTACGGCTTGCTCGGGGGTCTCGTAGGTCGGGATGCCGGCCGAGGAAAACGTTTGGCGGGCGTCCTCTACGCCCGCGCCGCCAAGCCAACAGCCGAGCACCGAACGGGACGACTCCGTCACGAGCGGCACACAGGCCCTGGCGATCTCCGCACTGCCGACAATTGCCGATGGGGCATGCACGAAGAGCACAGCATCAGCTTCGGGCTCATCAAGCAAGATCCGCAGCGTCTCCACGTAGCGATCAACCGGCGCGTCGCCAATGATGTCGACCGGATTGGCATGTGACCAGTTCGGCGGCAAGACGGCGTCGAGTCGGGATATACCAGCCTTTGACAGTGTCGCCAAAGTTGCGCCACCGAGGGCCAGCGCGTCTGCAGCAAGGACGCCTGCACCCCCACCGTTGGTCAGGATCGCCAGGCGATCGCCGTGAATGGGCCGCGACCGTGCCAGCGTCTCGGATGCCACGAACAGGTCCATCAATGTCGTCACCCGTAGCATCCCGGCACGACGCACCGCGGCATCGAATACGGCATCGGACCCCATCAGGGCACCCGTATGAGACGCCGCAGCCTTTGCACCCTCCGGTGCCCGTCCAGCCTTTACGAGGATTACAGGCTTATTGCGAGCAGCCGATCTCGCGGCCGACATGAACTTGCGCGCCGCCTTCACGGATTCAATGTACATCAGCACAGATCGCGTACCGGGGTCGCTTGCGAGGTAGTCGAGCACGTCACCGAAATCGACATCGGCGCTATCGCCCATCGAAATGAAATGGGAAAAGCCGATGCCGCGCGTCTTGGCCCAATCCAGCAAGGCGGTCGCCAAGGCGCCCGATTGCGACACGAAGGCAATGTGTCCCGGTAGCGCGTTCGTGTGGGCAAAACTCGCGTTGAGCCCAAAACCAGGCACGAGCAATCCGACGCAGTTCGGCCCCAGGATACGCAATAGATGCGGCTTGGCGGCGTCCAGCATGGACTGTTGCAGTGTGCGACCAGAGGAGACGCCAGCGACCGAGAGGCCTGCGCTCAACACTACGGCCGCGCGCGTACCACGGGCGCCGAGTTGCGTGATCAGACCGGGCACGGTTGCTGCAGGCGTGCAAATGATGGCAAGGTCGGGCGTTACTGGGAGAGATGCAACGTCCCGGTACGCCCGCACGCCGGCAATCACGTCGCGCTTGACGTTCACCGGATAGATCGGGCCGGCAAAAGGAGTCGCGAGGAGGTTCCGGATGACCGTGGCGCCGACGCTCTGCGGGCGATCGGAAGCCCCGATCACTGCAACCGAAGTTGGTCGGAACATGAATTCGAGATTGCGGGCCGTCATCGCTGGTAACCTCGGGTGCCAATTGGTAAAACGCGGGATTTTCGTAGTGTGAGCAGCCACATTCAGACGAACTCAGGCGGTAGTCTTCTAAGCCTGGGGCGCCATTAGTCGCTGTCTTGGATCAATTGACCGCGATCGCGGCCCTAGCCTGGACACGCGCATCGACAAGAGCCGCGATAAAGGGAAACGGCAGGCAAAGCGTGGCTCGGTGCGCCAGCTTCATTCGCCGACCCCTCATTCGGTCCCCGTCGGCCGGCGCAGCAACCCACGCCGCGCAGAGCACCTCACCAAGTACACCCAGCTCCGCGAAAAGAGTCCTACATTCCGAAGCCTTTATGGTCGCCACCTCGGCGCTGCGTGTCGCAAGTGAAGTGTTGACCTGGACTTTGTCTGAGCAGCACTGATCTTGCAAGCAGCGCATTGCTTATCGACACCAGACCAATGTGCCAAAATTTCACTCAGCCGCCTGAGGCGATCGCCGATCCGCACCAAGAGCTTCACGAAGCGCTATTTGCCGTGCAATCTCGGTTGACACCCAATCAGAGCCGTAACGATCAGCTCGGTCCCAGCCGATCCAGCGAGGAAGACTAGAGTAGGTTGCAATGGACATCAATCGACGCGACGGGCTGGATCGGCAGGCGACTGACGGGTGAGCCGCTGGGCCGCTGCGGCGCGTCGGGCGTGGTGCAAGCCGCGGTTCCGAAGCGGTCCAGACTTTTCGGGGGCCGGAGTATGGGACATTCACCCGGATTTGCTGCATCGTGTCACCATCATAGCGACGGGCGGGCTCAACTCTCTGCCCCACAACGGCGCCGTCATCACCCGGCTGGGCGTCTTCAAGATGACACACAAGCAGGCCTACGAAGACATTTTCGTAGTAGCCTGCGTCGTACCCATCCTGGCGCTCGTCACGATTCTGAAACATTGCAAGCTATGCTGGATTGTTCTGAGCCCACGATCGACGGGTGAGCATTGAAACCCGGCTGGGCACACCAATATCTAGAGGACTAGGACGAGGGCACTTGACGGCTGGCCTTTGTGGTCTTCTTGTTTCCCGACACACGCTGCGGGAGTTGTCTCGGGGCTAAGACATTCGGCCTGTGCGAAGGGCACGTTTCACCTCATGACAGTTGACATCAATCACGGCAAGAATCTGAAGGCGGTTGCCCACCGTGTGGACTGGTCGCCCTATCTCGCCGGGGCGGGCATCGGCGTCCTGAGTTGGGTGGTGTTTGCCGTGGTCGCTAACCCAATCGGCGTCACAACGGCGTTCTCGCAACTTGCTGCCGGCGCTGCCGTGCCGATCTTCGGCGGCGAGTTTGTCGCGCAAAACACGTATTGGCAGCGCCATCCCCTGAGACTCGACTACGGCACTCTGTTTCTGCTCGGCATCTTCCTTGGAGCTCTTGCCTCGGCCGTCGTCTCCCGTACGTGGCGGGTCGAGCACGTACCCTCTGTGTGGCTCGAACGGTTCGGCCCGTCGATCAGCAAGCGCTATGCGGCCGCCTTTCTCGGCGGCGTGCTCGCGATGTATGGCGCCAGGCTTGCGGGCGGATGCACAAGCGGCAACGGGATCTCGCAAGGGCTGCAACTCGCGGTCGTTGGCTGGACTTTCCTCGTCGTCATGTTTTCGTCGGGTCTTGCGACGGCTTGGCTGTTGTTTCGCACTTCCGCCCGTTGAATGGAAATGGACAGGAGATAGAGAATGTTCCCCGTGACTGGCACCACCGCACTTCTGCTTGCCATCGTATTCGGCTTTGCATTTGGCTGGCTACTTCACCGCGGCCGGGTGACGAACTACGACGTCATCATCAACCAGTTCCGGCTTCGTGATTTTACCGTTTTGAAAGTCATGCTTACCGCCATCATCGTAGGCGGGCTGGGCGTGATGGCTCTCGTCGATCTTGGGGCCGCAACGTACCATGTGCGGGACGCCAATATGCTGGCGGTCGTTCTTGGCGCGACAATATTTGGTATTGGAATGGTACTCTATGGCTACTGTCCGGGCACGGCAATCGCGGCGGTCGCGACCGGCAACGTTCATGCTCTTGTCGGCGCCTGCGGCATGGTCTTCGGAGCCATACTCTATGCCTTCTCTTTCGATTGGCTACTGGCGGCGATCCTTCCGGTATGGGGCCTCGGCAAGGTGACACTCACAACTTTGACCGGCATCCCGGCCTTGCTGATCTTCGGCGGGCTCATTGCCGGCGCCATCTTGCTATTCTGGAGCGTCGAGCGGCGGGCGGTAGCACCCCAATAACGGTCGGCTTTCGAATTGTTCTGTAACGCTCGCGCCGACGATCTTTACGGCGCGATGCCATAAATGACCATGATGCGCGTCAGTTCATCGATGATCACTCGACTGGGAGGTGGTCGGCCATGCGTGCGGGATACACTGCAGCCACGCATGCGGCGAACTTGATCGAAGTGTTGCCGACCCTGCACAAAGCCCATGCCGAGCTGAAATTGTATGTCCGCGAAAGCCCGCCAAGCGCCGGGCAGGGCGCTCTCTATGACGGTGTGCTCGACCTGATCATTACGATGTTGCCGGTGCATGGCGCAGTATTCGAGAGCACATTCCTCTTTCGCAGGCTGCTGCTGCTGGCAGTCAGGGCCGACCATCCGTTCACCCGCCTGAATGTTGTGGGCCGCGCGAGCCTCGGCGGCGAGGACTCCTGGCGCTCGGCAGCGGGGCACCAGTTCCACGACGCTGTCCACTCGCGTTGCGTCGAGCTTGGTGCGCGGCTCCGTTACGATTTTGAGGGCACAAGCCTCGACTCGCGGCGCGAGATCTCCTGAGCTGTAATTTGCGTCAGTGCCTCCGAGGCTATGCTTTCAGCACTGCTCTTGTTGAGACGCTCTTGAATAACCCGTGCGACATCGTAGGCGGCGGGCGGCTTGATTCCCGTTGCCAGAATGCTTGTGGCGAGCAGCCCTTTGGAAAAGGGCAGCACCCTACCAAACCGGTCACTGACCATGCACATCCGCAACCGGCTATCTTCGATGATGTCAGTGGGCATTGTACCAGGGCTCTCTGTCGTTTTCGGAAGGAACCAATGCGTTAGGTTGTGCGCCCAGGACCGAATGTAAATGGGGACCACTCCATTTCAAGCGGTAACTGCGCGGTTGCCAGCCTCATCGGGACGCTGTGTGCCACTCACATACAGCGCTTGATCATAGGATCGCACCGGGTCATTCGTGTCATCCCTCAACGAATTGACGAGGAGCGTTTTTCTTCGGCCGGTCCATTCCGCGCCATGAGTCCCGCCGACCGAAGGCCGCTGGGCCCAAACAGCTGACGCCAGCCACGGCGAGTATCAAGGCGAGCGAAGCAGGCGAAGGGCGGATTTGGTTATGCAGGGGACGCAGAGGATCATTCACGCAGCTATATAAATTCATGATCCAAGCTTTGCCGAGCGGTCATCCGTCGTGGCCGGTCTTAATTCCAAAGGGGGCGAAGCGTCGCGTGCTTGTGCCCAGCAAGCGGATCAGTGCAATCGAACAAACAAAGATTTCTATGCTGATTGGGTCGGCACGCCATTCAATTTTGGCCGCGCGGTGTGATTGGAGGGCGGCGCGATTCTCGCCGCCAACTTCGAAGCATCGGTGTCGCGCGGCCCCCCAAGAGCAACTGGGGAGTTAGCGGAAAACTATGGCGGCAGGGCCTTGCACCCGGAACTCTGCGTAGCCAATTCAGCGATGATACTTCACTGATCCCACCGGAGATGCTCAAAATGTTCGACGCCAAGGCCCTTCTTGATCAAATCACGCGCAGTGTCGGCCAGCCGGCGAATGAGCCTGCCGGATCTGGCGGTGGAATTGCCGACGTACTCGCGCGCGTAACCCAAGGTGGTGGTCAGGGCGGCGGGGGGCTTATGGATACCTTGACCGGCGTCCTCAGCCAGGCAACCCAGGGCCTTAAGGACGGAGCGAACGACTCCGGTTTGACCAACGCCGCCAGCGGTGCGGTGACACGGGTCTCTGGCGGCCAGACGCCGGACGGTCTCGTTGGCAGGATGAAGTCCATCGTTGCCGAAAACCAACTGGCCACCGGCGCGGTGCTCGGCGGCCTTGGCGGGCTTCTGCTCGGCACCAAGACAGGTCGTGAAATGGCTGGTGGTGCGGCCCAACTTGGCGCTGCGGCCCTCATAGGTGGACTGGCCTACAAGGCCTACCAGAATTACAAATCAGGCCAGCCACTCATCGCGACCGGCGGCCCGGTACAAGCTGCCCCTGCGGGCTCGGGCTTCGAACCACAGGCGATGAGCAATGATACCGCGGTCCGGGTCATCAGGGCGATGATCGCGGCGGCGGCTGCGGACGGACGCACCGACGAGCGCGAGAGCGAGAAAATCCTCTCGGCATTCCGTCAGTCGGGGGCTGACAAGGAGGCGGAAGCATTTCTCGGCCGCGAGATCGCTTCACCGGCGAGCGCCGCTGCTCTTGCCGAGGGAGTGCGTTCCGAAACCGAGGCGCTCGAAGTCTATACCGCCGCCCGCATCGCAATCGAGGTGGATACGGATGCGGAACAAAACTTCCTCGCTGACCTCGCCACTCGTCTCAAAATAGACTCGGCGCTCGCCGCGCAGATCGATGCTGCGGCCCGGCGGGCCGCTTAATCCACAAGAAAAGGTAAACTCTGGTCCGAAACTTTCAGAGTCTTCCGCCATGGACACATTCTCGTCAAAGGTGCTTGAACCGCGTTTGTAAGCTCGGGCGGCGGTATCGAATTCGATAGCGGACAACGTGAGGGACCGGGCGGCTTTCCAGGTAGCCATGCTCCCGAAGTCCGCTTGGCATTACGAGCGCCGCTTACCACCTCCGCCAGCCTTGGATCATCGGTGTCTGCATGTCACTCAGTGAAAACAAGCCGGAAGCGGTCTGGGAGGTCTCTCGACAGCTTCGAACTGTTGAAGGTAAGGTTTAAGGCATGCTCCAGGCCTGGATGTCGTACGGTTATATCGTCCTGCTCGCGATTGGCGTCCTCGCCTATGTCTTTTGGCGCAGGAGGGGCGGGGGAATTCCGGCCATCGCGTCGGTCGTGGTCGGCATCCCCCTCTGGTTCGGATGGGAATACGCGCGTCCCACATGGACGACCGGCGTCGTGACCGGAACGGAAGTGCGCCGCAGCGATCCCGATGCTGCCGGCAACACTAGCGACATCCAATACATCTACATGCGCAACCGCGCCGACCGGGGGCTCGAACTGTTCAACGAGGATTCTTGGTGGTGGTTGAAGCGGAATAGTGATCGGGTCTTCAACGACGCCAAGACAGCGGAGGCTCGCACCACGGAAGTGACCGTCATGTGGAACGGGTGGCGCTCCACCCTCCTCTCGTTCTACCCCAACGTGATTGCCATCGGCCCCGCCGGCTCCTGGCCGCTGTGGTCGATTCGGACTGTCATGTTCTACGGCCTCTCTGTCCTACTTTGGCTCGGCTACTTCTACTATTTCATCAGGCTGCTCCGGTGGAGTGCCTCGGCGGATGTTCCTAACCCCGATCGTGGGTAATTCAGGTGCCACCATAGGCTGCCAGTTCTCCTGACCTCAATCGTCGAGCGCGCGGAGATCATCGTTGCCGATCGTCTCATAGGCCGCTGATCGCTATGTGTCTATTGTTCGCCCTTCTCAATAGTGAGAGTGGAAGCGGTCTCGGGTTGTAAGTCGCCATCGGGCCTCAGACAGCTATGCGCCTCATATTTTGCGTTACACAGTGGAGCTCACCGCTCGGCCTCGCGCGATACAAAACAATTGTTGCGCACCGGCAAGAGGACCGCTCCGGGTCGTGTGTCACGAACATCGCCGGTCTACACGGGCATGCGCAACTGTACGAGAGATGGAGGCAGGCCCTCCGGGACCGGCGATCAGATCGCTGATCCCAAGCCACCGTGAGCGGCTTTGGTCTAAAGCCATGGTCGTGAGCGTCACGGAAACGTCGGGACAGTGATCCCGGCAGGGACAATCGAGGGAGGTAAGCGCAAGCAAACTGTCTCAAAGCATTCGACGACGGACAGATGGCGCCAAAGCCGGTGGATGACCCTTCCTCCGGGATAAGCTTGGGCGATGTCCTGATACGGACCGAGCGGCATCCGGCGTGTAGGCAGCACGAAGCTCGATCAGGCTTTCGTATGGAACGTGAGAACCTCGCCGGCGATGCCAAGGGAAAAGGCGCAAGTGGCTACAACCGCGAGGCCGAAGGTACCGATGCTTCGGTGAGGGGCGGACTACCCCGTAGTAGCGATGAAGCAACTGCAACGGCCGCAGTGCGAAAGGGTGGGTCATCGCCGTTGAACTGGGCCAACGGGTTTGCCCGGAAGAGCCTGCTCTTCAACGGAAGAGCGGCAGCCCTCGCACGGTGGCACAAACCGGATGAATCGAGAGGTTCAAGTCCGGATCTGTGCGCGGCTCGGGGTGGAATCCCCCGGGCCGACTCGGCAAACGCGCAGGTTTTGCGTGCGTGGCTCGCCCAACGCGATAGGTCACTAAGCCTTCGAAAGTCTTGAAAACCGCGTAGAACGGCATGTGGTGCAGCATTTCTCATCGCGGCCAGTTGTTGTTACTTGATGCGCCGGGAGCACAAGTAGACTGATGATCCACTCCTGGCCATGGTGCTTTTGTAACGGCTTTCGAACGCCGGTCCTCGGTACGCATGGCTGGCGCCTGTGCAGGGCCGGCATCCGAAAACCGTCACAACTTCGGACATGCTCGGTGACTGTCTTTGGCGTCGCCGAGCAGGCTGACTCGATGTCCGCTAAGGAATTTCACGTCAGCAATGGCTCTCTGGGGCTTTGGGTGGTGGCACCGCTGAAAGCGGGCCAGCGCGGAGCGCCAATGATGGCGTTCCGACACCAACGGAGCCCAATCATGACCACCAAGAGAATCGACAAATCCGCCAAGTCCGACCTCTCGGCCGTCACTCGACGAGCCGCCGGCCGCAAGGCCCCTATAGCCCCCGATCAGGCACCGACCACAACGACTGGCCGTAAGCGTGAAGCACTCCACCCCGAGCAGCACCCTGTCGAAGGCCGCGTCACGAAGCACGTGAAACTTCTGCAGCTCTTGAACCGACCCGAGGGCGCTAGCATCGACGAGATGATGCAGGCGACGGAGTGGCAGCAGCACAGCGTCCGTGGATTTCTGGCCGGTACTGTCAAGAAGAAGAGGGGGCTTGCGCTGACATCGGCCAAGGCCGAAGGCGAGGTTCGCCGGTACCGGATCGCGACGCGTCGGGGGCGCTGGCATGGCCAAGCCAGCCCTCGATATCGCTGCGGAGATCATCCGGCTCGAGAGCCTCGCGATCGATCGTCTGCACGAGGAATGGCGGCGTCTTCATCAGACGTCGCCGCCGAAGCGACTGAGCCAGGATATCCTGTTGCGAGGTGTTGCGTACAAGTTCCAAGCGAACGCATTCGGCGGCTTGTCGAAAGCTATTCTCCGCAAGTTGCAGACCTCGGCACCCGCTGAAGCGTCGCGGGACACCAAACGTCGACCACGGCCGTCGTTGAAACCGGGGACGAAAGGATGGTCGGTGCCTATGCCGAAAACCCAAGCCTCCTTGCCGGTCTGATTATCGACCAGACCGGCCGTCCCCTGACGCCAACGCACGCCAACAAGCGTGGCAAGCGTTATCGCTATTATGGCTGCGGTTATGCGCGGCTTTCCCCCGTCAACCGGATCACCGTCGCCCGCCCGCGAAATCCGGATAGAAGAATGACTGTGCAGACAGGGTTCGAACTTGAGCATGCACTTTGTTAGGCCAGCCACTTGCAGTTCTTTTTGCCTTTGCGGCCCGTATTGCATGGCCAGAGAGGCCGCACGTTAACTGAGATATCGACGTCGGCCGATTGCAGCGAAGCTTGACCTCGACTTCTGCCGCAAAGGACGCATTGGTGGTATGACGGGCGCTAATGAGTTGGGGCGTCAAATTTTTACGGCTCGCCTCGCAGAATGCGGGGCTTTGGGTGGTGGCAGCGCCGATAAAGGCGCTCCCTGAACCCTCGGAGCCCACCATGAATGCGATTGAAGCCCGCGTCTCGACCCAGACCAAACGAACCAAGCCAGCAACCTCTGCCAAAAGCGACAAGTCCAAGGCAACTGAAAAGCCTTCTTCAAGGCACACCGTCGCAACAAAGTTAGATCCCAGCGACGGACTACATGCAGCGCGCGTCACGAAACACGATCGCATCCTGACACTTCTGCGCCGGCGCGACGGCGCCACCATCGCGGACATGATGGAAGCCTCGGGCTGGCAGCAGCACAGCGTGCGTGGCTTCCTGGCAGGCACGGTCAAGAAGAAGCTCGGCCTCGCGCTCACGTCGTCGAAGACGGCGGGCGAGTTGCGCCGCTACCACATCGTCACAAAGCGCGGTCGCTAACGATGGATGGTTCGTTACAGACCGACCTCGAAGCCAAGCTGATAGGGATCGAGAACCTCGGTCTCCCAGAACTGCGAGCAGAATGGCGGCGGCTTTATAGAAAGCCGCCGCCGCACAGGCTCAGTCGTGATCTTCTTATCCGCGGCATCGCCTACAAGATCCAGGAGGCTGTTCACGGCGGGCTTTCAAAGCCGACCCTTCGGCGTCTCAAAATCGTGTCTGATCAAAGCGCCTCAGGTGCCGAACGCAAGCTTGAACGGCAGGCCGCTTTCAAGCCTGGAACGAAGCTCTTGCGCGAGTGGAACGGAACCACCCATGAGGTTCAAGTCGTAGCGGACGGCTTCGAATGGCGGGGGCAGACCTACGCCTCCTTGAGTAAGATCGCCAAGGCGATCACCGGCGCACATTGGTCTGGTCCGCGCTTCTTCGGCTTGAGAGCGCGAACTCAGTCGCCGACCTCCCGACTTCGAGAGAGCAAAAATGTCTAATGCCTCAGCCGCAACGAAAGTGCGGCGCTTGCGGTGCGCGATCTACACGCGCAAATCTTCTGAAGAGGGCTTGGAGCAGGATTTCAACTCACTCGATGCCCAGCGCGAGGCGTGTGAAGCCTATATCCTAAGCCAGCGCCATGCCGGCTGGATCGCACTTCCTGAGATGTACGACGACGGAGGCATTTCGGGCGGCACGCTTGAGCGTCCCGCCGTGCAACGACTTTTCAATGACGTCCGTGACGGCAAAGTTGATTGTGTTGTCGTCTACAAGGTTGATCGGCTCACCCGCTCACTGGCAGACTTCGCCAAGATCGTGGATATATTCGACGCGTCGTCCGTCTCGTTCGTCTCCGTTACGCAGCAATTCAACACAACCTCGTCCATGGGGCGCCTGACGCTCAACGTGCTCCTCTCCTTCGCCCAGTTCGAGCGCGAAATCGCCGGTGAACGCATTCGCGACAAGATCGCGGCGTCCAAGAAGAAGGGCATGTGGATGGGCGGCTACCCGCCGCTGGGATATGATGTCCACGACCGAAAACTCGTGATCACGCCGCACGAGGCAGAAACCGTCAGGCACATCTTTCGGCGTTACCTCGAACTCGGTGCTGTATCCGCATTAAGGAACGACCTCAGCCAGCAGGGCGTCGTCTCCAAACAGCGGATCGACAAACACGGCAAGACGACGGGTGGAAAGCCGTTGGCCCGTGGGGCGCTTTATCACATGCTCAAGAACCGGATCTACCTCGGCGAGATAGTCCATAAGGACACGGCATACCCTGGAGAACACCCGCCGATCATCGATCGGCCGCTCTGGGATTCGGTTGCGAAGCGGCTTGAGGACAACACGCATGACCGTGAGGCCGCCGTGGGAGTTCAAGAGCCGAGCCTGCTGACGGGCATTCTGTATGACGGAGATGGTTGTCGTTTAACACCGAGTCATGCCGTGAAAACTGGCAAGCGCTACAGGTATTACGTTTCCAACAACTTGATCACGGGGCCGAGAGCCGCAGCACCGCGCGGTCGCCGTGTCCCGGCGAGCGATATCGAAACGCTTGTCGGAAAAACGATCAAGGACTTCCTTTCGTCGGGCCCCGCCGTCCTCGATGCTCTTTTTGGACCCAGCCTTGAAAAGGTTTCAAGGCAGCAAATCTTAAGTCGTGCTGCGGACCTCTCGCGTGATTGGGAACAGGGGTCACCAATTGAACGCAGAGCGCTGATCCGGAGCATCGTCCGTCGGGTCGTCATTCAACCAGAGCACATAGACGTCGAGATCGACCGGTCGCACGTCTTCGATGCGCTGACGCAACCCGGAAAGCCGGAGGCCAGGAGACGCGGCGAGATTGGCAGCGGCCAGGACCCTATCGTCTTGAAAGTGGACGCCGCATTGAAGCGCGCAGGACAAGGCATGCGACTCGTCGTACGCGCTGCGACAGCGCAAGCACCGAACACCACGCTGATCAATTTGTTCGTCAAAGCTTTAGATGTCCGAGAAAAGATATTGAACGGGACCGGCGAGAGCATCGAAGCATCCGCGCGGCGGATCAACACGAACGCCAACTATATCACGGCCCTACTGCGGATCAGTTTCCTCGCACCAGATATCGTTGCAGCGGTGCTCGACGGTCGTCATCCGACGACGCTGACGGCGAGAAACTTCATCACGAAGACACACACGATGCCTCGCGAATGGTCGCTTCAGCGACGGCACCTCGGCTTCCTTTGATGCAACAGAGGCGAGACTTCGCACACTCAGCGAAGTGCAAATGATGGCGCGTTTTCACAGCCGAAAAAACGGACGAATAGCGCACGCGTTTTTGGTGCTAACCCGCAGCACGAAAAAGGCCTTGAGAGATAAACTCGACGTGTCGGCGGCATGTCCCGCGAATTGACGTCTCTCATCGCGGCTCGGTTACTTACACACCGCGCTAACCGTCGGAAGTGAGGCACGAATTCCCAACACACAAAGATGCGTTTTTTGCTGCGATATCAATGAGTTAGAGTGTGGCTGGGGCGGGAGGGTTCGAACCTCCGCATGGCGGAATCAAAATCCGCTGCCTTACCACTTGGCTACGCCCCAAAACGCAAACGGGCACCCCCGCTGCGGCGCGCACCATACTCAGGTGCTGCGCCGCCAGCAACGCCCCCTTTCCGGCACTACAACTTAGGCAGGGAAAAGATGCCATCGGTAACGCTTGCGGGCGGGGGTCCGGATGGCTATAAAGCGCCTCCCGCCCGCGATGTTGGCCGTCGGCCATCGCGGATACGCTCGTTCGCCCTGTCCTGTCGCTGAAAAGCGGCGTTCGACGGCGGCAGCACCGGTCGGAGCGTAGCGCAGCCTGGTAGCGCACTTGCTTCGGGAGCAAGGGGTCGGAGGTTCGAATCCTCTCGCTCCGACCAATTTCTGTTCGGTAATGGCCCGCGCCGCATCGCGAACAAGGCCCCCAGTGGACAAGATCGACTTCAAAACCAGCATGTCGTTCCGCTACGGTGAGCCCGAGCCGATGGCACCGGGCGTCGTGCGGCTCGTGGCTCCCAATCCGAGTCCGTTCACGTTCAAAGGCACCAACACGTACCTCCTCGGCACGTCCAGCCTAGCCATCATCGACCCCGGCCCCGAAGACGAAACCCACCGCGCCGCGATCCTCGCCGCAGCCGCCGGCCGTCCAATTTCACACATTCTCATCACACACGCCCATCGCGATCACAGCGACGGCGCTGCCGGCCTTGCCAAAGCCACCGGCGCGCCGGTTCTTGGCTTCGGCCGCACCGGCTCGGATGCGCGCACCGCCACATCGCACATGCCGTCCGGCCGGGAGTTCGTCGATCAGCAGTTCACGCCCGATATCCGCTTAAACGACGGCAGCGTGGTGAACGGAGACGACTGGTCCCTCGAAGCGCTCCACGCTCCCGGCCACGCACCTGATCACCTGTGCTTTGCACTCAAAAGCCAACGCATCATCTTCACCGGCGATCACATTATGGCCTGGAACACGACGGTCATCGCACCACCCGAAGGCCGCATGTCAGACTACATCGCCTCTCTCGAACGGCTCTTGCCCCGCCGCGACCGGCTCTATTTGCCCGGTCATGGCGGCCGCATGGAGAAGCCGCTCCGAGCCGTTAAAGCCTACCTTGTTCATCGCCAGTGGCGCGAACAGGCGGTCCTCTCAGCCATCCGCGACGGCGCCGGCACCATCCCCGACGTCGTGGCCCGCGTGTACGCGACCATCGATCAGCGCCTGATCAGGGCGGCGGAGCTCTCCGTTCTGGCGCACGTCGAGTATCTTTCCGAGCGTCGTCTCGTGACGTGCGACCGCCCGCTTTCTCTCGATCAGCGTTTTTCCCCGGCTTGAGTTTTGTCGCGTTCCCCGCCGGAACCTCTCCTGGCGCTGGCACCGTCGCCTCCAGACGCGCCACGATCTCGCGCATCACATCGCGCAACCGCTGCGCATTCGCCCCAAAGTCCGACTGGCCATAGCGCGACGACGATCTCAAATCGATGCGTGATTGCGGCTCCTCCGGATCGCCGGTGGCCATCACCCGGACCGAAATATCGTCGAAGAAACCGAGCATCAGCGTCCGGTCGAAGGCCTCCGCGCGCCCGATGACAGTGTCCTCCGTGGGGGGCTCTTCCGACACCACAGTCATCTGCAGCCGTCGCAACACCTCAACCACAAGATCAAACGTTTCCCCCGGCGGCCGGTTCACGTCCATCGGCTTGAGATCGGGATAAGCGGCGGCCTGCATCGCCGCAAACTTCGCGCCCGGATAGTCGGCTGGGTTGGCCTTCCCCGACCGCATCGCCGCCAGCGCGCGATAGGCCGGCGGATCAGCCGGATCGGTCGTCACATCGTTGATGAGCGGATAGGAGCGCGCCAAAAACCCAGCGCTGAATGGGACCGCCAGCAGCGCCAACGACAGCGTGATACCCAGAGCAATGCGAGCCGCCCCAGGCCGCCCCGTGCGCCACACGCCGATCATGCCGATAAGGCCCAGCGCCAACGCAAGAGCGGCCAGTATAAATCCCGCCGCAACCACATTGAGCGCAACCGACGTCGGTAACCCAAAAAACCTGTGCAACAGCGTGACCACCGCGATCAGCACGAGCGCAAACACCGCCAACCGCGAACACCACAGGCTCGGACTCTGTGGCGTCTCCGCCGCTGCATCGCTCATCGACAATCTTACCCTTTTGAAGTGGTCCATCGTTTTGCAGTGGGATGTCTTATACGGCAGAATCGGACCAAAACGAGAGGCGGCCCGCCGACCGACCTCTATCGCCGCCCCACATGCGCGGTCCCACACGGATTGAAGGCTGACGCATGATCAAAAGATCCACACAGCTATTAGCCCTCGCCTGCTTAGCCGCCGCCGCGCGGGCCGAGCCCGCCACAGACCCAACGCCTGATGCCGGGCAAATTACACTCCTGTCCGTCGACGTCCGAACCCTCCCCGGCGCTCTGACCCGCAAGCCCGAGGATACCATCCCCCGCTGGCGAACGAGCTTCGGATCAGAACGCCGCTCTGAAACCGCCGCATCCAAACCCGCGACGGGTGTCGATGCCGACATCGTCCTCTTGCAGGGCGTCACCGATGTCCCGGCTTTGCGCCGCTGGTTCCCGGCCGGCCAGTGGCGCGTCATCGCCTCCCGGCAGTTGATCGCAAGAGCCGTGACCGATGCGCCCGCAACCGGTGCCATCGCACCTATCCCCTCAACCGCCATCGCGGTCCGTCTCCGCCGTGGCCTCCGGATCACTGCGCAATCCCACCTCGCCGAACTGGCCGACGCCCTCGGCAAAGGACCGGACGCCCCCACCGCTGCTGGCACGGCAGTCCGCGTCATGATTGCCAACCGCCAAACCTGGGCGATTTCCGTCCAACTACCCGAAAGCTGCGGTGTCGGCTGTCCCGGCAGCGACGCACTTCGGCGCTGGCACGACGCCCGCCAGTCCGAAGACGTCCGCCGCGTCACCGGTGGCCTCTTCGAACCTGTCTCCGCCTCCACCAACCCATCCGCTTGCGGCCAATTCGGACTTCGCCTTGATCCGCCGCCCCCACCCCCGCGGCCAAGTTTCACGCCCGCAACCTTAACGCCTGATCTCGGCTGCGCGGCTGCTGTAACCGTCGCCAAATAACATTTGATTATAACAATTTGCGCTGCTTTTCTCACGCCGAAACAAAACCGTCACATGGCTGTCTCTCAGTATGGCTTATCGAGTCAAAATTACCGCGCGCCTCGACAAAGACATCCGCCGCCTGCTGGGCGCGCAGACCGGACGCGCGATCGGCTATCTGTCGGGCATCATGGATCAGGGCGGCAGCAGCATCCATGCAACGCGCAAGTCATTAAAGCGCTTCCGCTCGATCCTACGCCTCGTCAAACCCGGCCTCCCCCAAAAGTCGTTCGCGGAGCACGACCGCACCGTTCGCGATATTGCCCGCCTCCTCTCCCACGATCGTGATCGCGAAGTGATGACCGAGACGTTGCGACTTCTCGCCGCGAAATGCGCCGGCGAAGACAAAGCGGCGCTCACCATGGCTTTGGACGAATTGAACATCATCCACCTGAATGGCGGCGCTCACCTGACCACCCAAGACAATATCGCCAAAGCCATCGCCCTGCTTCAAAAGCACGATCGCGCCGTCCACGGTCTCCAGCTCAAGAAAGCGCGCATTAAGACACTCGCTGAAGGCTATGCTGCAACCTACGCTGAGGGGCGCAAAGCCCTAAAAGCCGCTTACCGCATCAACAATGACGAGGCCTTTCATACATTTCGCAAGTCGCTGCAGCACCATTGGCGCCATTGCCAGCTCCTCGCTCCCGCGTGGCCAGATCTGATGAACGTTCGGATCGCGGCCGCCCGCGATCTCTCCCAACTGATCGGCAACGACCACGACCTGAGCCTTGTCATCGCCCATTTCAAAACTCCGTCGACCTCCACGCTCGACGCCAACGTCCGCACTCGCATTATCAACGCGGCTAAAGCCGAACAGGCGCTTTTGCGTGCCGAGGTCAAACCCCTCGCTCACCGGCTCTATGCATTGAAACCGCGCGACATGCAGCGCCTGATCGTCGAACTCTGGCCCGCAGCCCTCCGGCTCGCCAAGCACCGCCGCAACCCCGAGGCGGCGGATTTTCCCGTGAACGACACGATCCCCTTGAAAACCGCTGATCCAACCTGAATTTCCCTCGTCAGGCCCCAATCCGTGTCCATAGCCACGCGAACCTGCGCGACCTGCCGCAGATCGCCGGATTGTCGGGGGCAATCGGATACGCTACGGGTCACGTATCGGGATGTGTGCCGTCCCCTTTCCCTGGAAAACCATGCTGAAGCCATATCTGCCCCGCGCCGATGTCTCCAAGCTGCCCGACACGCATCCCCAGGTTGCGTTTGGCCGGGTTGGCGTTCTTCTTTTGAACCTCGGCACCCCGGACGGCACCACCTATTGGCCCATGCGCCGCTATCTCAAGGAATTTCTCTCAGACGAGCGCGTCATTGAGGAACCCAAGTGGAAATGGTGGCCGATCCTCAACCTGATCATTTTGTCCGTCCGCCCTTCGCGCAAGGGCCGTGACTACGCGACCATCTGGAACAACGAATTGGATGAGGGTCCCTTAAAGACAATCACGCGCTCGCAGTCCGATAAACTCGCCGAACGCCTGACCGGGCATCCGAAAGTGATCGTCGACTGGGCGATGCGCTATGCCAACCCATCGACCGAAAGCCGCATCCGCGAACTCCAGAAGCAGGGCTGCGAGCGCATCTTGCTCGTCCCGCTGTATCCGCAATACGCCGCCGCCACCACCGCCACCGCCTGCGATCAGGCGTTCCGTGCGCTCATGAAAATGCGCTGGCAGCCATTCGTGCGCGTCGCCCCCGCCTATCACGACGATCCCGTCTATATCGACCGCCTCGCCAAATCGATGCAGGCAAGCCTCGCCGGCCTCGACTTCGTGCCGGAAAAGATCGTCGCCACCTTCCACGGCATGCCGCAGAAGTATTTCGACAAAGGCGATCCCTACCATTGCCATTGTCAGAAAACCTCGCGCCTCCTGCGCGAAAAACTCGGCTGGCCCGAGGAAAACTGGCTGACAACCTTCCAGTCGCGCTTTGGTAACGACCCCTGGCTACAGCCCTATACCGATATGACGGTCGAGCGTCTGGCCAAGGAAGGCGTCAAGTCACTCGCGCTCGTCGCCCCTGGCTTTTCCGCCGACTGCCT
>LNFM01000613.1_pt1 | contig 86825 bp, 92 predicted proteins | sample 596031 | NCBI WGS metagenome assembly LNFM01 (sample SAMN04254537, study PRJNA301005) | activated carbon metagenome | isolation source: dual media filters at the Ann Arbor, Michigan drinking water treatment plant | place: USA: Ann Arbor | reverse complement strand
GCGCGGGCGCGTCCAGCGGGCGGGCCCCGGCGCGTGCCTGGCCCAGCACCTCCTCCGCCGCGTGGGCCACCGCGCCCATGCCGCGCGCGCCCAGCGCGTTGGACATGCCCTTGAGGCTGTGCATCGCGCGGAACAGGTCGTCCACGCGCGCCGTGCCGGCCAGGCCCTGTTCCAGCGCGTCCAGGTGCTCGGCCGATTCGGCGAGGAACTCGGCGAAGAGCGGGTCGTCGGGCGTCATCGCGCCAGCGCCCGGTGGCAGGCGGCGCGGATGTCGTCGCCCGCGCGCTCGGCGAGGTCGGGCGACAGGGCGCCGGAGGGCTTGGCCACGCAGCCGGCCGCGCCGCGCCGCAGCGCCTCCAGCGCCAGGGGCGAGCCGGGCGGCGCGGCGGAGGACACCACCACCACCGCCCCGGTGCCGGCCAGCGCCCATTCGGCCAGGAAGCCCATGCCGTCCAGCACCGGCATCTCCAGGTCCAGCAGGGTCAGGTCGGGCTCCAGCGCCCGCATCTGGCGCAGGCCCTCGGCGCCGTCCTGCGCCTCGCCGGCCCATGCCAGGGCGGGGTCGGCGGCCAGCACGTCGCGCAGCAGGCGGCGGATGGTGCGGCTGTCATCCACCACCAGCACGCGGATGGGGCCGGCATCCAGCACCCGCGCCAGCCTGGCGGCGGCGGCGCGGACGGCCTCCAGCGGCGCGTCCGCCTCCGGGAAGGGCGCGTCCAGCCCCACCCCGTCCGACATGGCGCGCAGCCGGGCCAGGATGCGCCCGGCCGCGGCGAGGTCGGGCGCGGCGGCCAGCGCGGCGCAGTCGGCGGCCCATTCGGGGCGCAGCGCCTCCAGCAGCTCCGCGTCCAGCGCCGTCACGGCGCCAGCCCGGCCAGGTAGAGGCCCAGCGCGCGCGGCGCCGCCGCGTGGGCGTGCGGCACCCGGGCGCGGGCCGCGTCCGGCATGCCGGAAACGACGGCCGAGGCCGCCTCCTGCACCAGCACCTGCCCGCCGGCGGCGGCGACGCGCGCGGCGCCCTCCGCCCCGTCCTCGCCCATGCCGGTCAGCACCACGGCGCAGGCGGGCAGGCCCAGCAGCGCGGCCGAGCCCAGCAGCAGGTCGGCCGAGGGGTGGACCACGCCGCCGCGGCGCGGGGCCAGGCGCAGGGCCAGCCCGTCGCCCGCGCGCAGCAGCACGGCGTCGGTGGGCAGCAGCACCGCCTCGCCGGCCCGCAGGGCGGCGCCGTCCTCGGCCACGCGCACGGGGACGCCGGAGCGGCGCGCGAGGTGGGCGGCGAGTTCGGGGGCCAGCCGCTCGGGCATGTGCTGGGCGATCACCAGGGGCAGGGGCGGCGGGCCGCAGGCGTGCAGCAGCGCCTCCAGCGCGTCCGGCCCGCCGGTGGAGGCGGCCAGCAGGATCACCCGCGGCGGCCCGGCGGAGGCGGCGGCCGCGGCGGCTATGCGCGGCCTGGGGGGGATGCGCTGCCGGGCCCAGTGGCGCAGCCGGTCGCGCAGCTCGCGGTCCAGGTGGCCGAGGTCGGGCGTGCCCAGCTCGGTTTCCTTGCTCAGGTAGTCGCTGGCCCCGGCGGCCAGCGCGGCCAGCGCAGCGGGGCTGTCCGCCTGGGTGTGGTTGCTCACCATCACCACGGCCGGCGGGTCGGGCAGGGCCATGATGCGGCGCGTCGCCTCGATGCCCGAGAGCACCGGCATCTCCACGTCCATCGCCACCACGGCGGGGCGCAGGCGGCGCGCGGCCTCCACCGCGGCCTCGCCGTCCGCCGCCTCGCCCACCACGCGCAGGTCGCCATCCGCCTCGATGATGCGGCGCAGGGCCATGCGCATGAAGGCGCTGTCGTCGGCGACGAGGACGGCGATGCTCATGCGCCGCGCGCCAGGGCGGCGGGGGAGAGCAGGGGCACCGCCGCGCCGCCCAGCCGCGCGAGGCCGGCGAGGATGCCGTGCCCGGGCAGGGGGTGGATGTCGGCCAGCGCCACCTCGCGCAGGCCCGCGATGGCGGAGACCAGCAGCAGCGCCCCGCCATGCGCGCCCAGGCGCAGCAGCGGCGCGGGCAGGGGGGTGGGCGGGCCGCCGAGCATGGGCCCGGCGTCGCGCACCGGCAGCACGGCGCCGCGATGCGCCGCCACCACGCCGCCCGGGACCGGAAGTGGATGCAGCGGCGGCAGGGCAGCGAGGACCGAATCGGCCGGCAGCGCGGCCTCCACCCCGCCGGCGGTGAAGACCACCAGCGCGCGGCGCGGCACCGGCGCGGGCACGGATTCCGGCCGGGCGCGCGGGGCGAGGGCCAGCAGCGCCGCCGCCTCGCCTGAATCCAGCCAGGCGAGGAAGCCCGCGCCGCCGCTCGGCCCGGCGGAAACGCGGGCGGCGGGCAGGGCGAAGCGCCGGCCGGCGTGGCGCAGCTCCACCAGCAGCGCGGCGTCGGCCGTGCCGGCCACGCCGGGCAGGGCGAGCACCGGCAGCGGCGCGCCGTCCAGCAGGGCGAGGCCCAGGATGCCCGGCGGCGCGGCGGGCAGCGGCGACGGGGCGGCGAAGGGGTGGATGTGCTGGGCCAGCGCCGCCGGCACGGCCAGCGCCACGCCCCCCAGCGAGAGGTGCAGCGCGGCGAAGCCGGTGCGCCGGCGCGGCGCCTGGGGCAGCGGCGGCGCCGGGGCGGCGATGCGCGGCGCCGCGGGGGGCAGCGGCCCGCGCGCGGCGGGGACCGCGCGGCCGCCCTCCATGGCGAAGGCGCCGCCGCCGGGGATCGGCACCGGCTCAGCCATGGGCGGCCCAGAGCGATTCGCCCAGCGGGCGCAGGCCGGGGGGCGCGCGGTCGGTCGGGCCAAGGGCCAGCAGCCCGCCCGGGGCCAGGGCGTCGGTCAGCCTCGCCATCACCTCCCCCCGCGCCGCGTCATGCAGGTAGATCAGCACATTCCGGCAGAAGATCACATCGAAAGCGCCCGGCGGCCCGTCGCGCAGGTTGGCGCGGGCGAAGCGCACGAAGGGCCGCAGCGCGGGGTCCGCGACGCCGCCGGCGAAGAGGGGGCGCAGCCCATGGGGCACGCAGTCCAGCGGGTCGCCCAGCCCTGCCGCCACGGCACCCGATTCCGCCTGGCGCAGCGCGGTGCGGCACAGGTCCAGCCCCAGCACCGCGAAGGGCGCGTGGGCACGGGCCTGGGCGGCGAGGCTCCAGGCCTCCTCGCCCGTCGCGCAGCCGGCGGACAGCAGGCGCAGCGGCCGCCCCGAGGCGTGAGCGCGCGCGGCCAGCGCCGGCAGCGCCGCGGCAAGTGCCACGAACTGGGCGGGGTGGCGGAACAGCCGCGTTTCCTGCACCGTCACGGCGTCCAGGAGCGCGGCCCAGTCCGGGTCGTCCAGCGCGGGCGCGGCGAGGCTGCACCGCGCCACCAGCGCCGGCACGCGCGCCAGCCGCCCCAGCAGCACGGGCGAAGGCGCGAGCCCGGCCAGCGCCGCCAGCCCGCCGAGGACGGGGTGGCTCAGGCGGCCGCGGCCTCGGCCCGCGTGGCGAAGGCCGGGATGATCTTGTCGAAGCCGCTGATCTCGAACACTTCGCGCACCGGGGCCTGGAGGCCGACGACGGCGAAGGGCACGCCGCCCTCCTTCGCCAGCTTCGCGGCCTTCAGCAGCACGCGCAGCCCGGCCGATGAGACGTAGCGCACGGCCGACAGGTCGGCGATCACGCCGCCCTGCTTGAGCAGCGCGGTCAGCTTGGCTTCCGTCATCGGCGCGGTGGCGGTGTCCAGCCGGCCGTCCAGGATGGCGACGGCGCGCCCGGCTTCCTGGGCTTCGGTGATGTCCATGGGGCAGGTCTTTCCGTGTGGGATCGGGCCGGAGTCTATCCGGCGATGGGCAGGGTGCAAGTGAGGCGGTTGATGCCACCGTCGCGCGAGTGCCGCGCGCCGACGGTCATCCGCTTCACCAGGTGGATGCCCAGGCCCCCGGGGTCGCGCGCATCCAGGGCGGCGGCGGTGTCGGGGGCGGCGCGGGCCAGCGGGTCGTAGGCGGGGCCGTCATCGGTGAAGGCGATGTCCAGCCCCAGCGCGCCCGGCGCCACCTCGCAGCGGAAGAAGCTGGCGCCGGCGCCGTGATGGGCGACGTTGGCCGCCATCTCCTCGGCGACGAGGGCGAGGCGCATGGCCACCGGCATGGGGATGTCGGCCTCCTCCGCCCACGCCTCCAGCGCGTCCTGCAGGGTGGTGACGCCCTCCAGCGTGGCGGGGAGGCGGAGGTCGAAGGCGCTCATCGCCGCGCAGGGTCGCAAGCCCCGCGCCGCGCCGCAAGCAGGGGGAAGCCCTCAGTCGCAGCCCGAGACGACGATGCGGCAATCCCCGCCGCATTCCTCCTGCGCCATGGCGCGGGCCGCGCGCTCGCTCCCGCCCCAGCCCACGCCGAACTGGCTGCGCGAGACGGCGTAGGCGCCGCAGGCGTCGAAGCGCACCACCACGCGGCACTCGTCGTTGCCGGCGCGGCGGCATTCGGCCAGGGCGCCGCGCGCCGCGGCCTCGCGCGATCCATGGCCGGTGGAGATGCCGTAGCCGATCTCGCTGGAGCGGCCGTCGCCGTCATCGTCCACGGCGATGGCGCCGGCGGCCAGCGCCGGCCCGGCGAGGGCGAGCGCGAGGAGGGCGAGGGCGGGCAGTCGGAGCATGCGGCGGTCCTGGAAGCGGTTGCGTTTCCCCATCATCGCAGGCCCAACCTTCCGGTTTGTGAAGATCCGCGCGGACGCGTAGCCTTCCGCGAAAGACGGGAAGGAGGAACGCGAATGGACGGCATGGTGCAGGCCGACGCCTTCGAGGAATACCTGGCGGGCATCCGCCGCCTGGTGCGCGAGCGGCTGATCCCCGCCGAAGCCCGGCTGGAAGGGCAGGAAACGCTGCCCGAGGACATCACGCAGCGGCTGCGCGAGGCGGGGCTGTTCGGCATCTCCATCCCCACTCGATACGCCGGGCTGGGGCTTTCCATGGAGCAGCAGGTGCGGGTGATGCTGGAGGTCACCTACGCATCCGCCGTGTTCCGCGCCCGCTTCTCCACCACCATCGGCCTGGGCTCGCAGCCCATCCTGTACAACGGCACGGAGGCGCAGCGCGCCGAATGGCTGCCGCGCATGGCCAGCGGCGAGGCCACCGCCGCCTTCTGTTTGACCGAGCCGGAGGCGGGCAGCGACGCGGGCGGCGTGCGCACCACCGCGCGGCGCGAGGGCGCGCACTTCGTCATCAGCGGCACCAAGCGCTACATCACCAACGCCCGGCAGGCGCAGGTGCTGATCGTGATGGCCCGCACGGCGGAGGGCACGCGCGACGCCGCGGGCATCAGCGCCTTCATCATCCCGCGCGACACCCCGGGCATCACGATGGGCGCGGCCGACCGCAAGATGGGCCAGGACGGCAGCGCCACCTCGGAGGTGTATTTCGACGAGGTCCGCGTGCCGGAATCCGCCCTGGTCGGCGGGCGCGAGGGCGGCGGCTTCAAGACCGCGATGCGCGGCATCAACCACGCCCGGCTGCACGTCGCCACCACCTGCGTCGGCCAGGCGCAGCGCCTGCTGGACGAGGCGCTGGCCTACGCGAAGCAACGGCGGCAGTTCGGGCAGGCGCTGGCCGAGTTCCAGCTGGTGCAGGCGCAGCTCGCCGACAGCCGCGCGGAGTTGCTGGCCGCGCGCTCCATGGTGCTGGAAACGGCGCGCGCCTTCGACGCGGCGGGCGAGGCGCAGGGGCCGCTCGTCGCCGACATCGCCTGCTGCAAGCTCTTCGCCTCCGAGATGGTGGGCCGCGTGGCGGACCGCGCGGTGCAGGTCCACGGCGGCATGGGCTACATGCGCGGCTCGGTGGTGGAGCAGTTCTTCCGCGACGTGCGCCTGCTGCGGATCTTCGAGGGGGCGTCGGACGTGCAGCGCCTGCTGATCGCGAAGGAGATGATGCGATGATCCCGCGCAGATGCCTTCTGGCCGCACCCCTCCTCGCGCTGCCCGCCAGCGCGCAATCCTGGCCATCCGGCCCCGCGCGCATCGTCTCGCCCTTCGCGCCGGGCGGGGCGTCGGACACGCTGGGCCGCTTCGCCGCCGCGGCCCTGGGGGCGGCCACCGGCGCCACCTTCGTGGTGGAGAACCGCACGGGTGCCGGCGGCAACATCGGCATGGAGGCGGTGGCGCGCGCCCCCGCCGACGGGCAGCACTTCGTCGTCGCGGCCGCGGCGGCGGCGATCAACCACAGCCTCTACCGCAGCCTGCCCTTCGACCTGCTGCGCGACCTGGCGCCCGTGGTGGTGATCGCCCTCGTGCCGAACGTGCTGTCGGTGCACCCCTCCAACCCGGCGCGCACGGCCACGGAGTTCCTGGACTGGGCGCGGCGCAAGCCCGGCGGCGTCACCTTCGGCTCGGCCGGGGTGGGCACGCATCCGCATTTGTCCATGGAGGCGATGCTGCGCCGGGCGGGCGTGACGGGCACCCACGTCCCCTTCCGCGGCTCGGTGCCCGCGGTCACCGAGCTGCTGGCCGGGCGGATCAACGCGGTGCTGGAGAACCTGCCGCCCCAGGCGCCCTTCATCCGCGAGGGGCGGCTGCGGGCGCTGGGCATCTCGTCCCGCCTCGCGCACCCGGATTTCCCGGAGATCGCGCCGCTGGGCGCGCAGCTCGGCTGGCCCGACTTCGAGCCGACGGCCTGGCAGTCGCTGATGGCGCCGGCCGGCACGCCGCCCGCGGTCGTGGAGCGCGCGGCCGCCATCGTGCAGGCGGCGCTGCGCGAGGAGGCGAACGCCGCGCGCATCCGCGCCATGGGGGCGCTGCCCTCGGGCATGGGGCCGGCCGACTTCGCCGGCTTCCTGCGTGCCGAGGTGGCGCGCTGGGCCGAGCTGGTGCGCGCCACCGGGGCCACCGCCGAATGAGGACGCGCGTGACCGAGATGCTGGGCATCGCGCTGCCCATCGTGCAGGGCGGCCTGGCGCGGGTGGCCGGCGCGGAGCTGTGCGCGGCGGTGAGCGAGGCGGGCGGGCTGGGCCAGGTGAGCACCGTGGGGCTGGACGGGCCGGAGGGGCTGCGAGCCGCGATCCGCCGCACGCGGGCCATGACCGCGAAGCCCTTCGGCGTGAACTTCCCGCTCGGCCGCTTCGACATCACGCCCATGCTGGAGGTGGCGCTGGAGGAGGGCGTGGCGGTGATCGCGCTGACCGCCGGCAACCCCGCGCCGTGGATCCGGCGGATCGACGGCGCGGCCAAGGTGCTGGTGCTGATCGCCGGGCCCGAGCTGGCGCGCAAGGCCGAGGGCGCGGGCGCCGACATGGTCGCCACCGTGGGCTTCGAGGGCGGCGGCCACATCGGCCGCGGCGACGAGACGACGATGGTGATGGTGCCGCGCGTGGTGCGCGCCGTGTCCATCCCCGTGCTGGCCAGCGGCGGCATCGCCGACGGGCGCGGGCTGGTGGCCGCGCTCGCCCTGGGCGCGGAGGGGGTGGAGATGGGCACCCGCTTCGTGGCGACGCGCGAGGCCGCCGCGCACCCCGCCTACAAGCAGGCCCTGCTGGACGCGCAGCCCGAGGGCACCATGCTGATCAAGCGCAGCATCGGCCAGCCGGGGCGGGTGCTGCGGTCGGCCCATGCCGAGGCCATCGTGGCAGCGGAGGCGACGGGCGCCGACCTGCTGCCGCTGATCGCGGGCGATGCCAATGCGCGCGGCGTGGTGGAGGGCGACCTGGACGGCTCCTACCTCTGGGCCGGGCAATGCGTCGGCCTGATCGAGGACCTGCCCTCGGCCGGCGAGGTGGTGCGGCGGATGGGGGAGGAGGCGCGCTCAGCGCTCGCGCGGCTGGCCGGCCTGTAAGCGCGCCAGCGGATGGTGCTCCTCCACCACCGCGCGCAGGCGGTCCTCCATGACCTGGGTGTAGACCTGCGTCGTGGCGATGTCGGCGTGGCCCAGCAGGGTCTGGAGCGCGCGCAGGTCGGCGCCGCGGCTGAGCAGGTGGGTGGCGAAGGAATGGCGCAGCACGTGCGGCGACACCCGCGCCGGGTCCAGCCCGCCGGCCTTCGCCGCCTCCTTCAGCAGCAGCCCCACCCCCTGGCGCGTGAGGTGCCCGGCCGCCCCGCGCGAGGGCAGCAGCCAGCGCAGCGCCTGGGGCCGCCCCTTGCCGCGCTTCGCCAGCCCCTCGCGCGCCATGGCGGCGGATTCGCGGGCGCGCTTCGAGACGGGGATCAGCCGCTCCTTCGCGCCCTTGCCGCGCACGGCGATCATCGGGTCGTCGCCACGCAGCGCGCCGGCCGGCAGGGTGACCAGTTCGGAGACGCGCAGGCCGGAGGCGTAGAGCAGCTCGATCACCGCCATCGCCACCGGCGCCTGGCGGTCCGGCAGGGAGGCGGCGCCGATGGTGAGCTGGTCCATCTCCGCCTCGCTCAGCGGCTTCGGCAGGGGGGCGGGGGATTTCGGGCTGTCGAGCAGGGAGGTCGGGTCGTCGGGGCGCAGGCGCTCGCGGGCCAGGAACTGGTGGAACTGGCGCAGGGCGGAAACCTTGCGCGCCTGGGTGCGCGGCGCGAAGCCCTGCGCGGCGAGGCCGGCGACGTGGGCGCGCAGGGCGGCGGCATCGGCGCGCACGGGGTCGGTGGTGCGCAGGTACTCCTCAAGATCGGTGCGGTAGGCCAGCAGGGTGTTGCGGGCCGCACCCCGCTCGGCCGCCATCATCTCCAGGAAGGCTTCCAGAAGGTGGAGGGACAGGTGGCCTACCTCACCTGGAAGCGGTCATTGGGCAGCACGCGCTCGACCGGCGCCTGCGTCACCGAGGGCGGGAAGGCGCCGAGCGCCAGCAGGCCGACCGCGAGCGCGCCCAGCAGCAGGAGGACGATCAACAGGATGGGGCGGCGGAACATCGGGAGCGGGGCATCCCCTCACAGGCGGGCGTGGGGTGTGCTACCGAAGCCCATCGTGTCGCGCAACCTCGCCCCCTCCGATGCCCCCCCGATGCCCTCGCCGGGCAGGTCGATCGTGCTCGTCGGCATGCCGGGCGCCGGCAAGTCCTCCATCGGGCGGCGGCTGGCCGCGCGCTGGGGCATGCCCTTCAAGGACGCCGACACCGAGATCGAGCAGGCCGCCGGCATCCCGATCCACGAGATCTTCTCCCGCTACGGCGAGGCGCATTTCCGCGAGGGCGAGCGCCGCGTCATCGCCCGCCTGGTGTCGGGGCGCGAGCCGATCGTGCTGGCCACCGGGGGCGGCGCCTATGTGGACGCCCGCACGCGCGCGGCGCTGCGCCAGTCGGGCGCCTTGTCGGTGTGGCTGAAATGCCCCGCCCGCGTGCTGCTGCGGCGGGTGACCAACCGCGACACCCGCCCGCTGTTCCGCAACGCCGACCCGCGCGAGGTGCTGGACCGGCTGATGACCGCCCGCCACCCCCTCTACGCCGAGGCCGACGTGACCATCGCCTGCACCGACGAGGGGCCCGACGTGACGACCCGCAAGGTGGCCGACGCCATCCTGGCCCACCGCGCGCCCGACGGCGTGCGGGTGGAACTCGCCCGCGGGGCCTACGACATCCTGATCGGCGAGGGGCTGCTGCGGCGCGCGGGGGCCGAGATCGCCCAGCGGCTGGAAGGGCGGCGCTGCGTCGTCGTCACCGACCGCAACGTGGCGGCGCACCACCTGCCGGCGCTGCGCGAGGGGCTGGGGACGACGGGCATCGCCATCGCCGCCGAGATCCTGCTGCCGCCCGGCGAGGGGGCCAAGAGCCTGGCCGAATACGCCCGCGTGGTGGAGGCGATCCTGGACGCCAGGCCCGACCGGCGGACCATCGTGGTGGCGTTGGGCGGCGGCGTGGTGGGGGACCTGGCCGGCTTTGCGGCGGCGAGCGTGCTGCGCGGCCTGCCCTTCGTGCAGGTGCCCACCACGCTGCTGGCGCAGGTGGACAGCAGCGTGGGCGGCAAGACGGGCGTGAACACGCGCCACGGCAAGAACCTCCTCGGCGCCTTCCACCAGCCCAGGCTGGTGCTGGCCGACACGGCGGCGCTGCGAACCCTGCCGCGGCGCGAATTGCAGGCCGGCTGGGGCGAGGTGGCCAAGCACGGGCTGCTGCAAGGCCAGATGTGGGACTGGTGCGAGGAGCACGGCCCCGCGGCGCTGGCCGGCGACGCCGAGGCGCTGGCGGTGGCGGTGCGCGAATCCTGCCGGCTGAAGGCCGCCGTGGTGGCCGATGACGAGTTCGAGACCAAGGCCGATGGCGGCCGCGCCCTGCTGAACCTGGGCCACACCTTCGGCCACGCGCTGGAAGCCGAATGCGGCTATGGCGACACGCTGCTGCATGGCGAGGCGGTGGCGATCGGCCTCGGCCTGGCCACCGAGCTGTCGGCCCGGCTGGGCCTGTGCAGCCAGGAGCTGCCAGGCCGCGTGCGCGAGCATTTCCGCGAGCTGGGCATGCGCGTGCGCATGGCCGAGCTGCCGCGCCGCTTCGCGCTGGACGCGCTGCTGGGCCGCATGGCGGGCGACAAGAAGGCCCGCGACGGAAGGCTGCGCTTCGTGCTGCTGCGCGGGGCCGGGCACTGCTTCACCGCCGATGACGTGCCCGACGACGCGGTGCGCCGGCTGCTGATGGACGAGGGAGCGACCGCATGAGCGAGAACACGCAGGTGCTGCTGCGCCGCCGCCCGGTGGGCGAGCCGGTGGAGGCGGATTTCGAGGTGGTGCACACGCCCATCCCCACCCCCGGCCCCGGCGAGGTGCTGGTGCGCGCGCACTACCTCTCGCTGGACCCCTACATGCGCGGGCGGATGAGCGACGCCAAGAGCTACGCGAAATCCGTGGAGCTGGGCGAGGGGATGGAGGGCGCCACGGTGGGCGAGGTGGTGGCCTCCCACGACCCGCGCTTCGCGCCCGGTGACCTGGTGGCGGGCGGCAAGGGGTGGCAGCGCTTCTGCGCCATGCCGGGCGATGCGCTGCGCAAGGTGGACACGTCCATCGCGCCGCTTTCGGCCTACACCGGCCTGCTGGGGATGCCGGGGCTGACCGCCTGGGTGGGGTTGCAGGACATCGGCCAGCCCAAGCCGGGCGAGACGGTGATGGTGAGTGCCGCGACCGGCGCCGTGGGCCAGGTGGTGGGCCAGATCGCCAAGGCGCGCGGCGCCCGCGTGGTGGGCATCGCCGGCGGGCAGGCCAAGTGCGACTTCGCCGTGAAGGAGCTGGGCTTCGACGCCTGCCTGGACCATCGCGGCGACCTGGGCGCCCAGCTGGACGCCGCCTGCCCGGATGGGGTGGACGTGTACTGGGAGAATGTGGGCGGCGCGGTGCAGGCCGCCGTCTTTCCGCGCTTCCGCGACTTCGGGCGCATGGTGATGTGCGGGATGATCGCGCAGTACAACACCGCGCCGGGCGCCGACACCTCGGGCGCGGCGGCCGGGCCGAACCTGGGCGCGGTGGTCCGCAAGCGGCTGAGGATCCAGGGCTTCATCGTCTTCGACAGCGGCTGGCAGCGCTACGCGCAGTTCCTGGCCGAGATGGACGGCCTGATCCGCGCCGGGCGGATGCGCTGGAAGGAAGACGTGGTGGACGGGCTGGAGAACGCGCCGCGCGCCTTCATCGGCATGCTGCGCGGGGAGAATTTCGGCAAGCTGGTGGTGAAGGTCTAACCCGCCCGCCGCAGCGCCAGCTCCGCCCGCAGCCGGCGGATTTCCGTCTCCATCGCGTCCAGCCGCTCCCCCACCGGGTCCGGCTTGGAGGCGGCAATGCCGTAGCCCACGGTGCGCTCGTCCTCGCACTGGCCGGGCGGGCAGCGGGCGGGGGTGCCGACGACGGTGACGCCGTCGGGCACGGAATCCACCGCCACGGAATGCGCGCCCACCCGCGCCCCGCGGCCGATGGTGATGGGCCCCAGCACGGCCGCGCCCGCGCCGATGATGGCGCCGTCCAGCACCGTCGGGTGCCGCTTGCCGGGCTTGAGCGACAGCCCGCCGAGCGTGACGTTGTGGTAGATCAGCACGTCGTCGCCGATCTCGGCCGTCTCGCCGATCACCACGCCCATGCCGTGGTCGATGAACAGCCGCCGGCCGATCTTCGCGCCGGGGTGGATCTCGATGCCCGTCAGCATGCGGCCGAGGTGGGAGAAGAAGCGTCCCAGGCCGCGGAAGCCCCAGTGCCACAGCCGGTGCGCCAGCCGGTGCCACAGCACGGCGTGCAGCCCGGGATAGGAGAAGACGACCTCGCCCCAGGAAGGCCGCGCGGGGTCCCGCGCGCGGATCGAGCGGCCGAGTTCGATGAGTTCCCGCATCATGCCGCCCATGCCTTCGGCATGGCCGGCGCCTTTGCCTGGCGCGCGGCCGCCCCGCCAACCCCGCGCGCGGCACGATGCCGCGATGCAGGTCGTCCCGAATGGGGCAGGGAAGGGAGGCGCGGCATCATGCCAGCCATGGTGGCACGGGCAGGCCCTTGCCGCGCAGGAATTCCGGGTTGAACAGCTTGGACTGGTAGCGCGCGCCGCCGTCGCACAGCACGGTGGCGATGCGGTGGCCCGGCCCCATCGCGCGGGCCAGCTTCACCGCGGCCGCCACGTTGATGCCGGCGCTGCCGCCGATGCACAGCCCCTCGTGCAGGGTGAGGTCGAAGACCTGCTCCAGCGCCTCGGCATCCGTCACCTGGATGGCGTCGTCTATGGGCGCGCCGTCGAGATTGGCGGGCACGCGGGACTGGCCGATGCCCTCGGCGATGGAGGTGCCATCGCTCATGACGGGCTCGCCGGTCTTGCGCCAGGAATACAGCGCGCTGCCCAGGGGGTCGGCCAGGACGATGCGCGTGGCGGCGTCGTGCGCCTTCAGCGCCATGGCGACGCCGGCCAGCGTGCCGCCGGTGCCGCAGGCGCAGGTGAAGGCGTCCAGCCGCCCGCCGGCCTGCGCGATGATCTCGGGGCCGGTGGTGGCGCGGTGGCCCTCGCGGTTGTCGAGGTTGTCGAACTGGTTGGCCCAGAACCAGCCCTGCTCCTCGGCCAGGCGGCGGGAGACGTGGACGTAGTTGCCCGGGTCCCTGAACGGCTTGGCCGGCACCAGGCGCAGGTCGGCGCCGATCATGCGCAGGAAGTCTATCTTCTCCTGGCTCTGCGTTTCGGGCATCACGATGACGCAGCGGTAGCCGCGCGCGTTGCCGACGAGGGTGAGGCCGATGCCGGTGTTGCCCGCCGTGCCCTCCACGATGGTGCCGCCGGGCCGGAGAGTGCCGCGCGCCTCCGCGGCCTCGATGATGGCCAGCGCCGCGCGGTCCTTCACGCTGCCGCCGGGGTTCATGAACTCGGCCTTGCCCAGGATGTCGCAGCCGGTGGCGGCGGAGGCGCGCTCCAGCCGGATGAGGGGGGTGTTGCCGATGGCGCCGAGGAGGCCGGGGACGGGGGTCATGGGCAGCAATCTATGGATGCGCGGCGGCGGGTGAAATCCCCGCCCTGCGAAAATCGCAACGCTGCGCGCAGCGAACGGGTGGATATCCACGTTGATTCATGGCGAATACCGCCATATAACACGCACACCGATAGTGCTTAGGAAGATGCCCGATGAAGCGCCGTTCGATCCTGGCCCTGCCCGCCGCCCTGCTGCCCCTGCCGGCGCTGGCGCAGAATGACCGCCCGATCAAGCTGATCGTGCCCGTCGCCCCCGGCGGCTCGCAGGACATCGTGGCGCGGCTCATCGCCCGCCACCTCGGGCCCGTGCTGGGCACGACAGTGGTGGTGGAGAACATGCCGGGCGGCGCCTCGAACATCGGCTACGAGGCCGGCTCCCGCGCGCGGCCGGACGGGCTGACGCTGGTGGCGGGCGCGGACAGCCTGTCCATCAACAAGGCGCTGTTCCCGCGCCTGGGCTTCGACCCCGTCGCCGACCTGGTGCCGGTGGCGCAGGCGACCTCGGTGCCGCAGATCCTCGTGGCGCGGGCGGATTTCCCGGCCAATACCCTCGCGGAATTCGTGGAATTGTCCCGCCGCCGCCCGCTGGCCATCGGCACGCCTGGCAACGGCCAGCTGTCCCACCTGCTGATCGAGGTGATGCAGCAGGCGACCGAGACCACCTGGACCCACGTCCCCTACCGCGGCGGCGCGCTGGCGGTGAACGACCTGCTGGGCGGCTCGCTCCAGGGCGTGATGATCAACATCGGCGCGGTCACGGACCACGTGCGGACCGGGCGGCTGAAGGGCCTGGCCGTCTCCACCGCCACCCGCGCCGCCGCGCTGCCGGAGGTGCCGACCCTGGCCGAGGCCGGGCTGACCGGCATCGAGGCCGCCGGCTGGCACGGCCTGGTGGCGCCGAAGGGCACCGAGCCCGCCACCATCGCACGCATCAACGCGGCGGTGGGCGAGGTGCTGCGCAACCCCGAGGTGGCGGAGCGCCTGAAGGGCCTGGGCATCGAACCGGTGGACGCCCCGCCCGAGGCGCTGGCCGCGCGCATCCGTGGCGACTACGAGCGCTGGCTGCCCGTGGTCCGGCGCACCAACATGCAGGCGAGCTGACGCCGCCTGCGCAACAATCCCATGACCGGGCAAGTTTCTGGTTGAAGGCCGGCCCGGCCCGGTGCCACCCTCCCTCCCGCGCCACCATGCGCGCGGAGGGATGGCGATGAAGACGAGCCTCGGACTGGCGGCCTGCGCCGCGATGGCCCTTGCCTGCGGCCCCGCCCAGGCGGCGTTGTTCACCTTCACGACGACGATGACCGGGTTGCAGGAGAATCCCCCGAACCTCTCGCCCGGCATGGGCACCGCCTTCGTCGGGCTGGACCCGGCGGCGAACCGGCTGGAGGTGCGCGCCGAGTTCAGCGGCCTCATGTCCCCCACCACGATGGCGCACATCCATTGCTGCATCGCCCCGCCGGGCAATGTCGGCGTGGCCGTGCCGGCCGGAAGCTCCCTGCCCGGCTTCCCGCTGGGCGTCACGGCCGGCAGCTATTCGGCCATCTTCGACACCGCCGCCGCGGCGACCTGGCGCCCGGCCTTCGTCGCCGCCAATGGCGGCACGACGGAGGGGGCGGAGGCCGCGCTGCTGGCGGCGCTGCGCGACGGCACCGCCTACTTCAACGTGCACACCGCGATGTTCCCGGGCGGCGAGATCCGCGGCTTCTTCGCCGCCGTGCCGGTGCCGATGAGCCTGGGCCTGCTGCTCGCCGGGATGGCAGGGCTGGCGGCGGTGCGGACGGGCCGCCGCGCCGCCTGAGCCCCTTCAGGGCACCAGCGCGATCTTCCCGAAATGCGCGTTCGCCTTCATGTGGGCGATCGCGGCGTGGACGTCGGCCAGGGGGAAGACGCGGTCCAGCGGCAGGGCCAGCTCGCCGCGCTCCAGCGCAGGCCACAGGTCGGCGCGCATCTTGCGCACGATCTCGCGGATCTCGTCCGCGCTGCGGGTGCGGAAGGTGACGCCGATGTAGGTGATGCGCCGGGCGGCGTGCAGGTCGAAGTCGAACTCCGCGCCCGTCCCCCCCAGCCGGCCGACGTTGACGATGCGGCCCAGGATGGCGGTCGCGCGCATGGTGTCGCGCACCAGCCGGCCGCTCACCTGGTCCACCACCGAATCCACGCCCCGGCCGTCGGTGGCCTCCAGCACCTGGTCCACCCAGGCGGGGTCGCTGGTGTCCAGCGCGTGGGTGGCGCCGAACTCGCGCAGCCGCGCCCGGCGCTCGGGGTTGGTGGAGGTGCCGATCACCACCGGGCAGCCCATGAGGCGCGCCACCTGCAACCCCATCAGCCCGACGCCGGAGGAGGCGCCCTGGATCATGATCGCCTTGGACGGCCCGGCCCGGCCATGCGTCACCACCGCGTCGTGCATGGTCTGCAGCGCCACGGGCAGCGTCGCCGCCTGCTCCCAGGACAGGTTGGCGTCGGGGATGGGCGAGACGCGCCCCCAGTCGGCCAGCGCGTACTCGGCCCAGGAGGCGCCCATGGAGGCCATGACGCGCATGCCCGGGCGGATGGAATCGGGCACGCCCTCGCCCACCTCCACCACCTCGCCCGCGCCTTCCAGGCCGGGGATGGCGCCGGGCCCGCCGACGCTGCCGTGGCGGTGGCCGGCGGCCACGCCCAGGTCGGCGCGGTTCATGCCGATGGCGCGCAGGCGGATCAGCACCTGCTCGGGGCCGGGGCGCGGCTCGGGCGCGTCCTGCACCTCCAGGCCCGATTCGGTGACGATGGCGGCCTTCATGCGTGGGGTTCCCTACAGTTTCTTGCGGTACCAGATGCGCGAATGGCCGGGCGGCATGCCGTCCAGCCGCCCCGCCTCGGTCCAGCCGTTGCGCTTCCAGAAGCCGGGCGCGGTGAAGGAGAAGGTGTCGGTGTAGGCGTCGGTGCAGCCGCGCTCGCGCGCCACCGCCTCGGCGCGGGCCAGCAGGTCGGTGCCCAGGCCCTGGCCGCGCACCTCGCGCGCCAGCCACAGCCAGTCGATGAACAGCCAGTTCCAGTAGGTGAGGCCCAGCAGGCCGCCCTTCACCGCCTCCTCCTCGTCGCGCGCCAGCACGGTCACCGGCTCGCGGTCGTAGGGGCCGCCCATCTCCTGGTTGAACTGGTGCAGGCCGCGCTGGATGGCGGCCACCGCCTCCAGCTCCGGGTAGTCGTCGTCGCTGATGGTCAGGCGCGGGGCGGTGCTCATCCCATCTTGCCCCAGGCGGCGACCGCGATGGTGAAGGCGCCCAGCGCCAGGTTGAGCGTGACGAGGCGGCGGATGCGCTCGTTCGCCGCCGCGGCGGCGGGCAGGTTCCCGCCGGCCAGCGCCGCGCGCATGGCCCGCCAGGGGACGAGCGCGATGAACAGGAACACGGCCGCCATCACCAGCCCCGTGAGGTGCATGACGTGGACGTGCCAGCCGGTGCCGCGGAAGCCGCCATACACCCCGAACAGCAGGCCGTAGCCGGACAGGATGGTGATGGGCATGGCGTGCCACACCAGCAGGAAGAAGCGCTTGTGCGTCCCGGCCAGCACCGCCAGCCGCTGCGGCGGTTCCAGCGATGCCAGGGCCGGGCGCAGCGCCAGCAGCGCGAACGCCATGCCCCCCACCCAGAGCGCGGCGAAGAGGACGTGGAGGGCGTTCAGCAGGTTTGCGAGCATCCTGCCTTTATTGGCCGCGCAGCGCCAGGATGGAAGAGGCGAGTGCGCGGACCTCCGCGGCCGCCGCCGAACGGGGCTGCGCCTCGATCACCCCCTGGCCGGTCGCGAAGGCGGTGGCGAAGGCGGTGCGGTTGCCCAGCCGGGCGTCGAGCACCGGCGATTTCCGGCGCGCCAGCTCCTCCAGCACCACCTCGGCCACGCGCGAATGGGGCGGCATGCGGTTGAGGACGTAGCGCCAGGGCCGCTTCTCCTTCTCCGCCATCGCCACCATCGCCTCCGAGGCCCAGAGGTCGGGCAGGGAGGGCTGGAGGGGCACCAGCACCAGGTCGGCCGCCCGCAGGGCGCGCGCCGCGTCGGCATCCACCTGCGGGGGGGTGTCGAGCACCACGAAGCCCTTCTCGCGCCGCAGTCCGTCCAGCGCCGATCCGATCCGCCAGCCCGCCGGCGTGTCGAAGCGCAGCGGCGCATGGCCCTGGGCCACGCGGATGGCGTGCCAGCGGGCGAGCGACTGCTGCGGGTCGGTGTCCAGCAACGCCACCGGGCCGGCCTCGCCCAGCGCCACGGCCAGGTTGGCGGCCAGGGTGGACTTCCCCGCGCCACCCTTCTGCTGCGCCACAGCGATCACGAAGGCCATCGGCGGACCCTCCCTCGATTCGGGACCGAGACTAGCGCGCTTCGCGGATCGCGCGCAGCGCGGCGAGCAGCGCGGTGCCCGGGATCGTCAGCGGCGGCGGGTGGATGCCCCGGGCGGCCGGCGCCATGCTGGCCTGCGCCAGCGCCACCCGGCCCTCGGCGGCTTCCGCAGCCGCGCGGATGGCGGCGTGGTAGCCGGGCAGGTCGCCGGCCAGGAACAGCGCCCAGGCGCCGGGGATGCAGTGCAGCACCAGCGCCGCGCCGTTGCGCGCGGCGGCGGCGGCGAAGACCTCGCCGGTCGGCGCCTCGCTGTCCGGGTTGGCGTAGAGGGCGGTGACGGGGGCGCCGCCGCGCGTCGCGGCCTCGGCCAGGGCGGCGTCGGCGCGCAGCACGGGGGCGGCGGCGCGCGCCATGCCGGCCGCGGCGCCGATGGCCGAGCATGTGAGGATCACCGCGTCCGCGCCGCGCGCCAGCGCCTCCAGCATCGCCGCCGCCTCGCCCAGCGTCGCGGCGTCGGGCGCGCGCAGCAGGTCGGGGCGCAGGTGGTGCGAGAGTTCGGCGGCGCGCACCGGCAGCGCCTCCAGCGCGGCGTCGAACAGGGCGGCGTTGGAGGCGGCGGTGTGCAGCAGGGCGATGCGGGCGATCATCCCGCCAACATGGCACGTCCCGCCCACTCTTTCATGCTTGACCATGGGCCGGGCCGCGGATGACATTCCGTCCACGAACACGGGAGCTGCCAGACCATGACCGTCACCCGAATCATCGCCCATGCCGAGGCCGGCGCGCACCAGGCGGGCGAGGCCGCCCTGGTGCTGGCCGCGGCACTCGGCGCGCGGCTGGAGGCCGTGGTCTTCGCCGCCGAGGTGATGACCGCCGGCCCCGAGCCGGACGAGGCCGCCGCGCTGCGCGGGCTGGAGGCGCGCGCCGCCGCGCTCGGCGTCCCCTGCGCCGCCCATGGCCGCCGCAGCCTGGCCGAGGGCATCGGCGGGGAGCTGTCGGCGCGGCTGCGCGTCTCCGACCTCGGCGTGCTGGACTGGCCGGCCCCGGTCTCACCCGCGCGGCGGATGATGGCGGCGGCGATGATCTTCGGCAGCGGCCGCCCGGTGGTGCTGGCCCCGCCCGGCACCCTGCGCGCCATGCCGCAGCGGGTGGTGGTGGGCTGGGACGGGAGCCCCGCCGCCGTGCGGGCGATGCACGCCGCGATGCCCCTGCTGCGCCACGCCGGCGAGGTGGTGGTGGCCACCGCCGCCGGCCCCGGTGACGACGAGGCCGACCCCGAGGGCGCGGCCGCCCTGCTGCGCGACCACGGGGTGGCGGCGCATGCCGCGGCGATGCGGCGCGACGGCCGCCCCGTGCTGCAGGCGCTGGGCGGGGCGGGGCTGCTGGTGGCCGGCGCGGCCCGCCACGCGCCGGTGCACGACCTGCTGTTCGGCAGCCTGACCCACGACGTCCTGGCGGGCCAGGCCGGCATGCCCGTGCTGCTGATGGCGTAGTTCAGGGCAGAAAGGGGTTGCGCCCGCGCGCCGGCGCCGCCCGCGGGCCGAAATGCTGCGCCAGGTAGTCCACGATCTGGCGGCGCTCCTCGCCTTCCAGCGGGTTCATGCCGTGGGTCTCGGTCATCCAGTCCATCAGCGCGTCCCAGCGCGGGCGGTCGAAGGCCGAGCGGCGGATGAGCGCCGTCGAATGGCAGGCGGTGCAGGCGTAGAAGGTTTCCTCCTGCCCCGGCCCGGCGGGGAGGACCGAGGGGTCCTCCGCCGCCATCGCCGGCGCGGACAGCAGCAGGGCGAGGGCCAGCGCGCGCATCAGCCCACCAGGACCGCGGCGCGCGAGACGGGGTTGGCGCCGTAGCCCTGCGGGTTCCAGTTCGCCGCCGCGTGCGGCTGCATCCGGCCCTCGCTGTCGGTCGCGCGGTACCAGACCTCGTAGTAGCCGTCCGCGGGCAGCGCCACGCGCCCCTGCCAGCGCTGCCAGGCGTGGCGGTTGGCGGGCGGCGCCACCTGCATCTCCTGCCAGGTCGCCCCGAAATCCACGCTGGCGTGGACGGCGCGCACGGAAAGGTCGCCGGCCCAGGCGGCGCCGCGCAGGTCCAGGCCGCGCGTGCCGGCGGGCAGGCGCGAGCCATGCGCGTGCGAGGACAGGATGGAGCGCACGGGCATGGACTCCATCTCGGCGAAGTCGGCGCCGTTGCTGCTGGCGCCCGGCACCAGCGGGCGCGTGGGCACGCGGTAGGAGGTGCCGCCCATCCCCGCCCCCGTGTGCGGCCGGTCGAGCACCACCAGCCGCGTGAACCACTTGGGCGAGAGCGAGCCGGGCCAGCCCGGCACCACCATCCGCACCGGGAAGCCGTGGATGTGCGGCAGCGGCTGGCCGTTCATCGCCCAGACGAGGAGCGTGTCCTCGTCCATCGCCTTGGCCAGGCGCATGCCGCGGTCGATGGCCGCGCGGTCGGTGGCGCCGGACAGGTGGGGGTCGTTGCCGCGCTGGCCGGTGAAGGCCGCGCCCGCCTTCGGGCCGGCGGCCTGGAGCACGTCGCGCAGCCGCACGCCGGTCCATTCCGCGTTGCTGATGGCGCCGTTGCCCCACTGGTTGCCGCGGGTCTGGGGGGTGAAGAAGGCGCGGCCATTGCCGCCGCATTCCATCTGCAGCTGGCGCGTCACCGGCTGGAAGCGCGACTTCAGCTCGCCCAGCGTCAGCGAGAGGGGGGTGTTCACCTCGCCCTCCACCGTCATGCGCCACGAATCGGGGTCGCCGGCGAAGGGCTCGGGGGTCTGGCCGTTGTTGCGGATGAAGAAGTTGCGGGCGGAGGTGACGGGCTCATCCAGCAGGTGCTCGGGCGTCTCGGCCACCAGGGGGCGGTCGCCCAGCACGATGAGCTCCGCCTTGCCGTCCATCCGCAGCACCTGGGGTGCGGCTTGCGCGGCGGCGGGGCGGGCGAAGAGGGCGGGCAAGGTGCCGCCCGGCATGTGCCGGCCGAAGGGGACCGCCGCCCCCAGCGCCGTGCCCATGGCGGCGAGTGCGGCGCCCTTCAGCGCGCCCCGGCGGCCGAAGGCGAGCGCGTCGCCGCGCTCCGGGTCGTCTCGGTACAGTTCCTGGATGCTGCGTTCGCGCATGGTGGCGTTCCTCCGTTTGCGCGCATCATGCGCCGCATGGACCCCTTCCTGGAACCCCTGCTGACGCCGGACGAGATGGCGCGCGCCGACGCGCTGGCCGGGGACGGCCCGGCGCTGATGGAAGCGGCCGGCCGCGCCGTGGCCCTGGCCGTGCGCGCCCGCTTCCGCCCCTGCCGCGTGCTGGTGCTGGCCGGGCCGGGCAACAATGGCGGCGATGGCTGGGTCGCCGCCCGCCATCTGGAGCGCGCGGGTTGGGACGTGGCCGTGGCCCCGCTGGCGCCGCCCACGGGCGATGCGGCGCTGGCGGCGGCGCGCTGGCGCGGCCCGGTGCGCCCCTTCCACCCGCGCGAGGCGGAGCGGGCCGGCCTGGTGCTGGACGCGGTGTTCGGTGCCGGGCTGTCGCGCCGGGTGGAGGGGCTGGTGGCGGACACCCTGGCGGCCGTCCGCGCGCCGCTGGTGGCGGTGGACGTGCCCAGCGGCGTGGACGGTGCGACGGGCGCGGTGCGCGGCTTCGCCGCCCAGGCGGCGCTGACGGTCACCTTCGCCTGGCGCAAGCCCGGCCACTTGCTGAACCCGGGGCGCGACCTGTGCGGCGAGGTGCTGCTGCGCGACATCGGCCTGCCGCGGTCCGTGCTGGCGCAGGTCGCGCCGCGCACCTTCGCCAACGGGCGCTGGGCCCTGCCGCTTCCGGGCAGCGGCAGCCACAAGCACGCGCGCGGCCACGTGGCGGTGCTGTGCTCGGCCGCGATGCCGGGGGCGGCGATCCTGGCCGCCCGCGCCGCGCGCCGCGCCGGGGCCGGGCTGGCGACGCTGGCCACGGAGGACGCCGCCGCCGCCGCGCGCCTGGCCGTGGCGGAACCCGGCACGCTGGTGCTGCACGGCCCCTGGCCCAAGGCGCTGCTGGAGGATTCGCGCCGGCCGGTGGTCCTCGCCGGGCCCGGCCTGCCGCCGGATGCCACGACGCGCGGCGCGGTGCGCGCGCTGCTGGCGGCCGGGCGGCGGGTGGTGCTGGACGCCGGCGCGCTGTCGGCCTTCGCGGGCATGCCCGATGCCCTGCGCGGCGCCCAGGTGCTGACGCCGCACGGGGGCGAGTTCGCCCGCCTGTTCGGCCCCGCGGGCGAGGACCGGCTGGGCGCCGCCCGCCGCGCGGCGGCGCTCACGGGGGCGGCGGTGCTGCTGAAGGGCAGCGACACGGTGATCGCCGCCCCCGACGGGCGCGCGGCGGTCAACGAGGGCGCGCCGCCATGGCTGGCGAGCGGCGGGACGGGCGACGTGCTGGCCGGCATGGCGGCGGCGCTGCTGGCCCAGGGCATGCCCGCCTTCGACGCCGCCTGCGCCGCGGCGGAGTGGCACGGCAGGGCCGCGCGCCGGGCCGGACCTGGGATGATTGCGGAGGACCTGCCGGAGGCGCTTGGCATTTGTTAGGATTCCGGTTCTCATAATGTCGAAGCCGCATGGGGGTGCGGGCGACGCGGCGACCGCTGCAGGAGGATGGATTGCCAGTCGTCACACGGGTTTTCGCAGGGGCTTCGCGCCTGCTGCGCACCACCACGCTCGCCTTTGCCGTCGCAGGCCTCGCCGCCTGCGCGCCGCAGGCCGACCCGGCGAGCATCGCCGGCTTCCGGGGCGCCGTCGCCACCGGCAACTTCCAGGTGGCCAGCCAGGTGGCCGGCGCCATGGCGCGGCCCGGGGGAAATCCCGAGCTGCTGTGGTCGCTCAACGCCGGCGCCGCGGCGCTGCACGCGGCGGACTACGCCGCCGCCGTCGGGCACTTCGACGCGGCGGAGGAGCTGATGCGCGCCTCCGAGGCGGCGAGCTTCAACTGGGGCTCCACCTACCGCTTCGGCAGCTACGACGCGGTGATGGTGAACGTGTACAAGGCCGTGGCGCAGCTCGGCCTGCGCGACCCGGCGGCGGCGCGCGTCGAGCTGAACCGCATGGAGGAGCGCCAGCGCCGCACTGCCGAGCGCTTCCAGTCCGAGATCGCCCAGCTGGAGGATGCGCGCCGCCAGGGCGCCTCCGACGCCCAGCGCGCCCAGGCGCTGCGCGCCGCCGAGGGCTCGCCCGAGGTGCGCGAGCAGCTCACCGCGCTCGAGCGCTACGCCAGGTACCAGCCCTTCGTGAACCCGGCGGGCAACTTCGTGCGCGCCGTGTACCTGATGAACACGCGCGAGCCCGGCGACGCCGGCCAGGCGCGCCAGGCCTTCGAGCGCGTGGCCGGCATCAGCGGCAACCCGCGCACGGTGACGGAGGCCATGGCGATGGCGCGGCGCACCGAAGGGGGCCAGCGCGCCGGCAACCAGGTCTGGGTGATCTACGAGAATGGGCAGAGCCCGGTCTTCGACCAGATGAACTTCACCGTGCCGATGCCGGTGATGGCGCGCGGCGGCGGGGTGACGGTGCGGCCCGTCACCGTCTCCATGCCGCGCATGCTGTTCCAGCCCGGCGCCTACCCCTCCATCGAGGTGTCGGGCGGGAACGCCCGCGCGACGACCGAGATGGTGGCCAGCCTGGAGGCGGTGATGGCGAGCGAGTTCCGCACCCGCTACAACGGGCTGCTGGCCGCCGCCGTCTTCGAGGCGGTGGGCAAGGCGGTGGGCATCAGCGCCGCCAACGCGCTCGGCTCGCAGATGGGCGGCTGGGGCGTCCTGCTCGACATCGCGGCCACCGCGGCGGCCAACGTGACCTCGTCCGACACGCGCTCCTGGTACATGCTGCCGCGCGAGTTCCAGGCGGCGCGCATCCCCGTGCCGGCCAACGGCCAGGTGACGCTGCGCGCGGCCGGCGGGCCGCAGGAGGTGGTCACCGTCCCGACCGACCGCTCCTCCCTGGTGGTGGTGAAGGTGCAGCAGCCCGGCGCCCCGCTTGCCGTGCAGGTGAGCCCGCTGTGAGGGCGGCCCTCGCCCTGGCGGCCGCGCTCGGCCTCGCCGCCTGCGCGGCGCCGCCCCCGCCCACCCCGGCCGACCCGCGGCTGATCGTCACCCCGCCCGTGGCGGCGGCGATCGGCGTTTCCGAACCCACGGTCAGCACGCTGCCCGACGGGCGCCTGCGCGTGGTGGTGAACCTGCGGAACGGCGCCTCCGCGGACTTCCCGCTGCGCGTGCAGACCGACTGGCTGGACGGCAGCGGGCGCCCGCTCTCCACCCTCGCCAGCCGCCCGCAATTCCGTTCCGTGGCCCGCGGGACGGTGACGACCGTGGATGCGGACGCGCCCAACGCCCGCGCGCGCGACTTCCGCATGACCCTCGACGTGGAGTGAGACCGATGACGAACCCCAGGACCCGCCGCGCCCTGCTCGCCCTGCCGCTGCTGGGCGCGCTCGCGGCCTGCGCCGATGGCATGGACATGGCCACCCAGCGCATCGACGCGCGCAACGACCGCTCGCCCGTCGGCATGTCGCTCGACAACCGCGACTTCGACCAGGCGGCCCAGGCGATGGTGCGCGACATGCTGGACAGCGGGCGGGTCAACGCCCGCCCTGACGGCACGCCGCGGGTGATGGCGATCTCGCGCCTCACCAACGACACCACGCTGCGGATCAACATGAACGAGCTGACCCAGGGCATCCGGCGCGAGCTGACCAATTCGGGCCGCGTGGCGGTGAGCACCGCGGTCGGCCTCGAGGGCCCGTCGGACCCGCTGGCCATGCAGTCGCGCCAGCTGCGCCGGTCGGGCGAGTTCAACCAGAGCACGGTCGCCGCGCGCGGGCAGATGCAGGCGCCCGACCTCTCGCTGTCGGGGCGGATCATCCAGCGCACCGCGCGGGTGGATGGCGGGGCGCAGCGGGTGGACTACAACTTCCAGCTGACGCTGACGAACATCCGCACCGGCGTCGCCATCTGGGAGGGGCAGGAGGTGATCACCCGCGTCGGCAGCGGCCGGACGGTGACGTGGTGAGGGGGCTCCTCCTGGCGCTGGCGCTGCTGCTGGCGCTGCCGGCGGCGGCGCAGATGAACCCGGGCGGCCCGGCCTTCACCCCCACCAAGGCCGAGGGCACGGGCCCGACGCGCGAGGCGGCGATGACCTCCGCCCTGCTGGCGGCGGTGGAGCAGGTGACCGGCGGGGTGGTGGGCACGCGCGACGTGGTGCAGCGCAGCCTCACGGTCCTGCTGACCGACCGCACCGACCTCGTCATGGTGGACGAGACGGTGCGCCAGCAGGTCGCCCGCGCCTCGGGCGGGGCCTTCCGTTCCTACCGCGTGCTGGACGTGCGCACGGAGCCCGACGGCCGGGTGACCGTGGCGATCGAGGCGGAGATCGCGCACTTCCGCCCGACGCAGGACCAGGCGCAGACCCGCCGGCGCATCGCGGTGAGCGAGTTCCGCGACCAGGCGGGCCGGCAGACCGAGTTCGGCACGCAGCTGCGCGCGCGCCTCATCAACTTCCTCACCCAGTCGCAGCGCTTCGCCGTGCTCGACCGGGCGAACGACGCCGCCTACGCGCGCGAGATGAACCTGCTGGCGATGGACGCGCCGCCGGCCGAGCGGGTGCGGATCGGCCAGGCGCTGGGCACCGACTACGTGGTGATCGGCCGCATGCGCGCCGTGGGCGGGGTGCGGCAGGAAACCTACCTGAACCTGACGGGCGAGACGGTGGTGCGCTCCTTCGCGCGCGGCAACCTCGACTTCCAGGTGATGGAGGTGGCGACGCGGCAGATCCTGTGGTCCTCGACCATCGAGATGGGCACGCAGGCCAACCTGACGCAGGTGCTGGACGGCATGGCCGGGCGGCTGGGGCGCGAGATCACCCAGACGGTGTTCCCGATGCGCCTGCTGTCCATGGCCAACCCGGAGGAGCTGATCATCAACCAGGGCGGCGTGACGGTGAGCGCCAACCAGCGCTTCCGCGCGATGCAGCTGGGCGAGGAGATGTTCGACCCCTACACGCGCGAGAGCCTAGGCCGGGTGGAGCGCGAGGTGGGCGTGATCCAGGTCGTGCGCGTGGATGACCGGTTGAGCTACGCGCGGCTCGTCGGCGGCGCGCTGCCGCCGCAGGGCAGCGACGTGGTGCTGCGCCCGGCCCCGCCGCCGCCGCCCGCGGCCCGCCCGGCGCAGCCGCGCCCGGCCTCGGAGCGCAACCGCTCGCTGTTCGACTGACGCGCGTTTTTCACGCATCATTTCCCGGTGTTTCGCATTACATTGGAAACACCGGGAGACCCCTGCATGTCCGACGCCGCGCTGATCCCCTCCGAAACCTTGGTGGACCGCGCGCTCAAGCGCGTCACCGGCCTGTGGCAGGGGATGGCCGAATACGTCGTGCGGCGCGAGGAGCCGCTGTCCATCGCGGACCAGATGGGCGCCTGCCTGGCCGCGCGCGGCGGCGAGGTTTCGGCCCGCGCCCGCGCCGCCCAGCTCGCCGCCGCCTACCGCGCCTTGCCGGAGGCGGAGCGCCTGTCCTTCCTGCGCACGCTCGCCGGCTTCGACGCCGACCCCAAGGCGGTGGAGAAGGCCGTCGCCGCCTGGGGCGCCGCGGGCGACCCGGCGGCCAAGGCCGCCGCCAAGGCGGCGCTGCGCCGCGCGCTGGAGTCGCCGCGGGTGAAGCTGCTGACGCAGTTCACCGCCATCCCCGACGGGGTGAAGCTGCTGGTCGACCTGCGCGAGGACCTGCTGGGGCTGATGGAGGGCGACCCGCTGCTCCAGGCGCTGGAGGCGGAGCTGAAGACCCTGCTGGCCTCCTGGTTCGACGTCGGCTTCCTGGAGCTGCGCCGCATCGACTGGAACAGCCCCGCGGCATTGCTGGAGAAGCTGATCCGCTACGAGGCGGTGCACCGCATCGAGAGCTGGGAGGACCTGAAGAACCGCCTGGACAGCGACCGCCGCTGCTACGCCTTCTTCCACCCGCGCATGCCGGCCGAGCCGCTGATCTTCGTCGAGATCGCGCTGGTGAAGGGCCTGGCGGGCTCCGTGCAGGCGCTGCTGGACCCCACGGCGGAGGTGATGGACCCCGCGCGGGCGGACACGGCCATCTTCTACTCCATCAACAACTGCCAGCGCGGGCTTGACGGCATCGCCTTCGGCAACTTCCTCATCAAGCGGGTGGTGGAGGTGCTGGGGCAGGAATTCCGCAACCTGCGCCACTTCGCCACCCTGTCGCCCATTCCCGGCTTCATGCGCTGGCTGGAGCGGCAGGAGGACACCCTGCTGACGCCCGAGGAGGGCGAGGCGCTGCGCGGCGCGGCGGGTGCCGCGGCCGGCACCGGCGGGATGGCGGCGCTGCAGATGCTGCTGGCCCGGCAGGACTGGGACCCGGCGACGCTGAAGGCGCTGGAGCCGGTGCTGTGCCGGCTGTGCCTGCGCTACCTGGCGGTGGAGGCCGGCCGCGGCCGCAAGCGCGCGGCGGACCCGGTGGCGCATTTCCACCTGAGCAACGGCGCGCGCATCGAGCGCATCAACTGGCGCGCCGACACCAGCCCGAAGGGCCGGCGCGAGAGCGCGGGGCTGATGGTGAACTACCTGTACGACCCCGAGGCGATCGAGGACAACCACGAGGCCTATGCGGGCGAGGGGAAGCGGGCCGTGGCCCCGGCGCTGCGGAAGCTTGTGAAGGGATGAAACGGCGCTACCCTCGCCCCACCGAGGGAACGCCCGCATGAACCAGCCCACCCCCGCCATCCGCGAGACGGACGCCGCCCGCCGCATCGCGCTGCTGCACGCGATCGAACGCAAGCTGCTCTGGCTCTCGTCGTGGATGATCCACCACGCCAACCACGTCCGCCCCAACCGGGACGGGCTGAAGGTGGGCGGGCACCAGGCCTCCTGCGCGTCGTGCGTCTCCATCATGACGGCGCTCTTCTTCGAGGTGCTGCGCCCGGCGGACCGCGTGGCGGTGAAGCCGCATGCCGGGCCGGTGTTCCACGCCATCAACCTGCTGCTCGGCCGCCAGCAGGCGGCGCGGATGGAGACGCTGCGCCAGTTCGGTGGGGTGCAGCCCTACCCCTCGCGCATGAAGGACGGCGCGGAGGTGGATTTCTCCACCGGCAGCGTGGGGCTGGGGGTGGCGCTCGCCTCCTTCGGCGCGCTGGTGCAGGACTACGTGCGCCTGAAGGGCCTGCACCCCGAGGGTCTGCCCGCCGGCCGGCACGTCGCCATCGTGGGCGACGCCGAGCTGGACGAGGGCAACATCTACGAGGCGCTGCTGGAAGGCTGGAAGCACGACATCCGCGACGTCTGGTGGGTGGTGGACTACAACCGCCAGAGCCTGGACAGCGTGGTGCAGGACCGCCTGTTCGGCCGCATCGAGGGGCTGTTCCGCGACATGGGGTGGAACGTCGTCACCCTCAAATACGGCCGCCGCCTGCTGGCCGCCTTCGCCCGGCCGGGCGGCGAGGCGCTGCGCCGCTGGATCGACGACTGCCCCAACAGCCTCTACGCCGCGCTGACCTTCCAGGGGGGTGCCGCCTGGCGCGCCGCCCTGCTGGCCGAGCTGGGGCGCGACGACGGCGTGCGCGCCATCATCGACCCGCTGTCGGACGACGAGCTGGCGGCGCTGATGACCAACCTGGGCGGCCACGACGTGGAGACGCTGCTGGAGGCCTTCCGCGCCCAGGACGCGGCGGGCGACCAGCCCACCTGCTTCATCGCCTACACCATCAAGGGCATGGGCCTGCCCTTCGCCGGCCACAAGGACAACCACGCCGGGCTGATGACGAAGGAGCAGATGGAGGGCTTCCGTGCGGAAATGGCCATCCGCGAGGGCCATGAGTGGGACCCCTTCGAGGGCCTGCCCTTCCCGGCGGACGAGCTGAAGCGCCTGGTGGATTCCGCCCCCTTCGCCACGCCCCTGACGCCGGCCGGGCGCCGCCTGGAGGCGCCCGCGCTGCACGTGCCCGCCGTCTTCCCGGTGCCGGCCGCGCGCAAGCTGTCCACCCAGGCCGCCTTCGGCGAGATCCTGGCCGGGATCGGCCGCGGGGAGGGGGAGTTCGCCGAGATGGCCGGGCGAATCGTCACCACCAGCCCGGACGTGACGGTCTCCACCAACCTGGGCCCCTGGGTGAACCGGCGCGGCATCTTCGACCGGCACAAGAAGAACGACGTGTTCCGCGACTCCAAGCTGGCCTCGGCCCAGCGCTGGGGCATGTCGCCGGAAGGCCAGCACATCGAGCTGGGCATCGCCGAGCAGAACCTGTTCCTGGTGCTGGCCGCCTGCGGCCTGGCGCACAGCCTGTACGGCGCGCGGCTGCTGCCGGTCGGCACGGTGTACGACCCCTTCGTGAACCGCGGCCTCGATGCGCTGATCTACGGCTGCTACATGGACGCGCGCTTCCTGCTGGTCTCCACCCCCTCGGGCGTCACGCTGGGGCCGGAGGGGGGGCAGCACCAGTCGGTCAACACGCCGCTCATCGGCATGGCGCAGGACCGGCTGCACGCCTACGAGCCCGCCTTCGCCGACGAGCTGGCCGTGCTGATGCGCCACGCCTTCGCCCACATGCAGGCCCCCGACGGCTGCTCGGTCTGGCTGCGCCTGTCCACCCGCGCGCTGGAGCAGCCCTCGCGCCCCCTGGACCCGGCGGCGGTGATCGCCGGCGGCTACTGGATGGTGCCGCCCGCGGCGGGCGCGCGCATCGCCATCGCGTATCAGGGCCCGCTGGCGCCCGAGGCCATGGCCGCCTTCGAGACGCTGCGCGCCGAGGAGACGGGCGCCGGGCTGCTGGCCGTCACCAGCCCGGACCGGCTGCACCAGGGCTGGCTGGACAGCCGCCGCCGCGCGCGTTCCGGCCCGGGCGCCGCGCCCTCGCATGTGGAGCGGCTGCTGGCGCCGCTGGCGCGCGACGCCGGCATCGTGACCCTGCTGGACGGGCATCCGGCGGCGCTGGACTGGCTGGGCGCGGTGCGCGGGCAGCGGGTGGCCGCACTGGGCGTGGACCGCTTCGGCCAGGCGGGCGACCTGCCCGACCTCTACGCGGAGTATGCCTTGGACGAGGCGGCGATCCTGGACGCCTGCGCGCAGCTGCTGATCGGGTAGCGCACGCGCGGCACAGGGGCGGGACGCGACGTCCTTCCAACGGCGGGGAGGCCGGCGCTAGCCTCGCGCGTTTCCTGGGAGAGCCGAGATGCGCATCCGAACCCTTTTCGCCGGTAGCGTGGCGCTGCTGGCGGCCGCTGCCCAACCCGTGGCGGCGCAGACCGCTGGCCCCGCTGCGGAGCAGCCTCGCGGCCCCGTGCCGGCGCTCTCCACCGGCACGCTCGCCGCGCTCTGCGGCGCGACCGGCGATGATGCCGACAGCCTGCGCGCCGTCGGCTATTGCCGCGGCGTCTTCGTCGGCATGGGGCAGTACCATTCGATCATGACCGCGCCGGGCCGGCTGCGGCCGATCTTCTGCCTGCCCGAGCCCTCGCCGACGCTGGAGGGCATGCAGGCCGCCTTCGTCGCCTGGGCGAGCGCCAACCCCGAGCGGTTGAGCGAGCGCGCCGCCGAGGGCGTGCTGCGCTTCGCCGCCGAATCCTACCCCTGCGCCGCGCCCGCCCCGGCCCGGCGCCGCTGATCCTGGAGGGACAGATCATGAGGACGCTCCTTCTCGCCGCCCCCCTGCTGCTGCTCGCCGCCTGCGACGAGCCGCGCTCCATCAGCCCCACCACGCAGCGCGTCGGCGGGGGTGCCGCGGGCGGGGCGCTGGCCGGGCTGGCGATCGGCTCGCTGTCGGGCAACGCCGGCACGGGCGCGCTGATCGGCGCGGCGGCCGGCGGCGCCGGCGGCTTCGCCTGGGACCAGCATTCGCGGGCCCGCCAGCGGTCGTTCGACCAGGGGGTCGCGGCGGGGCGCGCGGCGCCGCGCTGACGCCGACTGCGCCCGGACGATCCCGGCCGGGCGCGTGACAATGGGTCGGGGGCTGGGCCACGTCACCCTTTCAAATGGCGGCGAAAGGCCCAGCCCGGTGGATGCCGTCACCGCGCTGCCCGATCAGGCCGGCGCGGCACCCAGGGATGGGCGCTGGGGATGTCGCGTGGCCATCACCAGTGCGAACAGGCCCGTCGCCAGCAGGGTCCAGGCGCCGGGCCCGGGCACGGCGATGCTGCCGCAATAGCCGCTGTTGCACAGCATGTAGGTCGGCGCGTCGGTGCCCATGGCGCGGACGTCGGAATGGGTGCCGATCATGCCGAAGGGAACGTTGGCGCTGTCCGACAGCGTGTAGACCGCCGCGAAGTTGAAGTGCCCCGCGCTGTCGAGGTTGAGCGTGGGGGTGAAGCCCGGGCTGCCCCAGTCGAACTCCAGCACGATGCGCCGGGTCGTGGCGTCGTAGGCGGCGTCGCAGCTCACCATCGCCGGGTTGCACCCTTCCTGAAGCAGCGTCTCGGAGATCGTCGGGCTGCCCACCATCGGCGCCGTCAGGAATGAGTCGAGGCCGAACTCGCCGTACCAGCCGGCCTGGACGAAGGTCTCGCCCGGGGAGAGTTCGATCGTCGCGCGTCCCGAGATGATCGCCGTTGCAGGAGGATCGACCACGCGGGCGATCATGGCCCCCGTCTTGAGGACGGCGCCCAGGCCGGCGGCCGGCGGGGCGATGACGCCGGCGAGGCCGAGCACGTCGCCGGCCGCGCTGACCCAGTAGAGCGCCTCCTTGTAATACGTGTTCTGGCTGAAGCCGAAGCCGAAGAAACTCAGGATCGCCGCATTGGCCGGGGCAGGGACCGCGGCAAGCAGCAACGTCGCCATGGCTGCGGCGGCTGGTCCGAAGCGGCGTCGGGCGGAACGACGTGGCGGTGATGTGAGGTGAAGCATCGGATCTCTCACTTTTGTTATCGTAACGACAAGGGACGATCGCATTGCCTGCGGAGGAATGGGAAGTGAAGACTCCTTCATTCGGAATGGCGACAAGGTTTCGCGTACGGACTCTCGCGGGCGACGGGATGTGCAGCATGGCGCTGGCTCACCTGCCCTGACGGCCCATCACCTGTGTCCGTCAGGGTCTGGCGGGCCACGGCAGCAGGGGCGCGGTCCGCTTCTGGTAGAGCGGGTGCTTGGGCGAACCGTCGCCATTCACCCCGAAGCAGAGCGGCCGCAGCCCCGCCAGCAGCGCCGCGACCTCGGCGCCGCGCCAGCGCAGGGGCTTGGGCGGCTGGCCCCAGGCCACCACCAGGGGGGCGGCGCGCCTCGCGTGGTGGCGGATGGCGGCGTCGTTGCCATCTCCCACCGGGTCCTGCACTTCCAGCAGCCGCGCCTTGTCCGTGGCGCGGTAGCCGAAGGCGTTGAGCATCACGCAGCCCCCGCAGCCCCACAGGTGGCGCGCGCGCCACATCACGCCCTGCACGGTGGGGTCGTCGGCGTCCACGTCCGCGGTGGAGGGGTTCATGCCGATCACCGCCGCCACGCCGGGGCTGCCGATGGGCAGGCCGTCCCAGCGGCGTTCCAGCCACCAGCGGTGGCGGCGGTCGGGGGAGAAGGCGGCCTCGGAGGCCACGCCCTCGGCCAGGCGCAGGCGGATTCGGCCGCCGGGGTCGTGCGGGTCGGTCATGGCGTCAGTCTTGGCGCGGGGGTGATTCCAGTCTAGACGCCGCGTTCCAGCCGGGAACGCGGCAGACGCGGGCGTGGTGGAATTGGCAGACACGCTGGATTTAGGTTCCAGTGGCGCAAGCCGTGGGGGTTCAAGTCCCTCCGCCCGCACCACCCGGACACCCCAGCCAACGGATTGAATGGATAGCGCGCGATGCAGGTGACGGAGGTTGCGAACGAGGGTCTGAAGCGGGCCTACACGGTGGTGGTGCCCGCCGCCAGCATCGCCGCGCAGAAGGACAAGCGCCTGGCCGAGCTGGCCAAGGACATGACCCTCCCCGGCTTCCGCCCCGGCAAGGTGCCGCAGAAGGTGGTGCAGGCCCGCTACGGCCAGGCCGTGATGGGCGAGGTGCTGGAAGCCTCGGTGAACCAGGCCTCGGGCGACGTGGTGAAGCAGCACAACCTGCGCCCCGCCCTGCAGCCCAAGATTGAGCTGGTGAACTTCGCCGACGGCGCCGACCTCGAGTTCCGCATGGACATCGAGCTGCTGCCCGAGATCCCCATGCCCGACTTCTCGGCCATCAGCCTGACGCGCCTGAAGGCCACCCCGGCCGACGAGGCGGTGCAGGAGGCGCTGGACACGCTGAGCCGGCGCAACGCCACCCTGTCCGAGGTCGAGCCGCGCGCGGCCGCCAAGGGCGAGGTTCTGGTCTGCGACTTCGTCGGCCGCATCGGCGGCGAGGAGTTCCAGGGCGGCGCCGCCACCGACATGCCGATCGAGGTCGCCGGCCCCGGCTTCATCCCCGGCTTCACCGAGCAGCTGGAGGGCATGGCCCCGGGCGAGGAGCGCATCGTCAAGGTCGCCTTCCCGGCCGAGTACGGCGCCGCCGAGCTGGCCGGCAAGGACGCCGAGTTCACCGTCACGGCGAAGGCGCTGAAGACCTACAGCAAGCCCGCGCAGGATGACGAGTTCGCCAAGGGCATGGGCCTGGAGTCCATGGAGCAGCTGCGCACCCGCGTCACCGAGATGCTCCAGGCCGAGTACGACGCCGGCGCGCGGATGGCGGTGAAGCGCAAGCTGCTGGACGCGCTGGCCGACGCCGCGAGCTTCCCGGTGCCGGAAGGCATGGTGGAGAACGAGTTCAACCAGATCTGGCAGCGCGTCGAGGCCGACATGAAGGCCGGCAAGCTGGACGGCGACGACGCCGGCAAGGACGAGGCGACGCTGAAGGCCGACTACCGCGCCATCGCCGAGCGGCGCATCCGCCTGGGCCTGCTGATCTCCGAGATCGGGCGGACCAACTCCATCGAGGTGCCGCGCGAGGAGCTGTCCAACGCGCTGCGCCAGGAAGTGAGCCGCTATCCGGGGCAGGAGAAGCAGGTCTTCGAGTTCTTCCAGAAGAACCCGCAGGCGATGGAGAACCTGCGCTCGCCGATCTTCGAGGAGAAGGTGGTGGACTTCATGCTGGAGCTGGCCAAGGTGGAGACGCAGGACGCGACCCCCGAGGAGATCCAGAAGGCCGCTTCCGGCGAGTGAGCCGGCTGGGCTGAGGCATCGGAAACCCCCGTGCGGCGGAAGCGGCATGGGGGTTTTCTTTAACCACCGGAAGCCCACATTGTGGCGGATGGAGGACGGTGTCCCGGGCACGATTCGCCGGGGCCGCCCGCCGCCCGCGCCCATCCCGGGGCGGGCGACCCGAGACGGGAAGACAGGCAATGCGGGACCGCGATCCGGTCGAAATCTACTCCAACTCGCTGGTTCCGATGGTGGTGGAGCAATCCAGCCGCGGCGAGCGGGCCTATGACATCTATTCGCGCCTGCTGAAGGAGCGGATCATCTTCCTGACCGGCGCCGTGTACGACCAGGTGTCTTCCCTGATCTGCGCGCAGCTGCTGTTCCTGGAAAGCGAGAACCCGAACAAGGAGATCTCGTTCTACATCAACTCCCCGGGCGGGGTGGTTTCGGCTGGCCTCGCGATCTACGACACCATGCAGTACATCCGCAGCCCGGTGAGCACCGTGTGCATCGGCATGGCGGCCTCCATGGGCTCGCTGCTGCTGACGGCGGGTGCGGCGGGCAAGCGATTCGCGTTGCCGAACGCGCGGGTGATGGTGCACCAGCCCTCGGGCGGGGCGCAGGGCCAGGCGACGGACATCGAGATCCAGGCGCGCGAGATCCTGACGCTGCGGCGCCGGCTGAACGAGATCTACGTGAAGCACACGGGCCAGCCGGTGGAGGCCATCGAGGCCAAGCTGGAGCGCGACAGCTACATGTCGGCCGAGGAGGCGCTGGCTTTCGGGCTGATCGACCAGGTGGTGGACCAGCGGCCGGTTCCGGCGGCGGACCCCGTCAAGGCCTGATCCCGTCGGGGCCTGATGCCCAGGCCCTGATGTTCCCGGAACGTCCCGTGAATGGACGTTCCCTTTCCCCCGGGCCTCCGGGGGGTCTAGAATGTGACCGACGCGCCCCGGCCGCGGGACGTACCGCCCGCCGGGGGCGCGAGGAGTGGCGATGAGCAAGTCTGGCGACAGCAAGAACACCCTGTACTGCTCCTTCTGCGGGAAGAGCCAGCACGAGGTCCGCAAACTCATCGCGGGCCCGACGGTGTTTATCTGCGACGAATGCGTCGAGCTCTGCATGGACATCATCCGTGAAGAGCACAAGACGCACATGGTGAAGACGCGCGATGGCGTGCCGACGCCCAAGGAGATCTGCAAGGTCCTCGATGACTACGTCATCGGCCAGGACCACGCGAAGAAGGTCCTGAGCGTGGCGGTGCACAACCACTACAAGCGCCTGGCCGCGGGGCAGAAGAACAACGACATCGAGATCGCGAAGAGCAACATCATGCTGCTGGGCCCCACGGGCTCGGGCAAGACGCTGCTGGCGCAGACGCTGGCGCGCATCCTCGACGTGCCCTTCACCATGGCGGATGCGACGACGCTGACCGAGGCGGGCTACGTGGGCGAGGATGTGGAGAACATCATCCTCAAGCTGCTCCAGGCCGCGGACTACAACGTGGAGCGGGCGCAGCGCGGCATCGTGTACATCGACGAGGTGGACAAGATCAGCCGCAAGTCGGACAACCCCTCCATCACGCGCGACGTGTCGGGCGAGGGCGTCCAGCAGGCGCTGCTGAAGATCATGGAGGGCACCGTCGCCTCCGTGCCGCCGCAGGGCGGGCGCAAGCACCCGCAGCAGGAATTCCTGCAGGTGGACACGACCAACATCCTGTTCATCTGCGGCGGCGCCTTCGCGGGGCTGGAGCGGATCATCGGCGCGCGCGGCAAGGGCTCGGGCATCGGCTTCGGCGCCGAGGTGCGCGACCCCGAGGAGCGCCGCGTGGGCACCGTGCTGCGCGAGGTGGAGCCGGAGGACCTGCTGAAGTTCGGCCTGATCCCCGAGTTCATCGGCCGCCTGCCCGTGGTGGCGACGCTGGAGGATTTGGACGAGCGCACGCTCATCGAGATCCTCACCAAGCCGAAGAACGCGCTGCTGAAGCAGTACCAGCGCCTGTTCGAGATGGAGGGCGCCAAGCTCACCTTCACCGAGGACGCGTTGAAGGCGGTGGCGCAGCGCGCCATCCAGCGCAAGACCGGCGCGCGCGGCCTGCGCTCGATCATGGAGCAGATCCTGCTGTCCACCATGTTCGAGCTGCCGGGGCTGAACGACGTGGACGAGGTGGTGGTGAACCGGGAGGTGGCGGAAAACCGCGCCCAGCCGCTGTTCACCTACACCGAGAAGCCGGCCGAGCAGAGCGCCGGATGATGCGGCCGGCCCTGGAAAGCGGGGCCGGGCGTGACCAAATGATGAACGCGAACCCGTGGCCGGGCGGGGCGTGCCTTCTGGGGCGCCCTTCCCGCCGACTGTCCCTTGAGAGGTCCCCATGACGGAAACCATCCGCGGCGAGCTGCTGCCCGTGCTGCCGCTGCGCGACATCGTCGTCTTCCCGCACATGATCGTCCCGCTCTTCGTGGGGCGCGAGAAATCCGTGCGTGCGCTGGAAGCCGTGATGAAGGACGACAAGCAGATCCTGCTCGTCGCGCAGAAGAACGCCGCGCAGGACGACCCCAGCGCGAAGGACCTCTACGAGGTCGGCACCGTGTCCACCGTGCTCCAGCTGCTGAAGCTGCCCGACGGCACCGTGAAGGTGCTGGTGGAGGGCGGCAAGCGCGCCCGCATCGTGGGCTTCAAGGAGACGGACAGCCATTTCGAGGCCTTCTCGGAGGTCATCGAGGAGGCGCCGCAGGAGAAGCGCGAGGTCGAGGCGCTGATGCGCTCCGTCGTCTCGCAGTTCGAGAGCTACATCAAGCTCAACAAGAAGATCGCGCCCGAGGTGCTGGTCTCGGTCAACCAGATCGAGGATGCCGGCAAGCTGGCCGATACCGTCGCCTCGCACCTGTCCATCAAGATCCCCGAGAAGCAGGAGCTGCTGGAGATCAACGGCATCTCCGCCCGGCTGGAGCGCGTCTTCGCCCACATGGAGGGCGAGATGAGCGTGCTGCAGGTGGAGAAGCGCATCCGCAACCGCGTGAAGCGGCAGATGGAGAAGACCCAGCGCGAGTACTACCTGAACGAGCAGATGAAGGCGATCCAGAAGGAGCTGGGCGAGGGCGAGGACGGCAAGGACGAGACGGCCGAGCTGGAAGCCAAGATCAACGCCACCAAGCTCAGCAAGGAAGCGCGCGAGAAGGCGTTGGGCGAGCTGAAGAAGCTGCGTTCCATGTCGCCCATGTCGGCCGAGGCGACGGTGGTGCGCAACTACCTCGACTGGATCCTGTCCATCCCCTGGAAGAAGCGCTCGGTGGTGCGCAACGACATCGTGAAGGCGGAAGCCGTGCTCGATGCCGACCATTACGGGCTGGAGAAGGTGAAGGAGCGGATCATCGAGTACCTGGCGGTGCAGTCCAGGTCCAAGAAGATCCGCGGGCCGATCCTGTGCCTGGTGGGCCCGCCCGGCGTGGGCAAGACCAGCCTCGGCAAGTCCATCGCCAAGGCGACGGGGCGCAACTTCGTGCGCATGTCGCTGGGCGGCGTGCGCGACGAGGCGGAGGTGCGCGGCCACCGGCGGACCTACATCGGCTCGATGCCCGGCAAGGTCATCCAGGGCATGAAGAAGGCCAAGACGTCCAACCCGCTCTTCCTGCTGGACGAGATCGACAAGCTGGGCGCCGACTGGCGCGGCGACCCGTCGAGCGCGCTGCTGGAGGTGCTGGACCCGGAGCAGAACGCCACCTTCGGCGACCACTACCTGGAGGTGGACTACGACCTGTCGGACGTGATGTTCGTCACCACCGCCAACAGCCTGCGCATGCCCCAGCCGCTGCTGGACCGCATGGAGATCATCCGCATCCCCGGCTACACCGAGGATGAGAAGGTGGAGATCGCCAAGCGACACCTCATGCCCAAGGTGACGGAAGCGAACGGCCTGAAGGCGGGCGAGTGGTCGGTGACCGACGACGCGATCCGCGACATGGTGCGCTACTACACGCGCGAGGCCGGCGTGCGGAACCTGGAGCGCGAGCTGGGCGGCCTGGCGCGCAAGGCGGTGAAGGAGATCGTCTCGAAGAAGGCGAAGAAGGTCGCCATGAACCGCAAGAACCTCGACAAGTATGCCGGGGTCCGGAAGTTCCGCTACGGCGAGGCCGAGGCGGAGGACCAGGTGGGTGTGGTGACCGGGCTGGCCTGGACCGAGGTGGGCGGCGAGATCCTGTCCATCGAGAGCGTGGTGGTGCCCGGCAAGGGCAACATCAAGCCGACGGGCCAGCTGGGCGACGTGATGAAGGAGAGCGTGAGCGCCGCGCTGTCCTACGTCCGCAGCCGCAGCATCACCTTCGGCATCAAGCCGACGCTGTTCGAGAAGCGCGACATCCACGTCCACGTCCCCGAGGGTGCGACGCCCAAGGACGGGCCGAGTGCCGGCATCGCGATGGCGACCAGCATCGTTTCCGTCCTCACCGGCATCCCGGTGCGGCGCGACGTGGCGATGACGGGCGAGATCACGCTGCGCGGCCGGGTGCTGCCGATCGGCGGGCTGAAGGAGAAGCTGCTGGCCGCGCTGCGCGCGGGCATCACGACCGTCTTCATCCCCAAGGAGAACGAGAAGGACCTGGCGGAGATCCCCGACAGCGTGAAGAAGGCGCTGACGATCCTGCCGGTGGCGCATGTGGACCAGGTGATCTCCCAGGCGCTGGTGCGCCCGCCGGAGGCCATCACCTGGGTGGAGCCGGAGGAGGTGCCGCCCACCCCGCCGGCGCCCGAGGCGGGCGTGCGGCCGCACTGACCGGATGGGGGAGGGGGCCGCGGTCCCCTCCCTTTCCGATTCAGGGGCTTGCGGCGCAAACCCAATGTTTTCCTGGGAAATCCGCGCATGCTTTGGTTGACGGGCCTGGAAAGCGGCGATTAGTGTCCGCCGATCGCCGCGCGGGGGAATCGGTCCCCGGCCGGCATGAGCCGAGAGAAGGGGGAGGTTTTCCCGATGAACAAGCAGGATCTGGTGGCGGTCGTCGCCGAGAACGGCGAGATGTCGAAGGCCAAGGCCGGCGAGGTGCTGGACGCGGTGTTCGACGCGATCACCCAGGCGCTGTCGAAGAAGGGCGGCGAGGTCCGGCTGGTCGGCTTCGGCACCTTCAGCACGAGCAAGCGCAAGGCCGGCAAGGGCCGCAACCCGCGCACGGGCGAGGAGATCAAGATCCCCGCTTCCACCACCGTGCGCTTCAAGGCCGGCAAGGGCCTGAAGGACGCGGTGAACTGAGGCGTCTCGCACGCCACGGAGAAGCCGGCCTGCGGGCCGGTTTTTTTGTGCCCTTTGCGCGGGCGGCCGCGGGGCGGTAAAGCCTCCGGCGGGGGCGCTTAGCTCAGCTGGGAGAGCGCCTGCCTTACACGCAGGATGTCGGCGGTTCGATCCCGTCAGCGCCCACCATTTTTTCCCCGGCCCTCGCGTTGACAGGACGGGGCAGGGGCCGTAAACGCCGGTCCACGCTGCGCGGGTGTAGCTCAGTTGGTTAGAGCGCCGGCCTGTCACGCCGGAGGTCGCGGGTTCGAGCCCCGTCACTCGCGCCAGTGTTTCCCTACAAGCATGGTCCTGTTTGCGCGGCGCAAGCTGTTGCGGCTGTAAGGAAAATCCCGCCCCTGGGCTATGGCTTCGGGGGCGGTTCGGGCGTATGGTGCGCCGCACTTGCGGGGCCGCGAGCCCCGCGCCATGCGCGCACGCCAAGGCACACTGGACGGACGATGACCCAGCCCCTGCTCGCCGAGTATTTCCCGATTCTCGTGTTCCTGGGCATCGCGGCCGGCATCGCGCTGGCCATGGTCGGCGGCTCGCTGCTGGTGGCCCGGCAGAAGCCGAACACGGAGAAGCTGTCGGCCTACGAATGCGGCTTCGAGCCCTTCGACGACACGCGCCGGCGCTTCGACGTGCGCTTCTACCTGGTGGCCATCCTGTTCATCATCTTCGACCTGGAGGTGGCCTTCCTGTTCCCCTGGGCGGTCAGCCTGGGCGACATCGGCTGGCTGGGCTTCTTCTCCATGATGGGCTTCCTGGGCGTGCTGACGGTCGGCTTCATCTACGAATGGCGCAAGGGCGCCCTGGATTGGGAGTGAGCGCGATGAGCGACCTCGCCTGGAACACCAACGCGAACGCCCTGCCGCGCGGCGAGCAGCAGGATGCCGTCATCAAGGCCGTCACCGGCGAGATCGAGGACAAGGGCTTCGTCGTCGCCTCGCTCGACAAGGTGGTGAACTGGGCGCGCACGGGCAGCCTGTGGCCGATGACCTTCGGCCTGGCCTGCTGCGCGGTGCCGATGATCCACGCCTACATGGCGCGCTACGACCTGGACCGCTTCGGCGTGATCCCGCGCGGCTCGCCGCGGCAGAGCGACGTGATGATCGTGGCCGGCACGCTGACCAACAAGATGGCGCCGGCGCTGCGCAAGGTCTACGACCAGATGAGCGAGCCGCGCTGGGTGATCTCCATGGGTTCCTGCGCCAATGGCGGGGGGTACTACCACTACTCCTACGCGGTGGTGCGCGGCTGCGACCGCGTGGTGCCGGTGGACGTCTACGTGCCCGGCTGCCCGCCGACGGCGGAGGCGCTGGTCTACGGCATCCTGCAATTGCAGAAGAAGATCCGCCGCACGGGGACCATCCTCCGTGGTTGACGCGCTGGAAGCGGCCATCGCCGCCGCCCTCGCCGGGCGCCTGCCGGTTGAGTTTTCGCGCGCGAATCGCGGGCGCGAGCTGGTGCTGCGGACCTCGCGCGAGGCGCTGCCGGCGCTGATGCTGCTGCTGCGCGACGAGCCCTCGCTGGACTTCGCCCAGCTGATGGATGTGTGCGGCGTGGACCACCCCTCGCGGCCCGAGCGCTTCGACGTGGTGTACAACCTGCTCTCCATGACGAAGAACGCGCGCGTCACCGTGATGGTGAGCACCGACGAGCTGCTGCCGGTGCCCAGCATGGCGCCGCTGTGGCCGACGGCGACGTGGTTCGAGCGCGAGGCTTGGGACATGTTCGGCATCACCTTCGCCGGGCTGAGCGACCTGCGCCGCCTGCTGACCGACTACGGCTTCGAGGGGCACCCGCTGCGCAAGGACTTCCCGCTCACCGGCTTCAGCGAGGTGCGCTACGACGCGGAAGCGGGGCGCGTGGTGTATGAGCCGGTGAAGCTCACGCAGGATTTCCGCGACTTTGACTTCCTGAGCCCGTGGGAGGCGATGACCACGCTTCCGGGCGACGAGAAGGTGCACCTGAACCGGATCGAGGCACCCAAGGAATGAGCGTCACGACGACCGTGCTGGAGGACATCCCGGGCGCCGGCGGCCCCCAGGAGCACGTCCGCACCGTGCAGGTGGACAGCCACACCATCAACTTCGGCCCGCAGCACCCGGCGGCGCACGGCGTGCTGCGCCTCATCCTGGAGATGAAGGGCGAGGTGGTGGAGCGCGCCGACCCGCATATCGGCCTGCTGCACCGCGGCACCGAGAAGCTGATCGAGCACAAGACCTACATCCAGGCGAACCCGTATTTCGACCGCCTGGACTACGTCAGCCCCATGTGCATGGAGCACCCCTTCGTGCTGGCGCAGGAGAAGCTGCTGGGCATCGAGGAGATGGTGCCCCTTCGCGCGCGCTGGATCCGCACGATGTTCGCCGAGCTGACGCGCATCATGAACCACCTGCTGAACGTGACGACCTACGCGCTCGACTGCGGCGCGATCACGCCGGCGCTGTGGGGCTTCGAGCAGCGCGAGCACCTGCTCGAGATGTACGAGATGACGGGGGGCAGCCACTACCACGTCAACTACTTCCGCGCGGGCGGCGTGGCGAAGGACATCCCGGCGGAGCTGGAGCCCAAGATCCGCTCCTGGGCCGCGCAGTTCCCGGCCTTCCTGGACGAGCTGGAAGGGCTGCTGACGCACAACCGCATTTTCAAGCAGCGCACCGTGGACATCGGCGTGATGACGGCCGAGCAGGCGATGGCCTGGGGCTTCTCGGGCCCCAACATCCGCGCCTCGGGCGTCGCGTGGGACCTGCGCAAGGCGCAGCCCTACGACATGTACCACGAGGTGGAGTTCGACGTGCCAGTTGGCCGCAACGGCGACTGCTACGACCGCTACCTGATCCGCATGGCGGAGATGCGGCAGAGCCTGTCCATCGTGCTGCAATGCCTGGACAAGATGCCGCTCGGCCCGGTGAAGATCGCCGACAGCAAGATCAGCCCGCCGAGCCGCGCCGACATGAAGCGCTCGATGGAGGCGCTGATCCATCACTTCAAGCTCTACACCGAGGGCTACCACGTGCCGGAAGGCCAGACCTACACCGTGACCGAGGCGCCCAAGGGCGAGTTCGGCGTGTTCCTCGTGGCCGACGGCACCAACAAGCCGTACCGCTGCAAGATCCGCGCGCCGGGCTACGCGCACCTCCAGGCGATGGAGGCGCTGAGCAAGGGGCACATGCTGGCGGACGCCGTGGCGATCATCGGCAGCCTCGACATCGTGTTCGGGGAGATCGACCGGTGAGCGGCGAGAAGGGACAGAACCAGCGCTCCTCCGAGAGCCTGGCGCAGCAGGGGCCGGGCGGCGGGTTCAGCCAGACCCACGCCCAGGGCAAGGCGCATGCCGAGCAGCCGGCGCACTTCGCCTTCGACGAGGACAGCGAGCGCGAGGTGGCGAAGTTCGTCGCGCGCTACCCGGCCGGCAAGCAGGCGTCGGCGGTGATCCCGCTGCTGTACCTCGTGCAGAAGCAGATGGGCCGGCAGACGGGCAGCGCCTGGGTGCCGAAGGTGGCGATGGACGTGATCGCGCAGCGCCTGGGGATGCCGGCGATCCGCGTCTACGAGGTCGCGACCTTCTACCTGATGTTCAACACCAAGCCGATCGGGCGCTTCCACCTGCAGGTGTGCGGCACGACGCCCTGCATGCTGCGCGGCAGCGACGACGTGCTGCGCGCCTGCAAGGATGCCGGCGGCCTCAAGGGCTACGGCGACACCAGCGCGGACGGCAACTTCACCCTGACCGAGGTCGAGTGCCTCGGCGCCTGCGTGAACGCGCCGATCCTGCAGGTGGATGACGACTACTACGAGGACCTGGACTACGACCGCACGGTGCAGCTCATCGAGGCGCTGAAGCGCGGGGAGCGGCCGCCGCACGGCTCGGCCATCGGGCGGCAGACCAGCGCGCCCGCGGGTGGGCCGAACACGCTGACCGGCGTTGAGGAGGGCTGAGCCATGGCGCTTTCCGACAAGGACCGCATCTTCACCAACCTCTACGGCACGCAGCCCTGGCAGCTGCGCGACGCGCAGGCGCGCGGCGACTGGGACGGCACCGCCGGCTTCATCGCCAAGGGGCGCGACTGGATCATCGAGGAGGTGAAGAACTCCGGCCTGCGCGGCCGCGGCGGCGCCGGCTTCCCGACCGGCATGAAGTGGTCCTTCATGCCCAAGGCCAGCACGGATGGGCGCCCCGCCTACCTGGTGGTGAACGCGGATGAGAGCGAGCCCGGCACCTGCAAGGACCGCGACATCATCCGCCACGATCCGCAGAAGCTGATCGAGGGCTGCCTGATCGCCGGCTTCGCGATGAACGCGGTGGCCGGCTACATCTACATCCGCGGCGAGTACTTCAACGAGGCGATGGTGCTGGAGGCCGCGGTGGCCGAGGCCTATGCGGCAGGCCTGCTGGGCAAGAACGCGGCGGGCACGGGGTACGACTTCGACCTGTTCGTGCATCGCGGGGCCGGCGCCTACATCTGCGGCGAGGAGACGGCGCTGATCGAGTCGCTGGAGGGCAAGAAGGGCATGCCGCGCCTGAAGCCGCCCTTCCCGGCGGCGGTGGGTCTGTATGGCTGCCCGACCACGGTGAACAACGTCGAGACGATCGCCGTGGTGCCGACCATCCTGCGCCGCGGCGCGGGCTGGTTCGCGGGGTTCGGGCGACCGAAGAACGCTGGCACCAAGGTGTTCTGCATCTCGGGCCACGTGAACACGCCCTGCAACGTGGAAGCCGAGATGAGCATCCCGCTGCGCGAGCTGATCGAGCGCTACGCGGGCGGCGTGCGCGGGGGGTGGGACAACCTGCTCTGCGTCATTCCCGGCGGGTCGTCGGTGCCGCTGCTGCCGAAGCACATCTGCGACGACGTGCTGATGGATTTCGACGCGCTGCGCGAGCACAAGTCGGGCCTGGGCACGGCGGGCGTGATCGTGATGGACAAGGGCACCGACGTGGTGCGCGCCATCGCCAGGCTGGCGCATTTCTACAAGCACGAGAGCTGCGGCCAGTGCACGCCCTGCCGCGAGGGCACCGGCTGGATGAAGCGCGTGATGGACCGCATGGTGCGCGGCGAGGCGGAGATCGAGGAGATCGACGTGCTGGAGCAGGTGACGCGCCAGGTCGAGGGGCACACGATCTGCGCGCTCGGCGACGCCGCCGCCTGGCCGATCCAGGGGCTGATCCGGCATTTCCGGCCGGAGATGGAACGACGCATCAGGGAGCGGCGGGGCCTGCCCCTGGCCGCGGAGTAAGGCGATGGCCAAGGTCAAGGTTGACGGCATCGAGGTGGAGGTCCCCAACGGCGCCTCCGCCCTGCAGGCCTGCGAGGCGGCGGGCAAGGAGATCCCGCGCTTCTGCTACCATGAGCGCCTGAGCGTCGCCGGCAATTGCCGCATGTGCCTGGTGGAGGTGGCAAAGGCCCCGAAGCCCGTGGCGTCCTGCGCCTATCCGGTGATGGAGGGGATGGAGATCTTCACCGACACCGAGGTGGTGCGGAAGGCGCGGCGCGGCGTCATGGAGTTCCTGCTGATCAACCACCCGCTGGACTGCCCGATCTGCGACCAGGGCGGCGAGTGCGACCTGCAGGACCAGGCGGTGGCCTACGGCAAGTCCTTCTCGCGCTACGAGGAGGGCAAGCGGGCGGTGAAGGACAAGTATGTCGGCCCGCTGATCAAGACCATCATGAACCGCTGCATCCACTGCACCCGCTGCGTGCGCTTCAGCGCCGAGGTGGCGGGCGTGCCGGAGATGGGTGCGACGGGCCGCGGCGAAAGCATGGAGATCGGCACCTACATCGAGAAGGCGCTGACGACCGAGCTGTCGGGCAACCTGATCGACATCTGCCCGGTGGGCGCGCTGACCAGCCGGCCCTACGCCTTCGTCACGCGCCCATGGGAGCTGTCGAAGATCGAGAGCGTGGACGTGCTGGACGCGCTGGGCGCGCCGATCCGCGTGGACGTGCGCGCGGGCGAGGTGCTGCGCGTGCTGCCGCGGCAGAACGACGCGGTGAACGAGGAATGGCTGGGCGACCGCTCGCGCTTCGCGGTGGACGGGCTGAAGCGGCGCCGGCTGGACCGCCCCTGGGTGCGGCGCGACGGCAAGCTGGTGGCCGCCTCCTGGGCCGAGGCGTTCCAGGCCGTTGTGGCCGGCATGAAGGGCCGCACGATCGGCGCCGTCGCGGGCGACACCTGCGACGCGGAGAGCCTGTTCGCGCTGAAGGCGATGCTCAACGCGCTGGGCTCGACGGCGCATGATTCGCGGCAGGACGGCGCGAAGCTGGACGCGTCGCGTCCCGATTTCTACCTGTTCAACAGCGCCATCGCGGGCGTGGACGAGGCGGATGCGCTGGTCATCATCGGGTCCAACCCGCGGGTGGAATCGCCGGTGCTGAACGCGCGCATCCGGCGGCGCTGGCTGGCCGGCGGCTTCCGCATCGGCATGGTCGGCCCGAATGCCGAGCTGACCTACGCGGCGGAGAAGCTGGGCGAGGGGCCGCAGGACATCGCGGCCGCGGCGCAGTTCCTCCAGGGCGCGAAGAAGCCCATGGTCATCCTGGGCCGCGGCGCGCTGGCGCGGCCGGACGGCGCGGGCGTGCTGGCGGCGGCGTGGGAGCTGGCGCGGGCCGCCGGCGCGCTGCGCGAGGACTGGCACGGCTTCAACCTGCTGCACCATTTCGGCGGCCAGGTGGGCGCGCTGGATGTCGGCTTCGTGCCGGGCGCGGGCGCGCCGGATGCGGCGGCGATGGCGAATGGCGCCGTCCAGGCGCTGTGGCTGCTGGGCGCCGATGCGCTGGACGTGGCGCCGGGCACCTTCGTCGTCTACCAGGGCCATCACGGCGACCTGGGCGCGGCGCGGGCGGACGTGATCCTGCCCGGTGCCGCCTACACCGAGAAGGACGGCCTCTACGCCAACATGGAGGGGCGCGTGCAGAAGGGCCGGCTGGCCACCATGCCGCCGGGCGAGGCGCGGGAGGACTGGAAGATCATCCGCGCCGCCTCGCAATTCCTGGGCGTGACGCTGCCCTTCGACACTCTGGACGCGCTGCGCGCCGAGATGGTGGCGCAGCACCCGGCCTTCGGGCGGCTGGACCAGGGGCCGGTTGCGGGCTGCACGGATGATGCCGGGCCGGAAGGCGGCGCGCTGGACGCCGCGCCCTTCGCGCCCTTCTTCGAGAATTACTGGCAGGTGGACCCGATCACGCGCGCGAGCGAGGTGATGGCGGAATGCGTGCAGGCGATCCTCCCGCAGGCGGCGGAGTGAGGCGATGACGGAGTTCCTCAACTCGCCGCTGGGCATCCTGGCGCTGACGGTGGCCCAGGCCCTGGCGCTGCTGGTGCCGGTGCTGATCGCGGTCGCCTACCTCACCTGGGCCGAGCGCAAGGTGCTGGCGGCGATGCAGCTGCGCAAGGGGCCGAACGTGGTGGGGCCCTTCGGGCTGCTCCAGCCCTTCGCCGACGCCATCAAGATGCTGATGAAGGAGACGATCATCCCGTCCGGCGCATCGCGGCTGCTGTTCATGGCGGCGCCGATGCTGACCTTCACGCTGGCGATGCTGGCCTGGGCGGTGATCCCGGTGAATGATGGCTGGGCGATCGCCGACATCAACGTGGGCGTGCTGTACCTGTTCGCGATCAGCTCGCTGGGCGTGTACGGCATCATCATCGCGGGCTGGGCGTCGAACTCCAAGTACGCCTTCCTGGGCGCGCTGCGCTCGGCCGCGCAGATGGTGTCCTACGAGGTGTCCATCGGCTTCGTGATCGTCACCGTGCTGCTGTGCGTGGGTTCGCTGAACCTGACGGAGATCGTGCGGGCGCAGGAGAATCTGTGGTTCTTCATCCCGCTCTTCCCGATGTTCGTGATCTTCTTCATCTCGGCCCTGGCCGAGACGAACCGCGCGCCCTTCGACCTGCCGGAAGGCGAGAGCGAGCTGGTGGCCGGGTTCTTCGTCGAATACAGTTCGATGAGCTTCGCGCTGTTCTTCCTCGGCGAATACGCGAACATGATCCTGATGAGCGCGCTGTGCGTCATCCTGTTCATGGGCGGCTGGCTGCCGCCGATCTCCATCGAGCCCTTCACCTGGATCCCCGGGCCGGTGTGGTTCGCGCTGAAGGTGGCGCTGGTGCTGTTCTTCTTCCTGTGGTCGCGCGCGACCTTCCCGCGCTACCGCTACGACCAGCTGATGCGGCTGGGCTGGAAGGTGTTCCTGCCCTTCTCGCTGCTGTGGCTGGTGCTGACGGCCGGGTTCCTCAAGCTCACGGGGCTGCTTCCCGCATGACCACGCTCGATCGCTTCGCGCGCTCCTTCCTGCTGACGGAGATCGTCGGCGGGATGATGCTGACGCTGCGCCAGATGTTCCGCCCCAAGGCGACCATCAACTACCCGCACGAGAAGTCGCCGCTGTCGCCGCGCTTCAAGGGGGAGCACGGGCTGCGCCGCTACCCGAACGGCGAGGAACGCTGCATCGCCTGCAAGCTGTGCGAGGCGGTGTGCCCGGCGCTGGCCATCACCATCGAGGCCGAGCCGCGCGATGACGGCTCGCGCCGCACCACGCGCTACGACATCGACATGACGAAGTGCATCTATTGCGGGCTGTGCGAGGAAGCCTGCCCGGTGGACGCCATCGTGGAAGGCCCGAACCTGGAATTCGCCGTGGAGAACCGCGAGGAGCTGATGTACGACAAGGAACGCCTGCTCGCGAATGGCGACCGGTGGGAGCCGGTGCTGGCCGAGCGCCTGCGGCTGGACGCGCCCTACCGATGATCGCAGCGCTGGCCTTCTACGCCTTCGCGGCGATCCTCGTGGCATCGGCCGTGATGGTCGTGACCTCGCGCAACCCCGTGCATTCGGTGCTGTACCTGATCCTGGCGTTCTTCAACGCGGCAGGGCTGTTCCTGCTGGCGGGCGCCGAGTTCCTGGCGATGATCCTGGTCATCGTCTACGTCGGCGCGGTCGCCGTGCTGTTCCTGTTCGTGGTGATGATGCTGGACGTGGATTTCGCGCGGCTGCGCGAGGGCTTCCAGCGCTACGCCCCCTTCGGCGCGGTGGTCGGCGCCATCCTGTTCCTGGAGCTGGTGCTGGTGTTCGGCGCCTGGCAGCTGGCGCCCGACGCGATGGACCTGCGCCTCTCGCCCGCGCCCGCGGGGGTGAGCAACACCGAGGCGCTGGGGCGGGTGATCTACACCGACTACATCTTCCTGTTCCAGGCGGCCGGCATGATCCTGCTGGTGGCGATGATCGGCGCCATCGTGCTGACGCTGCGCGACAAGCCGGCGAATTCGAAGCGGCAGGACATCGCGGCCCAGATCGCGCGGACCAGCAAGCTGGCCATGGCGCAGCCGGCACTGGGTGCCGGCATCGCGCGCGAGGAGATCCTGCGCCCGCTCCCGCCGCCCGCGCCGGAGCCTAAAAAGGTCTCGCACGAAGGGGGCCACCACTGATGCTGACCATCGGCCTGGCGCACTACCTCACGGTGGGCGCGATCCTGTTCGTGCTCGGCGTGTTCGGCATCTTCATGAACCGCAAGAACGTCATCGTCATCCTGATGTCGGTCGAGCTGATCCTGCTGTCGGTGAACCTGAACCTCGTCGCGTTCTCCGCGCGGCTGGACGACCTGGCGGGGCAGGTCTTCGCCATGTTCATCCTCACCGTCGCCGCGGCCGAGGCCGCGATCGGGCTCGCCATCGTCGTCATCTACTTCCGCAACCGCGGGACCATCGAAGTCGAGGATGTCTCGACGTTGCGGGGTTAAGGGCATGTTCGTCGGAGCCGTCTTCTTCCCGCTGCTGGGCGCCACCATCAGCGGCTTCCTCGGCCGCTGGATCGGCGAGCGCGCGGCCATGTGGTCCACCGTCATCTGCATGGCGCTGGCCGCGTTCTGCGGCGTCTCGGCCTTCATGCAGGTGGCGATGGGCGGGCAGCCCACCACCGAGGTGATCGTCACCTGGATGGATGTGGGCGACCTGGAGTTCGCCTGGGCGCTGCGCTACGACACGCTGAGCGCGGTCATGGTCGGGATGGTCACCTTCATCTCGACGCTGATCCACCTCTACAGCGTCGGCTACATGTCGCATGACGAGACGCGGCCGCGCTTCTTCGCCTACCTGTCCCTGTTCACCTTCATGATGCTGATGCTGGTGACGGCGGACAACCTGGTGCAGCTGTTCTTCGGCTGGGAGGGCGTCGGCCTCGCGAGCTACCTGCTCATCGGCTACTGGTACGAGAAGGAGAGCGCGAACGCGGCGGCGATGAAGGCCTTCATCGTGAACCGCGTGGGCGACGTGGCCTTCATGCTGGGCATGGCGCTGACCTTCTTCATCTTCGGCACGCTGGAGTTCGACGCGATCTTCGCCGCCGCCTCCGCGCGCGCGAACGACACCTTCGCCGGGCTGCCGGCGCTGGAGCTGATCGGCGTGCTGCTGTTCCTGGGCGCGATGGGCAAGTCGGCGCAGCTGGGCCTGCACACCTGGCTGCCGGACGCGATGGAGGGGCCGACGCCGGTTTCCGCGCTGATCCACGCGGCGACGATGGTGACGGCGGGGGTGTTCCTCATGTGCCGCATGTCGCCGGTCATGGAATACGCGCCCGTGGCGCTGGCGATCGTCACGGTGGTGGGCGCGTCCACGGCGATCTTCGCGGCCACGATCGGCTGCGTGCAGAACGACATCAAGCGCATCATCGCGTATTCCACCTGCTCGCAGCTCGGCTACATGTTCTTCGCCGCCGGCGTGGGGCTGTACCAGGCGGCGATGTTCCATTTGTTCACGCACGCCTTCTTCAAGGCGCTGCTGTTCCTGGGCGCGGGCTCCGTCATCCACGCGATGAGCGACGAGCAGGACATCCGCCGCATGGGCGGCATCTGGAAGAAGATCCCGGTCACCTACGCGGTGATGTGGATAGGCTCGCTGGCGCTGGCCGGCATCCCGATCTTCGCCGGCTACTACTCGAAGGACGCGATCCTTGAAGGCGCGATCGCCGCGAACAGCGTGGTCGGCACCTACGCCTTCGCCTGCGGCATCCTGGCGGCCTTCCTCACGGCCTTCTACTCCTGGCGCCTGCTGATCCTCACCTTCCACGGCAAGCCGCGGGCGGACCAGCACACCATGGACCACGTGCATGAGAGCCCGGCGGTGATGCTCATACCGCTGCTGCTGCTGGCGGTGGGCGCGGTGGCGACGGGCTTCACCTTCGCGCCCTACTTCATCGGCGACATGCAGGAGGCGTTCTGGAACGGCGCCATCTTCAACCTGCCGGCCAAGCACATGATGGAGGCGCTGCACCACGCGCCGCACTGGGTGCCGACGGTGGCGAAGATCACCGCCGTGTCGGGCATCGCGCTGGCGGTGGTGCTGTACGGGCTGTTCCCGCAGGTGCCGGGGCGCATCGCCGCCGCGGTGCCGGGGCTGTACCGCTTCCTGCTGAACAAGTGGTACTTCGACGAGCTGTATGACCGCATCTTCGTGCAGCCGGCGAAGCGCCTGGCGGGCGTGTTCTGGCAGGTGGGCGACGTGCGGATCATCGACGGCATGCCCAACGGCGCGGCCGCCGCGGTGGCCGGCACGGCGCGCGGGGCCGCGCGCATCCAGACGGGGCGGGTGGCGAACTACGCCTTCGCCATGATCATCGGCCTCGTCCTCTTCGTCTCCCTCTTCCTGCTGGGCCGCTGACCATGAACGCCGCGGGCTTCCCCCTGCTTTCCATCCTCACCTTCCTGCCGCTGGTCGGCGCGCTCATCATCATGACGCTGCGCGGCGAGGAGGCGGCGGTCGCCGCCAACGCGCGCTGGACGGCGCTGTGGACCAGCCTCATCACCTTCGGCCTGTCGCTGATCCTGTGGTTCCGCTTCGACAAGTCCACCGCCGACTTCCAGTTCGTCGAGCGCGTGGACTGGCTGCCGGAGTTCGGCATCTCCTACGCCATGGGGGTGGACGGCATCTCGGTGCTGTTCGTGCTGCTGTCCACCGCCCTGGTGCCGCTGTGCATCATGGCGTCGTGGGAAAGCGTGCAGAAGCGCGTGCGCGAGTACATGGTCGCCTTCCTGGTGCTGCTGACCATGATGGTCGGCATGTTCTGCGCCATGGACCTGATGCTGTTCTACGTGTTCTTCGAGGCGGTGCTGATCCCGATGTTCCTCATCATCGGGGTGTGGGGCGGGGCGCGGCGGGTCTATGCCGCCTACAAGTTCTTCCTCTACACGCTGCTCGGCTCGGTGTTGATGCTGCTGGCCATCATCGCGCTGTGGTTCAGCGCGGGCACGACCAGCATCCCCGAGCTGGCGGAGTTCGACATCCCGTTCGCCATGCAGGTCTGGCTGTTCCTGGCCTTCTTCGCCTCCTTCGCGGTGAAGGTGCCGATGTGGCCGGTGCACACCTGGCTGCCGGACGCCCACGTGGAGGCGCCGACGGCGGGTTCCGTCATCCTGGCCGGCGTGCTGCTGAAGATGGGGGCCTACGGCTTCCTGCGCTTCTCGCTCCCGCTGCTTCCGGAGGCGTCGGCCTACTTCGCGCCCTTCATCTACGTGCTGAGCATCGTGGCGGTGGTCTACACCTCGCTGGTGGCGCTGGCGCAGCAGGACATGAAGAAGCTGATCGCCTATTCCTCGGTGGCCCACATGGGCATCGTCACGCTGGGCATCTTCACCTTCAACCAGCAGGGAATCGAGGGCGCGCTGTTCACCATGCTGGCGCACGGCGTCGTCTCGGGCGCGCTCTTCCTCTGCGTCGGCGTGCTGTACGACCGCGTGCATTCGCGCGAGATCCTGCGCTACGGCGGCGTGGCGAAGATCATGCCGGCCTATGCGCTGGTGTTCATGCTGTTCACCATGGGCAGCGTGGCGCTGCCGGGCACGGCGGGCTTCCCCGGCGAGTTCCTGGTGATCCTGGGCGCCTGGGCGGTGAACCCCTGGGTGGCACTGGGTGCCGCCACCGGCATGGTGCTGGGCGCGGCCTACATGCTGTTCCTGTATCGCCGCGTGGCCTTCGGCAAGGTGACGCGCGACGATTTGCGCGCCCTGCTGGACCTGAGCCCGCGCGAATACGCCACCTTCGCGCCGCTGATCCTGCTGACGCTGTGGATGGGCCTCTATCCCCAATCCTTCCTTTCCTTCTTCTCGGTGACCGTGTCGCAGATGGTGAACAGCCACCAGGCCGCGATGCAGGCCGCCTCCCGTCTCGCGGGGTTGTGAGCACATGAACTGGCAGATCGCCCTTCCTGAAATCGTGCTGGCGGTCTGCGCCTGCGCCATCCTCGTCGCCGGGGTGATCCCGAAGCGCGACACGACCTTCCCCGTGGCGATGGCCTGCATCGGCGCCATGCTGCTGGCCGGCGTGCTGGTGCTCATGCAGGGCGAGGGCACCGGCTTCGGCGGGCAATACGTGGCCGACGACTTCTCCGCCTTCATGAAGATCCTGGCGCTGGCCGCCGCGGCGCTGTCGCTGCTGGTCGCGCTGGATTGGAACGCGAAGGAAGGGCTGAACCGCTTCGAGTTCCCGGTGCTGGTCCTGCTGGCGACGCTGGGCATGATGGTCATGATCTCGGCCAATGACCTGATGACGCTGTACCTGGGGCTGGAGCTGCTGTCCCTGCCGCTCTACGTGCTGGCCGCCTTCGACCGCGACAACCCGCGCAGCGCGGAGGCGGGGCTGAAGTACTTCGTGCTGGGCGCGCTCGCCTCGGGGCTCCTGCTCTACGGCGCCTCGCTGGTCTATGGCTTCGCCGGCACCACGAATTTCGACCGGCTGGCGGATGCGCTCTCGGCCGAGGGAGGTGCGTCCGCGGGCGTGGTGGTGGGCATCGTGTTCATCATCGCCGCACTCGCCTTCAAGATCTCCGCCGTGCCCTTCCACATGTGGACGCCCGACGTCTACGAGGGCGCGCCGGTGACGGTGACGGCCTTCTTCTCGGCGGCGCCCAAGGTGGCCGCCATCGCGCTGCTGGTGCGCGTGCTGGCCGGGCCCTTCGGCGACACGGCGGGGCAGTGGCAGCAGATCATCGTGCTGGCCTCGCTGGGTTCCATGGTGCTGGGCGCCTTCGCGGCCATCGGGCAGAGCAACATCAAGCGGCTGATGGCCTATTCCTCCATCGGCCATGTCGGCTTCACGCTGATGGGGCTGGCGGTGGGCGGCGAGTCCGGGCTGCGCGGCGTGCTGGTCTACATTGCCATCTACGTCGCCATGAACATGGGCGCCTTCGCCGTGCTGGTGGCGATGCGCCGCGGGGGCCGCGCGGTGGAGCAGGTGGACGACCTTGCCGGGCTGGGCCGCACGGACCCGATGATGGCACTGGCCATGGCGGTGTTCATGTTCTCCATGGCCGGCATCCCGCCGCTGGCCGGCTTCTTCGCCAAGCTTTACGTGCTGCTGCCGGCGGTGGAGCAGGGGTTCTGGCTGCTGGCGACGGTGGCCGTGCTGTCCTCGGTGGTGTCGGCCTACTACTACCTGCGGATCGTGAAGGTGATGTATTTCGACGCGGCGCTGCCGGCTCTGGATGCGCGCCCGGCCGGCGTCTCGGTCGTGCTGGGCGCGACGGGGCTGTTCACCACCTTCTTCTTCCTGTTCCCGGCGCCGCTGCTGGCTGCCGCGCGGCAGGCGGTGGCGGCGCTGATCGGGTGAGCGCATCGGATGACCGCAGGGCCGCAGGGCCCGGAGGTCTGAATCCGATGCCCGCGACGGCATGGCGCCTCCAGGTCTTCGAGGCGTTGGGAAGCACGCAGGACCTCGTCACCCGGCTGGCCGATGCCGGGGAGCCGGAGGGGCTGGCCGTCATGGCGCGCCGCCAGACCGCCGGCCGCGGCACCCAGGGGCGCGGCTGGGAAGGCCCGGCCGGGAACCTCGCGCTGTCCGCCCTGCTGCGGCCGAAAGGCCCGGCGCGGCTGCTGCCGCAATACGCGCTGCTGGCGGCCGTGGCGCTGCACGAGGTGGCGGCGCGACACGCGCCCGTGCGGCTGAAATGGCCCAACGACCTGCTGCTGGGGGGCGCCAAATGTGCCGGCATCCTGGCGCAGGGCCATGTCGCGCCCGATGGCGGCATCGCGCGGCTGGTGCTGGGCTTCGGCGTCAACCTCGCCCACGCGCCGGAGGTGCCGGGCCGCGCCACCGCCGCGCTGGGCCCACTGGAGCCCGAGGGCTTCGCGCGCGACCTGCTGGCCGCGCTGGATGGCTGGCTGCTGCGCGCGCGGCTGGAGGGCTTCGCCCCCGTGCGCGCCGCCTGGCAGGCTGCCGGGCCGGACCACGGCGCGCTGCTCGCGGTGCGCCAGGGTGCGGCGCGGCTCGCCGGCCGCTATGAGGGGCTGGCGGAGGATGGCGGGCTGCTGCTCGCCACCGGCGGGCGGGTGCACGCCCTGCACGCCGGCGAGGTGGAAGGGTAGGGGGCGCCATGCTGCTGGCGGTGGATGCGGGCAACACCAACGTCGTCTTCGCCGTCCATGACGGGCGGGAGTGGCGCGGCCGCTGGCGCATCGCCACCCGCGCGGACCGCACGTCGGACGAATACGCCGTGTGGCTGCTGACGCTGATGACGCTCAGCGGCCTGAAGCCCGCCGACATCTCGCGCTGCGTCATCGGCACCGTGGTGCCGGCCGCGCTCTACAACCTGCGCCGCCTGTGCCGCGACTGGTTCAGCTCCGAGCCGCTGATCGCGCGCTCCATCCTCGACTGGGGCTTCCGCATCATGGTGGACCGGCCGCAGGAGGTGGGGGCGGACCGGCTGCTGAACTCGCTGGCCGCGCACCACCACTACAAGGGCCCGCTGATCGTGGTGGATTTCGGTACCGCCACCACATTCGACGTGGTGGACCACGCGGGCAACTACATGGGCGGCGTCATCGCGCCCGGCATCAACCTTTCCATCGAGGCGCTGCACCGCGCCGCGGCCAGGCTGCCGCGCATCGGCATCGGCCGGCCGCAGGCGGCGATCGGGCGCGACACGGTCAGCGCCATGCAGTCCGGCATCTTCTGGGGCTATGTCGGGCTGATCGAAGGCATCGTCTCGCGCATCCGCGCGGAGGCCGAGATACCCCGGCTGAAGGTCGTCGCCACCGGCGGCCTGGCGCCGTTGCTCGCCGAGGGGACCACGCTGATCGAAACCGTGGACCCCGACATCACGCTCGAGGGGCTGCGCCTGTTGGCAGGCCGCAACCCCGCCCCCACATCCCTCGCTGGAACACCATGACACCCCAGGACGACTTCGCCTTCATCCCCCTCGGCGGCACGGGGGAAATCGGCATGAACCTCAACGTGTACCGCTGCGACGGCAAGCTGCTGGCCGTGGATTGCGGCATCGGCTTCGGCGGCCCGGACCATCCGGGCGTCGAGATCATGGTGCCCGACCCCGCCTGGCTGGTGGAGCACCGCAAGGACCTGCTCGGCCTCATCATCACCCACGCGCACGAGGACCACATCGGCGGCGTGGCCCACCTGTGGCGGGCGCTGCAATGCCCGGTGCATGGCGGGCCCTTCGTCTCCTCCGTGCTGCGGCGCAAGCTGGGCGAGGCCGGGCTGTCGCAGGACGTGCCGCTGCACGAGTTCAAGCTGCCGGGCAAGCTCCAGATCGGCCCCTTCGGCATCGAGTTCCTGCGCGTGGCCCACTCGGTGCCCGAGGCGCTGGCCATGGCCATCCGCACCCGCCACGGGCTGGTGGTCCACACCGGCGACTGGAAGCTCGATCCCGAGCCGCTGATCGGCCCGCCGACCGACGAGGCGGGCTTCGGGCGCCTGGGCGACGAGGGCGTGCTGGCGATGGTGTGCGACAGCACCAACGCCATGGTGGAGGGCCATTCGGGCAGCGAGGCGGAGGTGCGCCGCAACCTCGCCGCGCTGATCAAGCCGCTGAAGGGGCGCGTCGCCGTCACCTGCTTCGCCACCAACCTGGCGCGGGTGGAAAGCATCGCGCTGGCCGGGCTGGCGGCGGGGCGGGACGTGGCGCTGTTCGGGCGCAGCTTGCGCAACTCCGTGCAGTCGGCGCGCGAATGCGGCTACCTGGCGCGCATCCCCGACTTCGTGACGGAGGAGGAGGCGGGCTACATCCCCGACGACCAGCTGCTGGTGATCTGCACCGGCAGCCAGGGCGAGGAGCGCTCGGCGCTCGCCAAGATGGCGAACGACACGCACCAGAACCTGGCGCTGGGGCAGGGGGACGTGGTGATCTTCTCCTCGCGCCAGATCCCGGGCAACGAGCGCGCGATCACCCGCGTGCAGGACGAGCTGACGCGGCGCGGCGCCCGGGTGATCACGGCCGACGAGCACTTCGTCCATGTCTCCGGCCACCCGGCGCGCGACGAGCTGAAGCGGCTCTACGCGCTGGTGCGCCCGAAGCTGGCCATACCGGTGCATGGCGAGTGGCGCCACATGACCCAGCACGCCGAGCTGGCGCGCGAGGCGGGCGCGGAGGCGATCGTGATCGAGGATGGGGACGTGGTGCAGCTCGCCCCCGGCCGGGCGGAGGTGGTGGAAAGCGTGCCCGTGGGCCGGCTGGCGGTGGATGGCACGCGGCTGCTGCCGCTGCGCGGCGGCGTGCTGGGCGCCCGCGGCCGCCTGGGGCGCGAGGGCGTGGTGATGGCGAGCGTGGCGCTGGACGCGCAGGGCAAGCTGGTGGGCCGCCCGCGCGTCTCCGCGCCCGGGCTGTTCGAGGCCGAGGGGCCGGAGCACGGCCAGCTGGCGGACGAGTTGGCGCGTGCGGTGGGCGAACTTCCCAAGGGACAGCGGCGGGAGGATGACGCGGTGAGCGAGACGATGCGCGGCGTGCTGCGCAAGGCGGTGGGCCGGCGGACGAAGAAGCGGCCGGCGGTCGAAATCCACCTGATCAGGGTGTGAGGCGATGGGCTGGTTCATCGGGTTCGTCGTCTACGCGCTGGTCTGGTGGACGCTGTTGTTCTGCATCCTGCCCGTCGGCGTGCGCCCGCAGCCCGAGGGCGTGGTGGAGGAGGGCGGCTGGCGCGGCGCGCCCGCGGCGCCGCTGCTGGGGCGCAAGCTGCTCTGGACCACGGTGCTGTCCGGGGTGATCTGGCTGGGGATCTGGGCGCTGGTGGAAAGCGACGTGATCAGCTTCCGGGATGCCTGGCTGGCCATTCCCGATTGATTGCATGAAAAATAGGCGGATGCCGGGGTAATTTCCGATATCCGCCTGTTCGTCAGGCATCTGCTGTGTGACTGCCCGATTTATGGCCTTTCGACCCGGGCTTTTTGGTTGGCCGTTTCGGCCGGTTTCGCCATCATCGAGGCAGGAAGAGGATGTTCCTCTTTCTGCCGTGTGACTGGCGTTTCCTCCCTAAACTTGGGCCGCCTTCCGCAAGGGGGTGGCCCTTTCTTTTCTCTAGCGGCCGATTGACGTCCCATCAAGTCATTTTCTTCGCATAAATGTTTTTGCAGCGCAGCAAAGTTGCGCGCCCCGGCCCTGGCGGGGGTCGGGTTCTGACGGGGCCGGAGTCGTGCTAGGAGGCGGCGAGACTTCCCGAGGAATCGCCGCGTTGCGCCTGTCCCGCTCCTTCCTGCCCACGCTCAAGGAAACCCCGGCGGAGGCGCAGATCGTCTCGCACCGGCTGATGCTGCGCGCGGGGCTGGTGCGGCAGACCTCGGCGGGCATCTACGCCTGGCTGCCGGCGGGGCTGCGCGTGCTGGAGAACGTGGCGCGCATCGTGCGCGAGGAGCAGGACCGGGCGGGGGCGCAGGAAATCCTGATGCCGACCATCCAGGCCGCCGAGCTGTGGCAGCGCTCCGGCCGCTACGAGGACTACGGCAAGGAGATGCTGCGCATCGAGGACCGGCACGGCCGGCCGATGCTGTACGGCCCGACGAACGAGGAGATGGTCACCGCCCTCTTCGCCGCGGAGGCGACGAGCTACCGCGACCTGCCGCGCAACCTCTACCACATCCAGTGGAAGTTCCGCGACGAGGTGCGCCCGCGCTTCGGCGTGATGCGCGGGCGCGAGTTCCTGATGAAGGACGCCTATTCCTTCGACCTGACCAAGGAGGCCTCCGAGCATTCCTACCGCCAGATGTTCGTGGCCTACCTGCGGACCTTCGCGCGGATGGGGCTGAAGGCCATCCCGATGCAGGCCGACACCGGGCCGATCGGCGGCAAGCTCTCCCACGAGTTCATCATCCTGGCCGAGACGGGCGAGAGCCAGGTCTTCCTCGACCGCGCGCTGCTCGACTTCGACCCGCTGGCCGAGGCGCCGGACTACGACGCAGGCCTCTCCCCGCTGGTGGAGTTCTGGACGAAGCACTACGCCGCCACCGACGAGAAGCACGACGAGGCCGCCTGGGCCGCAGTGCCCGCCGAGCGCCAGGTGAGCGCGCGCGGCATCGAGGTGGGGCACATCTTCCACTTCGGCACCAAGTACTCCGAGCCGATGGGCCTGCGCGTGCAGGGGCCGGACGGGGCGGACGTGATCCCGCAGATGGGGTCCTACGGCATCGGCGTCTCGCGCCTCGTCGCCGCGATCATCGAGGCGAGCCACGACGAGGCGGGGATCATCTGGCCGGACGCGGTGGCGCCCTGGCGGCTGCACGTGCTGAACCTCAAGCCCGGCGACGCGGGCTGCGACGCGCTGGCCGGCGCGCTGCACGACGCCATGCCCGCCCAGGCGATCCTGGACGATCGCGGCGACCGCGCGGGCGTGAAGTTCGCCGACGCCGACCTGATGGGCACGCCCTGGCAGGCCATCATCGGCCCCCGCGGCGCGGCCGCCGGCAAGGTCGAGCTGAAGCGCCGCGCCACCGGCGAGCGGCTGGAGCTGACGCTGGAAGAGGCGCTGGCGCGCATCCGTGGGTGAATGGCGGCGCGCGCTGGTCTACGCCTTCGTCTCCGGAGTCGGGGGCGCCGCCCTGCTCGACCTGTTCGGGCTCGACGGGCCGACGGAGGCGAAGGTGGTGCTGAGCATGGGAATGGGTCTGCTGGGCGCCGCCCTGGCGCTGACACGGGGGGGCTGAGGTGTTCAACGGGTTCGAGCGCGCGGTGGCGGGACGCTACCTGTTCTCGCGCAAGGGGGACCGCTTCGTCTCCGCCATCGCCATCTTCTCCTTCCTCGGCATCATGCTGGGCGTGGCCACGCTGATCATCGTGATGAGCGTGATGGGCGGCTTCCGGCAGGAGCTGCTGGGGCGCATCCTGGGGCTGAACGGCCACCTGGGCGTCTACGCCGCCGAGCGCGGCAACCTCCCCGAGTTCGACGAGATCGCCGCGCGCATCCGCACCGTGCCCGGCGTGGTGAGCGCCACGCCCATCGTGGAGGGCCAGGTACTGCTGACCGCCGAGGGCGGCGGCGCCTCCGGCGGGCTGGCGCGCGGCATCCGGCCCGCGGACCTGCGCGCGCGGCCGATCATCGCGGGCAACATCCGCGCGGGTTCGCTGGACGACTTCGCGGGCGAGGACGCCATCGCCATCGGCGTGCGCCTGGCCATGCGGATGGGGCTGAACGTGGGGGACCGGCTGACCCTGGTCTCGCCGCAGGGGCGGGCCACGGTGATCGGCACCATCCCGCGGCTGCGCGCCTACCGCATCGTCGCGCTCTTCGAGGTGGGGATGAACGAGTATGATTCATCCTACGTCTTCATGCCGCTGGAGGCGGCGCAGATCTACTTCCAGACCGGGCGCGAGGCGGCGACCCAGGTGGAGGTCTTCGTGGCCGACCCCACGCGGGTGCGCGCGGTGAGCCGCGAGATCCGCGGCGCCATCCGCCAGCCGGTGCGGGTGCTGGACTGGCAGGAGGCCAACAGCTCCTTCTTCGCGGCCGTGCAGGTGGAGCGCAACGTGATGTTCCTCATCCTCACGCTCATCATCATCGTCGCCGCCTTCAACATCATCTCGTCCCTCATCATGCTGGTGAAGGACAAGGGGCGCGACATCGCGGTGCTGCGGACCATGGGCGCCACGCGCGGCGCGGTGATGCGCATCTTCCTGATGTGCGGCGCCTTCATCGGCATGGTGGGCACGCTGCTGGGCTTCGCGCTGGGCGTGCTGTTCTGCATCAACATCGAGAGCATCCGCCAGTTCATCCAGGCGCTGAGCGGGACGGAGCTGTTCAGCCCGGAGGTGTACTTCCTCACCCGCCTGCCGGCGGTGCTGAACTGGAACGAGGTGATCCAGGTGGTGGCGCTGGCCATGGGGCTGTCGCTGCTGGCGACCATCTACCCCTCCTGGCGCGCGGCGCGGACCGACCCGGTGGAGATGCTCCGCAATGAGTAGCGCGCCCCCCCTGGAGCTGCGCGCCGTCGAGCGCCGCTACCGCACCGAGGCCGGCGCGCTGGAGGTGCTGAAGGGCGCCGCGCTGACGCTGCATGCCGGCGAGATCGTGGCGCTGGTGGCGCCCTCGGGCACCGGCAAGTCCACCCTGCTGCACGTCGCCGGCCTGCTGGAGCGCCCGGATGGCGGCGAGGTGCTGGTGGATGGCCGCGCCGCCGGCACGCTGGGCGACGACGCGCGCACCGCCATCCGCCGCACCGCCATCGGCTTCGTCTACCAGTTTCACCACCTGCTGCCGGAGTTCACGGCGGCCGAGAACGTGATGCTGCCGCAGATGGCCGCCGGCACCGCCCGCACCGCGGCGCGCAGGCGGGCGGAGGAGCTGCTGGGCGGCTTCGGCCTGGCTTCCCGGCTGGACCACCGGCCGGGCAAGCTTTCGGGCGGGGAGCAGCAGCGCGTGGCGATCGCCCGCGCGTTGGCCAATGCGCCCCGCGTGCTGCTGGCCGACGAGCCGACCGGCAATCTGGACACCGCGACCGCCGGCCTGGTGTTCGAGGAGCTGCTGCGCGAGGCGCGCGGGCGCGGCCTGTCCGCGCTGATCGCCACCCACAACCCGGAGCTGGCGGCGCGGATGGACCGCACCGTGACATTGCGGGACGGGGTGCTGGTCGGGGCCTGAGGGGCTATATCGAGGGGATGCCACGACGTCCCTCATTGGTTTTCCGCCGCGCAGGAACTTGGCCGCGCACGGCGCGGCCCGCCGCCCACGAGCCCGTGCAGCCCGCACGCCAGCGGCGCGGCGCAGCCAAGCGGCCGGACGGCCGCGCCCGGCGCCTGAGGGCGCAGCAAAGACTCATGCGGGCGGCCACGCGCGACTGCTTGCCCATGGCGCACCCCCCGAGGCCGTCCGCATGAGCTTCGTCCACCTCCACGCCCATTCCGCCTACTCGCTCTCCGAAGGCGCCATCAAGGCCGACAAGCTCCCCGCCCTGGCCGCCGCCGCCGGCATGCCGGCCGTGGCGCTGACCGACACCGCCAACATGTTCGGCGCGCTGGAATTCGCCCAGGCCGCGGCCGGCAAGGGCGTGCAGCCGATCATGGGCTGCCAGCTCTGGCTGTCGCGCAAGGCGGTCCCGGAGACGCGCGAGGACACGGTCCGCCAGGGCGCCGACATCGTCACCGCGCTGGCGATGGACGCGGCGGGGCTCGCCAACCTCAAGCGGCTGTCCTCCTTGGGCTGGATGCGGTCGGACTGCCCATCGGGCAAGCCCTGCATCGGGCTGGACGATTTGCGGGCGCATGGCGCGGGCATCTTCCTGCTGACGGGCGGGGATGGTGGGCCGCTGTCGCGCCTGCTGGCGGAGGGGCGGCGCGACGCCGCGGCCTGGCTGCTGGCCGCGCTGAAGGAAGGCTTCGACGGACGCCTCGCCGTGGAGCTGATGCGCCACGGGCCGACGCCACGCCAGGCCGCGCTGGAACCCGGCCTGCTGCGCCTGGCCGACGAGGCGGCGCTGCCCATCGTCGCCACCAACGACGTGTACTTCGCCGAAGCGGCGATGCACGAGGCGCATGACGCGCTGCTCTGCATCGCCGAGGGCCGGATGGTGACGGAGAAGGAGCGCCGCCGCGTTTCCCCCGAGCACTGGTTCAAGGGCGCGGACGCCATGCGCGCGGCCTTCGCCGACCTGCCGGAGGCCTGCGGCAACACGCTCGCCATCGCGAAGCTGTGCACGGTGATGGAGACGGCGAAGAAGCCCGAGCTGCCGGTCTGCCCCAAGGTCCGCCCGGGTGCCACGGAAGGCGAGACGGTGGCCGCCATGGCGCGCGAGGGGCTGGCCCGCCGCTTCGCCCCCGGCCCGGTGCCGCCCGTCCATGCCGAGCGGCTGGAATACGAGCTGCGCGTGATCGAGCAGATGGGCTTCTCGGGCTACTTCCTCATCGTGGCGGACTTCATCCAGTGGGCGAAGGGGCAGGGCATCCCGGTGGGGCCGGGGCGCGGCTCGGGCGCCGGGTCCGTCGCCGCCTGGGCGCTGAGCATCACCGACCTGGACCCGCTGCGCTTCGGCCTGCTGTTCGAGCGCTTCCTGAACCCCGAGCGCGTGTCCATGCCCGACTTCGACATCGACTTCTGCCAGGACCGGCGGGACGAGGTGATCCGCTACGTCGTGCGCGAATACGGGCCCGACCGCGTCGCGCAGATCATCACCTTCGGCAAGCTCCAGGCCAAGGCGGCGGTGCGCGACGTCGGCCGCGTGCTGGGCATGCCCTATGGCCAGGTGGACCGCATCGCCTCGCTGATCCCCAACAACCCGGCCAACCCGGTCAGCCTGAAGGACGCCATCGCCGGCGAGCCGCGCCTGCAGGACGCCCGCGATTCGGACGAGGCGGTGGGCCGCCTGCTGGACGTGGCCCTGCAGGTGGAGGGGCTGTACCGCAACGCCTCGACCCACGCCGCCGGCGTGGTGATCGGGCGCGAGCCGCTGCTGGACATCACGGCCATCTACCGCGACCCGCGCTCGGAGATGCTGATCACCCAGTACTCGATGAAGTACGTTGAGCAGGCCAGCCTGGTGAAGTTCGACTTCCTGGGCCTGAAGACGTTGACGGTGCTGGACCGCGCGGTGAAGCTGCTGCGCGCCCAGGGCGTCGAGGTGGACCTGGACACGCTGCCGCTGGACGACGCGCCCACCTACGCCATGCTGGCCAAGGGCGATGCGGCCGGCGTGTTCCAGTTCGAAGGCCAGGGGATGCGCGACTGCCTGCGCTCCATGCGGCCCGACCGGTTCGAGGACCTGATCGCCGCGGTGTCGCTCTACCGCCCCGGGCCGATGGAGAACATCCCGGCCTATTGCGCCCGCAAGCACGGCGAGAAGTGGGACAGCCCGCACCCGCTGATCCACGACATCCTGGCCGAGACCTACGGCATCATGGTCTACCAGGAGCAGGTGATGCAGATCGCCCAGGTGATGGCGGGCTACAGCCTGGGCGGGGCCGACCTGCTGCGCCGCGCCATGGGCAAGAAGGACCGCAACGAGATGGCGCGCCAGCGCGCGATCTTCGTGGAGGGCGCGGCGAAGCAGGGGGTGGAGGACCGCATCGCCGGCGAGGTCTTCGACCTCATGGAGAAGTTCGCCAACTACGGCTTCAACAAGTCCCACGCCGCCGCCTACGCGCTGGTGTCCTACCAGACCGCCTGGCTGAAGGCGCATCACCCGGTGGCCTTCCTCGCCGCCTCCATGACGCTGGACATGGACAAGACCGACAAGCTGGCCGGCCACATGCAGGAGGCCTCGCGCCGCGGCATCAAGGTGCTGCCGCCCGACATCAACCGCTCGGGCGCCGAGTTCGTGATCGAGGCGCATGACGGGGTCGAGGCGATCCGCTTCGCGCTGGCCGCCATCAAGCGCGTGGGCTTCCAGGCGATGGCCGAGCTGGTGGCGGCGCGCGACGCGGGCGGGCCCTTCACCTCGCTCGCCGACTTCGCCGGGCGGGTGGACCCCAGGCTGCTGAACAAGATGCAGCTGGAGAACCTGGCCAAGGCTGGCGCCTTCGACGGCCTGGAAGGCAACCGCGCCCGGCTGGTGATGGGCGCCGAGACGGTGCTGCGCCGCGCCCAGGCCAGCGCGGAGGACCGCGGCTCCAACCAGATCGGCCTGTTCGGCGAGGTGGAGCAGGGCCCGCCCCTGCTGCGCCTGCCCGAGACGCCCGAATGGCCCACGCTGGACAAGCTGGGCTTCGAGGCGGAGGCGGTGGGTTTTCATCTATCTGCGCATCCCTTGGATGAATACCGCGGCGCGCTGCGGCGGCTGGGCGTCACCCTCTCGGCGCGCATCGTGGACGTGGTGCGCGCCGGCGGTGCCGCCCGCCTGAAGCTGGCCGGCACGGTGACGGGGCGCAAGGAGCGCAACACCCGCACCGGCAGCCGCATGGCCTGGGTGAACCTGTCCGACCAGGCGGGGGGCTACGAGGTCACCTTCTTCTCCGAGGTGCTGTCGCGCTGCCGCGACATGCTGGAGGAGGGCAGCGCCGTGCTGGTGACGGCCGAGGCGCGGCTGGAGAACGACGCCCTGCGCCTGACCGCCAGCGACTGCGAGCGCCTGGACGCGGCGGCCGCCGGCGCCGGGCAGGGCATGCGCATCTTCGTGGACGCGGCCACCGCCTTGCCCGACATCCGCGCGCTGCTGGAGCGCGAGGGGCGCGGCAAGGGCAGCGTCGCCATCGTCCCGCAGATCGGCCCGGGGCAGGAGGTGGAGCTGGCCCTGCCGGACCGCTGGAACATCGGCCCGCGGCTGATGCAGGCCGTGAAGACGCTCAAGGGCGTGGTGCAGGTCGAGGAGGTCTGATCAGGCGTGCAGCCCGGGCGCCTCCTGCCCGGTGCGCGCCACGTATTCGGTGTAGCCGCCGCCGTACTGCTGCACGCCGTCGGGCGTCAGCTCCAGCACGCGGGTGGAGAGTGCCGCCAGGAAGTGGCGGTCGTGCGAGACGAAGAGCATGGTGCCCTCGTACTGCGCCAGGGCCGCCACCAGCATCTCCTTCGTCGCCATGTCCAGGTGGTTGGTCGGCTCGTCCAGCACCAGGAAGTTCGGCGGGTCGTAGAGCATGCGCGCCATGGCCAGCCGCGCCTTCTCGCCGCCCGACAGCACGCGGCAGCGCTTGCCCACGTCGTCGCCCGGGAAGCCGAAGCAGCCGGCCAGCGAACGCAGCGAGCCCTGGGCGGCCAGCGGGAAGGCCTCCTCCAGCACCTCGAAGACGGTCTGCTCGCCGTCCAGCGTCTCCATGGCGTGCTGGGCGAAGTAGCCCATGCGCACGCTGCCGCCGACGGCGACGCTGCCCTCGTCGGGCGGGGTGACGCCGGCCACCAGCTTGAGCAGGGTGGACTTGCCGGCGCCGTTCACGCCCAGCACGCACCAGCGCTCGCGCCTGCGCACCATGAAGTCCAGCCCGTCATAGATCACGCGCCCGCCATAGCCCTTGCGGACCTGGCGCAGGGCGGCCACGTCGTCGCCCGAGCGGGGCGCGGGCGGGAAGTCGAAGGCTACGCTCTGCCGGCGGCGCGGCGGCTCCACCCGCTCGATCTTGTCGAGCTTCTTCACGCGGCTCTGCACCTGCGCGGCGTGGGAGGCGCGGGCCTTGAAGCGCTCGATGAAGGCCACTTCCTTGGACAGCATGGCCTGCTGGCGCTCGAACTGCGCCTGCTGCTGCTTCTCGTTCAGCGCGCGCTGGGCCTCGTAGAAGGCGTAGTCGCCCGAGTAGGTGGTGAGCGTGCCGCCGTCTATCTCGATCACCTTGCCGACGACGCGGTTCATGAACTCGCGGTCGTGCGAGGTCATCAGCAACGCGCCGTCGTAGTTGGCGAGGAACTGCTCCAGCCAGATCAGGCTCTCAAGGTCCAGGTGGTTGGAGGGCTCGTCGAGCAGCATCACGTCGGGGCGCATCAGCAGGATGCGGGCCAGCGCCACGCGCATCTTCCAGCCGCCCGAGAGCGCCCCGGCGTCGCCGTCCATCATCGCCTGGGTGAAGCCCAGGCCGGCCAGCACCTCCCGCGCGCGGCCCTCCAGCGCGTAGCCGCCCAGCTCCTCGAAGCGGGCCTGCACCTCGCCGAAGCGCTCCAGGATGGCGTCCAGTTCGTCGGCCTGGTCCGGGTCGGCCAGGGCGGTCTCCAGCTCCGCCAGCTCGGCGGCGACGGCGCTGACCGGGCCGGCGCCGTCCATCACCTCGGCCACGGCCGCGCGGCCGGCCATCTCGCCCACATCCTGGGAGAAGAAGCCGATGGACACGTCGCGGTCCACCAGCACCTGGCCCTCGTCCGGGGCCTCCTGGCCGGTGACGAGGCGGAACAGCGTGGTCTTGCCCGCGCCGTTGGGGCCGACGAGGCCGATCTTCTCGCCCTTCTGGAGCGCGGCGGAGGCCTCCACGAAGAGGAGCTGGCGGCCGTTCTGCTTGGTGACGGAGTCGAGGCGGATCATGGGCGGTGGGAGACTTCGCGAGGGTGGTGGCGGCCTTATGGCACGCGCGGCGCCCGGGGGGAGGGGGCGGCCTGCCCCAGCGCGAAGACGCGCAGGCGCGAGGCCAGCGGCTGCGCGCCGCGCGCCTCGTCCTGCTCGGCCACCAGCGCGGCCAGGGACAGGCCGCGCGCGGCGGCCGCGCGTTCCAGCACCGCCCAGAACTCCGGCTCCAGCGCGATGGAGGTGGCGTGGCCTTGCAGGGTCAGGGAGCGCTTGCGCAGGCTCACGCCTTGGGGCCCAGCATCTCCTCCGGCCGCACCCAGCGGTCGAACTCCTCGCCGGTGCAGGCGCCCAGCGTGATGGCGGCCACGCGCAGCGTCAGGTCCTCGTGCAGCGCCTTCTTCGCCACCGCCACCGCCACGTCGTAGCCCAGGTGCGGGTTCAGCGCGGTGGCGAGCATGAGCGACTTCGCCAGGTTGTCGGCGATGCGCGCCCGGTTGGGCTCCAGCTTGTCCACCATGTGGCGGGCGAAGGATTCCGCGGCATCGGCCAGCAGCAGCGCCGATTGCAGCACGGCCTGGATGATCACCGGCTTGAAGGTGTTGAGCTGGAGGTGCCCGTGGCTGTTGGCGACGGTGACGGTGGCGTGGTTGCCCATCACCTGCGCGCAGACCATGGCCAGCGCCTCGCTCTGCGTGGGGTTGGTCTTGCCGGGCATGATGGAGGAGGACAGCCCGTCCTCCGGGATCACCAGCTCGGCCAGGCCGGCGCGGGGGCCGGAGCCCAGCAGGCGCACGTCGTTGGCGATCTTCATGAGGCTGGTGGCCAGCACGTTCAGCGCGCCGTGCAGCTCCAGCAGGGCGTCGTGGCTGGCCATGCCCTCGCTCTTGTCGGGGCTGGGGGCGAAGGGCAGGCCGGTGCGGGTGGCGACGACCTCGCAGAACACAGCGTCGAAATCGGGGTGGCGGTTCAGCCCGGTGCCGGCGGCGGTGCCGCCCTGCGAGAGCAGCAGCAGGCGGGGCATCGCGGCGTCCAGCCGCTCCTGCCCCTGGCGGACCTGGCGCGCCCAGGTGGCGCAGGCGCCGCCCAGCGTGACGGGCACCGCGTCCATCAGGTGGGTGCGGCCGAGTGCGACGATGCCGGCCCATTCCTCCGCGCGCGTGGCGAGCGAGGCGGCCAGCGTGTCCAGCGCCGGCTTCAGCCGGTGGGCGACGGCCTGGGCGGCGGCCAGGTGCATCACGGTGGGGAAGCTGTCGTTGGAGGACTGGCCGCGGTTCACGTGGTCGTTGGGATGCACCGGGGAGCGCGAGCCCAGCGGGTGGCCGAGGATCTGGTTGGCGCGGTTGGCGATGACCTCGTTGGCGTTCATGTTGGTCTGCGTGCCGGACCCGGTCTGCCAGACGGGCAGGGGGAAGTCGGCTTCGCGCTCGCCGCGGATGATCTCCTCGGCGGCCTGGCGGATGGGGTCGGCCAGGTGCTGGGGGAGTTCGCCCAGCCGGGCATTGGCCTCGGCGGCCGCCCATTTCTGCTGGCCGAGCGCGCGGATGAGCAGGGGCGGGAAGCGCTCCGTGCCGATGGCGAAGAGGCGCCGGGCGCGCTCCGTCTGCGGGCCCCAGAGGCGCTCGCCGGGGATCTCGATCGTGCCGAGGCTGTCGGTTTCGGTGCGGGTGCTCATGCGCGGTTCATAACACCGCGCCGGGCCGGCGGTGTCAGCGGCTGACCGAACCGGCCGCCATGCCCGGCCCGCCGCCGGCCGCGCCCGCGCCGGGGCCGCCCGGGCCCAGGCGGCCGATGTTGCCGAACAGCGCCTGGAGCAGCGTGCGCTCGTTGCCCGGCGTCGGCGTCTCGCGCGACACCACGTCCACGCGGGGCATCGCGTCCTGGCCGATGCGGCGCGCGCTGGTGACGGTGCCGTTGGGCGCGAACTCCACCACCACCACCTGCTGGTCGCGCACCGCGAGCGTGCGGGCCGGGCGCTGCTGGGTGCGGCTGCTGATGTAGTACCAGGTGTCGTCCGTGAAGGTGGCGCTGTGGCTGGGCGAGCCGAGCAGGGCCTGCACGTCCTGGCGGGTGGACACGTTGGGGGTGATCTGGGCCAGCGTCTCCTCCGGCACGGCGTTGCCGCGGGGGATGACGGGCGTGGTGAAGACGTCGCGCGGCCGTTCGGGCGCGGGCGGGAGGTAGGCGCAGGCGCCCAGGAGCGAGAGCAGGGCGATGTTGACGATGCGGGGTGCGCGGGCCATCTGCGGGACTTACAGAGACACGGGCCGCGCGGTCAATCGCGCGCCCCTTCCATGACAGGGTGCCGATGGGCCTCGCCTCGCTGTTCCGCCGGCCGCGCTTCGAGCGCACGGGCTTCGAATTGTACGGGCATGCGGTGCGCGCGGCGCGCCAGCCGCGCGCCTACGCCGAATGGGGCGTGCCCGACACCGCCGCCGGGCGGTTCGAGATGGTGGCGCTGCACGCGGCCCTGCTCATCCGCCGCATCCGCGCCGAGGCGAGCGCGGAGGCCGACGCGCTGGGCCAGGCGGTGTTCGACGCGATGTTCAGCGACATGGACGTGAACCTGCGCGAGATGGGCATCGGCGACCTGTCGGTGGGCAAGAAGGTGAAGACGCTGTGGGAAGGCTTCCAGGGTCGCGCGGAATCCTACGGCGCGGCGCTGGAGGCGGGCGACATGGCGGCGCTGGCCGGCGCGCTGGCGCGCAACGTCTGGGCTGCCGGCGAGCCGCCGGAGGGCGGGGCCGAGGCGCTGGCCGCCCACGCCGCCGCCGCGGCCGCCGCGCTGGCCGGGCAGGACCTGGACGGCTTCAAGCGCGGCGAGGCGCGCTTCGCATGAGCGTGGAGTGGTCGCACCCCATCGTGGTCGCCAACGTTCCCGCGGGCGGCAAGCGTCTGCGGCTGGCCGCACCCGCGGAGGCGCTGCCGGCCATCGCCGCGCGGCTCGGGCTGCCGGCGGTGGGCTCGCTGTCCGCCGAGCTGGCGCTCAAGCCGGGGCGGGGCGGGAGCGTGGGCGTGGAGGGCACGCTGCGCGCCGAGGTGACGCAGGAATGCGTGGTGACGCTGGCCCCCCTGCCGGCGGTGGTGGAGGAGCGCTTCGCCTGGCGCCTGCTGCCGCCGGGCGAGGAACCCAGCGACGGCGACGACGACCCCGACGACATCGAGAGCAACGCGGCCGGCGAGGTGGACCTGGGGGAGGAGCTGGTGCAGCAGCTCTCGCTCGGCCTGGACCCGTACCCGCGCGCCCCGGGGGCGGAGGTGCCGGCCGAGCACGCGGGCGCGCATGGCCCCTTCGCGGCCCTCGCGCGGCTCAAGCCGCGGGAGTAGGTTGCCCTGGGGCGGCGGGGGTGCTATCCGCGCCGCTTCCTGCCGGGGGCTGACGCCTTGCGGTGGTTCCCGCACGGGCATCCGCCCGCCGAATCCGTGTTCCGAGTTGAAAGGCTGCCGCCATGGCCGTCCCGAAGAAGAAGTCCTCGCCCTCCCGCATGGGCATGCGCCGCTCGCACCACGCGCTGGAGAAGGTGACGGGGATGGAGTGCTCCAACTGCGGCGAGCTGAAGCGCCCGCACCACGTCTGCGCCTCCTGCGGGCACTACGACGGCAAGGAGGTCGTGGCCGCCGACGCCGTGAAGGGCGTTGTTCGCCTCTGAGGCGGCGCTGCGGCGTGGGGCCAGGCTGAGTTGAACATGACGGTCCCTGCCGATGCCGTGGGGCGGCGCTTCTCCCTGGCCGTGGACGCCATGGGAGGGGACCGCGCGCCCGAATCCGTGCTCGACGGGCTGGTGCTGGCGGCCGAGCGGCACCCCGGCGCCTCCTTCCTCATCGTGGGCGACGAGGCGCGGCTGGCGCCGATGCTCCAGGCGCGGCCGAGCGTGGCGCGGCTTTCCGTGCTGCGCCACGCGCCCGACGCCATCCCGGGCGACATGAAGCCGACCCAGGCGCTGCGGCTGCGCAACTCCTCCATGCGGATCGCCATCGACGCGGTGGCCCGCGGCGAGGCGGCGGCGGTGGTGTCGGCCGGCAACACCGGCGCGCTCATGGCGCTGGCCAAGATCGTCATCAAGACCATGCCCGAGATCAGCCGGCCGGCGCTGGCCGCCATCACGCCCTCGGCGCGCGGGGACGTGGTGATGCTGGACCTGGGCGCGAACGTGGCGTGCGACGCGCGCAACCTCGTCGAGTTCGCCATCATGGGCGACGCCTTCGCCCGCGCCGTGCTGGGGCTGCCGGCGCCCACGCTGGGGCTGCTGAACGTGGGCTCGGAGGAACTGAAGGGCGACGACCGGGTTCGCGAGGCGGCCGACGTGCTGCGCGCCCAGCCGGGCCTGGCCTTCCACGGCTTCGTCGAGGGGCACGACATCGCCGCCGGCACGGTGGACGTGGTGGTGACGGACGGCTTCACCGGCAACGTGGCGCTCAAGACCGGCGAGGGCGCGCTGAAGCTGATGCGCGACCTGCTGCGGCAGGTGTTCACGAGTTCGCTGCTGGCGCGCATCGGCTACCTGCTGGCCCGCCCCGCCCTGGAGCGGCTGCGCGAGTGGATGGACCCGCGCCGCTACAACGGCGCCATCCTGCTGGGGCTGAACGGCGTGGTCGTGAAGTCCCATGGCGGGACGGACGCGACCGGCTTCGCCCATGCCGTCGATGTGGCGATGGACATGGTCACCCACGGCTTCACCAACACCATCCGCGAGGGTCTGGCGCGGCTCGCCGAGACCCGCGTGCCGCAGGACTGACACGACACATGCTGCGATCGCGCATCCTGGGCTGCGGCGGGCACCTGCCGGCCGATGTCGTCTCCAACGACGCGCTGGCGGCGCGCTTCGGGTTGGAGACGACGGATGCGTGGATCCGGGAGCGCTCGGGCATCACGCAGCGGCACCTGGCCGGGCCGGGGGACAGCGCGGCGTCGCTGGGCGCGGAGGCGGCGCGCAAGGCCCTGGCGGCGGCCGGGGTGGAGGTGGGCGAGGTGGACGCGGTGATCGTGGCCACCGCCACGCCGGACAACGCCTTCCCCTCCACCGCCGTGCGGATCCAGGCCATGCTGGGGATGGAGCGGGGCTACGGCTTCGACGTCTCGGCCGCCTGCACGGGATTCGTCTACGCGCTGTCCATCGCCGACGGCTTGCTGCGGGCCGGGCAGGGGCGCACCGCGCTGGTGATCGGCACGGAGGTGTATTCGCGCATCCTGGACTGGACGGACCGCACCTCCTGCGTGCTGTTCGGCGACGGGGCGGGCGCGGTGGTGCTGCGGCTGGAGGAGGGGGAGCGCGGCGTGCTGTCCACCCACCTGCACGCCGACGGGCGCCACGCCGGCATCCTGGAGGTGGTGGGCACGACCGGGCCGCTGCGGATGGCGGGGCGCGAGGTGTTCAAGCACGCGGTGACCAAGCTGGCCTCGGTGGTGGACGAGGCGCTCCTCGCCAACGGGCTGGGGCGCGGCGAGGTGCAGTGGCTGGTGCCGCACCAGGCGAACATCCGCATCATCGAGGCGATGGGCAGGAAGCTCGGGCTGCCGGCGGAGCGGGTGGTGGTGACGGTGGACCGGCACGCCAACACCTCGGCGGCGTCCATCCCGCTGGCGCTGGCGGAAGCGGCGAATGACGGGCGGATCAAGGCGGGCGACCTGGTGCTGCTGGAGGCGATCGGCGGCGGCTTGACCTGGGGGGCGGCGCTGGTGCGGTTCTGATGTCGCTGGTCCAGAACGAACGGCTGAAGCTGGCCGCCACGGCGCTGAACCAGCTGGCCGTCGCCGCGTTGGTCATCGGCGTCTTCACCCCCATGGTGGCGGTGCTCTACGGCACCGTCGCCGTCTCCGCGGCGCCGCCCTTCGCGCTGCTGGCGGGCTTCGCCTTCTTTATCGGCGGCATCGTGCTACATGTATCGGCGCACCTGTTGCTGGGAGGCTTGAAGGGATGACCGGGCAGGACTTGCTGCTGCTTCTCCTCGGCCCAGCGATGCTGCTGGCCGCCGGTGGCTTCATCTTCGCCTTCGCCCGCTACATGACCCGCGGCAAGTAGCGCCGCCGTTGGACGCGCTGGTGGTGGGGGCCGGGCCGGCCGGGCTGATGGCCGCCGAGGCGCTGGCCCAGGCCGGGCTGCGCGTCGTGGTGTGCGACGCCATGCCCTCGCCGGCGCGCAAGTTCCTCATGGCCGGGCGGGGCGGGCTGAACCTCACGCACTCGACGCCGATGCCGCGCTTCCTCGACGCCTACGGCGATGCCGCCGCGCGGCTGGCGCCGTTCATCGCAGCCTTCGGGCCGGACGGGCTGCGCGGCTGGTGCCACGCGCTGGGGCAGGAGACCTTCGTCGGCTCGTCGGGGCGGGTGTTCCCGCGGGCGATGAAGGCCTCGCCGCTGCTGCGGGCCTGGCTGGGGCGGCTGGCCGCGCTGGGGGTGGAGGTCAGGGCGCGGCATCGCTGGACGGGGTGGGAGGGTGCGGCGCTGCGCTTCGCCACGCCCGCCGGGGATGCGGTGCTGGCGCCGCGCGTGGCGGTGCTGGCCTGCGGGGGCGCCTCCTGGCCGCGGCTGGGCTCGGACGGGGCGTGGGCGGGGTGGGTGGGGGGCTGTGCGCCCTTCGCGCCGGCCAACATGGGCTTTTCCGTCCGGTGGAGCGAGGGGTTCCGCGCGCGCTTCGCCGGGGCGCCGCTGAAGCGGGTACGGCTGCGCGCGCCCGGCTTCGATGCGATGGGCGAGGCGCTGGTGACCGCGGCGGGAATCGAGGGCGGGCTGGTCTATGCAGCCTCCGCCACGCTGCGCGGCCTCGCGCCGGTCACGGTGGCGCTGGACCTGCGGCCGGACCTGGACCTGGCGGCGCTGCGGGCGCGGCTGGGGGGCGGGGCGCTGTCCTTGGCCAACCGGCTGCGGCGGGCCGGGCTGGCGCCGGTCGCGATCGGCCTGGTGCAGGAGGCGGTGCGGGGCGGGGCGGCGCGCGACGACCTGGCGGGGCTGGTGAAGGCGCTGCCGCTGCGGCTGGAGGCGCCGATGGGGCTGGAGCGCGCGATCTCCTCGGCGGGCGGGCTGGGGTGGGATGCGGTGGATGATTCGCTGATGCTGCGCGGCCGGCCGGGCGTCTTCGCGGCGGGCGAGATGCTGGACTGGGAGGCGCCGACCGGGGGGTGGCTGTTGACCGCCTGCTTCGCCACCGGGCGGGCGGCGGGGCTTGCCGCGGCGCGGTTCGCGGCCGCACCCTGCGGGGATGGCTGACCTTTCCCTGTTGTGGGCGGAACGCACCGCCGCCGAAGTCCGGCAGGCCGCCGCCGCGGACGCCCTGCTCATCATCCCCGTCGCCTCGCTGGAGCAGCACGGGCCGCATCTGGCGACCGGGACGGACATCCTGCTGGCCGGCGCGGTGGCGCTGGGGGTGGCGCGGGGGCTGGCGGTGCGCGGGGTGCCGGCGCTGGTGACGCCCACGGTCTGGACCGGGCTGGCCGAGCACCACATGGATTTCGGCGGCACGGTGACGCTGGACAGCGCCACCTTCCTGGCGGTGCTGCGCGGCGTGGTGGGGAGTGCCGCGCGGCAGGGGTTCCGGCGCGTGCTGCTGCTGAACGGGCATGGCGGCAACGCGGAGGCGATCGGCACGGCGGCCACCGAGTTCGCGGCGGGTTTCGGCATCCGGGTGGCGGGCTGCACCTACTGGCACCTGGTGCCGGAGGCGATCGCGCCGCTGCTGGAGCGGCAGGGGGGCCTGATGCATGCCTGCGAGGCGGAAACCAGCATGGTCTGGCACCTGGCCGCCGGCTGCGTGCGCCAGGACCGGCTGGCGGAGGCGGTGGGGCCGATGAGCACGCGCGGGCCGGGCCATCCGCCCGGCCTGCTGATGCGGCGCAGCTTCTCGGAAGTGACGGCGAGCGGGGTGATCGGCGACGCGCGCACCGCCAGCGCGGAGAAGGGCGGGCGCTTGCTGGAAGCGATCACCGCCGCGGCGACGGAGGTGCTGGCGAACCCCGCCCTGTGGGCGGATTGACGCCGGGGGCCTATCGCCGCGCCGAGGCGACCTGCTGCCGCTTGCCGGCCTGGGCCGTGACGCGCCGCGTGTCGCGCGCCTGCTGCGGCCGGGCGGTCTCGCGCCGGGTGGTGTAGGAGACGGGGCGGATCGCGTCGTCGGCGGCGGCGTAGGCGGTGGTCGGGCGGTTGTGGATGAAGCCGTGGGTCGGGTATTCGCGGCCGAAGTTCTCGGCAGTCCAGCCGACCTGGACGCGCACGCGGGTCCAGGAGTTGTCGTCGGAGACGTCCATCACCTTGACGTTGCGCATCACGGTGCCGCGGCGGATGCCGGGGCCGCCCCAGTTCGCGTGGTCGATCTCGATCATGCGGCCGTTCAGCACGCGGGAGACGACGGCGACGTGGCCCGACGACATGCCGCCGGAACCGGGGAAGGACAGGATGGAGCCGGGCTCGGGCCGCTGGCCGCGGGCGTAGCGGCCGGCGGCATTGTGCCACCAGTCGCGGCCATTGCCCGAGATCTCCATGCCCGTGACGGAGCGGGCGTAGGGCACGCAGGAGATGCCTCCACCCTGGCCGCCGGTGGTGCGGCGGGGCGCGGCGGCGCGCAACCCGGCACGGTGCACGGGGTTGGTGATGCGTGGCGCGGTGGCGCGGGCGTCGGGACGCTCGCCGGCACGGGTCGCTTGGCGGACATCGCCGCGGGCGGCTTGCGCGTGGTGCGCCGGCAGCAGCGTCGAGAAGCCGAGGCACATGGTCAGCAGCGCAGCATGAAGCCGCATGCGGAATCCCTCCTGGATCAAACCTTGCCAGGAGGGCCCCCCCGACTGGCGTGGGGGGAGTAAGCCCAGCGACCCCCGCGCGGGCAATGCGGTGTTTCGACATAAACCGAAATCTGGCGTGATTCGCCCGTATGGCGTGCATGCCGGGCGCCGTATCAGGACCATTGTCCTGTGATCCGGTTCACACGCACCGGTTGCCACAGTGTGGCGGCAGAAATGCCACATGCATCCGACGATGGGCAGGAATGCCGGGCTTGCAGAAAGGTTGCGGTGATTCGTGAAGAAAGCGCCCTGGCCGGGCCAGGACGCTTTCTCGGGCATGGTGATGGCCGGAATTCAGCGGCAGGCGGTGACCATGATCTCCACCAGGTGGCGGGGGTCGGCCATGTTGGCCTCCACGCAAGCGCGGGCGGGGCGGCCGGCCTCGCCCAGCCACTCGACCCACACGGTGTTCATCGCGTCGCGGTCGCGGATGTCCTTCAGCCAGATCTGCGCCTGGAGGAGGCGGGTCTTGTCCGTGCCGAAGTTCTCCAGCGCGGCGTCGATCTTGGCAATCACCTGGCGGGTCTGGCCGACCACGTCCTGGGACAGGTCATCGGCCGTCATGCCGGCGCAGTAGACGAAGTTGTGGTACTCGACGGCGGAGGAAAGGATCGGGTTCTCGTTGAAGCGGGTGATCTTGGCCATGGGGCCCTCCAGGGTTGCGGGTGATGGGATAGCCGGTTTTCAGGGGACGCGGCAGACGCTGCCCGACGACGCCGCCCAGCGCATCGCCTCGAAGACGCTGACGCCGTGGATCGCCTCCCCGGGCGGCAGGGGATAGGCGGGGCCGCCGGCCACGGCGGCGGCGAAGGCTTCCAGCTCCGCGCGCTCGATGTCCACCGGGTCGAAGGCGCGGGTCTGGGGCTCGCCCTCCAGGGTGGCCACGGTCAGGTGCTCATGCCCGTGCAGCGCGGCCCAGCCCTTCGAGCCGAACAGCGCCACGCGCCACAGGCGCGGCGCGGCGGCGAGCGTGGCGAAGGTGACGGTGGCACCCCCTTCCAGCGTCGCCAGTATGGCGGTGGTGTCGTCTATGGTGTCATGGAGGACCTGGGCCTTGGACACGACGCGGACATCGGCGAAGCGGCCGGCGAGGTGGATGATCATGTCCACCATGTGGATGCCCATGCCGCCCATGCCCCCCAGCGGCGATTCCGCGCGGTCGGCCCGCCAGGCGCCGGGCTGGTAGGCGTAGCCGCCGGGGCCGCTGAACTGGCCCTCCACGTGCAGCAGGGTGCCCAGGGCGCCTTCGGCCAGCAGGCGCTTCATCTCGGCCACCGCGGGCAGGAAGCGGCGGTTGTGGCCCAGCGCCAGCACCACGCCGGCCTCGCGGCAGGCGGCGACGGCGGCCTCGGCGTCGCGCTTCGACAGGGTGAAGGGCTTCTCCACGAAGACGTGCTTGCCGGCGCGCGCCGCGGCGATCACCTGGGCGGCATGCTGGGCGTGGGGGGTGGCCAGCGCCACGGCCCGCACGCGGGGGTCCGCCAGCGCGTCCTCGAAGCCGGGGTGCAGGGCGATGCCCTTGCCCGCCGCGTAGTCAGCGGCCTTGGCGGGGGTGCCGGTGGCGCCGGCGACGAAGCGGATGCCCGCGCCGTTCAGCCCCTGCACGCTGTCCACCAGCTTGCGGCCCCAGGCGCCCATGCCGATGATGGCGCAGTCGAGCATGGTCACGACGTCTCCAGCTGTGCCGCCCACCTGCGGATTCGGGTGGCGGCGAAGGCGGCGACCATGAGGGCCAGCGCCGCGGCCAGCAAGGTGGGCAGGCGCATCCCGAAGGCCTCGCCCGCCAGGCCCAGCACCAGGGCGCCGAGCGCCGGGCAGGCGCGGGTGATCAGGCCCCACAAGGAAAGGGTGCGCCCGCGCATCGGCGTGGCGGCGGCGGATTGCGCCAGCACCTGCACCGAGATGCCGTGGATGGAGGCGCAGGCCCCGAAGGCGGCGGCGCACAGAACCGCGAAGGGGAACCAGCCGGTGGCCACGAACCCCGCGATGCACAGCGCCTGCAACGCCACCCCGGCCACCGCCAGCGCCGTGACGCCCGACAGCCGCCCGCGCGAGGCGACCCACAGCCCGGCGCAGAGCGCGCCCACCCCGATGGCGCCAGTCAGCAGGGCCAGCCCCGGCGCGCCCTGGCCGAACAGGCGCTCCACATAAGGGGGCAGGATTTCCTGCACGCCGCGCAGCAGCACGGCGGTGACACCGGCGAACAGGAACAGCGGCCCGATGCCCGGATGGCGGGCGACGTAGCGGATGCCCGCGACGATCTCGGCCAGCAGGGAGCCCTCGGGCGGGTGGCCGCGCAGGTGCTCGGGCGCTACGCGCAGCATGGGCAGGGTGAGGCAGGCCAGCAGGTAGGCCAGCGCGTTGAGCGCGATGGCCGGCACCACGCCCCAGACCGCGATCAGGGGCCCGGCCATGGCGGGACCCAGGAAGCGGGCCACGTTGAAGCACAGCGAGTTGCAGGCCACCGCCGCCGGCAGGTCGGCGCGCGGCACCAGGCCCGGCATCATCGCCTGCCGCGCCGGCTGGGCGAAGGAGGCGGCGATGCCGCCCAGCACCTCCAGGGCCAGCAGCGAGCCGATGGTGATGACGCCGGCCGCCGTGAGGCCGGCGATGACCAGCGCCTGCACCGCGATGGCGGCCTGGGCGAGCATGGTGAGGCGCACCCGGTCCATCCGGTCCGCCACCGCGCCGGCGATGGGGGAGAAGACCACCGCCGGGCCGAGGTCGCAGAATGCCACCATGCCGACCCAGAAGGCGCTTCCCGTCAGCTCCCACGCCAGCCAGGCCACCGCGATGCGGTGCATCCACAGCCCGGTCCAGGCCGTGAGCGAGGCGCCGAAGAAGATGCGCGCGTCGCGATGCGAGAGCGCGCGGGCGAGCGCGCCTTGCGCCACCCGCTCAGCGGCCCCGGATGGTGGGCTCGGGTGCTGCGGGCTGCGCGCGCTGGGTGGTGCGGGTGTTGTCGCGCACGCAGTCGTCGATCAGGCGGCCCTGGGCGAAGCCGCGGTTCAGCCGGTCCTGCGAGGCGCGCTGGGTGAAGGGCGTGGCCTCGGCGCCCAGGCGCGCGTCGCGCTCGTCCTCGCGGATCAGCTGCGCGCGGTCCTGGCGGCGGAGGATGTTCGTCACCTCCTCGCGGCAGGCGGCGACGACGGCGGGGTTGGTGTCGGGCGCGCCGGGGCGGGGCTGGAAGAGCGGCTCGGTGCGCGGGGCGCAGGCGGCGAGGAGAAGGAGCGGCAGGAGCGTCAGGCGCACGGGCGGGTTATCCTAAGGGGGCAGGCTGCGCGCCAGCATGCCACGCAACGCGCCCTCCGCGAACCGCCCCGTCGCATCCAGCGGCGCCTGGGCGGCGGCGGCCAGCAGGGCCGGGTGGAACTCCGCGCCCCCGGGGCCGATGGTGAACAGGCCGCGCAGCCAGGCGTGGCGGCCCATCGCCTCGACGAGCGCCAGCAGGCGCAGGGTGAGGGCCCAGCCGGGCAGGGTGTCCAGGCCGACGTGGCGGCTCATCGCCTCCGCCCAGCAGGCGGCGTCGGGGTCGGTCAGCGCGATGGGGTCGGCGCCCGGGCAGGCGATGAGGCGCGGCGGGCCCCAGAGGCCGGCATCGGCGGCGGCGCGGGCGGCGTCCCACGCGCCTTCCAGCGCGCCGGGGGTGACGGGCGGCAGGGCGGGCAGGGCGAGGGGGAGGGCGTGGCGCAGCGCGCCGCCGGGCAGTGGGTCCACGGGGATCATCGCGGTGCGAGATGGGGGCGGGCCGGCCCCGTTCACAGCCGCGCGGACGCGGGGCTAGGCTGCGCGGATGAGCGAGCTTCACCTGTTGACGGCCACCGAGACCCTGGCCCGCATCGCCGCGGGCACCACCAGCGCGCATGAGGTGGGCGAGGCGATCGCCGCCGCCGTCGCGGCGCGCGAGCCTGTCCTGCGGGCCTTCGCGTGGCGGGACGGGCCGCCCGCGTTGGGCGCCGGGCCGCTGGCCGGGGTGCAGGTGGGCGTGAAGGACGTGCTGGACGTGGCGGGGATGCCGGCGCAGTACGGCTCGCCCGCCTGGGCCGGGCACCGGCCGCGGGCGGATGCGGCCTGCGTGGCGCTGGCGCGGCGGGCGGGGCTGGGCATCGCGGGCAAGACGGTGACGACGGAATTCGCCACGCGCCACCCGGGGCCGACGACCAACCCGTGGAACCCCCGCCATTCGCCGGGCGGGTCGTCCTCCGGCTCGGCGGCGGGGGTGGCGGCGGGGTTCTTCCACCTGGCCTTCGCGACGCAGACGGCGGGCTCGATCATTCGGCCGGCGGCGTATTGCGGGGTGCACGGGTTCAAGCCCGCCTTCGGCACGCTGCACCGGGCGGGCATGAAGGTGATGAGCGAGTCGCTGGACACGATCGGGCTGCTGGCGCGAAGCCTGGACGACATCGCGCTGGGGATGACGGCGCTGACGGGGCGCGACCACGGGCGGCCGTCGGAGGCGCTGCCCGCGCCGCCCCGGCTGCTGTGGTGCGCCGGGCCGGGGCGCGACATCGCGGCGGCGCACATGCTCGCGCTGCTGGACCGCGCGGTGGAAGCGGCGCGGGGCGCGGGGGCGGAGGTGGCCGAATGGGCGCTGCCGGCGGAGTTCGCCGAGGCGCAGCGGCTGCACGCCATCACCATGAACATCGAGGTGGCCCAGGCCCTGGCCTGGGAGTGGGACGCGGCGCGCGCCCTCCTCTCGGACGGGCTGCGGGAGCGCTGCGCGGAGGCGCTGGACCAGCCTGGCGAACGGGTGTGGCAGGGGCGCGCGGCCTTCGCGCGGGCGCGGGCCGCCTTCGCGGCGCAGGCGGGGTGGGACGCGGTGGTGACGCTGGCCGCGGCGGACGAGGCGCCGGAAGGGCTGGAATGGACCGGCGACCCGGCCTGCAACGCGCTGTGGACGGCGCTGCACGCGCCCTGCGTGAGCGTGCCGGCCGGGCGCGGGCCGGGCGGGCTGCCGGTGGCCCTGCAGGTGGTCGGCTGGGACGACGTGGCGGTGCTGAAGGCGGCCGCCTGGCTGGAGGGCGTGCTGTGACGGTCATCATCGCGGGGGGCGGCATCGGCGGGCTGGCGGCGGCGCTGTCGCTGCACGCGGCGGGGGTGCCCTGCCGGGTGCTGGAGGCGGTGGACGAGATCCGCCCGCTGGGGGTGGGCATCAACCTGCTGCCGCACGCGGTGCGCGAGTTGACGGAGCTGGGGCTGGGCGAGCGGCTGGCCGGCATCGGCGTGGCGACGGCGGAGCTGCGCTACGTCTCGGCGCATGGGCAGCTGATCTGGGCCGAGCCGCGGGGCGTGGCGGCGGGGTATCGCTGGCCGCAGTATTCGGTGCATCGCGGGCTGTTGCAGATGCTGCTGCTGGAGGTGGCGCGGGAGCGCGGGATCGGCGTGGAGTGCGGGCGGCGCGTGGCAGGCTTCGCGCAGGATGCGGGCGGCGTTTCCGTGCGGCTGTCCGATGGCGGGGAGGTGCGGGGCGAGGCGCTGGTGGGGGCGGACGGCATCCATTCCGCTATCCGCCGCCACTTCGCGCCGGGCGAGGGCGCGCCGTCCTGGCAAGGGGCGATCTTGTGGCGCGGCACCACGCTGGCGCCGCCCTTCCTGGGCGGGCGGACCATGGTGCAGGCGGGGCACCACGACCAGAAATTCGTGGTCTATCCCATCGGGCACGCGACGGACGGCGCGGTGCTGACCAACTGGATCGCCGAGATGCGGGTGGACCCGGCGGGCGGCTTCGAGCGCGAGGACTGGAACCGTGAGGCGGACAGGTCGCGCTTCCTGCCGCATTTCGCGGGGTGGGACTGGGGGTGGCTGGACGTGCCCGGCCTGATCCGCGGCGCGGGCCGCGTGCTGGAATACCCGATGGTGGACCGCGACCCCTTGCCGCGCTGGACGGAGGGGCGGGTGAGCCTGCTGGGCGACGCGGCGCACCCGATGTACCCGATCGGCTCCAACGGCGCCTCGCAGGCGGTGCTGGATGCGCGGCTGCTGGCGCGCGAGCTGGCGCGGGCCGCCAGCGTGGAGGCAGGGCTGGCGGCCTACGAGGCGCTGCGCCGGCCGCCGACCGCGGCGCTGACGCTGGCGAACCGGGAGCTGGGGCCGGACCTGGTGCTGGAGGAGGTGCACCGCCGCGCGCCCGGCGGCTTCGCGCGGCTGGACGACGTGATCTCGCGCGATGAGCTGGAACGGGTGGCGGCGGGCTACAAGCGGCTGGCGGGATTCGACCCGGGGGCGCTGAATGCGCGGGAATCGTGGAGCGTGGGCGCATGAAGGCGGCGGTGATCGGGCTGGGCAGCATGGGCGGGGGTGCGGCGGCGAGCGCGCTGCGGGCCGGGCTGGAGATGACGGGGGTGGACCCGAGCGAGCGCGCGCGGCTGGCCTTCGGCAACCGCGCGGTGGCGCGGGGCTGCGACCTGGATGCCGGGCAGGACGCCGTGCTGGTGCTGACGGTGAACGCCGCCCAGGCCCGCGCCGCCCTGTTCGGGGCCGAGGGTGCCGCCGCGCGGGTGGCGCCGGGCGGCGTGCTGGTGGTGAGCGCGACCATGGGGCCGGCGGAGGCCCGCGCCCTGGCGGCGGAGGCGGCGGCCATGGGGCTGCTCTACCTGGACGCCCCGGTCTCCGGCGGGGCGGTGGCGGCACGCGAGGGGCGGATGACGGTGATGGCCAGCGGCAGCGACGCCGCCTTCGCCGCGGCCGCGCCGCTGCTGGACGCAGTGGCCGGCAAGGTGTGGCGCCTGGGCGCTGAGCCTGGGCAGGGGGCGGCGATGAAGGTGGTGCACCAGCTGCTGGCCGGCGTGCACATCGCCGCCGCCGCCGAGGCGATGGCGCTGGGCATCCGCGCCGGGCTGGACCCGCGCATGGTGCACGACGTGGTGACGAGTGCCGCCGGCAATTCCTGGATGTTCGCCAACCGCGTGCCGCACATCCTGGCCGGCGACGACACGCCGCTTTCGGCGGGCGACATCTTCGTGAAGGATTTGGCGCTGGTGGAGGCGATGGCGCGCGAGGCGGCGCTGCCGGTGCCGCTGGCCGCGCAGGCGCTGCAACTGTTCGTGGCGCAGCGCGGGATCGGGCAGGGCGGGCGGGACGACGCCTTCGTGATCCGGGTGTGGCAGCGCTTCGCGGGCTTCGCGCTGCCGGGGGATGGGCCAGCGAACGATGGGTGAACGAACCCCTTGCGTTCAGACTTCGTTCACGATTAGATCGCATCATGAACGCCGCCGACGACATACGCATCCCGCCCAAGCCGCTGCGGATCACGCTGGCGGCACCCCCGCGCCTTGCGCCGTGGCAGAGCCTGCCGCTGGCCGCGGTGATGGGGCTGACGCTGGGCATGCTCTGCGCCGGGCTGCTGGCCTGACGGCGCTGCTGGCGCTGGCCGGCTGCGGGGTGTTCCGCGAGGACACGGTGCCGCGGCAGGTGTCGGCGCAGGCGCCGGTGGTGGCGTATCCGGCGCCGGCCCATCCGGCGGGCTACCTGCCCTGGGTCAGGTGAGGGCCACCAGCACGGGGGCGTGGTCGGAGGGCTGGTCCTCGCTGCGGGCCAGGGTGTCCACGGTGGCCTCGGCGAGGCGCTCGGCCAGGTCGGCGGAGAGCAGGACGTGGTCTATCCGCAGGCCGCGGTTGGATTCGAAGGCGGCGCCGTAGTCCCAGTAGGTGAAGGGGGCGTCCTGCGGGTGCAGGGCGCGCAGGGCGTCCGTGAGCCCCAGGTGCTCCAGCGCGCGCAGGCGGGCGCGGCTGCCGGGATGCACCAGCGCGTCCAGCGGCGGCAGGGCGCCGGGTGCCAGGTCGGCATCGGTGGGGCAGACGTTGAAGTCGCCCAGGATGGCCAGCGGATCGCCGCGGTCCAGGCGGTCGGCGGCCCATTCGCGCAGGCGCTCCATCCAGCGCCACTTGTAGTGCAGGCCCGCCTCGCCGCCGCTGTTGCCGTTGGGCAGGTAGATGCCGGCGAGCGTCATTCCGGCCAGCCGCACGGCGAGGAAGCGGGCGTGGTCGTCCTCATCCTCGCCGGGCAGGGATTCGGCCAGCACCTCGAAGGGGTGCTTCGTCAGCAGGGCCACGCCGTTGCGGCCGCCAGGCTGGCCGACGACGTGCAGGTTCCAGCCGGCGGCGGCGAATTCCAGGCGGGGGAACTCCTCCGTGCGGCATTTCAGCTCCTGCAGGAACAGGGCGTCGGGCGCGTGGCGCTCCAGCACGCGCAGGATGTGGGGGGCGCGGCGGCGGGCGGAGTTGACGTTGAAGGTGGCGAGCTTCACGCGACGGCGAAGCTCGTCCCGCAGCCGCAGCCGCTGACGGCCTGGGGGTTCACCACCTTGAAGTGGCTGCCCATCAGGCTGTCGTGCCAGTCCAGCACCGCGTGGCCGAGGAAATCCAGCGACACGGAATCCACCACCACCGTCGCCGGGCCCTGGCGCACCACCAGGTCGTCCGATTCGGGTGCGGCGGCCAGGTCGAAGCCGTATTGCAGGCCCGAGCAGCCGCCGGCCGAGACCGACAGCCGCAGCAGCGGCGGCTGGCCCTGGCGGGCGGCGATGGCGGCGATCTCCTCCGCGGCGCGGGGGGTCACGGCGAAGGCGGGGATGGCAGCGGCGTCCATGCCTGCCAATCTAGGGCCGATGGACCAGGAATTCCACATGCGACCCGCCAAGGCCCCCTGGGCGGTCCAGCGCTCGCGCGGGCGGCTGCACCCGGAGGCGGAGGACCCCGCGCGCTCGCCCTGGCAGCGGGACCGGGACCGCATCATCCATTCGCGCGCCTTCCGGCGGCTGCAATACAAGACGCAGGTCTTCGTGTTCCACGAGGGCGACCACTTCCGCACACGCCTGACCCATTCCATCGAGGTGGCGCAGATCGCGCGCAGCCTGGCCCGGATGCTGGCGCTGGACGAGGATCTGGCCGAGGCGCTGGCGCTGGCCCACGACCTGGGCCACCCGCCCTTCGGCCATGCGGGGGAGGAGGCGCTGAACGCCTGCATGAAGCCGCATGGGGGGTTCGACCACAACGCGCAGAGCCTCAAGCACGTCACCACGCTGGAGCGGCGCTACGCCGGGCATGACGGGCTGAACCTGACCTGGGAGACGCTGGAGGGGCTGGCCAAGCACAACGGCCCGGTGCGCCGCCCGCCCGGCTCCATGCGCGACTACGACGCCCAGCACGCCCTGGAGCTGGACAGCCACGCGAGCGCGGAGGCGCAGGTGGCCGCGCTGTCGGACGACATCGCCTACAACAACCACGACCTGGAGGACGGGCTGCGGGCCGGGCTGTTCACGCTGGACGAGGTGGCGGCGCTGCCCCTGTGCGGCGAGGCGCTGGAGCGTGCGCGCCGGGCGCACCCGGCCATGGCGGAGGACCGGGCGGCGCCGGAGATGGTGCGCCGCGTCATCGCCGCCATGATCGCCGACGTGGCCGCCGAATCGCGCGCGCGGATCGCGGCGCTGGCGCCGGATTCGGCGGAGGCGATCCGCGCCGCGGGCCGCCCGGTGGTGGGCTTCGGCCCGGAGATGGCGCTGCGGAACGAGGAGATCCGCGGCTTCCTGCGCGAGCGGATGTACCGGCACTTCCGGGTGAACCGCGCCACGCAGAAATCCAAGCGGGCGCTGCAGGTGATGTTCCAGCTGTTCCATGGCGGGCCGCAGATGCTGCCGGGCCGCTGGCGGGACTGGGCGGGGCAGGCGGGCACGCCGGGCTGCGCGCAGGTGGTGTGCGACTACATCGCGGGAATGACGGACCGGTTCGCCTTGGAGGAGTACCGGCGCTTGACGGACCCGCACATCGCCGGCTGAGGCTTGCCAGGGCGGCGCGGGGGCTTCAAGACGCCCCCATCATGACCGACGACATCTTCGCCCACCTGCGCGGCCTGGCCGTGGACGCGCTCCGGCGCCTGCTGCCGGACCTGCCGGATGACGCCTTCAGCAAGGTGGTGGTGGAGCCGCCGCGCGACGCCACCCACGGCGACATGGCGACCAACGCCGCGCTGGTGGTGGGCAAGGTCGCGAAGGTGGCGCCGCCGAAGCTGGCGGCCGACCTGGCCAGGGCGCTGATGGACTGCGCGGAGGTGAAGGAGGCCACGCCCGCCGGGCCGGGCTTCGTGAACATCCGGCTGGAGGAGGGCTTCCTGCGCGCCGTGGTGCCCGCCGTGCTGCGAGCGGGCGAGCGGTATGGCGACGGCGCGCCCAAGGCGGGGCGGGTGAACCTGGAATACGTCTCGGCCAACCCCACGGGGCCGATGCATGTGGGCCATTGCCGCGGCGCGGTGGTGGGCGACGCGCTGGCCGCGCTGCTGGCCAAGGCCGGGCACGACGTGACGAAGGAGTACTACGTCAACGACGCCGGCGCGCAGGTGCAGGCGCTGGCCTGGGCCTGCTTCTGGCGCTACCTGGAGGCGCTGCCGGCCACCGGCATCTGGGACGCGGGCGCGGACGAGGCGGCGCGCAAGGCGGCGGTGGAGGCGAAGTTCGGCGTCGCGCTGCAATATGGCGGGCACTACCTGGTCCCCGTGGGGCATGCTCTGGCGGCGGCGCACGGGAACGCGCTGCTGGAGCCGACGCCGGAGGTGCTCGCGCTCATCCGCCGCTTCGCCGTGGACGCGATGATGGTGGAGATCCGGGCCGACCTGGCGGCGCTGGGCGTCTCCCACGACGTGTTCGTGAGCGAGGCCGCGCTGATCGAGGCCGGCAAGCTGGAGCAGGCGGAGGCGGTGCTGGACGCGGCGGGCCTGATCTACCGCGGCGTGCTGGAGCCGCCGAAGGGCAAGACGCCCGACGACTGGGAGCCGCGCGAGCAGACCCTGTTCCGCGCCACCGATTTCGGCGACGAGGTGGACCGGCCCCTGCGGAAGTCGGACGGCACCGGCACCTACTTCGCCAACGACATCGCCAACCACCTGCACAAGCTGGAGCGCGGCTTCGACGGCCTGCTGCACGTCTGGGGCGCCGACCATGGCGGCTACGTGCGCCGGATGCAGGCGGCGGTGGCGGCGCTGAGCGGCCGTCGGGTGCCGCTCGACGTGGTGCTGGCGCAGATCGTCCACGTGGTGAAGGACGGGCAGCCGGTGCGGATGAGCAAGCGCGCCGGCACCTACGTGACGCTCGCCGACCTGCTGGACGAGGTGGGCAAGGACGCGGTGCGCTTCACCATGCTGACGCGCAAGTCCGACGCGCAGATGGAGTTCGACCTGGACCTCGTGGTCCAGCAATCGCGCGACAACCCCGTCTTCTACGTGCAGTACGCCCATGCCCGCGCGCGCTCCGTGCTGCGCGCGGCGGGCGAGCCGGCGGGGCTGGAGGAGGCCGACCTGTCGCCGCTGTCGGACCCCGCCGAGCTGGCGCTGATCCGGCGCATCGCGGGCTGGCCGCGGGTGGTGGAAGGGGCGGCGGCGGCGCGCGAGCCGCACCGCGTCGCGTTCTTCCTGAGTGACTTGGCGGGGGAGTTTCATCTATTGTGGCACAAGGGCAAGGAGGACGCCGCCCTGCGCTTCATCCAGGAGGCCGACCCCGCGGGCACGCGGGCGCGGCTGGCCCTGGTGCAGGCGCTGGCGGTGGTCATCCGGTCCGGCCTCGGCGTGATGGGGGTCACGCCGATGGAGGAGCTGCGATAGGGGAGTTTCGGGCATGAGCGACGCGGTGCTGGCGTCCTGGCGGGTGCGCCCGCCGGAGAGGCCGAAGCCTGGGCTGGCGGGGATCCCGCCGCGGCTGCTGGTGATCGGGGGCGGGCTGCTGGCCTCGGTGGCGCTGGCGGCCTTGATCATCTGGCTGGTGGGGCAATGGGGGCCGCGCGGCGTGCCGGTGATCGAGGCGGATGGGCGGCCCTTCAAGGTGCGGCCCGACAGCCCCGGCGGCGCGGTGGTGCCCAACCAGGGCGAGCTGATCTTCGAGCGCGGCTCGGCCCGCCAGCAGGATGGCGGCGCCACGGCGCGGCTGGGTGGGGCGCCCGAGGCGCCGCGGCCGGAGATCCTGCGCGCGCAGGGCCAGCCGGCCGCGGTGCCCGCGCCGGCGCCCG
>LNFM01000612.1_pt1 | contig 86871 bp, 93 predicted proteins | sample 596031 | NCBI WGS metagenome assembly LNFM01 (sample SAMN04254537, study PRJNA301005) | activated carbon metagenome | isolation source: dual media filters at the Ann Arbor, Michigan drinking water treatment plant | place: USA: Ann Arbor | reverse complement strand
CGCCGGGTTGGGGGTGGCCACCCCCAACCCGGCACCGCATCCTACACGGCAGTGACCAGCATACGATATCCCGCTAAGACGAGGGCGAGCGGAGGTTTTTGGTAAACGAGCTATAAAGCACTGCCCGCCCCGTTTGACGGGCGCGGAAATCTCGCTAGCAATCGGCGTATGAACCAAAATGATCTCCGCATCCCGCGCTCGCTCTTCGCGCTGTCGATTTTCTATGGTGGCATGGTCTGCATTGCCGGCGTGCTCGGCAACAAGCAGGTCACGCTCGGGCCGCTTTCCGCGATTGGGCCGATGCTGGGGCTGGGGCCGCTGGCGATTGAGGCGGGGATCTTCGCCTTTTTGATGCTGGTAGTGGTGTCGAGCGCGATTGCCGAGCTGCACGGCGCGGTGATTGCCAACCGGCTGGTCCGCTTCGGCTTCGTCCCGCTGATCGCCTCGATCCTGTTGTCGCTGATCGTCCTGGTCATTCCCGCCGCGCCCGATATGGACCCGGCCCGCGCGCAAGCGTTTGAGCTGATGATGGGCGCAACCCCGCGCATCTGGGTGGGCGGCATCATTTCCTACGGCATTTCGCAGACGCTGAACGTCTATGTGTTTTCCGCGCTGAAAGGGCGTGAGGGCGGCGGGCTGCTCTGGCTGCGCGCCGGGATCGCCAGCATTTTGAGCCAGATCGTCGACACGCTGCTATTCGTCAGCATCGCCTTTCTGGGCGTCTTCCCGATCCGCGAGCTGCTGATCGGGCAGATGGTGGTGAAGGTGGGCCTCTCCGCCCTGCTGGTACCGCCGCTGATTTATGCAGTGGTGGGGATTGGGCGGTGGCTGGACCGGGGGGAGGGGTGAGGGCTGAGGTTGGGTGGAGAGCGGTCAGGAAGGTCCTATGAGCGGCGCTGAGGAAGCCCTTGCCCTTATAGAGGCCGCGATCAACGGCAATGCGCCCAGGTTCGGCCATTCGACCCGACGGGTTCGAGCCACGATAGCTGCCGTTAGCAAAAATGATGAGGTTGTTGTCAGCCCGCTCTAAAGGCTCGCAGTTTCCCAAAGTTTGGATCTTATGGAATTCCAAATTGAGTCCCGCAGAGTGGGGCCTTCCGCCCTCAACTTTTCAGCTTTTTCATATCTGCCGGCGCGCGGGTTTGGATACTGTTTCTCAAACCGCGCTTCGCTCAGAGCTTCCCAAATCAAGTCGGCGAGTTTTTTGATTTCGACATATAAGTCTTCTTGTATGAACAGACCCTTCGTTTGATGATATTGCTCGAAATGAGATCGCTTCTGGTCGACTTCTTGATAATTGTGCCAAAAAATCATCTCCGTGTATAGATCCAACTTAAGGACGGCACTCCTCAAATCATCCTTCTGATAATCATGAAGTTTTGATTGACTGAGAAAATGCTCTAATTCAATTGTAGTCAGCCGATCTAGATCAGGGTAGCTCTGAAAAGGTGAAACAAATGCCATGGTGGCGCTGTATACATCAATCATCCGATTCCATATCTCTGGTAAAATCTCAAACTCCTGATTGTTAAGTTTGACCATTCGATCGAAGGCAGTATTAATCTTGAAGCGGAGCCTTTCAATTTCTTGAGACTGGGCGTGTTTGAATGTCTCCAAGCTCTCATCAAACTTGTTAGTTATCCACTTGTCGCCAAGATATCGGAATAGCGCCCATGCCGCCCCTACAGCGACAACAATGGTGATCCCAAACTGACCAGCAAAAGCCCAGATCATTTCAAATTGCGGCATCGTTTCGATCCAGTAGAGCAATCCAGCCTAGATCAACCGTCCGTGGATGACCATCGCATGGGGACAGGAGACATCTCACACATCCTTTCTAATTCAAATATTCCGCAAAATCAGCATCGCCCAAAAGCGGAAGTCAAACCGACCGGCATCTTATAACAAGGAGCTCCAACGACCGCCTTCAGCGAGACGCAGTGGTTGGGCGGGCGTCAGCATCCAGAGCGATTGCAGACTAGCCGGTCTTCTGGCCGATAGCTGCCATTCTTCCCTTCTCCCCTTGGGAGAAGGATACCGCAGCTTGACAGCTTGCTGTCTAGCGGAGGTTGGATGAGGGGTTCCGCGGTATCGAGGGGGTGATCCCCTCACCCAGCTTCGACTAGGGCCGCGCCAAAGAAGCGCGACCCAAGTCTGCGCAACCCTCTCCCGACGGGAGAGGGGAGAGGGGAACGGCATCGGATGGGGATTCCGGCCAAGTTTCCTACCCGTCACCCTGGGGACAACCGTGGTCAGCCGGTTCGGATCGCACCATCCACCAACAGCGCAACCCCAGCTTTCGCTGAGGGGACGGATTGGCTAGAGGACCTGCCATGACCACCCCCGCTTCCACCCCCAATCACGCGCCCGACCCCGCGATGCTCGCCAAAGCGGAAACGCTGACCGAGGCTTTGCCCTATTTGCAGCTGCATGCCGGCAAGACTTTCGTCGTGAAATATGGCGGGCACGCGATGGGCGACCCTGAGCTGCAGCGCGATTTTGCCGAGGATGTCGTGTTGTTGAAGGCGATCGGCATCAACCCCGTCGTCGTCCATGGCGGGGGCCCGCAAATTGGCGCGATGCTGAAGAAGCTCGGCGTCGAATCGAGCTTTATCGACGGGCTGCGCGTCACCGATGCGCAGACCGCGCAGGTCGCCGAAATGGTGCTGTCGGGCGCGATCAACAAGGAAATCGTCGCCTGGATCGGCCAGGCCGGGGGCCGCGCGATCGGCATTTCGGGCAAGGATGGCGGGTTCGTGCGCGCGTCGAAGGTGGAGCGCACCACGCGCGACCCCGACAGCAATATCGAACGCGTCGTCGATCTGGGCTTTGTCGGCGAACCCGAATCGATCGACCGCACGGTGATCGACACGATTTCAGGCGCGGGGATGATCCCGGTGATCGCCCCGATCGGCATCGGCGCGGATGGGCAGACCTATAACATCAACGCCGATACGATGGCGGGCGCGATTGCGGCGGCATTGGGTGCATCGCGGCTGTTCCTGTTGACCGATGTTGCCGGGGTGCTCGACAAAAGCGGCCAGTTGATGACCGATCTCGACCCTGCAAAAATCGCCGCGTTGCGCGCGGACGGCACGATCACCGGCGGGATGATCCCCAAGCTGGAAACCTGTGTGACCGCCGTCGATGGCGGGGTGGACGCCGCCGTTATCCTTGACGGGCGCGTGCCGCATGCGATGCTGCTTGAAATCTTTACGCGTCAGGGCGCAGGGACGCTCGTCCACCGCTGATCGCAGGGCGCTTGCCGAAGTGTCATAGTTTAGTATAACGCCTGATATGCCAATGGAGAGCCGGTTTTGATTACGCTTATTCAGATTGCGATGGTGCTGCTCAATCTGGTCTGGTGGGTTGTTGTCGTCCAGATCGTGCTGTCGCTGCTGATCTCGTTCAACGTGATCAACACCTATAATGACTTTGTCCGCTCGCTCTATCAGGGCCTCGATAAGCTGACAGAACCGATGTACCGGCCGATCCGCAAGATCCTGCCCGATTTCGGCCAGATCGACTTTTCGCCCGCCGTCATCCTGATCGGCCTGCAGATCGGGCAGCTGGTGCTGGGCAATGTCGCCGCCTCGATCGCGACCGGCGCACCGCTCTGACGGACAGGCCGTGGACCGCCACGGCTGACGGCATCATCATCGCCGTGCGCGTCACGCCGCGCGGCGGGCGCGATGCGTTGATCACGGGCACGACGGCGCATTTCGCGGCCCGGCTGGCGGCACCCCCGGTTGAGGGCGCTGCAAATGCCGCGCTGATCGCGCTGATCGCCAAGGCCTTTGCCCTGCCCAAGCGCGACGTTTCGCTGATCGCCGGCCAGACTGCCCGGATCAAGCGCCTCAAGCTCAGTGGCGATCCGCAAAGGCTGGCGGAAATCGCCGCTGGCCTTTATGCCCCGGGAGCATGAGCGCACAACTTATCGACGGTAAAGCCATCGCGGCCGCCCTGCGGGATCGGATCGCGTTGCAGGTAGCGGGATTTCGCGACGCGGCCGGGCGTGCGCCTGGGCTCGCCGTGGTGCTGGTCGGTGAAGACCCGGCATCGGCCGTGTATGTGCGCAACAAGCGCAAGGCGACGCTGGCAGCCGGCATGGCGAGCTTTGAATATCGGTTGCCCGCCGATGTCGAGCAAGGCGATGTACTGGCGCTGGTCGACACGCTCAATGCCGATCCGGCGGTCGACGGAATCCTGGTCCAGCTGCCCTTGCCGCCGCAGATGGAAGCGGGCGCCGTGCTGCTGGCGATCGATCCGGACAAGGATGTCGATGGCTTCCACCCCGTCAACGCCGGGCGGCTGGCGACCGGGATTGACGGTTTCGTGCCGTGTACGCCGCTGGGCTGCGTGATGCTGTTGAAGGACCAATTGGGCGATCTGGCGGGACTGGAGGCAGTAATCGTCGGCCGCTCCAACATTGTCGGCAAGCCATTGGCGCAATTGCTGATCGCGGAGAGCTGCACGGTGACGGTGGCGCATTCAAAGACGCGCGACCTGTCGAGCGTCGTCAAGCGCGCCGATATCGTCGTCGCCGCCGTCGGGCAGCCGGCGATGATCAAGGGCGAGTGGATCAAGCCCGGGGCGACGGTGATCGATGTCGGCATCAATCGTACCGAGGATGGCCTTGTCGGCGATGTCGATTTCAATGGCGCGGCCAGCGTTGCCGCCGCGATCACGCCAGTGCCCGGCGGGGTTGGGCCAATGACCATCGCTTGCCTGCTGCGCAACACGTTGGTCTCTGCCTATCGTCGGGCGGGTCTGACACTAGACATGGCCGCGCTGTGACCGAGCTGTTCATCTCCTCGCTGATCACCTTTTTCGTGGTGATCGATCCGCCCGGCTGCGCACCAATCTATGCCGGGCTGACAGCGGGCGTGCCGGCGGTGCATGCCCGCGCAATGGCGCTGCGCGCGGTGCTGATTGCCGGGGCAATCCTGGTGGTGTTTGCGCTGTTCGGCCAGACGATCCTGTCGGCGATTGGGGCGAGCCTGGATAGCTTCCGCGTGGCGGGCGGCATATTGCTGTTCGTGATCGCCACCGAAATGGTGCTCGAAAAACGCACCCAGCGCCGCGAGGACCGGGCGGAGAAGATCAAGGGCACGCCCGAGATTGAGGATGTTTCGGTGTTCCCGATGGCGATGCCGATGATCGCCGGGCCGGGATCGATCGCGTCGATCATGTTGCTGATGTCAAAGGGGCACGGGGTTGAGCGCACCCTGGTGATCCTAGCCGCGCTGGGCGTGATCCTGGCGCTGACGCTGTTAGCACTGGTCGCGGCCGGACCGATCATGCGCGTGCTGGGCGACAAGATCGAAGCGGTGATCACCCGGCTGCTCGGCGTGCTGCTGGCTGCCCTCGCCGCGCAATTCGTGATCGACGGGCTGCGCGCGAGCTTTTTCTAGCGCCGGGTGCTCCCTCTTCCCGCTACGGCGTGATGGCGTCAGGCCTATTGAACTTCACACCCGTTCGGGCTGAGCGAAGTCGAAGCCCACGCGTAACGCATGCCCTTCGACTTCGCTCAGGGCGAACGGGGTATGGGTTGATCCAATCCGACCTCTTCACCCGCTAGTGAATCCGCCAGAGTTTCAGCGGCGATCGTTTGGGCAGCGGCACGGGTTCCAGCCAGGCGGGCGTCTCGCCACGCACCAGCCGGGCGTAGAACCCGTTCTTCGCGCGCACCTTATAGACCGTCGATTCAGCCATGTTCGGGCAGGTCAGCAGCAAGGTCGCGCCGTGGCGGCGGGCGATCGCGTGGAATTCGTCGGCGCTGCGTTTGAAGCCGTGCTGCACATCAAGAATCGCTGCGCCATTGCGGTGATAGGGGCCAGCCACCGCCGAATGATGCGTCAGCGTGATCAGCCGTGGCCCCAGATCGATAAAGGTGAAGATGGTTTGCGGCGGCAACCGGTTCAACACGTCAAGGCTGGGAATGGTGGGGCATGACGCCCCGGCACGATTGACCGCCTTGGTATTGGTGCTTGGCTTGTCGGGCACGGCAAAGCGGATGACCAGCCCGATAAAAGCACCCGAAACCAGCAGGAAACCGGCAACCGTCCCGAACACCCGGACCAGCACGGATCGATGCGCCAGGCACCAAGGCAGCAGCACCCATCCAAGCGCCACTGCGCCAGGCACCGCCAGCAACTGCGCAGCGGCACCGGCCCGGACCTGCCAGAGCAGCAGCCCGCCCGCCAGCAAGGTGAACAACAACACCGCCGCCCAGGCCGCAAAGCGGTCGCTGCGCCGCGCCCGCCAGGTCGCGATCAGCGCGCCGATCACGCCGATGATCGGCAAGGCAGCAACGGTCAGCGCGCCGCGCCACGGATGCGCATAGATCGGCTTGGCCTCACGGACATTGTTGAGCCAATTGGCGGCGAGTTCGGGCGACACTTGTTCGGGCCGCCCCAGGCATTGCGGGAAAACCAGCGCAAAGGCGATGATGATCGCTGCGCCAGCGCCTGCCGCCAGCCCAAAGCGAACCGAGCGGCTGGCCGGATTGACCCGGGCGAGGATGAACAGCAGCGCGCCCGCCTCGATCATCACGCTCAGCCACACTGGGGTCAGCGCGTCACAGCGCAGTGCTGCATTGGCGGAGGACGCGAACAGCACATAGCCAATCGCGCTGCCCCCGGCGAGCGCCAGGCCGTAAACGGTCAGCCGCTCAGCCTCGGCGCGGTCCCAAATCCAGCGCAGCCCCAGGATCGCACCGGCCCCGGCTGCATAAGGCAGCATCTCCAGCCCGATGCTGAGCGACACCGCGCTCGCCAAGCCGACGGTGATGCCACCCCGGCGCTGGCGCGGATCGGCAAGCCCGGCGACGGTCAGGCTCAGGCAAGCGAGCTGCCAGCCATGATGATCAATGCGTAGAGGCATGAACATCAGCATCGTCGCTGCACACATCAGCAGGAAAATCAGCGCCAGCGGCCAGGCAAACGGGCTCACCAGCCGCCGCACCGTGAAGGCAAGCCCCGCCATCGCCACCGATAGCGGCAGCAACGGCGCGATCCCGCACGCCAGCCGCTCGGCCAGCGCCGTCCCGACAAAGGGCCGGAAAGCCAGGATCAGTCCGGCGATCGGCAAATCGACGATCCGGCTCCAGTGCATATCGAAACCAACCGGCGGGTTCAGCCGATACTGGCGCAGATCATACCAGCCCTGCCCATTGAGCAGCGCACGCACCTGCATCAGCCGCATATTGTCATCGGTATCGCCCAGCGACAGCCAATGGATCGCCGGCCAGCGCTGCCAGACGAACCAGGCCGCGATCACCGCCCAGGCGATCAGCGTCAGGCTAAGCCAGTTGCGGTCCAGTTGCTGGGTGAGCGACGCATCGCCGTGCTGCTTGTCGTTCAAAGATGCTTCCCTCGCCTCTCTTCGCGCTCTAGTGCGGCCCCCACAAAGGGCAAGCGGCACGTGAAGACGGTCAATCAGGGACAACAGCCACAACGGGCGGGCGATATGCTCGGCCAATTGGTGCGGTTCGCCATTACCGGCGGCTTTGTGACGATGCTGTACGCGATCGTTTACTGGCCGCTCGCCACTTATGTCATTCATCCGATGGCGGCGTTTGTGGCGGGGTATCTGGTCGCGCTGACGACGGGCTATGTCCTGCACAGCCGCTGGAGTTTTCGCGGGCATGGCAGCCGCGACGATATCCGCCGCACCACCGGCCGGTTCTTTGCAGTGTCGTTGGTCAGCTTTGCGCTGAATGGTATGTTCACCTGGGTGCTGACCGGGCCGCTTTTGCACGGTGCAACCTGGTGGCCGCTGATCCCGATCTTCTTCTTCACCCCGCTGGTCACCTTTGCCCTCAACCGGTTGTGGGTGTTTGCGTAATGGGACGTCGCTGATGGACCGCATCGTTTATGACCGGATGGCCGCGCATGATTCCACCCATTGGTGGTACCGCGCCCGGCGCGAGATTCTGTCGGACTATCTGACGCGCGAAGCCGGATTGCCCAAGGACGCGCGCATTTTAGAGATTGGCTGCGGCACCGGCCATAACCTGCCGATGCTGGCGCGGTTCGGCACGGTCGAAGCGATCGAGATCGATCCGGTGGCGCGCGGCATTGCCAGCGAACGGCTGGGCAAGCCAGTCAGCGCCGCGCCCTTGCCAGCGCTGCCGGGAATCGAGCGCGGTGCCTATGATCTGATCGCGGTGCTCGATGTCGTCGAACATATCGAGGATGATGTCGCCGCGCTGGCCGCAATGCGCGGTTGCCTGAAGCCCGGCGGCAAGATCTTGATCACCGTCCCCGCGCATCAATGGCTGTGGAGCGCGCATGATGTGGTGAACCACCATCATCGCCGCTATTCAAAGACAACGCTGAACACGGCGATTGCAGCGGCTGGCCTTGGCCATAATGGCCTGCGTTACTTCAACTCGCTGCTGTTTCCGCTTGCCGCTGCTGCGCGCGTTGCGGGGCGGATGACGGGCCGCGATGATAGCGATGATTCACCGCCGCCCAAGGCGCTCAACACGCTGTTCGAAACAATCTTTGGCTGGGAACGCCATCTTGTCGGCCGGCTGCCACTGCCGCCCGGCGTGTCGATCGTTACGCTGGCGGCACCGGCGGCTTGACGCGGGGTTTCCGGCGGGGTGCGGGCGCCGGTTGGGCAGCTGTCGCCACCACGTCTTCTTCCAGCGGCTCGGCACGATAGCCAAGTGTCGCGCGACCCTGCACCGGGCCCGCCACATCAGCGACCAGATAAAGCGGCCGCCGCTTCGATTCGACATAGAGCCGGCCGAGATATTCGCCGATCATGCCCAGCACGAACATCTGCACCGCGCCGAGCAGCACCACGACCAGCATCGTCGATGTCCAGCCCTGCACCGCGCTGCCGGTGAAAAAACCAATCGCGATATAGACGAACAGCAGCAACGACGCCCCTGTCAGCGCGAGCCCGGCATGGCTGGCAAAGCGCAGAGGCGCGGTCGAAAAACCAGTCACCGCATCGAGCGCGAAACGGATCATCTTGGCGAGCGGATATTTGGTCTCGCCCGCATGCCGTTCGGCCCGGTCGTACAGAAACGGTACCTGGCGGAAGCCAATCCACGCCACCATGCCGCGGATGAAGCGCGCTTGTTCAGGCAGGCTCAAAAACGCATCAAGCGCACGCCGGCTCATCAGCCGGAAATCGCCGGTATCAAGCGGGATCGGCGTATCCGTGACGCGATCGAGCACGCGGTAAAAGGCTGCGGCGGTCAGTTTCTTGAAAAAGGTTTCGCCCTCGCGCTTGCGGCGCACCGCATAAACGACATCGGCCTGCTCGGCGGCCATGGTCGCGCGCATATCAGCGAGCAATTCGGGCGGGTCCTGCAAATCGGCATCGATGATCATGATCTGCTGCCCGCAGCACAGATCCAGCCCCGCTGTCAGCGCCAGTTGATGGCCATGATTGCGCGACAGGTTGATCGCGACGAGATGCGAGTCGCCCGCTGCCAGCCGCTGCATCACGGGCCAGCTCGCATCCTTTGATCCGTCATTGACGAAAACGATCTCATAATCGTCGCCAACGGCCGCCTGCGCCGCGGCCGAGACGCGGGCGTGCAAAATGTCGAGACAGGCGGCTTCATTGTAACAGGGCACGACAATGGAGAGGGCGGGGCGCTTCATCCGCCCCCTCTACCGTGAGTTTCACCAATAGGGAATCGCCAAGCGCGGGACGCTAACCCAGTTGCGCCTTGGCGCGCGCCTCGACCAGCCGTTCCAGGATCGTCAGCGGCACCGCGCCATCGCGCAGCACCTCATGGAATTGCTTCAGGTCGAACTTGTCGCCCAATATCCGCTTGGCATTGTCGCGCGCGCGCAGCCAGCTGATATGGCCAAGCTTATAGCTGCACGCCTGCCCCGCCTGGGTGCAGTAGCGTTCGATCTCGCGCAGCGACCGTGGTCGTGCAAACCCCACCGTCTCGACGAAATAGTCAGTCGCCTGCTCGCGCGTCCAGCGTTTGGCGTGGATGCCGGTGTCCGCCACCAGCCGCGCAGCGCGGAACAGGAAGGACTGGAGATACCCCGCCCGTTCGATCGCATTGGCATAGCCACCGAGTTCCTCGGCCACTTGTTCGGCATATAACGCCCAGCCTTCCGAATAGGCACTGAAGCCTGACAACCGCCGAAGCAGCGGCGAATCAAGCTTCTGGACGATGCTGAGCTGCAAGTGATGCCCCGGCACCCCTTCATGATAGCTGAGCGAGGGCAGTGTATATTTCGGCCAGTCACCAACGCTTTTCAGGTTGATGAAGTAGATCGCCGGGCGGGTGCCATCGAGCGAGGCGCGGCGGTAATAGCCGTTTGAGGCGCCGTCCTGAATCTCCACCGGCACCGCGCGGATATCGAGTGGTTCGCTCGGCGGGTTGAGAAACGCCTCGCCAAGCCGTTTCTGCATCGCCGCTACGCCGACGTTCAGGCCCGCCAGCAAGTCGGCCCGCCCTTCCGCCGTATCCGCGTAAAGCTGTGACGGCATGTCGTTGAGCGCGGTCAGCCGCGCTCCGACACTGCCCTTGGTCAGCCCCTGCGCCTTCAGAATCGCATCGAGTTCGGCGCTGAGCGAGGCGACTTGCTCCTTGCCGATCTTATGGACTTCATCGGGCGTGAAATCGGTGGTGGTGGCGGCCTTCAGCGCCTCGGCATAGATGGCATCGCCATTGGGCAGTGCCCATAGTCCCGCTTCCTTGCGACGCGGCAGCGCCTGAACGAGCGCGATTTGCCGATCGAGCGCCGGATAGACCTGGCTCTCGACAATGGCGGCAGCCTTTGCTGACCAATCGCCCGCCAACCCGGCAGCCTTGGCGCGCGTGACGAGCGAGTTGACCATCGCACTGGCGGCGGCAGGCTTGCCCCGCAGTGCCTTGAGCTGGCCGATCGTCAGATCGAGCGAGAAATCGGGCGCGACAAAACCGCGCGCGGCTTCCTCCTTTTGCACCGCACTGTCCTGATCAAGCGCAGTCGCAAAGGCGGAAAGGCGCGCGCAATAGGCTTCGGCATCGGCGGTGGTGCGGATGGTGTGCGCGGAATTGAGGAAATCGGGGACCGAGAAATAGGCACCGCCCTGCTGGAAGATACGATAGGGGCGGATCGTGCTGCCAATCCCGAATGTGTCGGGGCCAACAACGCTGCTATTCAGCGAGTATAAGACGACTTCGCGATTGAGCTTGGCCGTTTCGGACAGCGTGGTCGTGTCGATCGCCTCGATCCGCGCAATCGCTTGCTTGGTTCGTGCAAGATCAGCGGCGCGCGCGGCGAGCGACCGATCCCCTAACTGTCCCTTGGCGGCAGCGCGCTTGCCCGTATCGAGCCCAAGTTGGGTTACGCTCTCCGGCGAATCATCAAGACCTTCCTGAAAGATCGCTTCGAACAGCGCGTTGATCGCGGCATCGCCAGCGGGTGCCGCCGCGCGCAACGCGCTAGGCGTCAGGGACAGCGCGGCGACAGCACCGCTGGAGGAAAGAAATTGGCGGCGGTCCATGGGCGGGCGACTCCTGTGTGAAGGATGGGAGGGAACCTAGTCGACGACAGCCAGTCAGCAAGCTGCTTCTATACGCGCTCCACCGCGCTCACCGCATCGGCAGCCCGCAGCGCCGCGATCAGGCGCATCAGATGCTGAAGATCGTGCACCTCAACATCAATGGTGTTGGTGTGATAGCCCGAATCGCGATTATCGAGCCTGAGGCCCAGAATATTGGCTTTATGCGCGCCAATGATGGTAGCGACGACGCCCAGCGCGCCGGGTTCGTTCTTCAGATCAACCGCAATCTGGGCGGTTGCGCCTTCGGTCTTGTCGCCCCAGGCAAGATCGACCCAATCCGCATCATCGCCGTCGATCAGCGTTTTGCAGTCGATCGAATGAACCTCGATCAGCCGATCAGGATGGCGCAGCCCGACAATCCGGTCGCCGGGCACGGGATGGCAGCATTCGGCGAGTTCAAAGGCAATGCCGTGCTTCAGGCCACGGATCGAAATCGCGCTTGATTGCGGTGGCAGGGCGTGGCGAGCGGCCTTGTCCGCCGATCCGGGCATCAGCGCTTCCATCACGTCGGCATCGGGAATCCGACGCTTGGCGATCGCCTCCATCAGCGCGGCTTCATCGGCCAGCTTCAGCCTTTTCAACGCCACATTGATCGCATCATCGGCCAGCGTGGCGGGCAGCCGCTGGACAATTTCCTCATAGATTTTGCGGCCAAGCGCCTGGCCTTCGCTGCGTTCGGTCTGGCGCAAATGGCGGCGAATGGCGGCGCGCGCCTTGCCGGTGATCGCAAAGTTAAGCCAACCCGGCTGCGGCACTTGCGCTTTGGAGCGCAGGATTTGCACCTGATCGCCATTCTCTACCCGCGTCCGCAAGGGGGCAACCCGGCCATTGATCTTGGCCCCCACCGCCTGGTCACCCAGATCGGTATGGAGCGCATAGGCAAAATCAATCGGCGTTGCGCCCTTGGGCAGCTGGATCAGCTCGCCGCGGGGCGTAAAGGCAAAGATCCGGTCCTGATACATCGCCATGCGGGTATGTTCGAGCAGCTCTTCGGGGCTCTCGGCGGTATCGAGAATCTCGACCAGATCAGCGATCCAGCGCACCTGCGTATCGGGGCGCACCTTGCTCTGCTTATAGGCCCAGTGTGCGGCCAGACCGTGTTCAGCCTCAGCATGCATTTCCGTCGTGCGAATCTGGATTTCGACACGGGTATTTTCGGCATGCATCACCGACGTATGCAGCGAACGATAGCCGTTACGCTTGGGGGTTGAGATATAATCCTTGAACCGGCCCGGCACCATCGGCCACCGGCGATGGATCAGCCCGAGCGCGGTATAGCAATCCTCCACCGTCGGCACGATCAGCCGGAACGCCATGATATCGGACAATTGTTCGAAGCTGATGTGCCGTTCGGCCATCTTCTTCCAGATCGAATAGGGGTGTTTTTCGCGCCCTGAAATCTCCGCGCCAACCCCGCCGCGCTCAAGCAATTGCTTGAAGCTTTTGGCGATCTTGTCGATCCGGTCGCCATCGCCTTCCTTGAGCTGCTCCAACCGCTTGGTGATCGAGCTATAGGCCTCTGGCTCAAGCTCGCGAAACGCCAGCGTCTGCATTTCCTTCATGAACTCATACATGCCGATCCGCTCAGCAAGCGGGGCATAGATGTCCATGGTTTCGCGCGCGATCCGGCGGCGCTTTTCAGGCTTGGCGATGTGGTGCAGCGTCCGCATATTGTGCAGCCGATCAGCCAGTTTGACGAGCAGCACGCGAATATCGTCTGACATCGCCAGCAGGAATTTACGCAGATTTTCGGCCGCGCGTTCATTTTCGGTCTGCGCTTCGATCTTCGACAGCTTGGTCACGCCGTCAACCAGCCGGGCGACATTGGCGCCGAACAGCCTTAGGATTTCCTCCGGCGTGGCGACCGTGTCTTCGATCGTATCGTGCAGGATCGCGGTTGCGATAGTTTCATCATCAAGATGAAGATCGGTCAGGATCCCGGCGACTTCGATCGGGTGGCTGAAATAGGGATCGCCGCTGGCGCGCTTCTGGCTGCCATGCGCCTGCATCGAAAAAACATAGGCGCGATTGAGCAAGGCCTCATTGGCCTGGGGATCGTAGCTTAATACCCGATCGACGAGTTCATATTGCCGCAGCACGCGACCACGATGGGGCCGCGTGCTGCTGCTTTGCAACAGTATACTTTATGTCAGCTCGCGCGCGCATTGCACTTGGCAAGCATTTCGGCGTCGAGTGGCGTGCCAGCGACAGTGAAGGCGCTGAGCGCGCCAACGCGCTGGACGACCATCTGGCACATGATCACGTCGCGCTGGGTCGATTGCTTGGCGGTGCAAACACCGTCTGCGCACTTCCACAGCGTGCCGGCGGTGATGACGCTGGCCTTGGTTGGGGCGGTCACGGGCGTTGCGCTATAATAGCTGCTGGAAGCCGCCGACGCGGCGCTGGCGAAGAGCAGCATAGCAGAGGTGGCGAGGGCAGCGGCGATGGGGAGGGTGCGTGTCATGATGAACTCCATGATCGGTTCGTGGACAGATTGAGGCGTAAATTACCGGCAACCGAATTAAGTTGCGAATCACTACTTACTCCGATAGGTTTCCAGTTGCAACTAGAAACTAATATTTCATTCGCATGACGGTTCAAATTTGTTAGATTACGTCAGGATTGAGGACGCATGGACGGAAAACTGAGAGAACCCTTGCGCGAACTGGCCGAGTGCAGCCTGCCGGCAGCGCTGGAGGCGATGGGTGAGCGCTGGTCCTTTTTGATCCTGCGTGCCGCCTTTAACGGCTTGTATCATTTCGAGGAATTTCAGTCCGAACTGGGCATTGCGCGCAACATTCTGGCCAATCGCCTGGCGCGACTCGTCGAACATGGCATCCTGAAGCGCGAGGCGATGCCCGATGATCGCCGCAAGATCGAATATCGCCTGACCGATAAGGGTTTTGCCCTGCTGCCGACGATGATTGCGCTGCGGCAATGGGGGGAGCGCTGGGAAACCGGCTTTCCCGCCTCACCCGTGCTGGTCGATGAACGCGATCGGCGGCCGATCGCGCAGATTGACGTGCGCGCCTGGGATGGGCGGGTGCTGACCAAACAGGATCTGCTCTGGTCACTGCCCGAACATGTTGCGGGCAACCCGATCGACATTCGCGCCGCCGAATAGGGCTTAGCCGCTCACCAGGGCTTCCAGCCGGGTGCGCACTTCTCCCGTGATCGGTTTGGGGCGGCCCGTGGCCAGATCGACATGAACGATCGTCATCAAAATCGTGCAGTGCAACGCCCCCGTCGATGCATGGCATAGCTCAAAGCGCTGCATCATGCTGGTCCCGCCGATCCGCTCAATGCGGACAAAGGCCTCGATCTCGTCGTTCATCACGAACGGCTTGAAATAATCAATCTCGGTATGGCGGACGTGAAATTCCGCTTCGGTCCATTCGGGGCCAAGGTCTTCCAGTCCCGTACTGGGCCAGAATTCCGACACCGCCACGTCGACATATTCCAGATAGCGCGAGTTATAGACGACGCGCTGAGCATCGACCTCCGCGTAGCGGACCTTGAATCGGGTGGAAAAGCGAAAGCCAGGGCGTGTCATGCCCGGTCGATGACGGGCCATGGGCGCGGCGTCAATCGCTGCGTGCGGATCAGGTAAGCAGCCGGATACCGACCAGCGCGAGCGTAATCGCCAGGATCGGTACCAGAATATGTTCATGAATGCGTGCGGCGAGCATGCTGCCAAGGATGATCCCGGGAATCGACCCCAGCAGCAGCGAGGCGAGCAGCCACAGATCGACTGAGCCCATCGCCAAATGGCCGATGCCGGCAATCAGCGTCAGGGGCACGGCATGCGCAATATCAGACCCGACCAGCCGCGCGACCGGCACTTTGGGATATAGCACCAGCAGCGCAGTCATCCCCAGCGCGCCCGCCCCGACGGAGGTGAGCGACACCATCACGCCGAGCACCACGCCCAGCACGATCGTGATCTGATCAAGCCGATCGGCATTGGCGCCGACCAGCAGTGGCGACAAGCGCGCCACGATCGTCTTTCTGAAAAAGACCGAAACGGCTGTGGCGATCAACGCGACGCCAAGGGCACCCGTGATCACCTTGCCCATCGCTTCGCCCTGCCAGTTGAACAGCCAGAGTGCCGCCAGCGTCACTAACGCCGCCGGGACGCTGCCGGTCGCGAGACGGCGGACCACGCGCCAGTCGACCGTGCCGTGTCGGCCGTGCACCAATGTGCCAACCGTCTTGGTCGCCGATGCATAAAGCAGATCAGTGCCAACCGCCGTCGCAGGATGGAAGCCGAACAACAGCACCAAGAGCGGCGTCATCAGCGATCCGCCGCCAACCCCGGTCAGCCCGACCAGCACCCCGACCAGCGTGCCGGCGAACGAATAGAGCGGATTAATCACTCAGCCATCCGCTCGGCACAGAGGCTGGGGTCAAGCGGAGTCACGCGCGGGCGTGTTGACGCCCATCGATTGGAGATATTTTTTCACGTTGCGCGCTGCCTGGCGCAGTCGCTGTTCGTTCTCGACCATTGCGATCCGCACAAAGCCTTCACCGTTCTCGCCATAGCCCACCCCTGGCGCAACCGCGACCTGCGCGCATGTCAGCAATTGTTTGCTGAACTCAAGGCTACCTAAATGCGCCAATGCCGGCGGCAGCGGCGCCCAGGCAAACATCGATGCGGCAGGCGCAGGAATATCCCACCCTGCCCGACCAAAGCTTTCGACCAGCACGTCGCGGCGCTTATGATAAAGCTCGCGATTCTTTTCGACGATATCCTGCGGCCCGTTCAGCGCGGCGCAGGCAGCAGCCTGAATCGGCGTAAAGGCGCCATAATCGAGATAGGATTTTACGCGCGTCATCGCGGCGATCAGCTTCTTGTTGCCGACGGCAAAGCCGATCCGCCAGCCGGCCATTGAATAGGTCTTGCTCAGGCTGGTGAATTCGATCGCGACGTCCTTGGCGCCCTTCACCTGCAGGATCGACGTGGTTGGCTTGCCGTCAAAATACAGCTCGGAATAGGCAAGGTCGGAAATGATCCAGACCTTGTTCTCGCGCGCCCAGGCGACCAGCCGCTCGTAAAAAGCGATATCGACCGTCTCAGCAGTGGGGTTCGACGGATAATTGACCACCAATATCGACGGCCGCGGCACGGTGAAGTTCATCGCCCGCTCAAGTGCTTCCCAATAGCGTTCATCGGGCGTGGTCGGCACCGCGCGGATCGTGGCCCCGGCAATGATGAAGCCAAAGGTGTGGATGGGGTAGCTTGGGTTGGGCGCGAGCACGACATCGCCCGGTGCGGTAATCGCGGTGGCCAGGCTGGCGAGCCCTTCCTTCGATCCCATCGTAACGACAACTTCGCTTTCCGAATCGACCTCGACGCCGAAGCGGCGGCCGTAGTAATTCGCCTGCGCCTTGCGCAGCCCGGGAATGCCGCGCGACGCCGAATAGCCATGCGCATCGGGCTTGGCCGCGACTTCGCACAATTTTTCGATGACATGGGCGGGCGGCGGCAGATCGGGATTGCCCATGCCCAGGTCGATAATGTCCTCCCCGGCCGCGCGCGCCTGCGCCCGCATCGCGTTGACTTCAGCGATGACATAAGGGGGCAGGCGTTTGATGCGGTAAAATTCGTCTGACATGGGTGCATTCCATCGGTCGGCGGGGTCGGTACAGCCCATTCATAGGCGATTTGTCGTGCAGGGTGAATGACGGCGAAGCATGCTTGCGGTAGGCTGCGGCAAATAACAAGAATCGAGGATGCGATGCGCGAGCCCGAGCCGACCGAGACGCCGCTGAGTTCGGCCTTCACGATCCCCAGTCTGGAGGACATGCAGCACTGGACATGGGTGATGGGTCGCGCGCAGCAGATGATGCTGGAGGCGGGGTTGCAGACGATGCAGGAAACCCCGGCCATGCCGATTATCCCCGGCTTCACCGATCAACGCACCATCGATCGCGCGCGCGATTTTTGGACCGACAGCATGAAGCTGTGGCAGCATTTTCTGGCCCCCGCACTGGCCGATCCGATTGAGGAATCGGCCGAACACGCGCGCGACAAGCGCTTCAAGGCACCGCAATGGCGGGAAAATCCGGTGTTCGACTGGATCCGCCAAAGCTATTTCCTGGTTTCAGACCATCTTTTGCGCGGGGTGGAGGAAATGGACGGGATCGACCCGCACCAGCGTGAACAGCTGCGCTTTGCCACGCGCGGCTTTGTCGATGCGATGAGCCCAAGCAATTTTCCCGCCACCAATCCGCTCGTGCTCGAAAAGACGCTGGAAACGGGCGGCGAAAATCTGCTTCACGGTTTGCAGCATATGCTCGCCGATATGAGCAAGGGCCAGCTCACCCATACCGATCCCGATGCGTTTGCAGTCGGGCGCAATCTGGCGATGACGCCAGGCAAGGTCGTCAAGCGCACCCCGCTCTATGAACTGATCCAATATTCCCCCAGCACGCCCGATGTGCTGGCGGTCCCGCTGGTGATCTTCCCGCCATGGATTAATCGTTTCTACATCCTCGATCTCACGCCTGAGAAAAGCTTCATCAAATGGGCCGTCGATCAGGGGCTGACGGTCTTTGTCGTGTCGTGGAAATCCGCCGACGCCACGATGAAGGATGTGGTGTGGGACGATTATGTCGAGCAGGGCCAGATTGATGCGATCGATACGATTCGCGATCTGCTCGACGTCTCCTCAGTGCACGCGATCGGCTATTGTGTGGCGGGCACGACGCTGGCGGCGACGCTTGCCGTGCTGGCGGCGCGGGGCCAGGCCGACAAGGTCAAATCGGCGACCTTCTTCACCGCGCAGGTCGATTTCGCGCAGGCCGGCGAACTGCTCCATTTCGTTGATGACGAGCAGATGAAACTGATCGAGCAGCTCTCGCCCGATGGCTTTCTTGATGGGCGCTATATGGCGGCGACCTTCAATCTGCTGCGCGGGCGCGATCTGATCTGGAATTATGTCACCAATAATTATCTGCTCGGCCAGGATTATGCGCCGTTCGATCTGCTCCACTGGAATGGCGATACCACCAACCTGCCAACCAAATGGCATTTGAGCTATTTGCGCGATCTCTACCGCGACAATTTGTTGGTCAAACCCGGTGCCCTTTCGATCTCAGGCACCCCGATCGATCTCACCACGGTAATGACGCCGAGCTATGTTCAGGCCGGGCGCGAGGATCATATCGCGCCCGCCGAGAGCGTGTGGCAACTGACGCGCCAGCTCCGCGGGCCGATCCGATTCGTGCTTGCAGGCTCCGGCCACATCGCCGGCGTCGTCAATCCGCCGGCAGCGGCCAAATATCAATATTGGACCAATTCGGTGCTGGGCGATTCGCTGGTCGACTTTGTCGCCGGTGCCGCTGAGACAAAGGGCAGCTGGTGGCCGGACTGGATCGACTGGATCAGGCAACAGGATGCAGCATCGCTTGCAGCAAAAGGGCCGCGCCTGCCGGGCAAGGGGCGGTTAAAGGCACTGGCGGATGCGCCAGGCAGCTATGTTTGTGAGAAATAAAATCATATTTTTCAATATATTGAACAATTAATCAAATAATATGTTGCGACGCACAAAAAATCCTTGAATCGGGCGAGACACTCGCATATATTGCAGTGCAGCAAACGAGAAGAGGAGGCCCCGATGGCCGACAAAGTCACCAAGGATGTTGCCAAGCCCGCTCCGGTAGCAGCCGACAAGGTTGCCCCCTCGGTCGTCGCCAAGACCAAGCCTGCCCCGGCAGCCAAGGCACCGGCGGCCAAAGTTACGCCGGCCAAAGTATCGGCGCCGGCACCCAAGACTGTTGCGCCGGTTGCTGCGGTCACCGCGCCCAAGCCAGCGCCTGTCAGTGCGCCGGTTGCCGCAGCGCCAACGCCGGTTGCGGAAAAGCCCGCACCCGCTCCTGTTGCCGAGCCCGTTATTGCCCAGGCAATGCCCGTGAAAACCCCAGAAGCCGTCAAGACCGAACCAACGCCGATCGCCGCAACCGCGACGCCGGCACCTCAACCTAAAAAGGAAGTCACCATGGAAAACACCGTCAAGAACACCGCCGAAAAGGCGCAGACCATGTTTGTTGAAATGAACGATCGCGCCAAGGCAGCGCTGGAAAAGACCCAGGGCATGTTTGCCGACATGAACGAATTCAACAAGGGCAATGTCGAAGCACTTGTCGAATCGTCGAAGATCGCTGCCAAGGGCATCGAGACGATGGGCCAGGATGCCGCTGAATATACCCGCAAGTCGTTCGAAGGCATGACCGCAATCGTCAAGAGCCTGGCCGCCGTCAAGTCGCCGACCGAGTTCATGAAGCTGCAGAGCGATTATGTCCGCACCTCGTTCGACTCGATGGTCGCCGAATCGTCGAAGACCACCGAAACGATGCTGAAGCTCGCCGGTGAGATCGCTCAGCCGATCTCGAACCGCGTTGCGGTTGCTGCTGAGAAGATCAAGATCAGCGCCTAATTGATCCGGCGTTTCGGCGCCGATCCATATGCCAAAGGGGCGGTCGCAGCGATGCGGCCGCCCTTTTGCATGCAAAATCGGGGGAAAAACGGATTAGCATGCGCTTCCCCCTTGCCCTTGGCCGGGCAGGTGCCATATTTTCAGGGCACATGACCATTGGCTTTCACATCCCGCACGCAATGGCGCAGCGACCGCCCGGCGAGGACGACGAGGGCACCGGCCTCGGCGTCGCCACCCGCACGCGTACCCGCACCAAACAGCCGACACCCTATCGGGTGCTGATGCTCAATGACGATTATACGCCGATGGAATTCGTGGTGCTGTGCCTGCAGCGCTTCTTTCGGATGAGCATTGAGGAAGCAACCCGGGTGATGCTGCATGTCCACCAAAAGGGCGTCGGGGTCTGCGGGGTCTTCACTTATGAAGTGGCCGAAACCAAGGTCAGCCAAGTGATGGATTTCGCCCGGCAGAACCAGCACCCGCTGCAATGCACACTCGAAAAGGCCTGAACACGCGAATCGGCTGGCGGCCCGGCAATATCGTTGATTGACAGGCGCGATTCAGTCGCACCCCTTGCGTGCCATCGCTGAGACGATAGAAGCTCGGCAATGGACAGAATCCTTATTCGCGGCGGCAATCGCCTCTCCGGTCGGCTGCCTATTTCGGGCGCCAAGAACGCAGCCCTAACGCTGATGCCCTGCGCGCTGCTGACCGAAGAGCCGCTGACGCTGCGCAACCTGCCGCGACTGGCCGATGTCGATGGGTTCGGCCACCTGCTCAACCAGCTTGGCGTCTCGACGATGGTCGAAGGGTCGCGCCCCGATGAATTCGGTCGGGTGATGACGCTGAAGGCGGGGCGGCTGACCTCGACGGTCGCGCCTTATGATATCGTGCGCAAGATGCGCGCGTCGATCCTGGTGCTCGGGCCCCTGGTTGGGCGCGCGGGCGAGGCAACGGTGTCGTTGCCGGGCGGCTGCGCGATCGGCAATCGTCCGATCGATCTTCACTTGAAGGCGATGGAGGCCTTAGGCGCTGAAATCGAATTGGCTGCGGGCTATGTCAAAGCGATGGCACCGGGCGGACGACTACCGGGCGGCCGCGTGAGTTTCCCTATCGTGTCGGTCGGCGCGACCGAGAATGCGCTGATGGCCGCCGTGCTCGCCAAGGGGCCGTCAGTGATCGAAAACGCCGCGCGCGAGCCGGAGATTGTCGATCTATGCAACTGTCTGGTGGCGATGGGGGCATCGATCAGCGGCATCGGTACCGAAACGATCGAGATTGAGGGTCGCGACCGGCTGCACGGGGCGACTTACCGTGTGATGCCCGATCGGATCGAGGCGGGCAGCTATGCCTGCGCAGCGGCGATTACCGGCGGTTCGCTCGATCTGGTTGGCGTTGCGGCGGCAGACATGCGCGCGACCACGGCGGCGCTGATCGACGCTGGGGTCACGATTGAAGAACATGCTGATTTCCTGCGCGTCACCGCAACCAATGGCTTGTCCCCGCTCACCTTGTCGACCGCGCCTTTTCCGGGCTTTGCAACCGATATGCAGGCGCAGTTCATGGCGATGCTGTGCATGGCCGATGGCGCCAGCGTGCTGACCGAAACGATTTTCGAAAATCGCTATATGCATGTGCCCGAGCTGGCGCGGATGGGCGCCGATATTCAGGTGCGCGGTCGCACAGCGGTGGTGCGCGGCGTCGACAAGATGATCGGTGCGCCAGTGATGGCAACCGATCTGCGCGCGTCGATGAGCCTGATCCTGGCCGGTCTTGCTGCCGAGGGCGAGACGCAGGTGCAGCGCGTCTATCACCTTGATCGCGGTTATGAGCGGCTTGAGGAAAAGCTTTCCGCGGTTGGTGCCGATATCGAGCGGGTCAGCGACGGCTGACGACGCAGTCGCGCGGCGATCGCTTAACAGCGATCCTGCGCCAGCGCATCGGCCAGCAGCGCACGCACGGCCCGCACCCCTGCCAGCGCTGGTGCAGCTTTACCCGAATCGGGACCCGCCACGGGCTCTGCCGCAAGCAAGCTTTGCACGCCGCGGATGGTATAGCCTTCGTGGTTTAGCAACATGTTGATCCGTCGCACCAACGCGACATCTTCGGGCCGATAATACCGCCTTTTGCCGGCGCGCTGGAGCGGCCGCAGCTGCGTAAATCGCGTTTCCCAATAGCGAAGAATATGCCGAGGCAGGCCAATTTCCTGCGACAATTCGCCGATTGTTCGAAATGCCCCGGCCGATTTTTCGAGTGGCATGGCCACCTTGGCCGTCAGCTTGCCTCGACGATGCGTTCGCGCATCATCTGGCTGGCGCGGAAGGTCAACACCCGGCGCGGCGCGATTGGCACTTCAACACCGGTCTTTGGATTGCGGCCGACGCGCTCGCCCTTATTGCGCAGCACAAAGGTACCAAAGCCCGAAATCTTTACATTTTCCCCAGCGGCGAGCGAATCGCTCATATGATCGAGAATCTGTTCGACCAATTTGGCCGAATCCATCCGAGACAAGCCAACATCGCGGTGCAATGCGTCTGCCAGATCAGCCCGAGTCAACGTACCTGCTTCAGCCATATCAAACTCTCCCCCCAAAATTTGGCTACCCTTGTCAGACACTAACACAAGCGACAAGCCGATCGGAAGAGATTTGTAACCAGTTTGTTACAATCAATATCGGATCAGCGCCGCGCCCCAGGTAAATCCCCCGCCCATCGCCTCAAGCACCAAAAGCGCGCCGCGTTTGATCCGCCCGTCCCGAACCGCGACATCAAGCGCGAGCGGCACCGAAGCGGCCGATGTATTGGCGTGTTGGTCGACCGTCATGATCACTTTTTCAGGCGGCAGCCCGAGTTTGCGCGCGGTCGCATCAAGAATACGGGCATTGGCTTGGTGCGGCACCACCCAATCAACATCCTGCGCGGAAAATCCCGATGCGCTCAGCACTTCCTCCATCACCGTCGCCAGATTGACAACGGCGTGGCGAAAGACTTCACGTCCCTTCATCCGCACCTTGCCGACCGTGCCGGTGGTTGACGGCCCGCCATCGACATAGAGCAGCTGATTATGACGGCCATCGGCGTGAAGCCGGCTGTGCAGCACGCCCCGGTCACCCCCCGATTCGCCCTCCAGCACGATTGCCCCGGCGCCGTCGCCGAACAGCACGCAGGTCGTGCGATCCTCCCAATCAAGCAGTCGGCTGAAGGTTTCCGCGCCGATCACCAGCGCGCGCCGGGCCGCGCCGGTGCGAATCAGGCTGTCGGCAACATGCAGCGCGTAGAGAAACCCCGAACAGACCGCGGCCACATCAAACGCAACGCAATCATCAATGCCCAGCATCGCCTGGACCTTGGTCGCCGAGGACGGAAACGTCTGATCAGGCGTCGCGGTTGCCAGCACGATCAGATCAATCTCGTCCGCTGTTCGGCCGGCGGCATCAAGCGCCGCGCGACAGGCATCGGCCGCAAGCGTCGCCGTCGTCTCGCCCTCACCCGCGATGTGGCGGAAACGGATCCCGGTGCGCTCAACAATCCATTCGTCAGACGTATCGACGGTTTCAGCGAGTTCGGCATTGGAAACACGGCGCGCCGGCAGGGCGGAACCGGTGCCAGTGATCACTGAGCGAATCATGCCGCCTGATCTTCAACATTGCGCAAATCATCACTGATTCGCCGGGTGAGATCGTCGCGCACCAGCTTGGCCGCCACTTCGATTGCATGCGAAACGCCGGTCGCATTGGCGCCGCCATGGCTTTTGACGACCAGACCGTTCAGCCCCAGAAACACGCCGCCATTATGGTTGTTTGGATCGAGATGATCGCGCAGCAACTGAGTCGCCGGGCGCGAAATCAAAAAGCCGACCTTGGACCGAAACGAGCTGCGAAACGCGCGCTTGAGCAGATCGGCGACGAATTTGGCCGTGCCCTCAGCGGTTTTTAGGGCGATATTGCCGGTGAAACCGTCACAGACGATCACGTCGACATTGCCGTGCGAAAGCTGGTTGCCTTCAACAAAGCCCGCAAAATGCAGCGGCAGATGCGTCGCCTTTTTCAGCATCGCGGCGGCATCGCGGATGCTGTCCGTGCCCTTCAAATCCTCAGTGCCAATGTTGAGCAGGGCGACGCGCGGGGCAGCCAGATCAAAGCTGGTGCGCGCATAGGCAGCACCCATAACCGCAAACTGCACCAGATTGCGGGCGTCGCATTCGGTGTTGGCGCCCAGATCGAGCATGACGACATCATTCTCGCCAAGCGTCGGCATCAGCGCGGCGAGCGCCGGCCGGTCAATCCCGGGCAAGGTGCGCAGCGCGACCTTGGCCATCGCCATCAACGCGCCGGTATTGCCAGCGGAAACGGCAACGCTGGCCCGGCCTTGCTTGACCAGATCAATCGCTACCCCCATCGACGTCGTCTTGGCCCGGCGCAGCGCCTGGCTGGGTTTTTCATTGGACGTCACGCTATCGGGCGCGTGGACGATCTCGACCGCGTCGGCGAGAATCGGATGGCTTTTCAGCGCATCGCGAATCGCCGCCTCATCGCCAACCAAAAGGAAGCGCAGCGTCTCAAACCGGTGCCGCGCATCAGCAACGCCGGCAACCATGACCGATAAGCCACCATCGCCACCCATCGCATCGATAGCAATAAGCGCATCGGTTGGCACGTGCTGGATACCCCCGGTCGGTGCTTTGATCAGCCTTCGACCGACATGACTTCACGGCCGTTATAATGGCCGCAAGAAGAACACAGGGTGTGCGGGCGCTTCAATTCGCCGCAATTCGGGCATTCCTGATAGGCTTCGACAGCCAGCGAATCGTGGCTGCGGCGCATGCCGCGCTTTGACGGTGAAGTCTTTCTTTTGGGGACGGCCATTTCGGCACCTTAGCTATGAATTACGAACAAAGGCGATAAACCGGGCCACTGGAACACACAACCAACAGCCAATCGGCCGCAGAAGCCACCAGCGGCCAGACGCATCGCGAAGAGTCGCGCTATAGCGGATTCGGCGCGCCTTGCAAGCGCAGCGACTCCATGGGCTGCCGCATGAGCCGCAAGTCCATCGCCACCGCATCGTTGGCGCCGTTGGCGTCGCTCACTTGCTCCCGCCGCCTTACCCTGCCAAGCCGATTCGCAGAAGCGATCGCCCATGATCGCCTGGCCGGGGGGAAATTCATGTCATCTGCGCTGCCCATCACGCTGATTGCCGCTGGCGGGGCGGCGTTGATCAATTTCTGGCTATCGATGCGCACCGGCAATGCCCGCCGCGCGGCCAAGGTCAGCATCGGTGATGGTGGCGATCCCGCGCTGATCGGGCGGATGCGCGCCCAGGCGAATTTTATCGAATATACCCCGATCGTCCTCATCCTGATCGGCGCGATCGAGCTGAGCCAGGGTAGCTCGACCTGGCTTTGGGCGGTTACCGGTATTTATCTGCTTGGCCGGGTTGGCCATGCGCTGGGCATGGATGGCATGCCGGTTGGCCGCTTTGCCGGGACGATCACGTCGCTGCTGACGATGCTGGGGCTGGGCATTTATGCGCTGATCATCCCCTTCACCGCGCCCAACCCGCCGGTCACATTGGTGCCGGTGACCGTCCAGCAACCCGCCGGCTGATCCGCGCCCGCTCGGGCTTACCCCGCCATCGCCATATCGCTGACAAACGGGTTGTGGCGGCGTTCATGGGCAAAATTGCTCATCGGGCCGTGCCCGGGGACAAAGGCGGTGTCGTCGCCTAGGGGCCATAGCTTGGTGGTGATCGCGTCGAGCAGATCCTGGTGATTGCCCATTGGAAAATCGGTGCGGCCGATTGATCCCTGGAACAACACATCGCCAACCAGCGCCAGCTTGGATGCCGGGTGATGGAAGACGACATGGCCGGGCGTGTGGCCGGGGCAATGATAGACATCAAGCACCAGGTCCCCCACGGTCACCTGATCACCGTCGATCAGCCAACGATCCGGTTCGAACACTGCGCCGGCAATGCCGTAACTGCGCCCATCCTCATCTAGCCGCGCTATCCAGAAGCGATCCGCTTCATGCGGCCCCTCGATCGCTACGCCCAATTCCTTGGCCAGCGTTCCCGCTTCACCGCAATGATCGATATGGCCATGGGTCAGGATGATTTTTTCGATCGTTACCCCGTGCTGCGTCATCGCCGCCTTCAGCTTGGGCAGATCGCCGCCGGGATCGACAAAGGCCCCGCGCATCGTCTTGGTACACCACAGCAATGTGCAATTCTGCTGGAGCGGGGTGACGGGCACGATCGCGGCGCGCAGGGGCGGGGTGGCTGCATTGGTCATCGCCCAGCAAATATGCCCCACGCGCGCGCCACACAAGCGCCAGCCGACCGCAGCGGGCTGGCCAATGTAACCATAGGCTTGCCCCGCCTTGCCGGGCGATGCATTTGGCAGGGAGCCGATGCCCGATTTCGCCACCCCCTTTGTCTTGCTTGATGATGCCCGCGCGGGCGGCGCACCCGCGCGCCTTTATCAATCGCCAACACGGGTTTTTGAGACATCTGACATCGCCGGGGTCATCCCGATCCTCGAATCGATTCGCGCGGCAACTGCCAGCGGCCAGCACGCCGCCGGCTTTATCGGCTATGAGGCAGCCGCCGCGTTTGAGCCCGTTCTGGGCGAGCCGCAGGGGCGGATCGGCCCGCTTCTCTGGTTCGGCCTGTTTGACGGCTTTACCGAAATCCCCGGCGACGCCGTTGCTGCAGGACTGCCTGATCCCGCCGGGGCCTGGATTGCGCCGCCCCGCCCGCACCATGATCGCGCCGCCTATGATGCCAAGCTGGACAAGGTGCTCGCCCTGATTGCAGCAGGCGATCTCTACCAGGCGAACCTCACCTTCCCCTGGACCGTCGCGTTCGAAGGCAATCCGCTGGCCGTCTATGCGCAGCTGCGCGCGCGATCGGGCGCTGGATATGGCGCAGTCGTCCATACCGGCGAAGATCTGCTGCTCTCGCTCTCGCCCGAGATGTTCTTCGCGCTCGACAATGGCAAATTGCGCTGTCAGCCGATGAAGGGGACCGCGCGTCGCGGCGACACGCTCGCTGAGGATCAGGCGATCATCACGGCGCTTGTCAACGACCCCAAACAGCGCGCCGAAAATCTGATGATCGTCGATCTGATGCGCAATGATCTGTCGCGCGTCGCGGTGCCGGGCAGCGTGGCGGTGCCGTCCTTGTTCGCGGTCGAGACCTATCCGACGATTCATCACATGATCTCTACCGTCACCGCCGATCTCGCGCCGGATAAGGATGCGATCGATGTCATGGCCGCGCTGTTCCCCTGCGGCTCGATCACGGGCGCGCCCAAGATTCGCGCGATGCAGGCGATTGCCGACATCGAAGCAACACCGCGCGGCCCCTATACCGGCGCGATCGGGCGGTTTGATGCCGCTGGTGCATCGGGGCCAGGCGACGCAATGTTCAACGTCGCGATCCGTACCCTGCTGATCCAAGGGAACGACAAGCAGGCACTGTTCGGCGCGGGCGGCGGGATAGTCGCCGATTCGCGCGCCGAAGAGGAATGGGACGAGGCGCGCGCCAAAGGGGCGTTCGTCAGCCGGGACCAGCCCGGTTTTGACTTGATCGAAACCATGGCCTTCCACCCGCAAACCGGAATCGCGCTGCTCGATCGCCATCTCACCCGGATGAAGGCCAGCGCTGACCGGTTCGGCTTTGCCTTTGACCGCCACGCCGCGCGCAACGAGCTGCAAGCCGCCACCTTTCGGCTGGATGTCGCGAGCCGGGTACGGCTGCTGCTCGCCGCCAGCGGAGCAATAGCCATTGAATCGGCCGCGATGCCGCCGGTGCCCGAAACCCCCGTGCCCGTCGCGATCATGCCACTGCCGGTCGATCCAGGCGATTTCCGGCTGCGCCACAAAACCAGTGACCGTCGCTTTTACGACACCGCCCGGATCGCGTCGGGCCAGTTTGAGGTGGTGTTTGTCGGCCCCGACGGTCTGCTGACCGAGGGGAGCTTCACGACGATTTTCGTGCCTAAAGATGAGCGACTTGTAACCCCCTCACTGCTGGGGAGCGGCCTGTTACCGGGCGTGCTGCGCGCCGACCTGATCGCGCGCGGCACGGCGATTGAGGGTATATTGACCCCGGCCGATCTCGCCGCGCCGTTTTTCATCGGCAATGCCCTGCGCGGGCTTATCCCAGCCGTGCTGGTTGCACCGCCGCAAAAGCCGGGGCTATAGCCCGCTCGTTCCCCAGCAAAGGCGAAACGACATGCATCCCTCAGCCGCCCTCGACCGGATCAAGCCCTCGCCGACGCTTGCCATCACCAGCCGAGTATTCGAGCTGAAGGCGCAAGGGATCGACGTGATCGGCCTGGGCGCGGGCGAACCCGATTTCGACACCCCCGATTTCGTCAAGGAAGCCGCAATCAAGGCGATTCGCGACGGCAAAACCAAATATACCAATGTCGACGGCACGCCTGAGCTAAAGGCCGCGATTGTCGCCAAGTTCAGCCGCGACAATGGGCTGGACTATGCGACCAACCAGATCACCGTGAATGTCGGCGGCAAGCACACCTTGTTCAACGCGATGGTCGCGACGCTTGATGCGGGCGATGAAGTCATCGTCCCGGCCCCTTATTGGGTAAGCTATCCCGATGTCGTGCTGTTTACCGGCGGCGTGCCGGTAATCGTGCCGGCTGGTGCCGATCAGCACTATAAGATCAGCCCCGCCCAGCTTGAGGCAGCAATCACCCCCAAAACCAAATGGCTGATCCTCAATTCACCGTCGAACCCGACGGGCGCTGCCTATAGCGCAACCGAGCTTCGCGCGCTGGGCGAGGTGCTGATCCGCCACCCGCATGTCTGGGTGCTGGCGGACGATATGTACGAACATATCCTGTATGACGATTTCGAATTCGCGACGATCGCCCAGGTCTGCCCCGAACTCTATGATCGCACGCTGACGATGAATGGCTGTTCCAAGGCCTATGCGATGACGGGTTGGCGGATCGGCTATGCCGGCGGCCCGGCCTGGCTGATCAAGGCGATGGGCAAGCTGCAATCGCAATCGACCTCAAACCCCTGCTCGATCGCCCAAGCCGCCGCCGTCGCCGCCCTAAACGGCGACCAGAGTTTCCTGCGGGAGCGCAACGCGGCCTTCCAGGCGCGCCGCGATCTGGTGGTGTCGATGCTCAACCAGACCAACGGCATGACCTGCCCCCGGCCCGAGGGTGCCTTTTATGTCTATCCCGAATTTTCGGCGCTGATCGGCAAGCGCACGCCCAAGGGTGTGGTAATCGACAATGACGAGACGATGGTCGCCTATCTGCTCGACGAAGCCCGGGTCGCCGCGGTGCAGGGCGCGGCCTTTGGCCTCTCGCCCGCGATGCGGATCAGCTACGCCACATCGGAAAATTTGCTCCGCGAAGCCTGCGAACGTATCCAAACCGCCTGTGCCGCCGTATCTTGACCGGATTGGCTAGCGTTTGTTCCCAGCTTCTGTTCATCGCCCCCAAGATAATCTTGGGGTTGTTTGGATGGCGATCGCGCCGATCTGAAGGACATGCCGCGCGCGTTCCCTAGCGCCCGGCCCACAAGGATCAGGTTATGGTGAAGTTTTTGAAATCATCGCTGCTCGCGCAGCTCGGCTCCGGCTTTGTGCTGGGCTTGGTCGGCATCATTGCGTTCCAGCCTGCGCAGGCGACGCGTACGCTGGCCAGCCAAGTCGCTTCAATCGCGCCATTGATTGGTTGAGGTGATGCATCGCGCCTGTAACCAGCCCGGCGCGGCGCCCGTATTCCTACCGGTACAACCAAGAGGAATATCATGACTCGACTGATCGTTGCCACTGCCGGCCTTGCCGGTCTCGCCCTGCTCGCCTTTACCGGCGGCAGCGCCAATGCCGAGCGCGCCGTGCAAATCCCCGCCGCGCTGAAAGATGTGCCGCGCACCCCGGGACTACAGACGGCGGTGTTCGCCGGCGGTTGTTTCTGGGGCATGGAAGCAGTGTTCGAAGGCGTAAAGGGCGTCCAGTCCGTGACGTCGGGCTATGCCGGCGGCACCGCCCAAACCGCACAATATGATATTGTCAGCACCGAGACGACTGGCCATGCTGAGGCCGTCCGGATCGTTTATGATCCTGCCAAGGTCAGCTATGCGACGTTGCTGCGCGTCTATTTTTCGGTCGCGCACAACCCGACCGAGCTGAACCGCCAGGGCCCCGATAGCGGCCCAAGCTACCGGTCCGCGATCTTCCCGCAAAATGCCACGCAAAAGCAGGTAGCAGCAGCCTATATCGCGCAGCTGCAAAAGGCGCATGTCTTTGACCAGCCGATCGTGACGCGCGTTGAAACCGGCAAATTCTTCCCGGCCGAATCCTATCACCAGGACTTTTTCCGGCTGAATCCCTATCACCCCTATATCGTGCGCTTCGACAAGCCGAAGGTCGCTGCGTTCAAAACCGCTTTTGCGTCGATAGCCCGCTAACCGATCGTCACGCCGCCAGGGCGAAGCGCAGCAACCGGTCTTCCACCGGCACAAGCGCTTCGGCCTGGCCGCCGATCGCGCGGCGGATTTCCGGGTGACCGGCATCGAGCCCGCCGGTCAGCGCCCCAAATGCCGGCAGGATGATCTTGGCCGGGCTGGCGACGAAGCAGCGCCGCGAGACATGACGACCGCGCACCTTGACCCTGAATTTGGGGTGGAAATGCCCCGACAGCTCCGGGCGCGGGTCCGCAGGATCGGCCTCATGCCGCAGCACCAACCCGTCGATCACTGCTTCATCGGCAATGATACCGCCGCAGCGATCGGATAGGCCAGCATCGTGATTGCCGGTGATCCAGGTCCAGCGGGTCCGCGCGATCAACGCCTGCAGCATCGCCTGCGCGCGTTCGGGCAGCCGATCGCTGCCGTGCGAATCATGAAAGCTATCGCCCAGGCACCAGATTTCAGCGGGCTGCACCGCGTCAACGATGGTGGTCAGATCCGCCAATGTGGCGATACTATCATAGGGCGGCAGCATCTGCCCGCCCGCGGCAAACCAGCTCGCCTTTTCGAAATGCAGATCGGCAATTAGCAGCGCGCGGCGCGCCGGCCAGTAGAGCGCCCCCTGCGGCAGCGCGACCAGCGCATGATGAGCGAACGAAAAGGGAACCATGCCCCCGCTATGCCGCTATCCCGCCCGCCCGGCAATGGGTCTTGTTCGCGGGTGCAACAAACTAGTTGCGCCGAATCCCCACAGGCGTAAAGCGCGCCGTCCTGTCCTGAGCACCAACCTTTATGTCTGCTACTGACACTGTGCCTGAAGGTCCAATGCCCCATCCCCGCTCCACGCTGGTGCTCGCCATCGGCGCGATTGGTGTTGTGTTCGGCGATATTGGCACCAGCCCGCTTTACGCCTTTCGCGAAGCGCTGGCGCAATCGGCGGGTAATGGCATCGATCCGGGCGAGATTTTGGGGGTGTTATCGCTTGCCATCTGGGCCCTGATTCTGGTCGTCACGCTGAAATATGTGCTGTTCCTGATGCGCGCCGACAATCAGGGCGAGGGCGGCGTGCTGGCGCTGACCGCGCTGGCGCGGCGATCGCTCGGCACGCGCGCCAAGGTTGCGTTGGCGCTCGGCGCGACCGGGGCGGCGCTGTTTTACGGCGATGCGATCATTACACCGGCGCTGTCGGTGCTGTCAGCGGTTGAGGGGTTGAAGACGATTCCCGGCGGCGCGGCGCTGTTCGGTGAGCCGGAGATCATCGGGCTGACCATTTCGATCCTGATCGGCCTGTTCATCATCCAGGGGCGCGGCACGGCAAGCGTCGCACGGCTGTTCGGGCCGATCTGCATCCTGTGGTTTCTCGCGATCGGCGGCCTTGGGCTCTACCATATCCTCGACGCGCCTTCGATCCTGCGCGCCTTGTCGCCCAGCTATGGCATCAGCTTCTTGTTTAGCCACGGCGTCATCGGGCTGTTTGTGCTGGGCGCAGTGTTCCTGACGGTGACCGGCGTGGAGGCACTCACCGCCGATATGGGCCATTTCGGGCGGCTCCCGATCCAGCTCGGCTGGTTCGTGCTGGTGTTTCCGGCGTTGGTCTTCAATTATTTCGGCCAGGGGGCATTTGCGCTCGATGCGCTGGAAACAGCAGCAGCAACTGGCCAGCCTTTTGCCAATCAGGACTGGTTCTTCCTGATGGCCCCGGGCGTGCTGCGCGTACCGCTGGTATTGTTGGCAACGCTGGCAACAATCATCGCCAGCCAGGCCGTGATTACCGGTGCCTATTCGCTCACCCAGCAGGCTATCCAGCTCGGCCTGTTGCCACGGCTGCGCATCCGCCAGACATCGGCCGATCATTCCGGGCAAATCTATCTGCCCGCCATCAACTGGCTGTTGCTGATCGGCGTGCTCGTCCTGGTGACCCAGTTCCGGACGTCATCATCAATGGCAGCGGCCTATGGCATCGCCGTGACCGGTACGATGGTCGTCACCACCTGCCTTGCCTATATCGTCGTGCGGCATCACTGGCATTGGGGGCGGCTGCCAGCGGTCGCGCTGATCGCCCCGTTTCTGTTGCTCGATCTGATCTTTTTCGGCGCCAATATCCTGCGCGTGATGGAGGGGGGCTGGGTGCCGCTGGTGGTGGCTGCCATAATCGGGTTGCTGATCGTCACCTGGCGGCGCGGCAAGCGCATCGTCGGCGCGTTCGAGGCACGACAAAGCATCCCGCTCGCCGATCTCGCCGCCGCGCTCGCCAAGCGCCCGCCCGAACGCGTTGAGGGCACAGCGGTGTTCCTCACCGCCAATCCCGCCAATACGCCGGGCGCGCTGCTGCACAATCTGAAACACAATAAGGTGCTGCACGCGCGCAACCTGATCGTCAGCGTCCGCACCGCCGATCGCCCGACCATCGTGCCTGAGGAACGGGCAACGGTGGAACGAATCGATGACAGCTTCACCAGCGTGGTGCTGAAATATGGGTTTATGGAAACACCGGACGTGCCGCATGATCTGACGATGCAGCTGGCGATCACGCCGATGAAGACCAGCTATTTCATCGGTCGCAACACGTTGAAAGCATCAGCCGAAGAGGGCATGCCGCTTTGGCAGGACCGGATCTTCATGTTCCTGCAACGGAACGCCAGCGACCCGACCGATTTCCTGCGCATCCCCCCCGGCAAGGTGCTTGAGCTGGGCGAACAGGTGACGGTGTAACCCCGTGCTCTTTAGACCTGCCGCCAATCAGGGTCGGAAAGGTTGCTTGGGCGTTTTGAGGTAATCGGCACGCACCGCGTCAGCGATCACGTCTTCAGGCAAACCAACATAGCGGGCATAGGTGCGGGCAAATCCCACGGCATAAATGCTGGCGGCTATCTCGCTATAATAGCCAAGCTCGATCGATTCGAGGTGGCGTTCGGCGATGCGCGTGTGGAGCGAAACGTCAGCGAGCGAGGCGCCCATCGCCTCACGCGCGCGGCGGAGCATTTTACCAGGCGCGTCGATGGTGGCGATGCCGAGATCGACATCGTTAAATGCAGCAAATGTGGGCTCGTTCAGATTGGCCAACATTGATCACCCCCCAAGGCAGCACCATTTTTGTGCAGTAGATCGCTCGGCCACCGCAAGCGGCAGATGACGCATATCGGCGAAAAGGGAGAATCGACACTGCTCAATTCGGGTATGCTATCACGTCGCGTGGCCGATTCACTGCACGCCTGAACCGTTCAGCGCAGCATGCGGCGGACGACGGTGGTGTCTCGATCAGCGAAATGGCGTTTCGCTGCCGCGCCCCGATGCAGCATCAACACCGCGATCACCCACTGAAAGCCGCGTGCCATCTAGCCACACTGGCTGTCGCTGGTCCGAAGCGGCAGGCTGGCGACAAGCGGTCGCCGCGCCTGCCCCCGCTCACCCCGCGTACAGCTTGACCAGATCGAACAGATAATCCCGGCCGGCATAGATCGACTCAACCCTGATCCGCTCATTCAGCCCATGCGTGCCATTGCCATCGGGATCGATGAAGGTACCCGGCGCACCATAAACCGGGATGCCGATCGCTTGCAGGAAAATGCCGTCCGTCGCGCCCGTCGACATCAGCGGCAGCAGGGGGACGCCCGGAAAATGCTGCGCGGCGAGCGTCCGGGCCGGGCCCATGATCTTGGGATCAAGCTTGGTCGGCACCGCAGTCGGGCGGATCGGGGCGTTCGCCGTCACGGTCACGGCTGGCCCGGCCAGTTCCTGCAATTTCAGCCGCGTCCCCTCCACTGTTTCACCAGGGAAGATGCGGCAATTGATGTTGGCGCTGGCGCGCTGCGGCAGCGCGTTTTCAGCATGGCCGGCAGTGGCGATCGTTGCCACACAGGTGGTGCGCAAGGTTGAATGCATCGCCTTGTCGCGGCTGACCACCGCATCGGCTTCGGCATCTTCTGGATTGGTCAGCAAACGCGTGATCGCCGTCGCCATTGGACCCCCAACTGCAGCGGCGCTGGCGATGAAGAAAACGCGCGTTGTATCCGTGAACTTCACTGGAAATTCATAGCCTTGCACCGCCTTGATCGCGTCAGCAAGCTGGTAGATCGCGTTGATTGGCACTGGTTGCGAACTATGCCCGCCGGGATTGGTGACGAGGAAGGTATAGTTTTGCGAGGCCTTTTCACCGACCTGCATGGCCAGCACTTGGCGCCGTCCGGTCGCGTCATAGCGTCCGCCGCCGCCCTCGTTCAGCGCAAATTCGGCAGCGATCAGATCGGGCTTGTTCTGCGCCAGCCACTGCGCGCCATTCCAGGCATAGGTGGTTTCTTCGCCGCAGGTCAGCGCCAGCTTGATCGTGCGCTTGGGTTTATAGCCTTCGGTCTTGAAGCGGATCATGCTGTCCGCCCAGATCGCCGCCTGTGCCTTATCATCAACCGTGCCGCGCGCGTAATAATAGCCATCTTCCTCGATCAGCGTGAACGGATCGCGCACCCAATCCTCGCGCTTGGCTTCGACCACGTCGAGATGGCCGAGCAGCAGCATCGGCTTGGCTTTCTTGTCAGACCCATCAAGGATCACGACAATGCCGCCTTCCCGGGGGTGATCGGGCACGCTGAACAGCGTGATCGCACTGTCGCTATAGCCCGCCGCCTTCATCCGCGCGCCAATCTGTTCGGCGGCCTTGGTGCAACTGCCAACCGACAGCGTCGTATTGGTTTCGACCAGTTCCTTGTACAGGCCGAAAAACGCCTTTTGGTCGGGCCGCGATTGCGCCTGGGCCGTGGCGGGGAGCAAAGCCGCCAGCGCCGTCGCGCCAAGCAAGGCCCCCAATCGTGCCGCCATCAATCCTGTCGCCCGCATGATCCGTCTCCTGCTATCGTCAATTGCACCGAGTAGACCGGGTTTGTCGCAGCGTTGCAACCGTCAGCGCGGCCGCACCGGCAAGGCAAGCCTGACCTCGCGATTGGCAAAATCGATATCGACCCGCCGGAACTCACGCAGCGCATCAATGCCGAGCAGCAACGCAGGCCGGCGGATCAAACCGAAACGGGCAAAGGGCGCGGCATCGGCAAAGGCGACCGGCAAATTTTGGAAAACCACCGTCCCAAGCCGAACCTCGCCGATCGACGCATAATCGGTCGACAGCGACGCGCCAGTGACACTGGTCAGGGCAAGCGGCTTAATGCCGCCCCGCGGGTTGACGATCCTGCGTCGCAACGCCTGATTGCCGACCGTTACCGCTGATCCGGTATCCAGCACCACCTGCACCCGCTGGCCGCGAAAAGAGGCATCGGTGACGACCAGCTGACCGAACAGGCTCTTGGCGCGGATCACAATTTCGTCCGGGTCGTTGCGCGCCGCCCGCGTGCTGCGCCCTGCCGCCCGAACGGTCATCACCTGTCGATCGAAATCGATCGACACCGCATGTCCTTTCAGCGAATCAAGCCCAAGCAGGCCCGGCGCGCCCAGATCATTGCCCTTGAATATCGGCGCCTCAATCCGACCCGTAGCGATCGTGCTGACCTTTAGGCTGGGGATGATGGCGGTGGCGACAATGCTTGCGCCCGTCATCGTCGTCACCCGCACACTGCGCCCGCGCGCCAGGCCGAGCAGCCGGACCAATTCGCCGGAAATCACGCTGCGCTCGGCACCGGTATCGATCGTGAAGGGATAGGGGCCTGCGGCGCCGATCATCACCGGCACCGTCAACCGACCGGGAATATCGCTGCCCAGCTTGAGCACATCGGCTTCGGTGACGGGCAGTTGCTCAGAGGAAATCGGTGCCGACGCTGGTGCCGATGCCGGGGCAGACGCTTGCGGGGCACCCTGGACGGCGGCCAATCCCAGCGGCAATAGCGCCAACGCGACAAGGGCAGAGCCAAACACGGACTGACGGTAGGCCTCAGGCTTCGCTCCGGCAAGCGATCAATCGAGTCGCATCGCCACGCTGGCGAGCGTTTCCGCCTCGATCAGGATCGCATCATCCGCCAGCCCCTGCGGCACGCTCTCGCGCCCGATCATCACCAGCACCGGCACGGCCAGCGGCGACACGCGATCGAGCGCCACATGCAGCATCGTCCCCGCCGCGCGATCGAGCAGGTCCGCCAACCGCCCGACATCGGTCATCTTCGCGCGCGCATCGGCCCAGGCGGCTTTCAGCAACAGATGATCGGGCTCGTAGCGCCTGAGCACGTCGTAGATCAGGTCGGTTGAAAAGGTCACTTGCTTGCCGGTCTTGCGCTTGCCCGGATGCTGGCGCTCGACCAGACCACCAATTACCGCGACCTCACGAAAGGCGCGCTTGAGCAAATGCGATCCCTGCACCCAGTCGACGAATTCATCTTCCAATATGTCGGCGGAAAACAGCGCCGCCGGGTCGCTCACTGGATCGAGCGAATAACAGGCCAGCGCATAGTCATTGGCGACAAAGCCCAACGGTTTCAGCCCGTTCGTCTCCATCCGCCGGGTCAGCAGCATGCCGAGCGACTGGTGCGCGTTCCAGCCCTCAAAGCAATAGGCGACCATGTAATGCCGGCCCTCATGCGGGAAGGTCTCGACCAGCAACTGCCCCGGCTGCGGCATGATCGAGCGTTTCGACTGGATATCGAGCCAGTCGCGGACATCATCGGGGAAGCGGTGCCAGCCGCCCGGATCGGCGAGGAACCCGCGCACCCGGTTCGCCAAATTGGTCGTCAACGGCATCCGCGCGCCGCCATAGCTCGGGATCCGCGCCGGGCGAGCGGTCGCGCGCACCACCAGATCCTCGGTATCGATCTTCTCGACCTCCAGGCTCATGCCGGAAAAGAAAAACGTATCGCCGACCGACAGGGTCGCGGCGAACCCTTCCTCCACCCGCCCCAATTGCCGCCCGTTGCGAAAGCGCACGCTCAGCATCGTCGCTTCAACGATGATCCCGGCATTCAACCGGTGCTGTGCGATGAATTTCGGGTGGCTGACCCGCCACATCCCATCGGACTCGCGCACCAGCCGCTTGAACTTGTCATAGGCCTTCAGCGCATAGCCGCCGTCGCTGATGAACCCAAGCACATGGGAAAACTGTTCGGCTGTCAGCGCGGAGTAAGGCAGCGACGACCGCACCTCCGCCAGCATCGCCGCCTCGTCGAACGGGGCGGCACAGGCGCAGGCCATGAGATGCTGCGCCAGCACGTCGAGCCCGCCCATCCGGAACACATCCGCATCCAGCTCGCGGTCCGCCACCGCATCAAGCGCGGCGCGCGCCTCGAGATATTCGAAGCGATTGCCCGGCACCACGATCGCCTCAGACGGTTCGTCGAGCCGGTGATTGGCGCGCCCAATCCGCTGCAACAGCCGAGACGCGCCCTTGGGCGCGCCCATCTGGATCACGCAATCAACATCGCCCCAGTCGATCCCCATGTCGAGGCTGGCGGTACAGACCAGACCGCGCAAGCGCCCGTCCGCCATCGCCGCCTCCACCTTGCGCCGCGCCTCCAGCGAGAGCGATCCGTGATGGATACCGATCGGCAGCTGCAGGTCGTTGACCTTCCACAAATCCTGGAAGATCAGTTCCGCCAGCGCGCGGGTGTTGCAGAAGACGAGCGTCGTCTTGTGCGTCTCGATCTCGGCAATCACTTGGGGCGCGGCATAACGCCCCGAATGCCCCGACCAGGGCACACGCCCCTGCGGCAACAGGATCGAGATTTGGGGGTCCGCCCCGGGCTCGCCCTGCACCGTCGTCACCAAATCGATATCGCCATCGGGCGCGAGCCAGCCGCGATAGCCATCGGGATCGGCCACCGTCGCCGACAGCGCCACCCGCCGCATCCCCGGCGCAATCGCCTGCAATCGCGACAGGGCGAGCGACAGCAAATCCCCGCGCTTCTGCGTGGCAAAGGCATGGACCTCGTCGATCACGATCGTCTTCAGATTGGCGAACATCAGGAACGAGTCGGGATAGCTGATCAACAGCGACAGCGATTCGGGCGTCGTCAACAGGATCTGCGGCGGCTTGATCCGCTGCCGCAGCTTGCGGTCGCTGGGGGTGTCGCCGGTCCGCGTCTCGACCCGGATATCGAGGCCCATCTCCTCAATCGGCGTGATGAGGTTGCGCTGCACATCGACTGCCAGCGCCTTAAGCGGCGAGACGTACAGCGTGTGGAGCCCTTCCGTGGGGGCTTCGATCAGCTCGACCAGCGTCGGCAGAAACCCCGCCAGCGTCTTCCCCGCCCCCGTCGGTGCCACCAGCAAAGCGTGGCGACCGGCGCGCCCCGCCGCCAGCATATCGAGCTGATGCCGACGCGGCGACCAGCCCTTGGCGGCGAACCATGTGGTGAGGGGTGGGGGGAGAACGGTGGTCACGCGCCCGATATGGGGGCAGGGCAGGGGTGGTGGCTAGGGGGTGTGAACCGACACGAGGACGTCTAGCCAACCCAAGAATTTTGGCTGCACTAAGCGGACTTAGAATCAGTGCCGTTGCGGCTTATCTTCTTTGGTTGATCATCATAAGGTTCAAACGACGAAATTATTTGAATTATCTCGCCGCCGAATGCCTCAACTATCTCTCGTGCGCGAGAAAATCGATCTGGTGGATTTTCTTCGCTTTCTACTCGCAATTTCCATTGCAATTCATGTCGATACAAGCAGCTTCTCATGCCACGAGCTATATCACTATGTTGTCGAGTAAGACGTCCATATCCTCGATATGAGTCTATATTCGCGACGACGCCGATCGATATCGCCAAAATGGCCGGAATGAGCTCCCAATGAAACCACGAAGCATTTGAGAAAAGGGGGAAAATTAGGTTAGCAATTGCTAATACGCCCGTCCCGACAATGAGCAATAGCTTCCAAACCATCTCTTTTCGTGAATATACGGTTTCTTCCTTATTTGCTCTCTCTATAAATCCCCTAGCACGCGCCTTCAATCGATCAAACTCTGCAGCAATTATCAAAAAAGGACTCGGATCTTCAGCATTTTGCATAATTGCACCCCGTAAAGCCCCCTAATGGAGCTACCGGCTAGTAGCTAGATGCTTTTTCGACGCACTGACATTCACCTTCGAACATCTTGCACTCGCAACCCTCTGGACACTTTCCGACGCAGAAATCCGATGTGTTTCTTGACGGAGTGAATGCCTGCTTCTTTGGGTGCAAGCCATATCCGTTCTTTTCATCGGGACGCATGGGACGAAGTCGATAAAGCCTAAACCTTCCGCACGGCCTGTCGCCAGACTCAATTGACGACCAATAATCATCGCTGGCCAATTCGGGCTTTATTGGCCGAACGCTTGATCGGAAAATTCTCGCTACCGCCGCTCCCTCGCCGGGTTCATAGCATGTCCAAGAACCTCTGTCCGACGCAGACTCTTTCAAGAGAAGAATGGGAGGGACTGACGGAGAATAATCGGGGGACCGAGGGTCAACCGCATTCTTAAGCAACTGAGCGGCTTCTTCCTTGCCAATGAATCGTGGCATTAATCCTCCCTATGCGAATGACTTAGCACCTTCAATCAGCCTAGCTATTTGCATCTTTCCTTCGAAAGCCGCCAACATAGAAGCTGACCACCCCTTATTGTCCATATGATAAGAGTTCGCTCCGGCTTCAAGCATCATTTTTACAGCTCGGATATCGCCTGTCGCGACTCCATAGAAAAGAGGAGTCCACCCCCCTTCGCCTTGCGCTTCCAATGCCCCCTTGCGAATTGCATTGGCCAAATTGTTTAGATCGCCTGACTCCAGCGCATCGATCATTTCGTCAATCGCGTTCACTAGACTAACTCCCAGCTAGCTCAATGCGCCGATAAACCTCTAATCCGACGTCGATTCAAAATTCTCAAGTAGCATATCGGATACAGAAAGGTCCTCAAGCAGTTTGAGCGGGTTATCGCCATAAATTTCGACGAATTTTCTGATAGCCAAGGCTGCTAATGCTCCCTGACCCAAGGGAAGCTTTTCATTAATCTTGGCTTTAACTCGAAGGAAATTCTCCTTCTGCGCCGATGTGACGACTGCGACGATCGTGATACGGGCGCTCGAAGGGTTATCACTGTTATTCACATTGATATGCTATCATGAATCAGTTTGAATCGAAAGAGAGAGATTCCGTTTGAATCAGAATGTTTGATGTGGCGCCCAATTCGGCGTCTCAGTGGAGACCACTTTCACGAAGACACGGTCTAACGTGCTGTCGGCGCTGAACTTTCAATACCGCTCGTGGGGGACAGGATGCGGCGGCGCAGGCGCGGTCGATGGCAACCTGCAACTTCCGCAACTTCACCCCTGCGACTTTCTCCCTGAGACTCCCCCCGCCCCCCCCCAAGGAACGTCATCACTTTCATCACTTTCCACCCGCCCCGGCCCACCCCATATTCCAGCAATGACCAAGCTCGGCGACTGGATCGACCCGCACCCGCACGGAATCTATATCCCCGCCGCTGACGCGTGGATCGATCCGGCGCGCCCCGCCCCCCGCGCGCTTGTCACCCACGGCCATGCCGATCATGCGCGCGGCGGGCATGGCGCGGTGTGGGCGACGCGGGAGACGCTGGCGATCATGGACGCGCGCTATGGGCCGCAAGCGGCACACCCGGTCGATTATGGCGCGCCGCTGACAATGGGCGATGTCACGGTGCGCTTCGTGCCGGCCGGCCATGTATTGGGCTCGGCGCAAATCGTGCTCGAGCATCGCGGTGAGACCGTAATCGTCTCGGGCGATTTCAAGCGTCGCCCTGACCCCACCTGCGCGCCGTTCGAGCCCGTTAAATGCGATGTCTTCATTACCGAGGCGACCTTTGGCCTGCCGGTCTTTCGCCACCCCGATACGGGGCACGAAATCGACAAGCTGCTGGCGGCGCTGCACGCCAACCCGAATCGCTGCGTGCTGGTCGGCGCCTATGCGCTCGGCAAGGCGCAGCGGGTGATCCGCGAGCTGCGCGATCGAGGCCATGATGCGCCCATTTACATTCACGGCGCGATGCAGCGGCTGTGCGACCTGTATGTCGCGCATGGCGTCGACCTGGGCACGCTGCGCCCCGCGACCGACGCCACCAAGGCCGAGATGATGGGCCACATCATCATCGCGCCGCCATCGGCGCTACAGGATCGCTGGTCGCGCCGCTTGCCCGATCCGATCACGGCGATGGCGAGCGGCTGGATGCGGGTGCGCCAGCGCGCGGTGCAGCGCGGGGTTGAGCTGCCGCTCATCCTGTCTGATCACGCAGACTGGGACGAGCTGACTGCAACGCTGACCGAAATCGCGCCGAAGGAGGTCTGGGTGACGCATGGCCGCGAGGAGGCTTTGGTCCACTGGTGCGAGACGCATCAGATCAAGGCCCGCGCGCTGGCGCTCAGCGGGTATGAGGATGAAGACGATTAACGCGCGGCGACGCTGATCGGTGCTGGTTGAGTGTCTTCGTCATTGCCGAACAACCAGGCCTCGGCCTCCTCGGCATTCCGGAAATAGGCAACATCGCGCGATGCCGCCGCCCGTTGCAGCTGCATCCGGGCCAGCGTCGAGGCATGAACAAAGGCCAATTTGCGCGACCGATGCGTCGGATCGGCGAGCAACCGCTGGAAGGACAGCACCATGTCTTGTGATTGGATGCTCATGTCGCTGACATCGGTTAGCGTCATATGGTCATGCGGCCCACATTGCAGACGAGCATGCGCTGCGTTGCGGGCTTTGATGAATTGTTCAATCGTCTCCGGCCCAAAAAACCCGCCCATGCGGATCAGCACCAGATGGCGAGGGACATCGACATCGATCGTGAAATACGGCTCCATGGCAGGCGTTATGCCGCGAAATTATTGTCGATCGGTAAAAAGAGCACCGATTTTGCCAAGTATCGCACCAATACCGAGTCCCCGCCCCGTAAAGCTGCGCCCTGTCATCGCTCGATCGGCGACGCCGTGTAGAGGTCAAGCGTGCCGGGGCGTGCGGCATAGGCTTTGATCGCGTCCATGAATTCGGCCGATCCGGGTTGCCGGAAATGCAGTTGCAGCGCGGCCATGTCGCGCCAGCGTTCAAAAAAGACGAGGGTGAGCGGGTCCTCCGCATCAATCTGGACCGCATGGCTGATGCAGCCATCCTCGGCGCGTGAGCGCTGGACATGATCCAGGCTGGCCTGAAGTAACGCCTCGAAACTGTCGGGCCGTGCGGTCGCGGTGCCGGTTACGATAATCATGATGCCCCCTCCAATGCCTTGGCCCGCCTGCGCTGCACGCTGCTGCCGATGCCGAGCGCCTCGCGATATTTGGCCACCGTCCGCCGGGCAATGTCGAAGCCTTTCGCCTTGAGCAGATCGACCAGCGTATCATCGGACAGGATCTTGGTGCCCTCAGCAGCGATCAGGGCTTTAATCGCGCTCTTGACCGCTTCCGCCGACACCGCATCGCCGCCATCGGCGGACTGGATGGCCGAGGTGAAGAAATATTTGAGTTCATAAAGCCCGCGATCGCAGCTGAGATATTTGTTGCTGGTCACGCGGCTGACGGTCGATTCGTGCATCTCGATCGCGTCGGCAACTTGCCTGAGGGTCATCGGGCGCAAATGCGCGACGCCGTTGATGAAGAACGCCTCTTGCTGCTTCACAATCTCGGTCGCGACCTTGATGATCGTGCGCTGCCGCTGATCGAGCGCCTTGACCAGCCAATTGGCGCTGGCGAGCATATCGGACAGCCAGACCTTGCTGGTCTTGTCCTGCGCACCGGTGGCCAGTTCAGTGTAATAACTGCGGTTGACCAGCAGCCGTGGCAAGGTAGCGGCGTTGATCTCGATCGCCCAACCGGTCTTGCGGCGCGCGATGAACAGATCGGGCACCACAGCCTGCGCCGCCTCCCCGCCATAGCGGCAGCCGGGCTTGGGATCATAATCGCGCAATTCGCGGATCATGTCGGCCATGTCCTCGTCATCGACGCCGCACAGCCGCTTTAGTCGGCCAAGTTCGCCGCGCGCGAGCAGATCGAGATTGTCAATCAGCCGCGCCATCGCCGGATCATAACGGTCCGCTTCGCGGGCCTGGAGCGCCAGGCATTCCGCCAGGCTCCGCGCGCCGACGCCGGTGGGGTCAAAGGTCTGGATCGTCGCCAGCACGGCTTCTACCCGGGCGAGCGGCACGCCCAGCCGATTGGCGATGTCGAGCAGCGGCACGGTGAGATAGCCGCATTCGTCGATCTGATCGATCAGATGCGCGGCAATAAAGGCATCCGCGCCGCTCATTACCGGGCCCGCCTGGGCAAGCAGATGATCGGCCAAGCTGATATCGACCGCGGCGAAACTGTCAAAATCGGGCCCGTCTTCGCTCGACGAGCCTGCACCGCTGGCCGCATTCATGCCAAGCGAACCGTCCATGCCAGCACCGTCGGCCACGCTGTCATGGTGAAATGTCTCGGTAGAGAAATCGACATCAAGCGCGGCTTCACCGGCATGGTCGCCGCCCATGATCAGCTCATCCGCGCTGGCTGGCTCGCTGGGTAGGTCGGCGGACACCTCGCGCTCCTGGGTCGGCCCGTCATCATCAGGTGGCCCGGCCTCAAGCAGCGGGTTGCGCTCAATCTCTTCGGCAATAAAGCCTTCGACTTCCAGATTGGAGAGCGCGAGCAGGCGGATCGCCTGTTGCAGCTGGGGCGTCATCACCAGCGATTGCGACTGGCGCAGATCGAGGCGTGGGCCGAGTGCCATCAGGGTGTCCGCAGCACCGCAGCACCTGCCAGGGCCTTACCCATTGCCACGCACTTTTGCCGCATGCGATCACCGCTGTTGCCTGGAAAGCGACAAGGGCAAGGGCATAGCGGCATGGTTAAAGCGAGAAGCCCTCGCCCAGATACAAGCGGCGGACATTGGCGTCCGCCACCAGTTCATCGGGCGATCCGGTAAACAGCACGCGACCATCATAAATAATGTAGGCGCGATCGACGATCTCCAGCGTTTCGCGGACATTATGATCGGTGATCAAGACACCAATGCCGCGAGTCTTGAGCGCAATGACGAGATCGCGGATATCGGCGATCGAAATCGGATCGATGCCGGCAAAGGGTTCGTCGAGCAGCACGATTGAGGGATCAGCCGCCAGCGCGCGTGCGATTTCGGCACGGCGGCGCTCACCGCCTGAAAGCGCCATCGCGGGGGCATCGCGCAAGCGGGTGAGGCCGAAATCGTCAAGCAATTGATCAAGCCGCGCGATCCGCTTGGTTGGATCGGGCTCAGACAGCTCCAGCACCGTCAGAATATTTTTTTCCACCGACAAACCGCGGAAGATCGAGGTTTCCTGCGGCAGATAGCCAAGCCCCAGGATGGCGCGGCGATACATGGGCAGGCCAGTGATATCGACGCCGTCGAGCATGATGCGGCCTGAATCGGGCTTTACCAGCCCCATGACCGAATAAAAACAGGTGGTCTTGCCCGCCCCGTTCGGCCCGAGCAACCCGACAACTTCGCCGCGACCGACCGATACCGACACATCAGACAGCACTGGTCGCTTGTCATAAGCCTTGGCGATCGAGACGACCGAAAGCCCCTCGGCAACCGGTGGTGATACCGGCGGAACGGCGCTTACGGCGGCAGCCGTCAAGGTGGTCACATCGTCCATAGTGCAGCCTCAATGCTTGCAGGAAATGGTTAATGCCGTGTTGAAAAATCGCAATTGGCAAGCTTCGTGCATGGCTATTGCCCGATCATGCGCGCCGGGGAAAGCCCAACGCCGCGCATCCCCCGCAGGGTCAAGGCTATTTGTCGCGCTTTGGCACCGAGAATCGGCCCGTGACCCGCCCGCCCGAGCTGGTTACTCCGTCCGCGTTGCCGCCCACCGCTGCCCCGCCATCGAGATAGGCGCGCCCGGAATCCAAATCGATCCGCAGGCGCCCGCCATTCACTGGATTGCCGCCCTGCACCAGCATGACATTGCCAAGCATGGTGATTTCGCGCCGCTCGATATCATAAACGGCATATTGGCTGCGCGCCGATTGATCAGGCCGGGTGACCGTGACGCCGCCCGACGCATCGAGTCGCGACACCTGCGGGCTGCCATCAACAACCTGTCCGGTATAGGCGACCGTCATCCGCGCGGCGCTCAGCGTCATCTCGGCTTGGCGGACGGTGACGCTGCCCGTCAAAATCGCGCGATTCGCCTTATCCTGCAATTCGATATGATCGGCGCCGAAGTCGATCGGCGCCGCCGAATCATGCCGGGTCTGCGCGGTGGAGGCGCCGGCCATTGCCAGCAAGGCGCTGGCCAACAGGCTACTGGCAAGCCGGGACGGCAAAAACGGGGCGGGGAAAAGGCGGTGCGCGTGCATGGACGCCTATCTCGCCCTTCGCGGCACGATCCGCAAGCGGGCATCGCCATCAAGCGTGACGACATGGCTATCCAGATCGGCCGACATGCTTGCGGCACTAAAGCTGCCCTGCGGCACTTTTCCGGTCACCGCGCCGTCACTTTTGAGCTTGCGGGTTTTCAGGTCGAGCGTGGCGTTGCCCGTCACCAGATTATACCCACTGGGCCCAGTGAACCGAATCGGCCCATCCGCCATCACCTTTTCGCTGGCGATATCATAGCGGCCGGCATCGGCGCGCAGATGCGCCGGCCCTTCCGCCATCGCCATTTCGGCGGACAAGGTGGTGAGCTTCACGATCGGTTCCGCCGAACTTTTCTGGACCGCCGATCCAGCGCGAAGCGAAAATGGCCGCCCCTGTTGATCGGCACCGCGATACAGCGCCGATTGAATCCGCAGCCGTTCCTTGGCAACTTCAACCTTGTTCTTGTCGAGCAGGAAGCTGACATCACCGCTCATCGTCAGCGGCGCTGTGACCAGAAATGCCGCAAACACGCCGATCATCACCGGCAGCACCCAGCGTGATGTTTCGACAACGCGATCATGCTGGCCGCCTGGGGCCGCCCAAAGCTGGCGCGCCGGCCGCTGGATAAGCGGGTCTTCAGCCATTTGCATCAGACATGCGCGAAAATATCGACTTCCGGCCAGCCCGCAAGATCAAGCTCGGCACGCGCGGGGAGAAAATCGAAACAGGATTGCGCTAGCGCCATCCGGCCTTCGCGGTGCAACCGAAGATCGAGTTCGGCCTTCATTGCATGCAGAAAACGCACATCAGAGGCAGCGTAATCCTTCTGCGCCTCAGACAGATTGGGCGCGCCCCAATCCGAAGATTGCTGCGCCTTGGACAGTTCCTGGCCAAGCAGTTCGCGGACCAGCTCCTTCAGCCCATGCCGATCAGTATAGGTCCGCACCAGCCGCGAGGCGATCTTGGTGCAATAAACCGGCGCGGCAACGACGTTCAGATAATGGCGAATCGCCGCCAGATCGAAACGGGCGAAATGATAAAGCTTTAGCCGATCCGGATCCGCCAGCAGCTGCCGCAGATTAGGCGCTGCATAATCACTACCCGGCGCAAAGCGCACCAGATGTTCATCCGTACCGCCATCGGAAAGCTGGACAACGCACAAGCGATCCCGCGGGGTCAGCAGCCCCATGGTTTCGGTATCGACGGCGATCGATTGGCCGGTTGCAAAAATGCCTGGCGGCAGGTCTTCTTCGTGGAGATGGACGGTCATCCCCGTCGCCTAGACCCGAACGCGCCCCGGCTCAATGCTTTGCATGCGCCCCTTTAATAAGCGTTTGCGCTAACGCTATTTGTTGGCGAGACGAATTTGTTCGCAGCGCGCGTGGTTTTGCGTTATGCACAAGGCGTGGCGCAAGCAGAGGAGCGCCCGGAGACCTGCGTTTGTCGTCCGACGCTCGGGTTCTTGCATCAATTACGGGCGAACCGGGAAGACGAACAGGGCATGAGTTTCGATAAAGGGCGCCGCGGGGATCGCGGCGGGCGCGGCAAAGACAAGCGCGATGGTTTTGGCGAAGGCGGTTTCGACAGCGGCTTTGGTGGCGGTGACCGATTCGGTGGTGGCGGTGATCGCTTTGGCGGTGGCGGCGATCGCTTCGGTGGCGGTGGCGATCGCTTCGGCGGCGGCGGCGGTGGGTTCCGCAGCGGCGGCGGCGGCGGCTTTGGCGGCCCCGGTGGCGGTGGCGGCGGTCGCGGCATGCCCCCCCAGGTTGTTGGGGAAGGCACCGGCGTCGTCAAATTCTTCAACGGGCAAAAGGGCTTTGGCTTTGTTGTTCGCGATGATGGCGGCGAAGATGTGTTCGTGCACATCAGTGCTGTCGAGCAGGCCGGGCTGACCGGTCTGGCCGAGGGTCAGCCCTTGGGCTTCACGCTCGTTGATCGTGGTGGCCGCATTTCGGCGACTGATTTGAAAATTGATGGCGAGCCAATGCCCGTCGAGGACCGCGGCCCGCCGCGCGATCGTGACGCTGGCCCGGGTGCCCCCCGTGGTGGTGCCGGCGGCGCCGGCGGACCACAGCGTCAGCTGACCGGGGAAAAGGCACCCGGCACGGTCAAGTTCTTCAACGCGATGAAGGGCTTCGGCTTCATTCAGCGCGATGACGGCCAGCCCGATGCGTTCGTGCATATCAGTGCGGTCGAACGCGCTGGCATGCCGACCCTGAATGAGGGCGACCGGCTCGAATTCGAACTGGAAGTCGATCGGCGCGGCAAGTTTGCAGCGGTGAATCTCTCGCCAATGCAATAAGCCGTTCCGGCTTACGGATGACGACCAAAAACCCGGTGCGCAACCAGCGTGCCGGGTTTTTGCTTTTTGGGGAAGCAACCGAATGACGATCGCGATTCGTCCGGCGACCTCGGGCGACCTACCCTTGTTGTGTGCGCTGATCGAAAGCGCCTATCGCGGGACGGCGGCCCGCAGCGGATGGACGCATGAGGCTGACCTGCTTGGCGGGCAACGCACCGATCTTGACGCCCTTGCCGAATCGCTCGCCGACCCCAGCCATTGCCTGCTCGTCGCCAGCACGAGCGACCACCTGATCGGCTGTGTCGAGATCACCGACAAGGGATCAGGGCTGTGCTATCTCGGGTTGCTCTCGGTCTCCCCAGAGGGCCAGGCACAAGGCCTGGGCAAGCAGCTGATCGCTGCCGCCGAAGCCGAAGCGCAAACCCGCTTTGCCGCCAGCATCATGGAAATGACGGTCATCCGGCAACGGGCCGAGCTGATCGCCTTTTACCAACGCCGCGGCTACCAATTGACCGGCGAAGAACGCCCCTTCCCCTATGGCGATGAACGCTTCGGCCAGCCCCGCCGCGATGACCTGGGGTTCGTGGTGCTCGCCCGCGATCTCGCTTAAGCTGCCAAGATTGGCAGGTTTTGGCCGCCGGGCAGGATAATGGCGCCGCCTAAAATTGTGTTACCGGGAGATGCAGGTGCAGATCGGATTGATAGGCGGTATCGGCCCCGCTGCGCAGGACTATTATTGCCGACAATTGATCCGCCTTTTCGCCCAGGCTGAACGGTCCTTGGACATGACCATTGTCCATGCCGACACCCCAACGCTGTTGGCCAATTTGGCCACTGATCGACGCATAGAACAGGCGGACATTTTCGCGAACTTGGCCGACCGGCTCGATCGGGCTGGCGCTGACTTTATCGGCGTAACATCAATCGCGGGCCATTTCTGCCGTCATGAATTCGCTGCGCGCTCCCCCCTGCCGGTGGTGGACATGATTGATGCGGTGGCGCACGATGTTGCAGAACATCGCTTTGAAAAAATTGGTATTTTGGGAACGCGTACCGTTATGGAATCGCGCTTCTATGGCGGCCTTGCAAGCGTCGACGTCATATCACCACCGGGATCAGCGCTGGATGACGTCCATGCGGCTTATGTCGAAATGGCCAAGACCGGCCGAGCAACAACAGCGCAGCGCGCCATTTTTCACGACGCGGCAACGCACATGATCAACACCTCGGGCGCCCAGGCAATCATGCTTGGCGGCACCGATCTTGCGCTTGCCTTCGATGCCGAAACTTGCCCCTTTCCGCTGGTGGATTGTGCGGCGATCCACGCCCGGGCGATCTTCAAAAAGGCGATTGGCTAAAGGCGCAACGCTGTTCACCAGCAATCCGGTCGTGAACGCCCTGCCTAAGGCACTGACCGCCTATCACCCGCCACCGTCGCCAGCGCTCACGTCACCAACCGCTTGAGCCCCGCAACCCTATCCGCCTCCGCCGCGGGCTTATCGGTCCTGATCCGCGCGATGCGGGGAAAGCGCATCGCCACCCCTGATTTGTGCCGCTTTGACAAATGGATCGAATCAAACGCGATCTCCAGCACCAGCGTTTTTTCCACCTCGCGCACCGGCCCGAAGCGCGCCGTCGTGTGATCGCGCACAAATTTGTCGAGGAACTTCAGCTCTTGATCGGTGATGCCCGAATAGGCTTTTCCCACCGGCAGCAACTCGCCCTCCTCGGTCCAGCAGCCAAAGGTGAAGTCGGAATAGAAGGATGATCGCCGCCCGCTGCCGCGTTGCGCATACATCACCACGCAATCGGCGGTCAGCGGATCGCGCTTCCATTTATACCACAGGCCAGTCCGCCGCCCGGTGACATAGGGCGAATCGCGGCGTTTGAGCATCACCCCTTCGATCGCCGCATCGCGCGCGCCGTCACGAATCGCCTGCAGCGCAGCGAAATCATTGGCATCGATAATCCGGCTGAGATCGAACCGGTCACCGTCCAGCGCGACAACAAACCCCTCCAACCGCGCGCGGCGGGCATGCCAGGGCAGGTCGCGCAGATCGGTGGGCCCGTCGAACAGGATATCATAGAGCCGGACAAAGGCGGGATAATCGCTCAGCATCCGTGCCGACACCGCCTTGCGCCCCAGCCGCTGCTGCAGCGCGTTGAAGCTCGCCGCCGCCCCGCCCTCGGCTGCGCTCCCCTGACTATCGCCGCGCACCATCAGCTCACCGTCGACCACGCCGGGGGTCGCAAAGGCTCGCGCGACATCGGGGAAGCTGGCGGTGATGTCCTCCCCTGCCCGGCTATAAAGCCGCGTCTCCCCGCCGACATGGACGATCTGCACGCGGATGCCATCCCATTTCCATTCGGCGACATACTCATCCAAGCTGAGCTGCTGATCCTCCAGCGGATGGGCGAGCATGAACGATCGGAACACCGGCATATCGGTGGCAACCGGTTGCGGCCCGCGCCCCTCTCCCCAGGCGAACAGCGGCGCATAGGGCGGCGACAGGCCATGCCACACCTCCTCCACCGCATCGACATCCAGCGCAAAAGCCTGGGCCAGCGCGGTCTTTGCCAGCCGGGCGGATACGCCAATCCGCAGCGCGCCCGTGGCCATTTTCAGCACGGCAAAGCGCTCGGTCGCGCTGAGTTGATCGAGCATCGCCGCCAGCACCGCCGGCCCCTCTGCCCGGCTGGCACTGGCCAGGCTATCCACCACAGTGCCAAGCGTCAGCGGGGCCAGATCGGCTCGAGGGCCAGGCGGATCGGGCCAGAGCAGCGCCACTGTTTCCGCAGTATCGCCAACATAATCACGGCTCATCCGGTACAGCACCGGATCGACTCGCGCCTCGATCAGCGCCCGGATGATCGCGGGTTTCACCGCCGGCATATCGAGATTGCCGGTTAGCGCAGCCATCGCCCAACCGCGATCGGGATCGGGCACGGCGCGCAAATAATCAGCGATCAGCTTCAGCTTTGCGTTGCGCGACGGCGTGTAGATCAGCGCATCGAGCAAGGCAGCGAAGGACCGCATCGCCAGTGACCTATGGACCGACCCGGGTGATGATTTCATCCAGCACCGCCACGGTGATCCCGAACTTACGCACCACCATCACATTATGCGCTGATTGCCCGTCGGGCCGCAGTGTCAGGAACTGCTTCGCCCGATACCCGCCCTTCATCGTGAAGCGCAGCACCAGCCGGTTGCCCCGCGTTACCCCAGTAACGCCACTGATCGCGTCGGACAGCGTGCCCGTGTAATGATCAGGTGCCGTTTCGCGGATGCGCCATTGGCGCTTCTTCGCTGGCTGGCCCGCTTCCTCGACCATCTGATCAAGCACCAAGCTGCCTTCGGGCTCCAAATGGCCAGTGCCGTGCACCGTCACGGGATGGCGCGTGCGCAGGATGACCTTCACCGTCGCGCGCCCCTCTGTCTGCCCGGCAAAAAAGTCGGTCGCGGCAAAATGGGGGGCGGGCGCGACGCGTTCCAGGCGCGGCATCGCCACGCAGCCGCCAAGCAGCATCATGCCCAGCACCAAGAGGAGGGCCATGCTGCGGCGCTGCCCGCGCCCTGCCATCGCTGATGCTGCTGTCTTCATGCCGCCCGTCTTCGGCGGTTGGGGATCGCGCTGCAAGCAGATTAGCGCTCGGGTCAGCGTAGCGCAGGCGTGCAGGATCAGTGCCCCTCCCGCTAGCCGGGCAGCCGATCGTCCCCGCCAAAGATCTCGCGCGTATCCATGCGGACGCCGCGAATCGCCTCGCTCTCGCGGTGCTGCGCCTGCAGCGCGGCCACGGCATAGGACAGCAGCAGCGACCGGCGCGGCGCGCCGCTGGCATTGCTGGTCGCGCCGTGGAGCAGATCGGGATCGAAGATCAGCACGTCCCCTGCTTCGCCCGTCAGTATCTGCGGCGCCACTGTTTCGCTGGCATCAAAGCGATGCGATCCGGGCACCAGCTGCGTCGCGCCATTATCCGGCCCATAGCGGTCGAGCCACACCATCGCCGCCATTAACTGCCCATCATGACCCACGCCATCGCGGTGCAGCGGTTGCGGCATATTGCCCTGGCGGGGCGCGCGCCCCTCGACCTGCGACAGGAAGAACGGCGCTTTCAATCGGTGACGGACCGCATCGATCAGCGCGGGCAAGCGGCAGACGCGCTGGACATATGGGTCCAAATCAACCTGGGCATGGCACCAGTCCATCTGGCGCGGCACCGGCCATTGGTCGGACGCCAGCACCCCGGCGTCGAACGCCGCGCGCAAACGAACGATCCAGTCGGTCGGGACAGCATGTCGCAGCAGCAAATAGCCCTGCGTATCGAGCTGCAGCAGCGCTGCCGGATCATCGCAGCCATCGGGAACGGAAATGGGCGCGGCAGACATCGCAAAAGAATAGGTGGCGGCAAGCGGCCGGGCAAGCCGCTGCGCCTGACGGACAAGGGGCGGACACCGCTTCTATCGCGTGCAGCCCGACAGCTGCAGCGGCCCGCTCAGTCGGTCTCGGCGGATCGGGTGAACTCGACTAGATCCCATAGATTCCCGTAAAGATCGGCAAACACCGCAACCGTCCCGTAATCATGGGTGGCGGGCGGGCGGACCCACTTTACTCCAGCGGCAGTAAAGGCAGCATAGTCGCGCGCGAAATCATCGGTGGCGAGGAACAGGAAGACGCGGCCGCCGGATTGGTTGCCAATGGCCGCCACTTGTTCGGGCGAGGTGGCGCGGGCGAGGAGGATGGTGGTGGCGTTATCGGGCGCGCCGGGCGGGCGGATGGTGACCCATCTTTTGTCCTGTTCGGGCTGGTATGTGTCCTCCACCAGCGTGAAGCCGAGCTTGGCCGTGTAAAAGGCAAGCGCTTCGTCATAATCGCGGACGATAAGGGCGACATGGGCAAGACGGGGCATGGCCAGCCTATAGCGCGACCTAGCGCTATTTGGCGATCACCCAGCGGCCATCGCGAAACCGATAAAGATGGGGCGAGATGCAGCGTTCCTGCGCCGCGCAATCATCGACCACCGCCTGTTTGAGGTCTTCCAAAGCGGGTCCATCCGGCACCTGCCCGACGAAGACGATATGATCAGCCACGACGGTCATGAACAGGGTTGGTCCCACCCGGGCAGCGAGTTTCTCCCATGCCGGCAGGTCGATCAGCAGGCTCGCGAGATGGTGCTGCTCCGGATAGCTAACCGCCGCTTTCCGCAGCGCGGCAGGCTTGGGCAGCGGCGGGAGGATCGCGCGGGTCTGCGCCTCGGCAAGCGCCCAGGCCTGATCCGGGGTGAGACCGAGCTTCCTGAGCGCGACGTCGCCGATCAGCGCGACCGTGTCCTCGCCATCGGCGGCGAGCACCGCGTAAAGATCGTCGCCGATCGGGCGATATTTCGCGACCTCGCCCTTCTCCGGAGATTTCGCGCCATAGGCATCAATATAATCCAGATACGCGCGGTCACGAACGACCAGGCGCAGGCTGGCGGGGGTGGGATCGGGATGGGGTCGCGACATTTTCATAACGAAATCGGCCTTCGATGCCGCGCAATCGGCAGCGCTGGCGGCGCGGCAATAGCCGACCAGCGTGTCCAGGTTGAACGCCCCTTCGGTCCCGTCGGCGCGCTTGAAAAGGATGGTGAGCGGCTGATCCGGATCGGCGGTGAGCCTTGCACCCGGCATCGCTTTGGCAAAGCGCGCCATCATGTCTGCGCGAAAACCGCGGGGCCGGGCCGCCGCAACGGCGGCGCAAGCGGCGCCAAGCGCCAACAGGGCCAACACGAAGACCAACACGCGCATGATAACCCCCTGAATCGCCTTCGAAACTATATAGTTTTGCGGCATCCACACAAGCGATCGGCGGGGCGACTGCACCAGATCGGCGGCGTTAGCCTTGACTTTGGACAAAACATTGTCCAATTAGTCCTCATGCAAGCTGTATCCTATTCCGAAGCGCGCGAGAATTTGAAGGCGATGATCGACAAGGTCGTCGCCGACCGCGCGCCGATTGCCATCACCCGCCAGCGCGGTGAGGGGGCAGTGCTGGTATCGGAAAGTGAATGGGCGTCGATCGAAGAGACGCTGTATTTGTTGTCATCACCCGCGAATGCGAAACGGCTGATGGACGGCATCGCCAGGCTCGACGCGGGTGAAGGCGAGGAGCACGAGCTGATCCAGCCGTGAAGCTGGCGTTCGACCGCGATGCCTGGGCGGAATATCTCGCCTGGCAAGCGGAAGACCCGAAGATCGTCGAACGCATCAACCTGCTGATCGGCGAATGCCTGCGCCACCCGTTCACCGGCATCGGTAGGCCAGAGCCGCTCAAGCGCAACCTGGCGGGATGGTGGTCCCGGCGGATCAATCACGAGCATCGACTGGTGTATAGGGTGATCGGGGCGGGGGAGGCGCAGACTTTAGAAGTGCTGAGCTGCCGGTATCATTATTGAAGGCGGTGTTGCCCGGCGCGGTCGATCAGCACTTTGCGGTTTGCGCGCGCGCGCGATAGTAGCGCGCCATGCGCAACTCGACTTACCGCACCCGCCTCCGCGCGTTCCAGGCCATGCGCGGCGACGATCCGCCGCCGGGCTTCATCGCCGATCTAGAATTTCTGGAGAATCGCGATCTTGATCTGTCGGTGCGGATCGGCGGGATGCTGGCGTTCAACGCGCTGATGGTGACGATCGGCACGCACCCGATTTCGGCGAGTCCCGGCGCGCCGCTCAGCGTCGATGCCGCGACTCAGCCGTGGCTGACGATCGCCAGCCTGATCGGCCTGGCGCCGCTGATTGCCTCAAGCGCTTTGTGCCTGCGCGCGCTGCTGCTGGGCGAGGAATTCGATACCGACGGGCTGGAGAGCGACGGCGATGACGGCCCGGCCAAGCTGCAACGCCGCCTGTTCGCGGCCTTCGTCCATTCGATCGACGCGCAAGGCCGCCTGCTGCGGCAAGCCGTGGTGACGACGCTGGTTGGGGGCACGATGACGCTGGTGGTGTGGGCGGCGATATTGGGGGAGAAGATGGGACGGTAGCGAAGGCGCCTCGTTGCCAAACTTAGCGCAGAATCGTATAAGCGCCCCTATGGCACAGATGAACATCTCCATCCCCGAAGCCCTGAAAAGCGGGCCGAGGCCCGCGTCGCTGAGGGCAGCTACAGCAGCACCAGTGATTATGTCCGCGATCTGGTGCGGCGAGACCGGGACTATGCAGAGAAACTGAAGGCGTTGCAGGCGGCGATCGATGTCGGTCGGGCATCGGGGGTGAGTGACCGCGATCCGTTCGAGTATCTCGAAGAACTGCGCGCCGGGCTGCGTGCGCAAACCCCGAGCGCCGATGCGGCTTGAACTAAGTCGCCAGGCGGAAATCGATCTGGCGGATATCCAGGATTACAGCGTCGAGCAATTCGAGCTCGCGCGCGCGATCACCTATCTCGATGCGATCGAGACGGCGTTTCGCCGGATCATGGACTATCCGGAAATTGGCGGGGTGCAGGGAAGATCGAGCCGCCTGTCCGGTCGCTCGCCTGCCACCCGCATCGGATTTTCTACGTGATTGAGGAGGATGCGGTCATCATTCAGCGCATCCTGCATGGCGCTATGGACGTGGATCGGTATCTTTAGCCGGTTTGGCGAAACGGCTGGGCGTATCATCAAGACATCGGAAGAGCGCATCGCCCCGCTCGACAACCCGCGCACACTGGGCAGCGCGCTGGCCAGCGAGCAGGCGGGAAAGCGGCGCTGGCAGATCGGCGATTGAGTGGTGGCGCGGGTGGAGGATGAGCGGATCACGGTGCTGGTGGGGCGGAGGGAGGTTGATCGGTGAGGGAAAGGAGTTGAGTATTGTGTCCTTGAAACTGTGGTGCGCATAGTGGGCGGCGGGAGGTCTACTGGTGAGGAGGCTTTAGTTAGGTATAATGTCCACGGAATTCTTATGAATTGGGCGTATTTAGTGAACTGTCACCGTAATTCCGTAATGCGTTAGTGAATATATATTGATTCCCGGAGATCTCCAATGACGTAATGAAGGGATAGTTATTGAGGGCGGCACATGGCATTCATTTGTGAGTATGTCGCACAGCATAAACGCTTTTGTTCTAGGCTCAGAACCTTATGCATGCAGGTTTCTAGCGGCGGAGGGGTCGGACCCGGATTCGGTTTTGTGCCGGGGTACGGCACGGCTTCTGTCGGACGGGGTCGAATTTCATCGATCTTTTGAGCGATTCCGGAATTCATCGGTATAGCTGGCGCTACCAGAACCGCGAGTACGCAAAAAAGCTTCATACGTTTACCGCACAGTTCGGTACGCAAGGTATAGGCCTTTGCGAAACCACCCTTCCCGTATAGGTGTCAATCAATATTTCAACACATTGGTTCGGCCCTAATATCAAACGCCGACGTAAACCGCGCCCATCTGGCAAAAAAAGTTGGCATAGAACAGCTTGCGCTAGCAAAATTCTATTTCCAACTGAAGGCGTAGTCTTCTCAGAGACGCTCGCTGAAGCCGTACCGATAAAAATTCCGTTGAAAGCGCTAGCAAATTGATCAGGTTTTACATCAAATTGCCCTTTAAGATCAGAAAGGTCGATGAATCCTTGTACAATTCGACCGTTTGCCCCGCGCATGGTTACAGCAATATCTCCTGTCTCTGGGCAAATCGTAGCGTCAATCTTTCGACCACGGTCACTTGGATGCCAAATTGCCGAGGTCGGATCAACGGGACATCTGTCATTTTCTTTCCACATTTCCCGCTGGAACGCGACTGATTGCTCCGAAAGCGTCGTACTGTTGGCATGTTTGAAAACTTGATCGTTAATGGCGGGGACGCCGGTCGTGATCATAAAAGTACCGAGCGCGGTCGCCGCTGCCACGGCAAACTTTTCTGGAAGGCTTTGCAACCAATTTCCCGATTTATTCTTAATGGGCGGCGATGTTAATTTGGCAGCCATATTTGGACCCCAGCGACTCAAGATAACTTCCAATGGTAACAGTCCACGGGGAGTGTTGTCGAGATAAAGCCATTGGAGAATTGATATGCAATCAAATTACAATTTCGGCCAATACAAAACTTAGTCGCGATCCCGGTCCGCCAGTTCGCGATCAAACCAATATTGCTTGTCGCCAAGAATGCGTTTGAGTAGCGGCGGGTCAGCGAGCGCGTCGACGTGCGGCAATCGGGGCAAATCGTGGCGGGCATAATTGCCGTCGAATGCAATGTCGGTGCAACCGACGCAGAAGTAACAGCCGTCCAGATAGACAACAATATCGCCCACCGCGAAGTTTTCGAGCGTTTCGCGCATTCCCGCAGCCCACTCGGCAAATTCAGCCTCGGTAACCATCGTCAGGGCGCGACGCTCGGCATCGCGTCGGGCGATTTCGATGAGCGAGAGTTCGGTCTCTCTAACCTCGGCAAAGATGAATGATCTGCTACATTTCGTGCAACCGATCATCCAGCCACAGCCACACCACGGACAATCGAGTTGCCCAGGCGACATGGCGGGCTCATCCTCGCAGGCACAGAACGAGAGGACGTCGTTGTTGGCCTTGAAGAAGTATTTGGTTTTTGTCGGTGCCGACATGTCGCCTACTCCGTTGGCAGGTATATCTCCCCACCCTCAGCCTTAAAGCGGGCAATCAATTCCTACATTCCGTTGATCAGCCCCCACCATCTGCCGCGCCCGCATCAACAAATACAGCGCAAACCCAACCGCCACGCCCGGCACCATGCCGAGCACGATGCAGACCCAGCCATGCCGGATGCCATGGGTATGCCGCTCTTACAGTATCCATGCCGACAGGATTACCCAGCAGGCAAGCGTGTCGGCGGCATAGCCGCTGGCGTAAGGGTTGACGAAGCCCGCCGCGAAGGCGCCGATCACGTCGGGGTGAGCGATCAGCGGGGGCGTTACGACCAAGGCGAACACCGCCAGAAAGGCGAGTGCGGCGGCGATGATCACCGCCTTGAACACCCCCGCCGCCATTGGTTAGCCCCCGGCGGGCATGTAGAGATCGCCGCCCGCGCGGTATTTCTCGGCCATCTCCTCCATCCCCTTGATCGCCGCCGCCTTGCTCGCGGCGGCCGTCTCCGCGCCGGTCGGCCCCGTGGCGATGAAGCCTTCGACGCCCTGGTTCTGCTTGCCGGCGAAGTCGCGCACTTCCTGCGTGATCTTCATCGAACAAAACTTAGGCCCGCACATCGAACAGAAATGCGCGGTCTTGGCGCCTTCTGCGGGGAGGGTCTGGTCGTGGTACTGCTCGGCCGTATCGGGGTCGAGCGACAGGTTGAACTGGTCGCGCCAGCGGAATTCGAAGCGGGCGCGGCTCAGCGCGTCGTCGCGCAGGCGGGCCGCCGGGTGGCCCTTAGCCAAATCCGCCGCGTGAGCGGCCAGCTTGTAGGTGACCACACCGACCTTCACATCGTCGCGGTCGGGCAGGCCGAGATGCTCCTTGGGCGTGACATAACAAAGCATCGCCGTGCCGTACCAGCCGATCATCGCCGCGCCGATGCCGCTGGTGATGTGATCGTACCCCGGCGCGATATCGGTGGTGAGCGGCCCGAGCGTGTAGAAGGGCGCCTCGCCGCACACCTCCAGCTGCTTGTCCATATTCTCCTTGATCTTGTGCATCGGCACATGGCCGGGGCCTTCGATCATCACCTGGACGTCGCTCTTCCACGCGCGGTGGGTAAGCTCGCCGAGCGTGTAGAGTTCGCTGAACTGCGCCTCGTCATTGGCGTCGGCGATCGATCCGGGGCGCAGGCCATCGCCGAGCGAATAGGCGATGTCATAGGCCTTCATGATCTCGGTAATCTCGTCGAAGCGTTCGTAGAGGAACGATTCCTTGTGATGCGCGAGGCACCATTTCGCCATGATCGATCCACCGCGCGAGACGATGCCAGTCACGCGCTTGGCGGTCATCGGGATATAGGCGAGGCGGACGCCCGCATGGATGGTGAAGTAATCGACGCCCTGCTCGGCCTGTTCGATCAGCGTATCGCGGAAGATTTCCCAGGTCAGGTCCTCGGCCACGCCGCCGACTTTCTCCAGCGCCTGATAGATCGGCACGGTGCCGATCGGCACGGGCGAGTTGCGGATGATCCATTCGCGCGTGTCATGAATGTTGCGGCCAGTGGACAGGTCCATCACCGTGTCCGCGCCCCAGCGGATCGACCAGACCATCTTGTCGACTTCATTCGCCACGTCGCTGGCGACGGCGGAGTTGCCGATATTGGCGTTGATCTTGACGAGGAAATTGCGGCCGATCGCCATCGGTTCCGATTCGGGGTGGTTGATGTTGTTGGGGATGATCGCGCGGCCGCGCGCAACTTCATCGCGCACGAATTCGGGCGTGACATGATCGGGGATGCTCGCGCCAAAGCTCTGCCCGTCGCGGATCAGTGCTTCCTTGGCGGCGGCGCGGCCCATATTCTCACGGATCGCGACATATTCCATCTCGGGCGTGATGATGCCGCGGCGGGCATAGTGCATCTGGCTAACGTTCATGCCGGGCTTTGCGCGCAAGGGGCGCTTCACGACGTTGGGGAATTGCGGGACGCCCGCCGATCGATCGGGACCGGTCAGGCCGTTATCCTCGGGCCGCGTCTCGCGCCCGTCATAGCTTTCAACATCGCCGCGCGCGAGAATCCAGTCGCGGCGCAGATTGGGCAGGCCCGCCGCAATGTCGATATGCGCAGCCGGATCGGAATAGGGGCCAGACGTGTCGTAAACGCGCAGCGGCGGCTCACCGCACGATGGCTCCAGCATGATCTCGCGCATCGCGACGTTGAGCGGCCCGACATGCACTTTCCGCGATCCGCGAATGGGGCCAGTGGTCACGCCGATTTCGGTGCGGGCGGGGATGTCTGCCATTCAATTCGCTCCAAGCTATCGAAGGAGCTACGAACGATTGCGCCGATCAACAGGATCGGTCTCGCGCGCCACTTCCTCCGCCGGTGTCAGCCGGATCAGGTTCAGCGGGTCGGAGGCTGCCGCCTCCCTCTCAAGCGCAGCCAACAGCGCTTCCCCGGGGATATGGCGAGGATAGTGCGAAGAAATGAGATAGTCCAGCACGTGATCGCGCTCGACAAAATCGTAACAGGGTAACAAGATAGCAATTGTCGAAAAGCATTTTCCATGGAGGTGATATGATCGCTCGCCCGCAGTGGTCTGCCGCCCTGTCCGTGATCTCAATGGCGATGGTCATGGCGTCGCCAGTCTCGGGCCGGTCTGCGCCTGCGCAAACCGCCCTCCCTGGCCCGGCCAGCACCACCAGCACCGACGGCAATGACATCGTGGTCGAGGGTTCACGCAAAACCCTGCGAAACATGCTGAAACAGACGCTGGATAACGGCCCACAAAACCAACTAGCCCGGTATGCGGACGGGTTTTGCCCGCGCGTTGATGGCTTTCCCGAAGAATGGTCGCCGATTATCGAAACGGTCGTGCGCAACAATGCGGCCGAGGCTGGGGTGCAGGTGAAGAATGCCGGATGCCGGCCCAATGCGCTGATCCTCTTCACAGACCATCCGCAGCAATTGATGGTTGATCTCGACAAGGCTAGCCCCTCGCTTTTGGCTCATTTGTCGGCGGGGCAGCGGCAATTGCTCTTGGGCAAGAAGCGCGCCGTCTATTCCTCTCGGGTCGTCCAGCAGGTCGATCGCGAGGGCAATGCCATTAGCGACGGCATCTCCCGCAGTTTCGGAGCGACCCGGATATCGGCCAATGTCCGATCGGATATCCTGCTCTCGGTCGTCGTCATCGATATCAACCAATCGCCCGGTAAATCGCTGCGCCAGCTCGCGGATTTTGCGACAATGCACCTGCTGCTCAACCTCACGGTCAAAACACTGGACGAAGCGAACCCTTCTTCGGTCCTGTCGTTATTCATGCCACATGAAGGGATGGCAGTGCCGCAACGATTGTCTTTGATCGATCGCGCGACGCTCCACGGCCTCTATGTTCCCCGCAGCAACAACTTTACCGCACAAGAACAGCGTGAACGGATCATCGGCACCATCAAGAAGGGCTATCGCGCAATCGCGGCGGCGGAGTGAAGCAGCGGCGCTGCGCTGCTAAATACCGCAAAATAGCGCTTGGATTTCCGTTGACCTAAATTCTATTCCAGGCGTGCCGCGAGCCCCCGGAACCAAAGATCAGAAAGTATAGCCGAGCCCGATGGCGCAATAGACTTGATTGGGATTGCCAGCGACGCTCGTCAACGGCGATCGCACGAAATCTCCCCGCAGCCAACAGCACTTCCCGGGGGATATTGGGCGGATAGTGCGAAGAAATGAGATGGTCCAGCACGCGACCGCGCTCGACAAAATCCCACCAAGGCAACAAGATAGCAATTGTCGAAAAGCATTTTCCATCGAGGTGATATGATCGCTCGCCCGCATTGGTCTGCCGCCCTGTCCGTGATCTCGATGGCGATGGTCATGGCGTCGCCACTCTCGGGCCGGTCTGCGCCTGCGCAAACCGCCCTCCCCGGCCCGGCCAGCACCACCAGCACCGACGGCAATGACATCGTGGTCGAGGGTTCACGCAAAACGCTGCGGCACACCCTGAAACAGACGCTGGATACCGGGCCACAAAGCCAGCTGGCCCGATATGAAGACGGGTTTTGCCCGCGCGTTGATGGCTTTCCCGAAGAATGGTCGCCGATTATCGAGGAGATTGTGCGCAACAATGCGGCAGAGGCTGGGGTGCTCGTGAAGCGACCGGGCTGCCGGCCCAATGCGTTGATCGTCTTCACCGACCAGCCACAGCAGTTGATGGCCATCTTTGAAAAGGCCAACCCCTCCCTGTCGGCCCATTTGTCGCCAGCCCAGCGGCAATTGCTGCTGGGCAAAAAGCGCGCCGCCTATTCCGCTCGGGTCGTCCAGCAACTTGATCGCGAAGGCAATGGCTATGATTTTTTCTCAAACACCATTCGCAATGCCAAAGCGACCCGACTATCGACCAATTTCCGATCGGATATCCGGCTGTCGGTTGTCGTGATCGATATCAACCAAACGCCCGGTAAAACACTGCGTCAGCTCGCCGATTTTGCGACGATGCACTTGCTGCTCAACCTCTCGGTTAAAACCCTGGATGAGACGAACCCTTCCTCGGTCCTGTCGCTGTTCATGCCGCATGACGGGGTGGCGGTGCCGGCACAACTCTCTTTAGTCGATCGGGCGACGATCGAGGGTCTTTATGTTCCCGCCAGAAACAATTTTACCGCAGATAACCAGCGCGAACGGATCCTCGGGCACATCACCAAGGAATTTCGCGCAATCGCGGCGGGGAAGTGAAGCGACCGCGCGGCGCTATTGAATACCGCAGAATAGCGCACGAATTTCCGTTGGCCTAAATTCTATTCCAGTCGTGTCCGGCGCGCCCGGAACCGCCAATCAAAAAGTATAGCCGAGCCCGATGGCGCTATAGACTTGATTGGGATTGCCAGCGACGCTCGTCAACGGCGATCGCGCGAAATCGCCCTGCAACCGGCTGTAGGAGACCAGCGTAAAGAGCTGAAGCCCGCGTTGCAGATCGCCGGATAGCGCATAATTGAACAGCAGATTGGCGGTGTAATTTTTCACGCCGCCGCGCGGGCGGGCAAACAGCGGCAAGCCACTGCGCGCAGCGCCCGCAGCGTCGACCGCGAAATAGGTTTCGGCATAGCCATCGCCGACGATCGTGGCCGATCCGCCAATGCCGACATAAGCGCGACGGCTGATCGGCGTGCCATAATCAATCACCGGCATCAGCACATAGCTGTCATGAACACCGGTCACGTCGCGGACATAGTTGACCCGCACGGATAGCCGGTCATAGGGGCTAGTGATCACCCCGGTCTTGCCGATGCCGACATAACCGCCCACTTCGAGTGCCGCCCGGCGCCGACCCAGCGCGAGCACCCGGGTATCGATGATCCGTGCCGTACGATTGAGATTGAGGCTGACCACAGGCCCGAGCATCAAATCCCAGCTGGCCAGCGATTTGTCGCGGATCAGATCGGCAGAAAGCTGCAATCCGCGTGAGGAAAAGTTGATGCCATCGACCCGACCGCGCACAGCGGCAACCGGGATCACCACATAATCATTGGAGCCATCATAGCTGGGGACCAGCCCGACACCGCCGCCAATGGTGATGGTATCCCGATCCAGCGCTGCCGGATCCACGTCGATTCGTGGGGGTGTCGGGCGATCAGCCTTCTGTGCAAAGGCCGGAACGGCGATCACAGTGAGCGATGCGGCGGTGGCAAGCAAACGCAGACAACACAACACGTTCTTCTCCCAGACAACGGAAAAATCCTAGCTTATGGTTAACGCCAGGCAAGCCGATTGTCTCCGCCCCCGCGGCAAAACTGCCCCGATTAGAGAAGATACCGCATCTTTATTTCCTGTTGATCAGGTGCCGCGCCAATGTCGAACCGCGCCGAGGAAAATCGCGGCGGGCCGAATCGAATGATTGGGTTGCGCGAAAAGCCAAATCCTTCGCGCGGGATGCCAAGCAATGTATCGAGCTTGTTATTGCCATTGGCGTCATGGATCACCGCAACGGCATAGCTACCATAAGGCAGGTCATCGAAATGCACCTTGTGCATCGTGGCGGGAACCGAGCGAGTCACGGCGCGCGCATCATCGATACACCCGGGGAAATTCTTGGGGTCAGCCGTCAGACACAGGCGGAGTTCGCCGCGATCGGAACGCAGATTATCGATGGTGACGTCAAGCGTCGTGGTCAGCGCTGCCCCCGGCAACAGACCGACCAGGATCAGCGCCGCCCCCAGCCGACGCGTGAAGCGCTGTGCCGGACCGATGGGCGGTTGATCGCGCACGACCTGGCAGTTTGTCGAAACCACCGATTCCCCGGTCAGTTCCGCAAACATGGTCCCAGAAGCGAAAATATAGCCCATAATTGCACCTGTAGTCAGAGTGATGCCGCTGATGATGGCTCGCGGTAATCAACCATGCACCCATTGGCCCAGCCCAGATGAACCGAGGGAAAACCTCCCACCCCATATGGTTGGTTACCCCCATAACCGTCATTACCGTCAAAACCAATGCAAGCGCACCGATATGCACTGGAATGAGTAACACAAGCAGCGGGATAACCACAGCGCCTGTCAGCGCTTCAATGGGATGAAACGCCATTGCCGCCCAGGCGGTGGGCGGTCGGCTGGCGTGATGCACCGCATGGGCGAGCTTAAAAGCCTTGGGCTGGTGCATCCAGCGGTGGGTCCAGTAAAACCAGCTGTCATGCAGAAAAAGATAGATCAGCACGGATACCGGCCAATACCATAACGGATAGGCAAATAAATCAGTGTAGATTTGCGTCCAACCATGCGCCTGCCATCCCCAGGCGACAATCCCGGTTGGTATCCCGTAAATGGCAGCGCTGGCTAAACTCCAGCCGATTTCGCGACGGATCTGCTGATCAAGCCCGGTATAAAGGCCGGGGTGGCGCCACCGCGTGATCGCCGCAAAGGCCCCGCTGACGATAAGATAGCGGATGCCGACAATCAGCGTCACAGCGACGGCCGAAGCGACAACACCAAATCCAACGGCAGATCCAATAACCATCATCGGGCCATATCGCATCCTGGGCTGATGCGAAACCACGCCGATTGGCGGCTGAACGGTGTTTTCTTCGAAAAACCATCGGGCAAAAGGCACAGGGAGGGTTTCGCGTCGGCACAAAAATCGGTTAGGCGGCGCTATGGCTACGACGATCAAGTGCGATCTCGCTGTCGTCGGTGGGGGGCTTGCCGGCGGGTTGATCACGCTTGCGCTCAGGAAAAAGCGCCCCGACCTAGACGTGCGGCTGATCGAAGGGTCGTCGTCGATCGGCGGCAATCATCTCTGGTCATTCTTTGCCAGCGACATTGCCGATGGCGATCGCTGGATCGTGGCGCCGCTGGTTTGCTATGGCTGGACGTCCTACGACATCAAATTCCCCGCGCATGGCCGGCCGATCAAGGCCAGCTATTATTCGATCGAATCCGAACGGCTTGATCTGCTGGTGCGATCGCTGATGCCCGAAGGCGCGCTGATGCTCGGCCGCAAGGTGCTGGGCGCGAGCGCCAAGGCAGTGGTGTTTGCCGATGGCGACCGGGTCGAAGCCAAGGGCGTCATTGATGCGCGCGGATCTGGCGATCTGTCCAAGCTCGATCTTGGCTGGCAGAAATTTGTCGGGCGCGAATATGCGCTGACCGAACCGCATGATCTGGTGCGCCCGATCGTGATGGACGCGACGGTCGAACAGATTGACGGCTATCGATTCGTCTATTCGCTGCCCTTTTCAGCAACCCGGCTGTTCATCGAAGACACCTATTACAGCGACACCCCCGATCTCCACCGGCCCAAGCCCGGCGGCAGCAATGCCGATCCGATTGCCGAGCGGATCGATGACTATGCCCGCGCCAAAGGCTGGCGGACGGGGGAAATATTGCGCGAGGAAAGCGGCGCGTTGCCGGTCGCGCTGGGCGGGGATTTCGAGGAATATTGGCAAAGCGGCGGCAACAAGGTGGCCAAGGCGGGGATGCGCGCCGGGCTGTTCCACCCAACCACCGGCTATTCGCTGCCCGATGCCGTGCGCACCGCATCGCTGATCGCGCGCGCGCCCGATCTTTCAGGCGCTGGCCTGCACGAACTGATGCACGGCTTTGCCCGAACGACATGGCGCAAGCGCGGCTTTTACCGCATGCTGGACAAAATGCTGTATCGCGCTGGCGAACCCGATGAACGATATCGCATTCTTGAGCGCTTTTACCGCCTCAACCCTGCGCTGATCGGGCGCTTCTATGCGGGACAGACCACGATGTTCGATCAAGCGCGGATCCTCACCGGGAAACCCCCGGTGACCATTGCCAATGCCATCAAGGCGCTCAGGAGCAAGCCCGCATGAAAACCGCAATTGTCATTGGTGCCGGCTTTGGTGGCCTGGCACTCGCCATTCGCTTGCAGTCAGCGGGCGTTCAAACGACCATCGTTGAAGCCCGCGACAAGCCGGGCGGCCGCGCTTATTGCTGGGAAAAAGAGGGCTTTGTCTTCGATGCCGGCCCCACCGTCATCACCGATCCGGATTGCCTGCGCGAACTTTGGTCGCTGTCGGGCCATGATATGGACGAGGATGTCACGCTTGCCCCGGTGATGCCCTTTTATCGGCTCAACTGGCCCGACGGCACCAATTTTGATTATTCGAACGACGATGCGCAGCTGACTGCCGAAATCGCCAAGCTCGACCCAGAAGATGTCGATGGCTATCGCCGCTTCCTGGACTATTCAGCAGGGGTCTACAAAGAGGGTTATTTGAAACTCGGCCATGTCGCGTTTCTCGATTTCGCCTCGATGATCAAGGCTGCACCCAGCTTGATGAAATATCAGGCATGGCGCAGCGTCTATTCAGTCGTCTCCAGCTTTGTGAAAAGCCCCAAGCTGCGCGAGGCGCTGTCGTTCCACACCTTGCTGGTGGGCGGCAATCCAATGACGACCAGTTCGATTTATGCGCTCATCCATAAGCTCGAAAAGGACGGCGGCGTCTGGTTCGCGATGGGCGGCACCAACAAGCTGATCGCCGGCCTGGTCACGCAGTTTGAACGCATCGGTGGGGTGCTGCGGTTAAACGATCCGGTCGCCAGCATCGACACGCTGGGCGATCGCGCGACGGGCGTCACCACCGAAAGCGGCTGGCACGGTGATGCCGATGCCGTGGCCAGCAATGCCGACGTGATGCACAGCTATCGCGATCTCCTGAAATCCTCGCGCAGTGCACAGCGAACGAAGAAGCGGCTTGAGCGTAAGCGCTATTCGCCGTCGCTGTTCGTGGCCCATTTCGGGTTGAAGGGCAATTTCCCCGAAATTCCCCACCACATGATCCTGTTCGGCCCTCGCTATAAAGGGCTGCTGTCCGACATTTATGATCACGGCGTGCTGGCCGAGGATTTCTCGCTCTATCTCCACCACCCGACCGTCACTGATCCGAGCATGGCGCCTGAGGGGTGCTCGACCTTTTATGCGCTGTGCCCGGTGCCGCATCAGGGCAAGTTTCCGGTCGACTGGAACGAGGTTGGCCCGATCCTGGAGAAGCGCATCCTTGATGAGATCGGCAAGCGGTTGATCCCCGACATCCACGACCGGCTCGTCACCAAATTCCACTATGCGCCAAGCGATTTCAGCGCCGATCTCAATGCCCATCTGGGCAGCGCGTTCAGCCTGGAACCAATTCTCTTGCAAAGCGCTTTCTTCAGGGTCCACAATCGCGACGATAATATCCCAAATCTTTACTTTGTTGGTGCAGGTACACATCCCGGTGCGGGGATCCCCGGCGTTGTCGGCAGCGCCAAGGCCACCGCAGGTCTGATGTTGGAGGAGGATCGGCAATGATTTCAGTGGTGGCGAGCAGCGCCCTGTGGCTGAGCGCGGCATTGATGACGACGAGCGAGGGCGCAACCTGGGCCTATGTCTCCGAAGGTAATCAAGGATCGTTGTGGTATGTCGATACGGGCAGCCTGCGCGATACGCCCGATGATGACGGGCAGCCAGTTCGCCAAGTGCTGATCAAGACCCAATATGCCGCCGTGAAGACTGGCCCGGCCAAGGAAATCAAGCGAGTGGTGTTGTTCAAATGCAGCGAAGAACTGTCCAAGACGCTGTCCTATACCGAGTATAATCCGCTCGGGGAGGCAACGCGCAGCTATGCCTATCCCCTGCCTGCGTATGACGCCGTCATTCCCGGGACGGTGTTGGCAGGTGCCATGGCCAAAGCTTGCACGACGCAGCCCAAATGAAGCGACTTGCCGTTTATTGCGGCTCAGCGACACCAACTGATCCCGTCTACATCGAAGCCGCCCGTGCCGTTGGGCGCGGGTTGGCAGCGCAGGGAATCGGCGTCGTCTATGGCGGCGGTCGACTCGGACTCATGGGGGCAATTGCCGATTCGGCGCTTGCCGCCGGTGGCGAAGTGATTGGCATTATCCCGCAGGCTTTGGTCGATGCAGAGGTTGCGCATCGGGGGCTGACAGAGCTGCACGTGTGCCGGACGATGCACGAACGCAAACAGGCTTTTACCGATCTGTCAGACGGCTTTGTCACGCTGCCCGGCGGGACCGGCACGATGGATGAGCTGTGGGAAGCGCTAAGCTGGGCGCAGCTTGGCTATCACACCAAGCCGGTTGGCGTCCTCAACATCGCCGGCTTTTATGACGGGCTGATCACCTTTGCCGCCAAGATGGGCGAGGTCGGCTTTATCCGCCCCCAGCATCAAGGGCTGATGATCGTCGATGCCACGCTGGACGGGCTGCTCGCCAAGATGGCCGCGCATGTGCCCGCCACGACCATTGCCCAGATTGGCAGCAAAGACTTGTGAGCCATGCGCCCGCGCTGCCGGGCCGTGACGCCATTGTTGCCTCCGCTCAGGAATCGATCGCCCGGGGGTCGAAGAGCTTTGCCGCCGCCAGCCGCCTGTTTGCACGATCGACCCGCGAACGCGCCTGGCTGCTCTATGCCTGGTGCCGCGCGTGCGACGATCTCGCCGATGGACAAGACCATGGCCATGGCATAACGGTGGTGGATGATCCGCAGGCCCGGCTCGCGCTGCTCACCGCGCAAACCGAAACGGCTTTAGCCGGGCAATGGGTCGGCGATCCTGCCTTTGACGCGCTGCGTATCGTTGCTGCCGAAACCAGGCTGCCGCATGGCTTTGCCCATGATCATATTGCCGGCTTCGCGCTCGACGCCGCCGATTGGCGGCCACAGACCGAAGATGATCTGCTGCGCTATTGCTATCATGTCGCCGGTGTTGTCGGCTGCATGATGGCGGTGGTGATGGGGGTCGATCCGGGTGACGAGGCGACGTTGGACCGCGCCTGCGATCTTGGCATCGCCTTTCAGCTCGCCAATATCGCCCGCGATGTCGGCGAAGATGCCAGTGTTGGACGCTGTTATTTGCCGGTCGATTGGCTGGACGAGCTGCAGATTCCGGCAGGCGCGCTGATGGCAGCTGAACACCGGCCAGCCCTTGCGCTGCTGGGTCAAAGCCTCGCCGATCGCGCCTCTGCCTATGAAGCCAGCGCGCGCTACGGCACGCCAGCGCTGGACTTCCGATCGGCCTGGGCAGTGCTGGCCGCCGCTGGCATTTATGGCGGCATTGGTCGGGAGGTTGCGCGGCGCGGTGGCCAGGCCTGGGACCGGCGCGTAACGACTTCGGCTGGGCAAAAGATCGGCTGGATCTGGCGCGCCGGCAGCGAAGCCGCCAACCGCGCACGCCGCTATCCGCCAACCGGGCGCGACCCGGCGTTGTGGGTGCGCCCGCGCCAGGCGTGATCAGCCCCTGATCGTCTCCGTTCGGGAAAGAAACCCGCTGGACGGCGCCCCTTTGCCTGCCGAGAAGCTTTCGTTCTGCGCAAGCGCACCCTACATGCAGCACGAATGCCACCCGATCTTTCCTCCGCGACTGACCGCCCAGAACCGCCCTTGTGGCCGATGCTGCGCCGGTTCCTGCCCTATCTGTGGCCCAAGGATCAGCCCGCGCTGCGCCTGCGCATCGTCATCGCGCTGCTGCTGGTCGTCGCGTCGAAGATCGTGCAGGTCTATGGCGCACCCTTTGCGCTGCAGGGCGTGGTCAACGACATGGCGGCGGGAGACCGCGGCGCGACGACGCTGATCCTGGCGCTGGTGGTCGGCTATGCCGCCGCGCGTTTTGGGTCTGTCCTGTTCGACAATTTGCGCAATGCGGTGTTCGAGCGAGTCGGGCAGGATGCGACGCGGCGGCTGGCGGCGACCGTCTTCCGTCACCTCCACCAATTATCGCTGCGTTTTCACCTTGAGCGGCGGACCGGGGCCGTCACCAAGGTGGTCGAGCGCGGCACGAAGAGCATCGATACGATGCTCTATTTCCTGCTGTTCAACATCGCGCCGACAGTGCTCGAGCTTGGGCTAGTGCTGCAAATTTTCTACTCGAAGTTTGGGCTGTGGCTGGTGCTGGGCACCGTCGCCATGGTCGCGGTGTACATCGTCTTCACGCGGATCGTCACCGATTGGCACAATGCGCTCCGGGCGCAAATGAACGACCTCGATACCGGTGCGGTGGCGCATGCCGTTGATTCACTGCTCAATTTCGAAACCGTCAAATATTTCGGCGCCGAGGAGCGCGAAGCGACCCGCTATGACGGCGCGATGGCGGCCTATGCGACGGCGGCAGTGCGCAACCAGAATTCGCTGGCCTGGCTCAATATCGGCCAGTCGCTGATTACCAATCTGATGATGGCCGGCGGCATGGGGCTGGTGGTGTGGGGCTGGAGCCAGGGCCAGTTCAACGCGGGCAACGTCGTGCTCGTCTCGACCTTGCTCGCGCAGTTGTTCCGCCCGCTCGACCTGCTCGGCATGGTGTACCGCACGATCCGCCAGGGCGTGATCGACATGGCGGCGATGTTCGACTTGATCGATGCCCCCGCCGAGGTAACCGACGCGCCCAATGCCCCTGATCTGGTGGTGGGCCCGGGCCATGTTCGCTTCGAAAATGTCGTGTTCGATTATGATCCGGCGCGGCGGATTTTGAAAGGCATCGATCTCGATATTCCCGCCGGGCATACGCTGGCAGTGGTCGGGCCATCGGGAGCGGGCAAATCAACCCTCGCCCGGCTGATGTACCGATTCTATGATTTGACTGGCGGGCGGATTACCATCGACGGGCAGGATATCGCGCACGTCACGCAAACATCTCTGCGGGCCGCAATTGGCATCGTCCCGCAGGATACCGTGCTGTTCAACGACACGATCGGCTATAATATCGGCTATGGCCGCGCGGGCGCGAGCCAGGCCGAGATCGAGGAGGCCGCGCGCGGTGCGCAGATCGCTGAGTTCATTGCGCGCCAGCCGGGCCATTATCAGGCGCGGGTGGGTGAGCGCGGCCTGAAATTGTCGGGCGGCGAGAAGCAGCGCGTGGCGATCGCGCGCACGCTTCTGAAAAATCCACCGATCCTGATCCTTGACGAGGCGACCAGTGCGCTCGACAGCCGCACCGAGAGCGATATCCAGGACACGCTTGAGGCAATCGGCAAAGGCCGCACCACCATCGTCATCGCCCATCGGCTATCGACCGTCGTCAATGCCGATGAGATCGTCGTGCTTGAAGCCGGCGAAGTGGTCGAGCGCGGATCGCACCAGGCCCTTCTCCGCAAGACCGGGCTCTATGCCGATATGTGGAACCGCCAGGCACAGGAACGCGCCGAAGAAGAAGGCGCGCTGGCGGCGGAGTGATCAGCGGCAGCTGAGCCGGATCAGCTTTGCTTTTTTGTCGAACACGATCGACGAACACCGGTCCAGCTGGTCGCGGCCAACGATCAGCACGTCACGACGATTGCCGCCGCGCGCGGTGACGACGATTTCTTCCGGATCAGCATCAGCATCGGGAATACCCGCAACCGACCCATTATCGCCGGTGCGCACGAACAGTTGCTCGATCGCCAGCGGGCCAACCGATAGCGGCCGCGCCAGCCGCATCGCCCTGACCGGGCGCTGAATGCCAAACGCAACCTCGGCGCGATCTGCCCCGCCATAAAATTGCCCGCCCAACCCCTCGGCAAGCGCCGCGCCGGCACCCGCCGTCGCCAGCGTCTGGCGGTGTTGCGGATCAAACAGCACAATCAACGAGCGCTTACCGATTGCCACCCGGCCATAGCTGGGCCGGAAAGGTCCTTGATCGAGCGGCACCGCGATGGTCCGTTCGCCAGGCTGCGGCGCGCGCAGGTCGAACCGGACGATATCGACGGGCAAGCCCCCCGGCCCAACTGCCGCGTCAGCCCCTGTCGACCAGGGCCGATCGAACCAGACCACCCGACGGCGAAAACTGGCCTTGCTGACTTCAAGCCGGGTGACGCTGCTCTGCCCGGCGACCTTGACGGGCCCGACCTTGACGGCAAAGCCGAACAAGCCGCCATGCAACCCGATCCGCTGTGCAAAATCGGGGTTGAGCGTGGGGGCAGCGGGTGCCCAAGGGCTTATCCGCAGCCGCGCAGGCTGGCCACCGATCACCGCCGATACCACGCCATCGCCCCGCACCACATAGTCGATCGCCTTGGGTGCTGCGATCGCCGCACCGGTAAGGCAAGTCACCAACAGCAACAGCAGGGCTTTGGGGGCATGGGCAGCAACGCGCGACATCGATTGAAAACTCCTGCGTCGGCCATCAGCGCCGAGACTACATAACAGCTTGGTGGCGTGGCAAAATTAGGGCCGGACAAGATCAGCCGGGCGAAGCTGCCGATCCCGCTAGCAGGCCGCCATCGATATCAAATTCGCTGCCCGTGACATAGGTCGCCTCATCCGAGGCAAGAAACACTGCCATCGCAGCGACTTCCTCCGGCGTGCCAAAGCGTTTGAGCGGGGTATCCTTGGTCAGCGCCGTCATTCGTTCCGCCCGGTCGGGGCCCTCTCCCAGCATCGGCTCCCAAATGCCCGTCAGAATCGCGGCGGGGTGGATCGAATTGCAGCGGACCTTCATCCCCTGCTGCGCGCACCAGAGCGCAACCGATTTGGTATGGTTGCGGATCGCTGCCTTGGACGAGGCATAAGCGGCGGCCCCCGGAATGCCGACCAGCCCCGATCGCGACGACATATTGATGATCGCCCCCGTCCCCTGCGCGCGCATTGCCCGAATGGCATAGCGACACCCCAAAAAGGTGCCGTCGAGGTTGATGCGGTGCACGCGGTGCCATTCAGCAAGCGAGGCATTTTCGGGATCATGCGGGCCGCTGCTGTCTTCAAATCCCGTAATGCCGGCATTGTTGACCAGGATATCAAGCCGGTGGTCGCGCGCGATGAGTGCCGCCATCACCTCCTCCCAATCGCCCTCCTCGCCAACGTCAAGCGGCAGGAAACGGGTGGTGCCGCCAATCTCATTGGCAAGCGCGGCACCCGCCTCGCCATCAACATCAGTGATCCAGACGGTGGCGCCTTCCCCAGCAAAGGCGCGAACGATGGCAGCGCCGATACCGCGCGCGGCCCCTGTCACGAGCGCGACCTTACCGTGGAGACGACCGGGGCGAGCCATAATGTCATTCATGTCGGATGGTCCCTTGCGGTGATGGGCGCTTCGCCGGTAGCGCAGCCCTTATGCCCACAACGCTCGACACGCTACAAAAGACCTTTGGCTTTCCCGCCTTTCGCGGGGTGCAGGGCGATGTCGTCGCGCGGGTGATGGCGGGCGAGAATACGCTGGCGGTGATGCCGACGGGCGCGGGCAAGTCGCTATGCTATCAGCTGCCTTCGGTCGTGCTCGAGGGGACATGCGTAGTCGTCTCTCCCCTGATCGCGCTGATGCATGATCAGCTGCGCGCGGCCGATGCGATCGGCATTCGCGCCGCCACCTTGACGTCAGTCGATACCAACCAGGCCGAAACGGTGGCGCGGTTCAGGGCGGGCGCGCTCGATCTGCTCTATGTCGCGCCCGAACGCGCCTCGAACGATTCATTCCGCAATCTGTTGCGCCAGTCCCCGCTCGCGTTGTTCGCGATCGATGAGGCGCATTGCGTGAGCGAATGGGGGCATGATTTCCGTCCCGATTACCGGCTGCTGCGGCCCTTGCTTGACGAATTCGGCGATGTCCCCCGGCTCGCGCTGACCGCCACCGCCGACGCGCATACCCGTGCCGATATCCTTGATCAGCTCGGTATTCCGCGCGACGGGCTGATCATCGCCGGGTTCGACCGGCCCAATATCCGCTACATGATCTCCCCGCGCGACAACACCGCGCGCCAGATCACCCAAGTGATCCGCGACACGCCGGGGCCGGGCATCGTCTATGCGCAGACGCGTGCCGCCACCGAACGGCTGGCCGAACAACTCGCCAGCACCGGTCGGCCGACGCGCGCTTATCATGCCGGTCTCGACCCCGCCGTGCGCGCGCGCAACCAGGCGGCGTTCGTCCAATCAGAGGATATGGTGATTTGCGCGACGATCGCCTTCGGGATGGGAATCGACAAACCCGATGTCCGCTTCGTCGCGCATGCCGGGTTGCCCAAATCGATCGAGGCCTATTATCAGGAGACGGGGCGCGCCGGGCGTGACGGCGACCCTAGCGTCGCACATCTCTTCTGGGGGGCGGAGGATTTCGCCCGCGCCCAGCAACGCATCGCCGAGGTCGAGCTTGAGCGGCAGGCAACGGCGCGCGCGCAATTGCAGGCGCTGTCCGGGCTGGTCGAGACCGGCAGCTGCCGCCGGGCGATGCTGCTGCGGCATTTCGGGGAAAATCCGCCCACCGAATGCGGCAATTGCGATAATTGCCTGTCCAAGCCTGCGCTGATTGATGCAACCGAGCTGGCGCGCAAATTCCTGTCGGCGGTGTACCGCACCGGGCAGAGCTTTGGCGTCGGCCATCTCGAAAAGGTACTGACCGGCGCGACCGATGAGCGCGTCGAGAAAATGGGGCATGACCGGCTGAGCGTGTTCGGCATTGTCTCGGGCGCTGAAGCCGCGCTGATCCGGCCGCTGTCGCGCGCGCTGCAGGCGCGCGGATTGCTGACCACCACCGAGCATGGCGGCCTGAGCCTGGGCGGGGAAGCCCGCGCGGTGCTGAAGGGCGAGGCACCGGTGCAAATCGTTGCGCCGCCAATCAAGAAACCCGGCGGCAGGCGGCGCGCGGCAGCGGCCGACATGCCCAATGATCCGCTGTTCGAGGCGCTGCGCACCAAGCGCCGCGAGCTGGCGACCGAGGCCAAGGTGCCGCCCTATGTGATCTTCCACGATTCGGTGCTGCGCGAGATGGCCGCGCTGAAGCCAGCGTCGCGGGTGGCGCTAGGGCAAATCACGGGGATTGGCGCGCGCAAGATGGAAGCTTACGGTGATGCCTTTCTGGCCGTGATCCGGGAGTCACTATGATCCGCGTTCTTACCCCTGACTTTGCTGTCGCCCCGCAGATCGAGGTCGATGATCTGGCCGAAATCGCCGGTGCCGGCTTCGTCGCTGTCATCAATAACCGCCCCGAAGACGAGGAAACCGGCCAGCCCGTCGGTGCCGCGCTCGAGGCCGCCGCTGCTGCGAGTGGGCTAAGCTATGTCGCGATCCCCGTCGGCCATGCCGGTTTCGGCCATCCCCAGCTCGATGCGATGGCAGCGGCGCTGGCATCAGCAACCGGGCCCGTGCTCGCCTTTTGCCGATCGGGCACGCGCAGCTGCAACCTCTGGGCGCTGACGATGGCAAAAGGTGGCGCCGACCCTGAAACGCTGGTGCGGCAGGCAGCGGGCGCTGGCTATGATCTATCCGGCATTCGCCCCACGCTTGACGCGCTGGCAGCAGGCGCGTGACCACGCGATGAGCCTGACCCAGCTGATCATTTCCGTTGTCGGTGTGCTCGGCCTCGCGCTGCTTGCGCGGCTGTTGCGGCTGGGCGAGGGAAAGATCGCCAGTGCCGACGATGCCTGCCGGATTGCCGAAGAAATGCTTGCCGGATTCGAAGCGCGGCGCGCGATTGTCAGCAAGGATGGCGATGCTGCCTTAGTGGCCGGTAACGGCACGGTTGCCGTGCTCAAGCGCCACGGGGCGAAAGTTGCCGCCCGTCGGCTGGTCCCACCGCTGCAGATCCGCGACGCGCCGGAGGGCGTGACGATCGACACGGGTGAACGCCTGTTCGGCGCCGTGACGCTGATCAACGTTTTCCCCGATGACGCGCGGGCACTGGCAGCGCCACTGACACTGGTGTAAGCAAGCGACATGAATTTGCCCGACCCCGTCTCCTATGCGGTCCCCGCCTTCATCCTGCTGGTGCTGGCCGAGATGCTCGTGGCCTGGGCGCGCGACAAGAGTCGCTATGAGCCCAAGGACACGCTGACCTCGCTGTCGCTGGGTCTGGGCAGCACGATTGCCGGGGTGATCGTGGGCGGTGCCGCCTATGCAATTGCGCTTTGGGTGTGGCAGTTCCGCCTCTTTGATATTGGTTTTGAATGGTATTGGTTTCCGATCGTCTTCGTGATCGACGACCTGGCCTATTACGCCTTTCATCGCTCCGCCCACCGCGTCCGCTGGTTCTGGGCGAGCCATGTCATCCACCATTCGAGCCAGCATTATAATCTGTCGACTGCACTCCGGCAGACCTGGACCGGCTTTTTCTCGCTCGGTTTCCTGTTTCGCTTGCCGCTGTTTTTGATCGGCTTTCCACCGGCGATGGTGTTCTTCCTGGCGGGGATCAACCTGATCTATCAGTTCTGGATCCATACCGAAGTGATCGACCGGATGCCGCGCTGGTTTGAAGCGGTGATGAACACGCCATCGCACCACCGCGCGCACCACGCCATCAACCCGCGCTATCTCGACAGCAATTATGCCGGGGTGTTCATCATCTGGGACAAGATGTTCGGCAGTTTCGTGGCGGAACGCGATGACGATCGGCCCCATTATGGCATCGTCAAACAGCTTGGCAGCTTCAACCTGTTATGGGCGGCGTTCCATGAATGGATAGGCATCGCCAAAGATGTGTGGGCAGCGCCGGGTCTACGTGCCAAGATTGGGTATATCGTTATGCCGCCGGGCTGGAGCCATGACGGTAGCAGAGACACATCGGAATCGATCAAGCAGCATTGGCTAAACAGCCAGGCAGGCCGAGGGGAAGAGACTTGGAAGAAGCCGATATCGTCGTCGTCGGGGGTGGATCAGGCGGGAGCGCCGTCGCCAGTCGGCTAAGCGAGGGCGGCACCTACAAGGTCGTGCTGCTCGAAGCGGGCGGCAAGAATACCGGGCTCCGCACGCGCATTCCGGGCTTCATCCCCTTCCAGACCGACAAGACCAACTGGCAGTTCGAAACCGTGCCGCAGGTGGGACTGAATGGCCGTCGCGGATACCAGCCGCGTGGCAAGGGGCTGGGGGGCTCCTCCGCGATCAACGCGATGATCTATATTCGCGGTAACGCCTGGGATTACGACAATTGGGCTGCAATGGGCTGCCCCGGCTGGTCGCATGCCGAGGTGCTGCCCTATTTCAAACGTGCCGAGAATAATGTGCGCGGTGCCGATGAATTCCACGGCGGCAATGGCCCGCTGCATGTCAGCAACCAGACCTCACCCAACCCCGGTTCGTTTGACTTTATCGAAGCGGGCGCATCGCTCCAAATCCCGCGCAACGACGATTTTAACGGCGCGCGGCAGGACGGCATTGGCATGTACCAGGTCACGCAGAAAGGCGGCGAACGCTGGAGCGCGGCGCGCGGCTATCTGGAGCCCGCGCGGGATCGCGCCAATCTGTCGATCATGACCGGCGTGACCGCCGAGCGCGTCCTGTTCGACGAAGGTCGCGCCTGGGGTGTTGCCTATACGCAGGACGGCGAATCGCGCGAGATCAGAGCGAAGCATGCTGTGGTGCTCGCCGGCGGGGTGTTCGGCACGCCGCAATTGCTGATGCTGTCCGGCATCGGCCCCGCCGCGCATTTGCGCGACCATGGCATTGCGGTGCGGATCAACCGGCCCGAGGTTGGCGAGAATCTGCAGGACCACCTCGATTATGTCGCGTCATATGAGACCAAGAACACACAGTTCCTGGGGCAGACGCTAACGGGCACGTTCAATTCGGCGCGCGCGTTGATCCAGTGGTTCCGCAAGCGCGAGGGGGCGATGACGTCTCCCTATGCCGAAAGCGGCGCGTTCCTGACGATGAACCCCGATGCGCCTTGCCCCGATGTGCAGCTGCATTTCGTGATCGCAGCGCTTGAAGATCATGGCCGGTCGAAAGTGACCGCGCACGGCTTTTCTGGCCATGTCTGTGTGCTGCGGCCCGAGAGCAAGGGCACGGTGCGGCTCGCCTCGATCGATCCACGCGCCGCGCCGTTGATCGACCCCGCCTTCCTCACCGATCCGCGCGACATCGACCTGATGAAAAAGGGCGTCAAGGCGATGTACCGCATCCTCGAAACCCCGCCGATGACCAAGTACGACGCACGCGACCGCAATCCCATCGATCTGAACGATGACGATGCGCTCGAGCGACTGATCCGGGCGCGCGCCGACACCATTTATCACCCGGTCGGCACCGCCCGGATGGGATCGGACGAGGGCGCGGTCTGCGATCCCAAACTGCGCGTGCGCGGGGTGACGGGGCTCTACATCGCCGATGCCTCGATCATGCCCAAGCTGATATCGGGCAACACCAATGCGCCGTCGATCATGATTGGCGAACGCTGCGCCGATTTCATACTGGCGGACCTCGCCTGATCGCCTAAAGCACGGGCGTGGATAGAAAAGACTGGAACCGCATCGGCCTCGCCGCCGCAGTGTTGCTTGTGCCCGGCGGGTTTCTGCTCGGGGCAACAATGCTGGCGCGGCGTGCGAGCAAGGCGGCCCCTGAAGGGCCAGTGACGCCCAAGGACGAGCCGAAAACCACCCCAGTTTCTGAACCGTCGCCGCCTGGCAGCCTCGATTAAGGGCGCAACTGGTTAGGCCCACTGGCTGGGCTTGTCCTGAAAATGCTGCAGGTTTGGGGTTGCTCTACTGCCAGTTAATGGCAGCATGCGATGCTATTTCCTCCCGGGGAGGGCCGCATCATGTCTCGCTCGCAACGCCTGCTCGATCTGGTCCAGGTCCTGCGTCGCCATCGCCGGGCGGTAGCGGGCGTTGTGCTTGCCGAAGAGCTCGGCGTGTCTTTGCGGACGCTCTATCGCGATATCGACACCTTGCGCGCGCAGGGTGCCCCTATCGATGGGGAGGCGGGCGTCGGCTATGTCCTGCGCCCGGGCTTCATGTTGCCGCCGCTGATGTTTTCCGAAGAAGAGATCGAAGCGCTGGTGCTCGGCTCGCGCTGGGTATCGGAACGCGCCGACGGGTCGCTGGGCAAGGCGGCGCGCAATGTGCTGGCCAAGATCGGCGCGGTCCTGCCCGATGACCTGAAGGACGGTATTGAAGCGTCGGGCCTGTTAATCGGCCCCGGTCAGCGGATCGCCGCTGGCGACGCTGAACTGGCGACGATCCGCGCGGCAATCCGGTCCGAACGCAAACTGGCCATTGCCTATGCTGACGAGCAGGGCAGCATCACCCAGCGGACCATCTGGCCCTTTGCGCTCGCCTTTTATGATCGGGTGCGAGTCGTCGTTGCCTGGTGCGAATTGCGCGAAGATCATCGGCATTTCAGAACCGATCGAATCACGGCGCTTGATGTCGCGCCCCACCGAATGCCGCGCCGCCGCGCCGCGTTGCTCAAGGAATGGCGCGCGCTGCGGGGAATCCCGGAGCAATGACGCAAGGTGAACGACTGCTGACATAAACTGGCAGTGTGGCAGTTTAGATGTCTCTCGGTCGGCACCCAACCCCGGATGCCGCCGATCCGAGGAGACCTCGCATGTCAGATTTTAGTTTTCTGCTGCTGCACGTCACAGACCATGCCGCCAGCGCCCAGCTCTACGCCGCGTTGCTCGATATTCCAATCGTCGATCAAAAGCCCGATATTGCCCTGCTGCCGCTCAAGGATGGCGTAATGCTCGGCCTATGGTCGGCAGAAACCGTCGAGCCGACAAGCAGCGGCCAAACCGGGGCCAGTGAGGTGGCCTTCACTGTTGCTGATGCAGCCGCAGTTGAGGCGACGTATGCCGACTGGAAGCAGCGCGGTTTGACGATCGCGCAGGCGCCGACCCGGATGAGCTTTGGCACCACCTTTGTCGCACTCGATCCCGATGGCCATCGGCTCCGCATCTTCGCGCCGGATGCCGCATAGGCCGATCCCGCCGAGCCCTCAGCATCCTCTCGGCATCCCGACCTCAAAAAAAGGGCCGGAGCGTTGCCGCTCCGGCCTTAGGATGTTCGCAGGAGGAACCTAGGTGGGGGTGCGCCACTGTCTTTAGCGACGGGCGGCGCACCCCGATCGTGTCAGTAGTTATAGGCGCGTTCGCCATGCTCGCTGATGTCGAGGCCATCGCTTTCGACTTCGGCGGAGGGACGAAGGCCAATCGTGTATTTCAGCAGCAGGAACAGGATCAGCGAAACGCCGCCCGACCACGCCAAGGTGATGCCCACGGCCTGTAGCTGGACCCAGAGCTGCGCGACAATGTCGTACTTTTCCGGGTAGAAGCCAGCCGGCGTCACCGTGTAATCGAAATAGCCCTGGCCACCGAGCGACGGCGCGGCGCAGATGGCGGTCCCGAGCGCACCGACGATCCCGCCGACGCAGTGGACCCCGAACACGTCGAGCGAGTCATCATATTTCAGCGCCTTTTTCACCGTCGTCACAAAGAAGAAGCAGACGATGGAAGCCACGAAACCCAGCACGATTGATGTCATCGGCGCTGCATAGCCCGAGGCAGGAGTAATCGCGACAAGGCCGGCCACGGCGCCAGTCGCGGCACCCAGCAGTGAAGGCTTTTTGTGGACGATCTGTTCAATCACCGCCCAGGCAATCGCCGCCGCCGCCGTGGCAACATAGGTGTTGATGAACGCCACCGTCGTCACGCCATTGGCTTCCAGGTTGGAGCCAGCGTTGAAGCCGAACCAGCCAACCCAGAGCAGGCTGGCCCCGATCATCGTCATCGTCAGCGAATGCGGTGGCATCGGCTCTTTGTTGAAGCCAAGCCGGGGACCGATCACCAGACAGCCGACCAACCCGGCGATGCCTGCATTGATGTGCACCACCGTGCCGCCCGCGAAATCGAGCGCGCCCTTGCCCCACAGATAGCCTGTGTCGGTCGGGTTAGCGGGCAGGAAATCCGGGCCAGCCCAGTACCACACCATATGCGCGATCGGAAAATAGACGAGCGTCAGCCACGCGACCACGAAAATGATCAGCGGCGTAAACTTCACGCGCTCAGCAAACGCCCCGACGATCAAGGCCGGCGTGATGCAGGCAAAGGTCATCTGGAAGATCACAAAGGCATATTCAGGCAGATAAACGCCGTTTGAGAAGGTCGCCGCGAGCGTGCTCGCATCGACGCCCATCAACATCGCCTTGGAAAAGCCGCCGACAAAGGGCGCCGTGTCGCCGCTGCCCGCGGTGAACGCCATCGAATAGCCCCAGCAGACCCAGACAAGGCTGGCGACCGAGACGATCATCAGCACCTGCATCAGCACGCTCAGCATATTCTTGGTGCGCACCAAGCCGCCATAAAACAGCGCGAGGCCCGGCACCGACATCATCAGCACCAGCACCGACGAAATGAGCATCCAGGTCGTGTCGCCCTTGTTGACCATGGCAGCGGTGGGCACGAACGGCGCGGCCGGTGCTGCTGCTGCCGCGTCCTGGGCCCAGGCGGGAAGGGCAGCAAACAGCGTCGCGCTGGCCATCCCCAATCCTGCCAGTTTTCCGGCCGTCTTCATTGAAAGCGTCATCATTGCCCCCTTCACTGACCGGCTCACAGGGCGGTCGTATCGGTTTCGCCGGTGCGGATCCGCACGGCCTGGCCCACATCGAGCACGAAAATCTTGCCGTCGCCGATGGATCCGGTGTTGGCTGCAGCCTGGATCGTCTCAATCACGCGCGGAGCCAGGTCCGTTGCGCAAACGACTTCGATCTTGATCTTGGGCACCATATTGGTGGTGTATTCCGCGCCACGATAAATCTCGGTCTGGCCCTTTTGCCGACCAAAGCCCTTCACCTCTGACACGGTCATCCCGGCGACCCCGATATCGGTCAACGCCTCGCGGACCTCATCGAGTTTGAATGGTTTGATAATGGCGATGACCAGTTTCAATCGCTTGCCCCCCAATAATTGTGCACGTGCGAGAAACATCTCAGCAAGGGGCATGCCAGAGTCACAAAATGTTGAAATATTGCGGTTTCGCGACACTGGCCAAGCAAGCCAGAGTCAAATTTTTGTGCAGTTGCGAAGGCCTGCCCAAAAAATAGGCAGTTAGCGTGCCGCTTTTTCGACAATCGCCCGCGCGGCGGCGAGATCATCGGCATCGACCATCACGCGCACCGGGATCAAAAACGCGCTGCCATCAGCAATGCTGGCATGGCCATCAAAAGCGACCGCGAAAATATCCTCTGAATCAAGCAACCCGATCACGATATGCGCTTCGTTGCGATCGAATCGCCCGAGTTCGATGAGCGCCACGGCTCAGGCTATGGGGTCGAGCATGACGGTCTGCACCCGCACCGGCAGCCCGTCGATGCTCTTGTTGCGCTCGGCGATGCGCGCAAGCCGTTCAGCGGGGTCCTGCTGCGCATGGAAGCGAACCAGGGTGTCGCGTTCTTTCTCCAGCGTCATCTTCGGCACAGCCCAGCCGCAGCTGGTCTGCAAGCTATCGACGGCGATGTCGAAGATCTGGCGGGTGCCTGGCAATTTGGGGAAGTGCGCGGCGAGGCCGTCAAAGCCCGGATCGCCGATCACATGATAGCTGCCCGTCCCATAAAGCCGCAGAATCAGCGCCGGATTATCAAACGCGCAGAACATGATGGTGATACGGCCGTCTGCGGTCAGGTGCGCCTGGGTCTCATTGCCCGATCCACCAAGATCGAGATAGGCGACGCGGTTGGGCCCGAGCACGCGAAACACGTCCATCCCCTTGGGGCTAACATTAACGCGGGCCCCTTCCGCAGCGGTGGCGACGAAAAAGATCGGCTGTTTGGCAATGAAAGCGCGGTGCTTGTCGTCGATCGCGGTAAAGAATTCGGCCATGGGCAATATCCTTGCGTTGACACGCATGTAACTTGCGCATAATTTATGCGCATGAAAATAGAGTCGATCCGTTCCAGCAAACGGAAAGCCGTCAATCTATCTCTCGATACCGGTGTCGTCGAGGCTGCGCGCGCAGTGGGTCTGAATTTGAGCCAAGTGTGCGAAGCGGCACTGCGCGAAGCAAGCAAGCAGGAAGAGCAAAGGCGCTTTCGCGAAGAAAATCGAGCAGCTTTCGATTACTGGAACAAATGGGTCGAACAGCACGGCCTGCCGCTGGAGAAATATCGGCAGTTCTGATGGCGCAATTCGACGTCTTTCGACTGTCCGACAGCAGTCTGGTGCTTGACTGCCAGTCTGACCTGATCAACGCTTACGAAACGCGTTTTGTCGTGCCGCTGATCGTCGCCGAGGCTGACGCAGTAATCATCCCGCGCCTCCACCCGCGCTTCCGCATCGAGGAAACCGATGTCGTTATGGTCACCCATTTCGCCGGAACCATTTCGCGCAGGGAACTGATGACACGGATCGGATCGCTCGAGCACGAGCGGCTTCGTATTATATCGGCGATCGACGTCTTGACGGGAAGTGGTTGACCGCCCGCCGCTAAACCGCCGTCCCGCCCACCGTCAGCCCATCGACCAGCAATGTCGGTTGCCCAACCCCCGCGGGCACGCTCTGTCCGCCCTTGCCGCACATGCCAACGCCCTCGTCGAGCGCCATGTCGTCACCGATGCCGATCACGCGGGTGAGGACGCTGGGGCCATCGCCAATCAGCGTTGCGCCCTTGATCGGCGCGCCGATCCGGCCATTTTCGACCAGATAAGCCTCGGTACAGCTGAACACGAATTTGCCCGAGACGATATCGACCTGCCCGCCGCCGAACGACTTGGCGAAGATGCCCTTCTTTACCCGCGAGAGCAGCTCTGCCGGATTATCGCGCCCGCCGCGCATGAAGGTGTTGGTCATCCGTGGCATCGGCGCGTGCTGGAAACTTTCGCGGCGGCCATTGCCGGTGGGGGCGACCCCCATCAGCCGCGCGTTGAGCCGGTCCTGAATATAGCCCTTCAAGATACCGTCTTCGATCAGGATATTCTCCTGGGTCGGCGTGCCCTCATCATCGATCGACAGCGAGCCGCGGCGGTCGTGCAGCGAGCCATCGTCGACCACCGTCACGCCGGGTGCCGCGACTCGCTCACCAACCCGGCCCGAAAAGGCCGAGGTGCCCTTGCGGTTGAAATCACCCTCCAGCCCATGGCCAATCGCTTCGTGGAGCAGGATGCCGGGCCAGCCGGGCCCGAGCAGCACGGTCATCTCACCCGCCGGGGCATCGACCGACTCGAGATTGACCAGCGCCTGGGCCAGCGCCTCATCAATCGCGCGATTCCAGGTGTCGGGGCCCATTAGCTGATCATAGAGATAACGCCCGCCGAGCCCGAAGCTGCCGGTCTCTCGACGGCCATTCTGCTCGACGACGATCGACACGTTGAGCCGCACCAGCGGGCGGATATCGGTTGCGATGAAACCATCGGGGCGGACGATCTCAACCACGCTCCAACTGCCCGACAGCGACACTGATACCTGCGCCACACGCGGATCGCGCGCGCGCGCCGCCGCGTCGATTGTCTGGCACAGGTTCACCTTGTCCGCGAAGGGAACGAGATCGAGCGGATCGGCATCGGTATAAAGATGCCGGTTGGTGGCATTTGGCGGCGGCGCCTTGGCTGATGCCGACGGGTCAATCAGCGCCATTGTGGTGGCGGCGCGACTGATCGCGGCGGCGCTGATCTCATTGGCATGGGCAAAGGCGGTTGTTTCACCCGATACCGCGCGCAGGCCAAAGCCCGACTGGGTATCATAACTCGCGGTTTTCAGCCGCCCGTCGTCGAAGCCGAACGCTTCCGATTTGCGATATTGCAGATACAGCTCGCCATCATCGGCGCGGGAAAGCGCGTCAGCGGTCAAGCGCTGCGCTTCGGCGGGGTCGAGTGCGCCCGCTGAATAGAGCAGGGCGCGGGGGTCAGCTATTTGGGTCATGCCCAGCAATATAGGGCGATCAAACGCTCGCGCCAGCGGGATGATCGGGCAAGGCTGATTGGTCTGCCCCATCCGCCGCGCCGCCGATCAGCACGAAGCGCCGATCACAATAGCCGCAATCGACATAGCCCTGCTCGTCAATTTCCAGGAAAACGCGGGGATGGCCGAGCGCGGCCGGGATACCATCATGCGCGCCGTCACAGGCAACGCGGGACTGGGTGACGCGGGTGATTTCGGGTGGCGGGATCATGGGCTTCGCGATAGCAATGGTGGCGACGCACAGCAAGGCGCGGTCGTCATGGTAAAGGGCTTGAGACAATGCGGCGACCATTATGCGCGATCTTTATGGCCCTGCTGATCCCCACCAGTCTGGCCAGCGCACAAGAAGCCGCGCCCGGCGTGACAACATCCGCCATTCGCGCGGCTCTTGTGGGAAACTGGACGGGCAAGCTCGAATATCGCGACTATCAGGCCGATCGCTGGTTCGGCCTGCCCGTTACCGTATCGGTCGAGATGATGCGCGACGGGCTGACGTTGATCCGCCATGCTGATTTCGATGACGGCCCCAAAACCGGCATTGTCACGATCACCACGATCGCGCTGTTCGACCCCAAAACCAACCGCGAGCAAAGCGCCAGCTTCCGCAAAGGGCGCGAGACCGAGCTGACAACGACGATGCTGCGGCTAACCCGCGCGGCGGCGCTCGATCGCTGGACGCTCGAAGAGACGCAAGACGGCCAGGATGATGATCGCCCCGCGCGGATTCGCGAAACCACCACCCGTGATGGCGCGACGATGGTCACGCTGAAGGAAGTCGATTTCCTTGATGATAGCGGCGAGGCATGGCTCACCCGCAATCGCACCACGCTGACGCGCCAATAATGCAGCCATTTGTGGTGTTATAGGATCATTCGATGTCCGACACCCCATCCATCGGCGCGTTTGCCATCGTGCCAAGCAACGATCTGCCCAATGCCATCCCCTTTTGGGAGCGACTGGGTTTTGCGCGCGCAGGCGGATCAGACGACTATGTCATCATGGCCGGCTGGGGATGCGAAGTGCATTTGATCCAGGCCGGATCAGGCGCGTGGCGCGTTCCCGCTGAACATAATCCCTTCGGCGTCTTCATCCGCACCCCCGATGTCGACGCCATCGCCGCGCGAGTCGACGATTTGATCATCCGCCCGGGCGGCGTACTGCGGCACCGCGAATGGGGCCTGTATGAAGTTGGCATAGCCGGACCCGACGGCCTGCTGGTCCGGGTTGGCTGGCCGTCGGCACGCGTTCGGGCGTAAGCTTGCGCACGCCATTTCCCGGCATGTCCGCCGAAAATATTTGGCGACCCTGGCTTCGTGGCTTAAGCGGCTTGGCATGACCGACGCAGCCCATGAAGCCGCCATTTCGATCGACCGCCTGTCGAAAACCTATAAGGGCGGCAAGCGCGCGCTTGATGACGTCTCGTTCGATGTGCCGAGAGGCCAGATTTTCGGGCTGCTCGGCCCCAATGGCGCGGGCAAATCGACGCTGATCAATATCCTGGCGGGACTGGTCAACAAGACCAGCGGCACCGCCTCGATCTGGGGCTTTGATATCGACAAGCACCCGCGCAATGCCAAGGTGTCGATCGGCATCGTCAATCAGGAAATCCTGTTCGATCCGTTCTTTACGCCGGTTGAGACGCTGGAGATCCAGGCCGGCCTTTACGGCGTGCCCAAGGCGAAGCGGCGGTCGATGGAGCTGCTGCGCGCGGTGCATCTGGAAGACAAGGCCAATGCCTATGCCCGCACCCTGTCGGGCGGCATGAAGCGGCGGCTGATGGTCGCCAAGGCGATGGTCCACACCCCCCCGGTGCTGGTCCTCGACGAACCGACTGCGGGCGTCGATATCGAACTGCGCAAGCAATTATGGGATTATGTCCGCGAATTGAATGCGGGTGGCGTGACGGTGGTGCTGACGACGCATTATCTGGAGGAAGCAGAACAACTTTGCGACCGGATCGCGATCATCAACCACGGCAAGCTGATCGCCAATGAACCGACCCGCACGCTGGTCGGCATGGCGCAGGAAAAGCTGGTTGCGGTCACCGTCGACCGCGACATCGCCACGCCGCCCGACCATGGCAGCTTTGAGAAGATCGAGGTCAAGGGCGACCGCGTACTGGAGATCACCTATCGCAAGGACAGCGTGAATGCGGGGCAAGTGCTCGCGGCGGTGCAGGCGGACGGATACGGGATCGTCGATGTCTCGACGCGCGAGGCCGATCTGGAGGATGTTTTCCTCAACCTGACGCGGGCGAGCAATCCGCCTTCCCCCCTCCCC
>LNFM01001300.1_pt1 | contig 86930 bp, 79 predicted proteins | sample 596031 | NCBI WGS metagenome assembly LNFM01 (sample SAMN04254537, study PRJNA301005) | activated carbon metagenome | isolation source: dual media filters at the Ann Arbor, Michigan drinking water treatment plant | place: USA: Ann Arbor | reverse complement strand
CATACTTTAAAAAAGGGAGGCACCCTAAAAGTTTGGGTTTTTAAAATATTACTAGTTTCGAAAACTCAACAATTTAAAAATTCAAACGCCTAGATTGCTTTTTACGTACATGCGCACTGACTGTCAAGCACTATTTGAATTTATTTGCATTTATGCCTAAATTTAAGCTGTTAAGGTTGCACATTTGGTCAATTTGATTGCTTATTTTTAGTGGCAAGACTATACTGCGCGTGCGTTAAATGTAGCGTTAACGCATGATTTTTCAGTGTTTATCGCTACAATTCCCAAATTTTGCAATGTCATTTAATGCTTCGTATGGGTCTTAATTGTGTGAATCTTAAAATGTTGTTTGCAAATTATATTGGAGTAACTGTTTGGCTAAAGAAGAATTAATTGAAATGAATGGTGTGGTAGATGAAATTCTACCTGACTCACGTTATCGTGTAACGCTAGAGAATGGCCATAAATTAATTGCTTACACTGGCGGCAAAATGCGCAAAAACCATATCCGTATTTTAGCGGGTGATAAAGTGGTATTAGAACTCTCCCCATATGATATTAACAACGGTCGCATTACTTTTAGACATATCGAATCTAAACAGGCTTACAGCCCACCCAAAAGACGTACTTATTAATTTGAGCGCTAATGTTTTAAATCTTAAAAGCCAGTTATCTGGCTTTTTTACTGTGTGTTGGGTTTACAGCGTCTTGGGCGCGTTTTGCTAAATATGGATAACAACCTTTAACTGACTTAATCATATGAAGAATGTAGAAACCGATGTTCTGTTAGTTGGCGGCGGCATTATGAGCGCCACCTTGGGCACGCTATTACAACAGTTAGACCCCACGCTTAGCATTACCATGATAGAGCAACTGGATGATGTCGCATTAGAAAGCTCTGATGCATTAAACAACGCTGGTACAGGCCATGCAGGCTATTGCGAGCTAAACTACACACCGCAAGTAGCAGATGGCTCAATCGCAATTAAACGCGCTTTAGAAATTAATGCAGCCTTTGAAGTGTCTTTGCAATTTTGGTCGCACTTGGTTGATACTGGGGCGTTACCCTCACCTGCACAATTCATCAATAAAACACCGCATTTAAGTTTTGTTATGCGCGATGAAAATGTCGATTTTTTAAAGCGTCGCCATGCTTTATTAGTGCAACATCATTTGTTTGCAGAGATGCAATACAGCGAAGATCCAACACAATTAAAGGCGTGGATGCCTTTAATGATGTCTGGCAGAAGTCCAAGTGAAAGATTTGCTGCAACCTATGTTGCACATGGTTCAGATATTGATTTTGGGGCTTTAACCCGCCATATGGTAGCTAGGCTTAAAACATCCGCTAATTTCACATTACTGAACAATACGCGCGTTAAAAAACTAAAAAAAATTGGCACTAAACCAAGCAACAGCACCTGGCATGTGGCTTTGCATAACAAATTCACAAAGCAAAGCAAAACCATCAATGCAAAATTTGTATTTTTGGGTGCTGGCGGCGGCGCATTACCGTTATTACAAAAGGCCAATATTGCTGAAAGTGTTGGCTACGGCGGCTTTCCTGTTAGTGGACAATGGCTTATTTGCAACAATCCAGATGTAATTAAACAGCACCAAGTTAAAGTGTATGGCAAAGCTGCCGTAGGTGCGCCGCCCATGTCTGTGCCGCATTTAGATACGCGCACAATTGATGGCAAACTTGCCCTATTGTTTGGCCCATTTGCAGGTTTTACCACTAAATTTCTGAAGCAAGGCTCACGGCTTGATTTAGCTAAATCTGTTAAACCTAACAATTTAAAAGCCATGTTAGGGGTGGGTAAACACAATATGGATTTGACTAAATATTTGATTGGTGAGGTGTTTCAAACGCATGAGCAACGCATGAATGCTTTGCGTGAATTTTTTCCAAATGCCAAGTCTGCAGACTGGCAATTAGCCAACGCTGGTCAGCGTGTGCAGATTATTAAAAAATGCGATGAGAAAATGGGTAAGCTAGAATTCGGCACCGAAATTGTTGCTTCACAAGATGGTTCATTGGCGGCATTATTAGGCGCTTCACCAGGCGCATCTGTTAGCGTGCAAGCCATGATTAAGGTGCTTGAGCGCTGTTTTTCAAATCAATTAAATACCCATGCTTGGCAACAAAAGATGAAGCAGCTTGTGCCAAGCTATGGTGAATCGTTGATTGAAAATGCTGACTTATTGAAAACCATACGCAAGCGTACTTTAAACACGCTTAAATTAGCTTAAGTGTGCTAACTAATTTAAACCACGCTGGCGACGCACTTCATATAAGCAAATTCCGCTTGCTACACTAACATTAAGGCTTTCTACGCTGCCAAACATTGGTATAGTTACTAACGCATCACAAGTTTCAGCCGTTAAGCGACGTATGCCATCACCCTCTGCGCCTAAAACCAAGGCTATCGGGCCATCTAATTTGGTATCTAATAAACTCGTTGGCGCCGCCATGCCTTTAGGCGCTTCCATTGCTGTGCCTACAATAAATACGCCCGCATCTTTTAATTCTCGCAAAGTACGCGCTAGATTTGTTACCGCAATAAACGGTACTGTTTCTGCCGCGCCGCAAGCCACTTTACGCACAGTTGCATTTAAGCCAACGGCACGGTCTTTAGGCGCAATAACGGCATGTACCCCCATCGCATCAGCCACGCGCAGGCATGCGCCCAAGTTATGCGGATCTTCAACGCCATCTAGCACCAAAAAGAATGGTGCTTCTGTTAAATCCGATTCTAAAATATCGTGAATATCTTTGTAAGGAATGGGCGTATCGACCACGCGCGCAATCACGCCTTGATGGCGACCATTCATGCCTGCCAACCCATCTAAACGGCTGCGCTCTACCTGCATGGTGCGCACATTAGATGCTTCAGCCATATTGAGCAAATCTTTCATGCGCGCATCGATGCGGTCGCGATCAATCAAAATTTCTTCAATACTGGTTGCATGCTGACGCATGCGGCTTAAAACGGCGTGAAAGCCAAATAAAATACGACTATCGCTCATTTTGCTTTTCTCATTCTCTATCTTTTACCTTTGTTTTTGGTGTTTCTACTTTTTGAAGCGGGTTTAGAACTCGGCTTTGACGAAGGTTTTGCGCCAGCTCTAGTAGGTGTTTTGCTAGCTTTTTTAGCGCCAGAGCGGTCTTTCTTGGCTTTTTCCAGCGCACGCGTGCTCATCATTTTAAAATCTGCAGCTGCCTTGTCTTTATTGATGCTTAAAGGCTTATTGCTGCTTTTGCTCTGTGCTTTTTCATCGGCTAAGTTTTGATGACTGGTTTTGCCAGCACCAGTCACCAATGTAAAGTCGATTTTGCTAGTCTCTAAATCCACGCGCGCTACTTTTACGGTTAGCCTGTCACCTAATCGGTATCTAACACCTGTGCGCTCTCCTAGCATTTCATGGCGCGCTTTATCGTAATTGAAATAATCATTGCCTAGCTCAGTCACATGCACCAAACCTTCTACATAAACACCATCTAAAGCCACAAACAAGCCAAAGCTGGTGACGCCTGCCACGGTACCTTCGTACACTTCCCCAATCTTATCTTGCATGTAATAGCATTTAAGCCAATTGGTCACATCGCGCGTGGCATCATCGGCGCGGCGTTCTGTCATTGAGCAATGCACGCCCAGCGCATTCCAATCTTGAGCTTTGTATTTTTCACCTTTTAGCACAGCCTTAATGGCGCGATGAATTAGCAAATCAGGGTAACGGCGGATTGGCGATGTAAAATGCGCGTAGACTTCATAAGCCAAACCAAAGTGACCAACATTGTCTGGGCTATAAATCGCTTGCTGCATAGACCTTAGCAATACCGTTTGCAACAATTGCGCATCTGGCCGCTGCTTAATCAAATTCATCAGCTTTCCGTAATCTTTAGCATGCGGCTTATCGCCTCCTGTCACACCAAAACCGACTTCAGCCATAAATGTGCGCAAAGCTTCTAGTTTTTCTGGTGTTGGGCCTTCATGAATGCGATACAGGGCCGCGTGCTCATTTTTGTGCAAGAAATCGGCTGCGCATACATTGGCGGCCAGCATACACTCTTCAATCAGCTTATGCGCATCATTACGGCCAGTTGGCACAATACGGTCGATTTTGCCATTATCGTCAAAAATCATCATGGTTTCGGTTGATTCAAACTCAATTGCACCGCGTTTTTCACGCTGATTGAGCATTAACTTGAACAAGCTATACAGGTTTTGCGCATGCGGCATGATATGGCTATATTCTTTAGCGGTATCGCCCTCTGGATTCTGCAGCATATCAGCCACTTTGGTATAAGTCATGCGCGCTTTCGAGCGCATGACTGATGGATAAAACTGATACTTCTGCACAATACCATTTGTATCAACCTGCATATCGCAAATCATACAAAGTCTTTCTACATCAGGATTTAGTGAACACAAACCGTTAGACAAAGCCTCTGGTAACATTGGAATCACGCGGCGCGGAAAATACACCGAATTGCCACGTTCAAAAGCTTCTTTATCTAACGCATCGTCTGGCTTAACATAAAAACTGACATCAGCAATAGCCACTACTAAGCGCCAGCCCAACCCTTGCGGCTCTGCAAATACAGCATCATCAAAATCGCGCGCAGTTTCACCATCAATGGTAATTAAAGGCATTTCACGCAAATCAATGCGGCCTTTATAATCAGCGGGCTGTACTAATTTAGGAATACGTTCGGCCTGGTTGATAGATGCTGGTGAAAACTCATGTGGCAGCTTGTGCTTGCGTAAAGCAATTTCGATTTCCATACCGCTATCGGCATAATTACCTAAAATTTGCACCACCTTGCCCATAGGGTGCGCGTGAGAGCTAGGCTGTTCAGTCAACTCAACCATGACGACTTGGCCAGGTTTTGCGCCCATATCTAAATGATATGGTATCAAAATGTCCTGATTGATACGTTTATCTTCAGCAGCAACAATAGTCACACCTGTGCCGCGCACAATACGCCCTACTAGCGTTTTAGTACTACGTTCCAGTACTTCAACAATTTTGCCTTCTGGCCTGCCTTTTCTATCTAAGCCAGCCATGCGCACCATGGCACGATCGCCATGCATCACTTGCGCCATCTCGCGTGGACCTAAAAACATATCTTCTGGATGCTTGGTTTTATCATCTGGCACTAAAAAACCGAAGCCGTCTGGGTGTCCTTGCACTGTACCCGCGATTAAATGAATTTTTTCTGCCAAGCACAGCGCACCTTTACGGTTGCGCATAATTTGGCCTTCTCTTTCCATTGCGTTGAGGCGTCTATTAAAATTATCGCGCTCATCATCACCAATATCCAGCAAGATATAAATTTGCTCGTTACTAAGTGGTATGCCTTGGTCTGACAGAATTTGTAAGATTAGCTCTCGGCTAGGTAACGGCGTTTCATATTGCGTCGCTTCACGTTTAGCATGCGGATCACTTCCGCGTTGATTGGCGTTACTTTTATTAGTCGTATCGCTTTTTTTAATTGACAAGTTATTGGAGATGGCGGAATTGGTAGACGCGCAGGTTTCAGATACCTGTATCGAAAGATGTGGAGGTTCGAGTCCTCTTCCGGGCACCACTAAACCGCAATAGTCAGATTCTACCGCGGAATAGCGTCTTAATCTGGAATATATTTGGGTAACAGTGGATAAGAATCACGAATAAACTCTTCTAAAACTCTATCTGATTCAGCCTCTGATTTATAAACTGGCACTGTATAGCGCACAATTGCCCCATCTGTTCTATTCATTTTGATTGCATCGTATAGTAGTGCAAATTTCATTGAGAATTCGTTAGACAAATCTCGTCCGCGCTGATGAAACCAATAATAAACTAATTGTTTTGATTCGCCTTTCGATATCATCATACGCGTTACTTTGATAGATTTTTGATCATCAATCGCTATTTCATGTATTTTGGTATTTGATATCTCCCAACCGCCGCCTGGTATACATGCTTTTGGTGAATGAGGAACAGAGCCTGATCGCTGCGAATCGGTATAGCCCGCGTATAAATTGATATTCGTATTCGCTTTGTTGTAGTTAACTAACAAGTAGTCTTTTAATTGTAGTATTTGATTTTCGCCATTTTCAAATTGATATGTCCTGCCTTTCCACCCGCTAATTTCTAGCGGAAACTCACTAAAGTAGGCTCTTTCAGGAATTACTTCGTCGCGATGTTTAATCGTAAAGGTGGACAATGAAGCTAATATTACTATTGATATCCCTATGACAATAGGTAAGCTTTGCACTCTAGACTTAACATCGCTATCGACTACTTGGTGCCTAGTTTCTAGATAATCAAAAGAAGAAGCCAAAGTTCTATCATTTAATTTTAAGACAATGTTAAGCAGCTTGGCTTCTAATAAAAGCAGCGCTATGCAAATAATAAAAATAACCCATCCTTCGAAATAGTGCATAAAACCTTCTGCAGCTTTAATTCCAGAGTGATTAACTAAAACAGCAACTACCGCGATGCGTGCGCTATTCATGACAATGCTAATAGGCACGCTAGATAAAAATAATACTGCGCGTGCATAGAATGGGGCTTTGTACATATAGCCCATCATTAAACCAATCGTCATTAAAGGGTACATGTAATTGAGGCCGCTACAAGCCTCTACCACTTGTAGTTTATATAGACCTAAATCGATAATGTTTCCATCTTGAAAAACAGTAACACCTAATAAACGACTAATTGCCACGCCTAGATTGGAAGACACTAATTGCATTTTTCCTGACAGCATGACATCTAACATGTACGGCAAAGGGATAACTAAAAACAAATGTAGAAAAGGGATCAGTATTTTCTTGATTTGCTTACCGATCATGACCCAAGCCAAGCCAAAGCACATCAACAACATGCCATACTGAACAATAGTCCATATGGCACTAAGCTCACCGATAATAAGTGCAATGCCTGCAAAAATGGTAATCGCTACACCAAGCCATGGACCATCATTATGATTCTTGATTTCAAAACGCTTAATCCAAATGAGATACAGCGCCATAAAAAATACTAACGGTGCGTGCGAGTAGCGCTCCTCATGTGTCACTCTAATCAGTTGCTCTTCAAGCGCATCTCTGAAAGTAATCATTAAAAATATAACAAGCAGTACATAACAGACTGCTCTAATGTGATTTTTAAGCCAATCTAGCATTTTTACCAAGCTATATCTCCAAAGGTTCTCTAATTACGCGGCCAAACAGCATGCTGATAAACATCAATCACTTCTTGAATTTTGTTATCCCATAAAAAGTGTTGTTTGATTCTATTGATCGCAGCTTGGCCTACTTTATAGCGCAACTCTGGAGATTGCGCTAAACGATCGATAGTGACTGAAAACTGCTCTACCAGATAATTTCTAGATTTAGGTTCAATTAAAAAGCCCGAATCAGATGTAATGTAATCCATAGGACCACCCCAAGCGGTAGCCACGACAGGTAGGCCTCTAGCCATGGCTTCTAAAACAACAGCACCACCGCATTCTCTAATACTGGGTAAGGCAAAAATATCGGCTTTATCATAATATTGATTTGTTTCTGAATGCGGAATTAAGCCTAGGAATTCAACTTTTTTGGGCGCATTAATTTGAGCATGCTCTTCTAATTGCTGCCTTAGAGGACCATCGCCGATAATAGTGAGCTTAACCGTTGATTTACATTGATTAATAGCATCAATCAAAATATCAATTGTTTTCAAATCCACCAATCGACCAACATAAAGCACATTAATCGTTTGTGATTGAACAACTGGTTTTGGCTTGTCCAACACCGAAAAAACACCGTTTTCAACAATTTCAACCACTTTGCCCAATCTTAGTTTAGGCAAAGCGCCACGCGTTCTTTGATTTGCAACTAACAAATAATCTGCAAAAAACTTTCCTGGAATCAATAAGTTATATACCGTAGAAAGTAAACGCATAACTTTATACAGCACTCGTTCAGAAATACCCGCCATGTGCTGAAATGCTTGAGGAAAAGCCATACCACCATTCATTGGGCCGATAACTACTGGCACCCCTAAGCCAAACATTGCAGATGGCTGCACAGCAGAAACTGGTGCTGGCTCATGTATGACATCAATTTTTTTTTCTTTAATAATTTTTTTTGCTAATTTCCACTGATACACTTGTGTGATGAAATGCATCAAAAAACCAAATGTAATAATGCGAATTCGCTCAGGTAAAATACTGGCATGACGGTTTAGCCACTGATGAACTAAAGTATCTGGAACGTAAAAAACATGTTCTTGATTAATATCGACAATTTGTTGGATAGACGTTTTGACACGCTCATGCGTAATCAAATACACATCATGCGGGCTTTTAGCCAAAAATCTAAAATAATTTAGTGGCAACATCGCCTCACCACCAAAAATATTAGACGCATGCTCACATACGATTAGTATCTTTAATTTTTGCATAAACTATACAGTTCTAAACACCAAGAACGCCAAATTCCGCTCGGTCTTTAATCACTTCCCTCACCAAACCAACATCAATTTTGTCGGCATTTGTTGAGTAGCCATAGACCAGTGCCGTATCGCACAGAATATTGATACTACGTGGAATGCCGCGAGATGCTTCGCCAATTAAGCGGGTGGCAGCCGCTGTAAATAATGGTGCATCACGCCCTGCTATGTGTAAGCGATGATGAATGTATTTATCGGCTTCGAATGACTCTAGTGGCGGGATAAAAAAATCGACAGACACGCGCTGAAAAAATTGTTGCAAATCTGGTCTGCGCAGCAAATCTCTTAACTGAGGCTGGCCTACTAAAATAATTTGCAGCAATTGATCTTTATCTGCATTAATGTTTGATAGCATGCGCAATGATTCTAGCGCAGCTGGGCTTAAGTTTTGCGCTTCATCTACAATTAACACTACGCGTTTATTATCGGTGTAACATTTAATCAAAAACTGTTGAAAAGCGTCATATAACGCTAAATTCGATTTACCTTCATACGGTTGATTAAATGACAGCATAATCCAGCCTAGCAAGTCATCAATGTGTTCGTGCGTGTTGTAAACAATGCCAACAGTGAGCTCATCGCCTAAGTTATTTAGCAAGTGACGCACCAGTGTTGTTTTGCCACAGCCTATTTCACCACAAATAACCGAAAAACCTGCCCTGTTTTGAACGCCATACTCCAACATGGCGTAGGCCATGCTGTGCCTTAAGCTAAAAAATAAAAACTCTGGATCTGGTTGAATTGAAAAAGGCTTTTCTTTTAAACCATAAAACGCTTCATACATATGACAATATCCAGACTAGATGACTACAACGATTTAAGTAACGCAACTGCGTCATCTTTTTGAGCAAACTGTTGACTTTCTGCAAGCTTAACGGCTTTTTGTAGAGATTGTTTTGCTAACGCCGATTCACTCTTAGCAATATATACTTTTGCTAAATGATAATGAAATACTGCAGTATCAGGCATTTTTTCAATGGCTTTTTTCAAGGCAGTTTCTGCTTCGTTAAACTTACCAACTTTGTAACTAGCCCAACCAAATGAATCCAAAAATTGTGGTATTTGGCTGTCTTTAGCTGTTTTAATCAATTCATATGCACGTTCTATACTCGCTTGATCTGTACGTGTATCTAATAAAAGGCTAGCTAGATTATTATTAACAATTTCAACATCTGTGCGCTGCTTCAACATGTCTTCGTAAACTTTGATTGCTTCATCTAAACGATTTGTGGATTCATACAAGCTGGCTTGTGTGAGCATTAAGCTAAAATCTGTTGGCACGGCTAACAGACCATCTTTGATTGTCTTTTCTGCCGCATCACTTTGTTTCAAGCGCTGCTGTGCAATGGCTAGCTGTTGATAAGCAACCGTATTTTTTGGATTTGTTGCGATAATCTCAGAAAATAATTGCTGTGCCGATTGAAGCTCGCCACTGGCCATATAAATTTGGCCCTTAATTAATTTCGCTTCAATATTGTTCGGATTATCTTTCAAGACTGTGTCGATAAAGGCTACTGCTTCTTTGTTTTTGCCTGCACGCATGTAAGTTTTAACAATAGCAACAATCGGTTGCGCATCATTTGGCGCTGCATCATGCGCACGTTTAAAAGCGTTCAGCGCACCCTCTGTGTCATTCTTACCTATTGATATCGCACCTTGAATCTGATCTGCAAGCGGGTTATTGTCATTCAATTTTTTCGCTTTATCAGCCAATTCTTGTGCGCCAACATAGTCACCGCGCGCAATTCTAGCTTGTGCTAAAGATTGCATTAACATGGTGTTGTTTGGGTTAGCCTGTAACATGTCTTCAAATACCTTTTCAGCGCGTTCAGGTTGTTTGCGACGAATTAAAAATTGCGCATAAGGCACACCATAGTTGGGTGAAAATTTACTGGTTTCAAATGCTTTAATATATTGCTCTTCAGCAAGCTCTGGTGAGCCTGCTTTTTCATGCGCAGAAGCCAACATGACAAGCGCATTGTACGCAGTAGGCGAGTCGCGGGTCACCGTTCTTAAATCAATAATAGCTGCATCATAATTCTTGTCTTCTAAAGCCAAACCCGCTCTTAAAGTAAGCGCTTGACCGTTGCTTTTATCTAAATCTAAAATAGCATTTAGTAACTTACTGGCCTCTGCTTTCTTACCTGCCTGAATCAACTTATAGGCAATCATACTTTGCGCCTTATAGCCATCTGCAGTATTACCGGCTTTGTCTTGAATTTCATTAAGCAGTTTATCTTCAAGCTGTGGTTGTTTTTGCAATTGATATAAATTAACCAATGCAAAAGCTAATTCGTAATTCTGAGGCTCTTTTTTAACATAGTTTTCTAGCTCTGCCCTGCCAGCTTCTGCACCTTTAGTAGCCAGAATAAATCTGACAACATCTAATTTAGCTGATAATTCTGGCACTAAATCTGCAATTGCACGTATTTGTTTTTCAGCTTCAGCTTGTCGATTATTTTTGAGTAAAAATTGCGCATAACTTTTTCTGATAACAGGCTTATCAGGGAAGGATTTTGTTAATTTTTGAAAAGTTTGCTCTACTTCTTGTGAGTTGTTCATATCCTCTAGCACTTTAATTCGAATCATATGAACGGCTAGGTTTTTATCGTCTTTTGAAATCGCCTTATCTAAAAAAACAAGCGCTTGTGGATTATCTTTGGCAGTTAAGCGTTCTGTGGCTAATAAAATATAAGAGTCTTGGTTGTTTGGATCTTTGCTTAATGCAGCATTTGCAAATTCAATTGCGCCTTTTGGGTCGTTTAGTTTCAGCTGAATCGCCGCACGAAGATTAAGCACTCCAACATTATTTTTATCAATTTCATATGCCTTCTTGCTTCTTTCAAGTGCAAGGTCTATTTTTCCAGCAGCAAGTAATATTTGCCCTGTTTTGACTAAAGCATTGATATTATTTGGCTCTCTCTCAAGCACTTCATTCATTAAAGAATAAGTTGCTTTAAAGTCGCCTTTACGCTCAGAAATTAACCCTAAAGCATAGATGGCTTTGGGCATCACTTTTTTCATTTGCAAAGCATTTTGAAACTCCAATTTAGCTCTATCCGGATCTTTATCCAGCAGCGCCATACCTTTTTCATAATATTTCTCAGCCTTTTCTTCAGGTGATGAGCAGCCGCTAATCAGCAATAGAATCGATAAGGTAATGAATAATTGAGCAAATGGTTTTTTCATCGTAGTTCTTCTTCAGTTAATTCTTCAGTTAATTCTTCAGTTAATTTAAATTCATTTTTATAACGCAGCAGTATGTTTATAAAATATGTGTCACATTTAATTATCTTGTGCTTCTAACTAGCTAGTTTATCAGTAAAAAATGTATTTCGAATGATTGCAACCCATTTGGGCTATGGTTGTGTAATTAAACACTATGTTTTCAATACAGTTTATGTTCTTGCAAGCGCATTGATATTACATTAATAAGATTGCTCTGGACCTAGATTAACGACATTTGACTCTGTGTAATAAGGTGCAGCCAGTGGTTCGCCAATAAATAGACCTTGCGTAGGCCAAAAAACACTTTTCCAGTAAGATTCAATCAACGTTTCCCCTGCTAAATAATGTGTAACCATCACTGCTGGATTAGGAAATTTTTGCCAATAATTGCAAGGCTCTGATACAGATCCATAAGATCCTGTAGCGCCTGCCTCTAACCATTTTAAAATAGACATTTGCCCACCTTCATACAAAACGCCACCTGCGGATGTAAGATGATCTGCAACTGCACCTGGCATAAAATTCAATGTTTCTAAATTAGGCACAGAAACTGCACCAGTAAAATAAAACATCACATCTTTTTTATCTTTAATACTGTCTGCTTTTATTGTGCGCACATAAAATTGCTTGCTTTCAACTTTAGTTAAATCTTTTGGAAAGAAAATCTCTCGTGGCTTGCTTCTAGTTTCATCACTGGTCTTCAGAAAATATCCTGTAGCCTGATTAACTTTAAAAGAGCTGATTACACCTTTATCAATGAGCGTTTTTGCTAAATCTACTGAATCGGAAGGCAACAACATTGATAAACGCATATTGAAATCTTTTTGTGGGCTACGTGATTGGCTATTGAAATAAGCATTCTTTACACCTGTCGCACAACCATTTTCACATTGTTTTGGCTCATAGCCCAAAGTAATAGCCGACGTGATTGAATTGCAAACCACTGCGTAGGGCTTTGTCCAAGCCAACACAATTACCTGAACATCATCCCCAATATTGGCGTATATCTGTTCACGTAATGGTTTAAATTGCGCTTCAGAAAGTGTGGCGTTGTTTGGTGAAATATCGACAACTATCAGATTTTTTTTAGGAATATTTCTGGCGTTTAAATAATAATCGCCAACAGTCATGCTGTTGGCATCCTGTTTATTCACAACCACCGCTACTTGCTCAGGCTTTATTGTCGTGGCAGCTGAAGCAACCATTGCGCTTGTGAATAAAAACACGAAATAAAAACTGATTAATTTTACAATTTTGAGTAAATGAATCATTTGATTATTCTTGAGCTTTCATTACTAAGCTTTATTCTCCGCTTGCAATGACTTACGCAAAAGCCATTCATTAAAAATCAATTTAGGAAAAATAATTGCGTCTACAATGTAGCGTTTTGCTAACCGTCTAGGTTCTGAGAGCATTCGATGCAGCCACTCTAAGCCAATTTTCTGCATCCAAAGTGGCGCACGCGATTTTTCACCTGCAATAAAATCAATCGTTGCGCCTACGCATAGCGCTACTTTTACAGATATTTCTGGCGCGTATTGGGTAATCCACAATTCTTGTTTAGGCGCGCCTAAACCAACCACCAACAAATCGGCACCACTTGCATTAATTTGTGCACAAATTTCCTTAGAAACTGCTGGCTTTTTATCAAAGCCAAAATCAGGGCTCAAAGTACCAACCACGTTAACCATTGGCCATGTGGCATGAATGACATCTTTTGCACGGTCTGCAACGCCTGGCATGGCGCCTAATAAAAAAACCGTTAAAGGTTGCTGAATCGTTTGTGTATGCTCAAAAATAGCAGGAACTAAATCGCTACCTGGCACTGTGCCTGGAATATTTACACCCAATAAATTGGCAGCCCACACTACTGGCTTACCATCTGTCACAATTAATGATGCCTTTTGATAAGCGGCTTGCAAACCTTTATCTGTTTGAAACTTTACAATATGATCGACATTAGGCGTTACCACAAAGCGGCAGATTTTTTGTGCCTCAATCAACCATATATTAATTAATGCAACGGTCTGTGACATCGAAAGCAAATCAATATCAGCCCCAAATAATCGTACACGTGTTAAAGGAGATTGCGTCATATTGTTTTTTTCATTTTAATCACAGCAGGCACGCCCACCGCAATCGCGTTATCTGGCACATCAGTCAGCACAACAGAGTTCGCACCAATATTCACGTTATTGCCAATTTTAATATTACCCAGTATTTTTGCCCCAGCTCCAATATCCACATTGTTGCCAATATGCGGAGCGCACGGCTCACTTACATTTTTAAGCCCAACCACAACACCATTGCGGATTCTGCAGTTATCGCCAAATTTAGCGTAACCGTTAATGACGATGCCGCCAAAATGGTCAATTAGAAAATTCTCACCCACTTCTGCTTCACAAGGCATTTCTATGCCGGTTAAAATTTGCACCAGCTTGTATAGAAATTTGTAAATAAATGAACATAACTTGCGTAGCAGTATATTGTTAATCGTGTAACGCCAGCGACCAAAACGATAGACCAACATGACCCAAAAGCCTTGTGCAGTCCAGTCGCCATGGTAGTTTTTTAAATCTTGTCTGATGTGACTAAACATGTGTGAATTGTATCGCCTTTATCTCACAGGCAAACTACCCATTCGGGTTTTAATCGCGCTAATAATCGTTAAGCGACTGTTGGAAAGAAAATACATATTGATGCGCAATTTAAGCTTAAGCAGGCTTTTAAATATTTGAATAAAATCTGCCATTACAACCAAAAATACATGTATCAAGCAAGTAAATAATCCATGGTTTTTTCTGAAATATAGCAATTCACTTTCTGCCTGCAAAACGCTTAACTGTTTTCCGCCGTTTGTCACTTTTCCATCAGATTTGGCACTTTCTCCACCAATATGCACAACCGTCGTATCGGCATAGTACATCACTTGCCAACCCGCTTTTTTAACAGAAAAACAGTGATCAACTTCTTCACTGTATAAAAAATATCTTGGATCAAACAAGCCAACTTGATCAATGACTTGTTTGCGTATCAGATAATAACAACCTGGCACCCAATCACAGCTAGTGCTGATTGACGCATCCCAATCAATATCGTCTACCATTTGCAAGTTTGGTAACAATCGCGCAAGACCAACGCGGTGCGCGAACAAATTGAAGGGCGTAGGAAAGTAGCGACAAGAAGGTTGTTGCTCATTATCGCGCCCTATTAAGCGCACACCCAGCAAGCCACAATTTGGGTGTGACTCTATATAATTCAAGGATTTAGCAAGCGTATCGGATTGTACAAAAGCATCGGTGTTAAGCAAAAGAACGTAGTCACCCTTTACTAAGTCTAGCACTTGATTATTAGCACGACCAAAGCCAACGTTCATTTTATTTTCAAGCAATGTAATTTGCGGAAAAGCTTTTTTAATGAGCGCAACCGAGTCATCCTTGGATGCGTTATCAACAACAAAGACCTCTAATTCAAAATCACCTTTTGATGTTAGCAGGCTATTGATTGCCTCTACACTCATTTTTGCAGTGTTGTAGCTGACGAAAATAACTGAAATTAGCAAATGACTTAACCTTAATAAATTTTAATAGCTGTAAATCCAAAGCACTTAGTGTGCCAATGGTCTACTACAAATTAATCACGTTTTGAACGCACCCATTCCACTTGGCGATTCACAAAAAATTTAATATAGAGCGGTATTTTAATTAGGGCGTACACGGGTGCATAGCAAAGCTGTTTTAAGCTAATAATATGGCGGCCAAAAAAAGCCCACGCGGTTAATACGGCAACGCCTAATATAATTAAAACTAGGCTTGCGTAAGCAAAAGATAATGGCAAGTATGTCAGGTGATATAAGCCAAAGCTTATCAACCAGACAAAACCGCACATCAAAGCAAGCACGGCCAAAGGCGGCACAATCAAATCAAGTGCCAGCCCTAACATTTGCAGGTTTTTAGTGGTAATGGCTTCTATAAATAATGCGGGCGCGTCGCTCACAATCACACTTAAATGACCATGTTCCCAGCGTGCACGCTGTGTTTTTGTCGCAGCTTGGTCGCTGGGGAACGTACTTGTCACCAAAGCTTCTGGCAGAAAAATTGGCGCTTTATTGATACGCGCTAAATCAACGCCCATTTTCATATCTTCTGCAATATGGCCGCTTGCCAAGTGAATGGCGGTGATGTCTTGCCAAATAAATGCCATTCCAGTTCCCATGAGTTGGCAAGGCAAACCCAGCACATTAAATCCCAAGGGCCGTACATAATTTTTAACAAGCCATGCAAATGCTGCTATGCGCTGTTTTAAGCTGGGATTAGCCTGCGCTTGCATTAAGTATAGCGCTTGAATCGGGCGCTGATACAACACACAAGCATTGGCTAGCGCCGCTATCGCTTGCGTATCCGCTATGCAATCGGCATCAATCACAATCACCACTTCTGGTGGGCTGGTTTTTAAATATTGCAGCCCAAAATCTAGCGCATAACCCTTTCCACGCAGCGTTGCATGCTGCCGCTCAATCACCGTGGAGCCAAAATTTCTGGCAATATTAGCCGTCTCATCATTGCAATTATCTGCTACAACTAATATCTGATCTGCAGAATTTAGCGCCGGAATTAATGCTTTAATAGTTTCTGCAATCACTAAAGATTCATTGTGTGCGGGCATTAAAATAGCTAAGTTGGATGATTGTTGATTGCTTATTTGCAGCGATTTTTTTTTGTACGTTAAAGCTGCAAATACCTGTATGGCTAAAATAGACACAGGTATAGCTAGAATAGCGATAATAAGTAATAAGAAAATCTGTAGCAAAATGGCTCGCTCAGCTTTGTATTAACTCAGCAAGTTTGCTGGCTTCAGTATCAATATCATGCCTTACAATCACATTCTGGTAAGCAATTTCACCCATTTTTTGTAATTGTTCAATAGGCGTGGCTAGGGCTTTTTGTATGGTATGCGCCAAACTATCAACGTCGCCCGCTACACACAACCAGCCACTTTCACTATCTTTAATTAGCTCGGGAATGCCAGCGATATAAGTTGATATAACCGGTCTTTTTAATGACATAGCTTCCATAATAACCACAGGCAAACCTTCGGCAAAGCTTGGTAATACTAAAATTTGAGAGTTAAGTATGTGCGCTCTAACGGCTTCACTACTGATCCAACCAGTAATGCTAATACGATTTTGTAGGTTATATTCTGCAATTAAGGCTTCAATTTCTTGACGCATTTCCCCATCGCCAGCTAATACCAATTCAAAATCTATCGCCTTATCTGCTAACTTTTTAGCCGCTTCAATTAATAAAAGCTGCCCTTTTTGCTCACACAAGCGTCCTACACAAACCATCTTAGGTTTATTGGGCAAGGCAACAGAATCCACTTTATAGAAGCTAGATTCTAAGCCGCAATGCACGATTTTGATTTTTTGCCACTGCGAAAAAGTAACCCAACGTTGCAACTGACTTTTGCCAAAAGAAGAAATAGCGACTACAAATTTAGAACGATTGATTTTTTCCGCTATTTTTAAAAACGTGGGCCGATCAAATTCCTCTGGCCCGTGTACTGTAAAACTATACGGAATGCCAATTAAAACACTCATTAGCATAGCAACCTCACTCGGATTAGTGCCAAAGTGTGCATGAATATGCGTAGCCTTAAATTGCTTAGACCAAAGCGATGCTTGGCAGGCCTCTAGCAGGTAAATTAGATGGTAAATTAGTGATCTATCTGCTTTAAAACTCATCTTAATGGCTAGAATTAGCGCACTAATAAACGGTAATGGGCTTTTGAATAGCGTGCTTAAGGTTGCCATTAACAAAGGAATCGCACCATTTTTTAATACGTATTGCGTTTTAATTTGTTCATTGATGTCTTCTGTATCAATTTGCTTGTCACCCCAGCCACGCATGGCAATGCGTTGTACAGAAAAGCCCAAACGCTCCAGCGCAAGAATTTCGCGACGTATAAAAGTGTGACTCACTTTAGGATATTGATTGATGATGTATGTGACGCGCATGACTTTTTAATTTAAGTTATCAGCATTTAAGCTTTGATAAAACTCTTGAATACCCTGCTCAATGGAATATTGCGGTTGCCATCCAAATGTTTGCTTGGCTTGAGTAATATCCAGCACAATATTTTTCACATCAAAAGCTCTTGAAGGTTGGTAAGTTACGTTAGGCGTCATTCCAGTAGCAGATTCAATATATGCAAGTAATTGATTCAATGAGTGACTTTTGCCACTACATACATTGTAAGTCCCTTCAGCATCTGAATTAACTGCTAGCGCGCACAGAACTGCTAAATCCTTTGCATAAATATAGCCACGCTGAATTTCGCCATCACCCCAAATAGTAATTGGTTTTTTGGCTAAAGTATTGAATAAAAAAGTGCTTAGTGCGCCTTGCACCCCCGCATGGCCTTGGCGAATACCATATGGATTTGAGGGTCTTAAAATAATAGGTTGAAGTCCATATAGCTCTTTAAACATGCCGATGTAATGCTCAATTGCCACTTTGACCACGCCATAAGAGCAAATTGGATTAAGAGAATGTTGTTCACCCACTGGTAATTGTTTGGGAATGCCGTATACCGTTCCGCCAGATGATAAGTAAATCAATTTTTTTACTTTTGCGCGGGTCATAAGTTCCAACAAATTAACTGTTGTGATTAAATTTTGCTGTATGTCCAGCGTTGGATTGCGGTTTGAAGTACTAGGCAGGGTGGTGCTAATACAATGAATCACGCATTCAACATGCTCCAAGGCCTCAGCAATTAATAAAGAGTCTGAAAAGTCACCTAAGTAATAATGAATATTGGTGGTAAATCGCACATTTTTGCTCGCTACACGGTCAAAAATACTCACTTCATGACCATTGAGTAAAAGCTCTTCGACAATATGCGAGCCTAGAAATCCATTACCACCAAGTACTAATATTTTCATGATTTCTCAAGCGCTTTAGTTAATGAATCTAAACGTCTTTTTGCCACAGCATCCCATAAATAATATGTTGCTTTTAATTTAGACTGATGCGCTAACCTAACCCTTAATTCAACGTCTGTTGATATGGTTTGTAATTGCGTAACCCAAGTATCCTCGTCATACGGATCAATCACTAGGCCTTCTACATTGTGTGTTACCACCCCGCCGCCGCCCATTGGGCTGACTAACAAAGGTAAACCTGCGCCAAAAGCCATGTAAGTTACTAAAGGACTGCCCTCTTCTAAGCTAGGCAAAATGAATACATCTGCATCTTTGTAAATACTGGCTAAATCGTTGGTGTAGGGAATATGTTCAATATTATCATTCGCTAAATACTGCTCAACAAGAGTCTTTATTGCGGGCTCAATCGTACCTACCAATTTTAATTTAGCGTTTAGTTTAGCTTTAACCCAATAATCTAGTAATAAATGAACGCCTTTACGAACACTAATGCTACCTACAAAAATAAAAGTAGGTACTTTGTCTTGCACTTGTGCTTTTGAATAAACACCATCCAGAATCGCATTACTGCTTAAACCGTAAGATGTTTGAAGTATTTTATGTTGAGGTATACCGTTGATAAGCATAGACTGCGTCATAATAGGGCTACAACTGTAGACGTAATCAGCTAAAGCTAATTTGGCTGATTCTAAAGCAACTTTTTCTGCAGTAATATCATGTCCAATAGGTAATTTAAGTAAGTTATAAGCTATATCTAGAATAGCTTTACTGTAAACCTCGTGGGTATTTACTCCTTCATAAATTATTGTACATCCTCGATCTTTTAATCGTTGGTATACATTCAAGGAAACACCGGGCCACAAATAAGCAACATCATTTTTCTCTAGCGAGCGGCAATAAATAAACTCTGAGAAATTCAAGATAGTTTGATAGGGCAACATGTTATACACAACAGATTTAGCCCAAGTTGGTATGATATTTTTGTAAAATTTATCATTAAGAGCAGATGTAGAAGCAAGGCCCGTCAATTGAGCTTGGCTATGTGATGACTGCATACCTTTTAAAATATGGTACGCAGCACCCGCAATTCCAGCATCACTAAAATAATTAGGATAGTAAGCACTTATTTTCATACTTATCACTATTGATTCACTACTCTAGTTGAAAACCCAAGTGCATTTGATTCAATTTTGGCGTTATAGGCCATAAATATATTTCCGAGTATTTTAGCTTCAGCATATATATATACTTCGCTGCCAACTTTTGATAATGCGCCATCAGCGAGCAGTATTATCGTTACTTGCTGCATAATCTAATTACCTCTACTAGTGTGTTTAGATGAACAATTACGCCATTAGGATATGGCAGTGGTAAATCTTCAAAGGTTGATCTTAGCCTGTGTGCAGCAAAAGTAGTTATCAAACTACAAAATCGATGATTTCGCACTGTTTTTTTTCTAAAACAAAATCTAGGTAAATTATTCTTGACAGCATACTTATGACAAAACAATATACTTTTTACTAAGCTGTGACTTGAGTTATAAACTGGAATAAGTTTCATTTAGCTAAACCTGTAAGTTAAACATGCTGGTTGTTATATATACTTTTGCTTAGAGTATATATAATTTCATATCTTTTTTGTGCACACATCTACTTTTAAAAATACACATGACATATCTTTAATCGATAAAGTTAGTAATAACTCATAAAACCCTATATTAATATCTAGACTACGCCTATGCTCCTCCCAATATGTATTACAGTTAGGCTCACATACCGTATTTTTGTCTATTCAAAAAAAGCACTCCTGAGATGTCTACTCTATTCAGAATCAGCAAAAAAATTTTAAAGTCCAATTTGCCCGTAGCCTGAACACTTCAAGTAGTAAGCATCTTGGCATTAAGTTTTCAAAAAAATTTATCAAATTCCTGTGAATTGCCAGTGAATAATCTTTAGGAATTCAATGATGAATTCCCTGAACTGCTCGAATAAAAGCTAAATGAATACCATTTATAAATTTCTAGTGAATTAGAAATTTAAGGAACTCTTAAATCATCATGAAATAGATTAATAATGAGCCCAGCTTCTCTCATAAACCATTTCGCTTGATTTGTGACCATAATCACATTCTCTGATATATGGTCAAACTGATAACATGATAGAAAGATATATTTTCATCAAGTATTAGCTGCGGCTTTAATTTTTGAGTTATTTCATGATGCTAAGCAATTTTATCTAGCTTTGTATTTAGGCTCAAAGTATTGAGTATTTATGGCCAATCTATTACGTCTAATTTATTAGCGGTCACCTTCTAGGAGTCAATATCTGAAAACCAATGTAATAATCAGCTCATCTGATTTTTATTTTTAAATGAAGCAAAAAAGAAACAAATTAAATTTTTAATAAACTTTAAAAATTTAAAACATAACTATTTGTTTCTAAATCTGGCATCTGACTAAAAATTGTTAGTTTTTAGAAATTTTCTTTTGCATATCCATGCCATGGTTATTCTATTAATTGCCAATTATTTAAAAAATTTATTTATATTCAATAATTTTACTTTGTTGCTTGTTATATTTATCAAGTAGAAACTGAATTTGACCAATCACTTCAGCAAATTTTCCTATAATTAAAAAAACTGATTGGATAAGCGCTTCTTTAAGACCAAGACGACTTTTAAAAGTCAGCCTCAATATTTGTAGTGGATATATCAATACAATAATTAAACCAAGAATTGGATTAATTAAAAATGCAACAAAAGTGGAAAATGGTATTAATGCGCCCCAAAGCCAAGCGCGCTTCGATTCCACAACCCAATGATATTCAGGTGCAGATCCATTCAAATATGCTCCTTCAGCAAATGCATAACCAGCTCTAGTTGTACGCTTCCACCATTGGCTAAACTTTGTTATGGCAGCATCATGCAAAGTCATCTCAGCATCTAGTCGCCAAACTAAATATTCTGCTCGTCGTATTCTAATACAAAGCTCAGGCTCTTCACCGGCAATCAAACTATTTCTGTAACCACCTACGCTTTTGAGCACATCTACGCGCATTAAGGCATCACCCCCGCAGGATTTGGCTTGGCCAATTGGAGTATCCCATTCAAAATCACATAGTTTATTATAAATAGACTTTTGTGGATAAAGCTCTCGCCTTCTGCCACAAACGACCGCTACCTTTGGGTTATTATTCAAAAATCCATAGGCTGAAGATACCCATTGGGCGCTTACGATGCAATCGCCATCTACAAATTGTACATACTTAAGGTCTGGGAAAAGTGAAAGTATTGTGTCAAAGCCTGTATTTCTCGCTCTAGCTGCTGTGAATGCTTGTTTCATGTCTAGCGGGACTACATATGCACCAAGACTTTTAGCTTCTAAGACCGAGTTGTCTGTTGAAGCAGAATCAACGTAGACAACCTGTGGAATAAATTTAGACAGTGATTGTAAACAATCAATTAGGCGAGGACCTTCATTTCGACCTATTACAACTACGCCAACATCTAAGTGATTCATTCGCTAAGACTCTGTTCATTCTTTAACTGATTCATAACTGTTATTAATATTGACCACATAAAACTAAGGCTATTCTTCAACTTAATACAGTTAAAGCTTTAATTTGTCTCGAACTCTAGTAAAAATTCTAAAGAAAACTGGCGGCGTTAAATCTCTGAGGTAATTATCTAGTATTGATCGTCTAATTTCTTTTCTGGTTGCAGCATCTTCGTTTAGCCTAGCTTTGTACATTGTAGAATGTGAAACAGACTCATCATAAATGCGTTTAGATGCGGTGTAGTAGTACAATGCCAGCGACCTTCGTTTTACACCATCAGGGGTCATTAATGGGTCTGGATGTCCATGAAAGCTGTCTGCATCTGTATTAAATATAACGCAGCGATTATAAACTGGCGCAACACTGTGTACTTTATTTTGCATGGTTTTATCCCACAGCTCTAGCTTGCCACCATACTCATCTTTCCAATCTTTATTTAAATAGATAATCATATTAATACGTCTATTTAAATGTAACTGCTCATTAATTCTAAAATCCGCATGTATACCTAGTTTGCCGCCTGCAGAGGTTTCATGAAATCCACCACCTACATAATGAGGGTCGGGAATTAATGAAGGAATTGTTGTTAGAGACTCTAAAAACTGAACAATTGCTTTAGAATTAAACAACGCAAAAACTTGGCGAGAAAAGCCATTACAATCTGCTGGGTCAATCTGTCTTTTGTGTAACCCAGCATAGCCCATCTCAAAAACCACATCATTTTCTAGCTTTTCAGTAGGAAAATTATCCAATATTTGATCAATCAATGCTTCAGGTAAAAAATTATCAATTACGATATGTGGAAAAGGCTCTGCGAAACAGTAGTCGGCACTCAAACCTTCGCCAAAAGCTTTCGCATCTTTAACGTCCAAATGAATCCCATCATGAATGGTGATTGGCAATGTAGCTTGTTGAAACATACTTAGATCCCTGAAAACTGCATCAAACTCATATATCTATCGCTATAAGCGGATGTTACATAATTAATAATAATAAGCTTTCGACTCTATCTCAGCTTTATTAAAAACAACACCCAACAAGTTATCTTTTGGTAAGTGATGCAATGTCTCCTCAATTTCAGACTGTGTAGACATGCCATTAGCAATCACTAATAAAATGCAATCAACTTGTGGCAATATAACCATTGCATCATCCGAATTCAGTACTGGAGGGCAATCAAAAATTACAATTCGTGAATCATAGCGATCTCTTAACTCTGAGATAAGGTTAGTCACTCTTTTAGATGATAGCGTTTCTGCGGATTTTGAAACTGGCTTCATTGTTGGCACGATGACTAACCGATCAATGCCTGGATTAACCATCACATCCTTCAGTGGAGCTTTATCTAGTAGGTAATCATTCATCGATTTTTCTGTATGAATACCCAAATAAGTAGCAACTTTAGGCCTGCGCAAATCTAAATCCACCAAAATCGCTGTTTTTTGTGGTTGGTGAGCAATACTGATAGCAAGATTAATGGATACAACAGTTTTACCAGATTGCGGAGTAGGTGAAACAACAGCGATTGTGCGCCAATTATTTTCTTCCATCTTCTGAATAATCTGTGTGCGTAAAGAGTCAAAACTGTAACTATTCATGTCGCTTTTAGATTGCGCAACAATTCTATTTCTCTCTAAATGCACACTATCCAACTTAATAACTGGCGTGTTTAGGTAGTTAATTGTACCCAATTCGTTTTCAGTATTAGGAAAACCCTTCGTTTCCTTTTGAATTACAACATGAGGCTGAGCATTTTTAGTACTTAATTTGGTTTCAGCATTTTCTACTTTTGCTTTTGCAAGCGCATCTTTAATTTTTTCCATAATCTATCTCTATGCAAATCTTGCCATTATTTTAATCATCAATAAATCAAGTGGCATGTAAGCAAAATGTATAATCAGTAGTAGAAGCCCAGCACCAATTAGCACGGACAGAACTAGATATTTATTAAAATTCTTTTGTCGTTTAATTTCCGCTTTAGTAGATATGTAAGGAATAATAACCAAAGGCCTCATATTAATTAACGCTGTCAAAGCATCAACCCCACGCACTCTTCTATCTAAAGTCTCCAGTAAAAAAGCTAAGCCAAAAGCACCAGCTAATCCAGCAAAAAATCCCAACATAATAATTTTTTTACGATTTGGCTTAGTTGGCTTATCAGGAAAGAATGGTGGTTCTAACATTGAAAAGCGCTCTGCCTTATTATCTTGTTCTAAATTTTCCGCAATTTTTGCATTTATCTGTTTAGACTTTACTTCTTCATATTTAGATTTAGCATTTTCATAATCGCGCATTAGCGTAAAAAGACCTCGTTCCACTTGTGGGCTTTGTGTTACTTGCGCTTGTAATTGATTCACTCTGGCTTCAAGCGACTTTCTCTGCTGCGCTAAAGAGGCTAATCTAACTTTCGCCGCCTCAATTTGCGCCTGAACTTTTGCGATGACTAATTCAGATGCCAAATCAGGTCTTGCAGGTTTTGCATCTGGCTTTACTTCAACCGTTTTTTCTAAAGTTTCAATTTTTCTTTTCAAGGCACGAATCGTTGGATGCGTTTCTTTATATAAAATCAAAGAGCGATCAAGCTCAGCCTTTGCTTTCTCCAACTCAGATACAGGACTAACGGCTACACCATTAATATCTGTTTTAACATTTGCTTTAGATGATGCCAGTTCAACATCTAAATAACGTAACTCTTCTTGCGTAGATTTGTAATCTCTATCGATTTCCTTGATATCAGATTCAGATCTTTGCAACAAACTCATGTGCATTTCCATGTGCTCTGGCAGCGAATCAGAATGCTCTTGTTTGAACGTTGCTACCTTATTTTCAACACCTTCCAACTCTTTTTTTAGTGTTTCAACCTCCTGAGTTAAAAACTCAGTTGTTTCAGTTGCTCGCTCAGTTCTTGCCTTGACGTTTTCATCCAAAAATAAAGTTACAATTTCATTAGCTACTTTATGGGCAACCTCAGGTCGCTCGTATTCAAACCCAACTTTAAATGCAATAGCAGCCTTATTACCACCCTGAACATCTGCGTTTACAATAGTAACGAATATGCTTTGACGCATATCGTCTATCAGTGTTGAAGTCGTTTCCGTATCAATCTTTTTAGGATATAAATTATATTTTTGAATAATGCGATATAGATTATCGCGCGTCATCACTCTTTGTTTGATGACTTCAATGCGCTCGTCTGCATAACTAGTGACTGTTGCTTTTACAACATCATCAGGAATTTGCTGAGACTCAATTAGAATGGTGCCTGTAGATTGGTATGTTGGAGGTAAAAAAATAGCTACTGCCACCGCAACTAATAAAATCGCCACAAAAACTGCCAACATTTGTAACCATCTACGCTTAACAATAGACAGGTAATCATTAATGGTTAACTCGTATTCAATTGCCATATTTAAATGTTGTTTCTAAAATATTAAAACTGTGGGATGTTGTAAATCAGAGATACGCCAACATTACTGTTGTTCGCTGAAAAAGTTGTTTGTTTTTGAATCCTGTGGCCAGCTACTACACGCATTTGCCAATTCAGAGATAATTCTTTGGCATAAAAAGCAGACAATTGCATAGCTTCCGAATCAAAATCAGACTGGCTTTTACTTGCATTAAAGTTAATGCCTGCAGTGCTAAGCTGGGTTAATTCACGACTGTAAGATAAGCCAACACTATCAGACTTTTGTAAATTACCTAAACCACCTGGCGTAACTGAGCGCGATAAAGTTGCTTGAAAGGTACTTTTCTCAGACAAATAATTTAAGCTGGTGTCTGCAATCCAACCAGAACCCGACGCGGATCCATTAGGGCCTAAATTTAAGCCATTTCCACTTCCAGATGTAGATGTACTGTTAACACCAATACTTGGTGCAAATGTCCAGCGTGGTGTAATTAAAAAAGTACTGCCAACGGAAAAGTTTTTCGAAGTGCTAGGTTGAGACAAATTGCCCTTCGGTTTGAAATCGGTAAAACTTAATCGCACAAACGGACTAATTTTTTCAGTTAAATCATAGCTGATGGAACCATTGGCTGTTTTAGATGTTGAGTCAACAAAACTAGAGTCCGTGTAAGCTGTTTTTGAATAATTAATACCAGTTGTAAGGTTTAGCCTTTCGGTTATTAAATAAGTGTAATTAGCACCTAATGTTTTAGTAACTGAAGTACCATCAACGTCCACCAATGCATTGGTATTAAACTGTGTAAATCGAGAGCTTCTTTTGTCATAACTTGCGTTCAATGAAAAAGAACCTCTTTCTAACTGATGCTGCCAGCCTGCATTCAAGCTTGGATCTTCGCGATCAGCACTAATATTTTTATTTGAGGATCTTTGTAAAGCTAAGCCTACATCACCAAACCACCTATTTTTTTCATCTAAGGCGGTCAGCGAATACCTAGGTGTTGAGGTGTAGCGCCAAACACCCTCTTTTTGTTGGATTAAATTAAGATTAGAATCGTAATCGACATTGATTGGTAGAGACGCTTGTTGTAGGATAATTAACGCTTCTGCTGGCATAGAAATTAGCAGAGCGCTACACAGCAATACTTGGTTAATTACTTTTTGCATCAATTTTGTTGTCTTGAACGTCAATATTATTAGTTTGATTTTTAGAAATTATTTAAAAATTATGGCACCAAAATGGTATCGCCTGTTTTCAATAAGATATTTGAATCTAACGATTCCCCTTCTATCAAATCATCGTAATTAATTGAGATTACACTAGAGCCATTTTTGGTACTGCGTAAAACTTTTATTTCATCTGTGTCAGCAAACTTATCAAGGCCACCTGATTGACTCAAAGCTTGCAGAATTGTTAAAGGGCTAGTCAGCAATATTGGGCCGGATTTAAGTACTTTTCCGATGACATACACAAGATTACCGTTTGTGTTAGTAATAACAACTGTCACTTGCGGATCTGGTAGATAAGTTTTTAATTTTTCAGTAATGCGCTTTTCAACTTCTGGCGTTGTTGCACCAGCCACTTCTACTCGACCAGCTAATGGAAAAGTGATGCTTCCGTCGGGTAATACGCGAATTTCTTTTTTTAAACTTTCCTCACCCCAAACAGAAACCTCTAAAAGATCACCTTCATTAAGGGTGTACATCTCTTTTGAATCTGCTCCGAAAGCCACCCCAGAAAGCAGAAAACTAAACAAAAAGACTGAAAAGAAATGACTGATATTTAAGTTGATGTTCATGTGTAATCCCCAATAAAACAATAATATACGTGAAACAATAATACAAAAAAAAGGGGCTGTCGCCCTTTATCTTTACAAAAGCTAATGATTTAAAGTGATTTATATCATATTTTTGCTAAATGTATCATTTAATACAAAAAATACCGTTAAATTAAATTAATTTCTTGATTGGATTCTATAATTTTGAGGCAAATACTCAATAGCCCAATTGGGTGATTATTAATCACACAATAAAACTTTACTTAATAAGCACCTTTGCCAGTGAAAGCTGTTGCTGTACGCATCAAAATCGATAAATCTAACCATATCGACCAATTGTTAATATATTCAATATCAGATTCAATGCGCTTGGTCATTTGATCAAGCTCTTTTGTTTCGCCCCTGTATCCTCGTACTTGAGCCAAACCAGTAATACCTGGCTTAATGTTATGGCGAGCATAGTAATCGCCTATACGCTGAGAGTAAACTTCGTCATGCTGCACTGCATGTGGCCTAGGTCCCACTAGTGACATATCGCCTTTAAGCACATTAAAAATTTGCGGCAATTCATCTAAACTAGTTTTACGTATAAATGCACCAACTCTAGTAATACGTGGGTCATTAAGCTCAGCCTGCTTAAGTGGCTGGTTGTCTGCAACTTGCTGATTAGTGCGCATGCTGCGGAACTTCCAAATACTAAATGTTTTACCATTCCACCCGGTTCTGTTTTGTCTGAAAAAAACTGGCCCTGGGCTATCTAATTTAACGGCTATAGCAACGACTATTAATACTGGAATAATCAGCAACAAAATTAAAAAAGACAACACTTTGTCTTCAATTGCTTTTCCTAACTTACTCATGCCTGTTAGTGGCGTTTCTGATAATGTTAATACGGGAATGCCCGCAATTTCTTTAACACTATGATTAATCAATCTCAGTGAAAATATATCTGGAATCCAATGAATAGAAACATGTTTGTCTAACAATATAAAATAAAGATCTTCTAGTACTCTGGATGATTCAAGCGGTGTGACGATGTAAATAGTATTAATGTCATGCTCATCAATTAAGTCTGGCAACTCAGCTACTTTACCTAAATGAATGGTGCGACTTTTTGGGTAATCGTTAAGCTCCGACTTTTGTATTTTACGCTGCTGATTGGTCTCTTCTTCAATAGAAACATTGCCTATAACGCGTTCGTTTAGCCAAGGGTTTGAAGATATTTTATGCTCTAAATAGTTAGCCAACTGGCCTTGCCCAACAATAATAGCGTTGTGGGTAACATGTGAATGCTTGTTGATTCGGAGGTTAATTGTTCTAACGCTAAAATGAATAAGACTTTGTATAGCAAAGCCAAATACAAATAATTCTGTTATGAATTCGCGTGAATAAACATGACTTTGTTTCGTTAAAAAACCTAGTGCAAATAGCGCTAAAAAACTAATTGACCATGCATTGAATAAACTAAAAAGTTTTGCTGCAAAACTCGAGCTGGTGCGGTAAATGGCAAAACGGTCGTACATCACCGAAACCAAACCCAACAACACCAAAAGTAAGATAACGTAATCTTGTGTTAAATATCCAATGTTAGTTTGAATAAAAAACCAAGCAACACCTAAAATTGCAACACCGTCTAATAGAGGTTGCAATACGTTGATAAGACTACGTCTGCGCTGCAGCACAGACCTTGATTTTGATCTAATTACCATACTACCTATGTGAGTCTTTGAGGTGTGTACTTAGCAACAGCTTGCGCTCTGCAAGATACATCTAATTTTTGAAAAATACGTTTTAAGTGATTTTTTACAGTGTTAGGGCTAATTGTTAAAATCATGCCAATTTCAAAATTGGTTTTGCCTGTTTTCACCCAATGTAAAATTTCATGCTCACGCTCGCTTAAACCACCAAGGTTAAGCTCTTCAATGATTTCTTCTTCAGTGACTGGCGTTTCCATATATTCCACACGACGTAATGCAGAATCAACATGTGGCATTAAAAGGCCTAGTACTGAATGCTGAACTTGAAACTCACGTGCTTTGTCGAAAAACACATAGATGCAGTCGTTTTTTCCGCGCGTATCACGCACGCCATATACCAAAAGTGAATTCATACCAATTAGTTTACGTGTAAATGGTGTTGGTGATTGTGCGTTGATACCCGCTGCATCAAAGAAATTAATTCGGAACCATCTTTCACCGTTGTCTAACCAGCGTTGATGTAAATTTGACATTAAATATGCAAAAACACCTGGGGCATCAATCAGCTTTTGGGTTCGAATGTCGTCAATATTTGATGAAACATCAAAATTAAGATCACCCGCAGAAAAATCTCCCCATGCGGCCACTAAAATATCATGTGGAAGTACCTCGTTCACACTACCTTGTAGCCAATTAAAGAAATCAACGTGTTTTTGAACAGAAAATGATTTTTGAATCACTTTAAAAACTTGTTCCCAGTTTTGATTTGTCGTATTGTTGTTCATCACTGCTTGCCTCTCACGATTCATATCGATTAGATGAGGATGCAGTTGCATTTTTAATACCACTTTCGTTCAAATTTTATTCTTTATTTAAATCAATAAGTTATAAGTTTTTCACATCGAGTGTTTTCTTACTTTATGATAAAACATCGACAGTCATGCCATTCATTCGACACTGTACAACTAATATAACAGCATTTTAATAATTAACTATGTTTAATACATGGTTGTATATGATCAAAATACAGCTTTGTTACTGTTATTTGGAAGTTACTGCCTAGAATGCATAAATGGCAGGTAGATTACGCCACCATCCATCTACATCCATTCCACAGCCAAAAACATACTGGTTTGGCACCATTAAACCAACGTAGTCTGCATGAATGGGCTTATTGATATCCAGTTTTTTTTCCACCAAAACGGCGATTTTAATTTGCTTTGCACCTAGTTGCTTACACTCTTCTACAATCGCGCTCAAAGTGATGCCTTCATCTAAAATATCATCCAATATTAGTATGTGCCGATTTTTGACAGCGTCACTTGGCTTAACTAACCACTGTATAGCATGGCCAGTAATGCCATGATAACGAGTAGCATGTATGTAATCAAATTCAAGCGGAAATTTTAATTGTGGAAGCAATTGCCCAGTAAAAAATACGCCGCCACCCATCACACAAAGTACCATTGGCGGCTCTGCTGTATAGTCTTCATTTAGCTGAGCAGCAATAGTTGAAATTGCCTGATTAACCGCTTGCTGGCTGTGAATTAATTGTGCATTTTCCAAACAACTGTGTGGATTAGTCAATTGCATTGCCTGTTTTTACATTTGTACTGTTTTTAAATATGCTAAAAAGTCTTTTGCAATTTCTGGATGTTTAAGCGCCAACTCGACGTTAGCCTTCATAAAGCCAAGCTTACTTCCGCAATCAAAACGTTTGCCTTCGAAGCGATAAGCATAGATAGGCTCTAATTGCATCAGGTCAGATATGCCATCCGTTAGTTGAATTTCACCACCCTTACCAGGCTTTACTTTTTCTAAGCAATCAAAAATTTTAGGCGTTAAGATATATCGACCTACTACAGCCAAATTTGAAGGCGCATCAACTGGCTTCGGCTTTTCAACAATACTTTTAAGCTGAAGTAAATTTTCACCAATACTAAACGCATCTACAATGCCATAGCTGGCGGTTTCAGATGGCAACACATCCTCTACGCCGAGCACTGAGCAACGCTTGTCTGCATAAATTGCTGCCATTTGTGCAGTAGCACCTGGGGCTGCATCAATTAAGTCATCCGCCAAAATAACGCTAAATGGCGAATCGCCCACAACCGGCTTAGCGCATAACACAGCGTGACCCAATCCAAGTGCTTTTGGCTGACGAATAAATATACAAGAAACATGTGATGGCAAAATTGCTTTTAATGCATCTAGCAACTCTTTTTTTCCACTCGCTTCTAGCGATGCTTCTAACTCACTTGCGTTGTCAAAATGGTCTTCAATAGAACGTTTATTGCGCCCTGTAATAAATATCAGCTCAGTGGCGCCTGCCGCTATGGCCTCTTCAGCCGCGTATTGAATCAGCGGCTTATCTACAATCGGCAGCATTTCTTTAGGGCTAGCCTTTGTAGCAGGTAAAAAACGTGTGCCTAAACCAGCAACAGGGAAAACCGCTTTTCTGATCATATTCATTTCATTCTCTTCGTTTAATGCAATGTATTTTGCTCATTGCTTATTTCGGTATGTAAAAGCAAGCTTGGTTGTTGTTGCGGACTATATTCTTCAACCCAAGATTTTAGCTCATTTTTAATCAGCACTTCATTTGCACCTTGGCACTGATTAATCCATTTTAACAATTTTTTAACCCATACTTTATCTACTGGACGTGCAAGTGCGACACGTAACTTCTCATGCGGCGTAGGCATGGTTTGTTCATCATCTGCAAGCAGCTCTTCATAAAGCTTTTCGCCAGGTCGCAAGCCAATATATTCAATCTTAATGTCTTCTAACTGCAAGCCAGATAAGCGAATCATGTCGGCAGCCAAGTTTGCAATTTTAACAGGCTCACCCATATCTAATACAAAAATCTCACCACCATTACCCATTAAACCTGCTTGCATCACTAACTGCGCGGCTTCAGGAATAGACATAAAATAGCGCGTGATTTCTGGATGCGTAATGGTGATTGGGCCACCTTTAGCGATTTGTTCTCTGAATTTTGGAATAACGCTACCACTGCTGCCTAGCACATTGCCAAAACGCACAATCACAAAACGTGTGTTGTTTCCATTCACTGAATTTGGCTCTTGCAAACCCTGACAAATCATCTCAGCTAAGCGCTTGCTCGCTCCCATCACATTGGTTGGATTTACCGCTTTGTCTGTTGAAATCAGCACAAACTTTTCAATATTGCTATCTTTACATGCCTGCGCCAAGGTATATGTACCTAAAGCGTTGTTCGACAATGCTTCCCAAACATTACCATTTTCCATTAAAGGTACATGTTTGTAAGCTGCCGCATGAAAAACCACTGAGGGTTGATATTGCGTAAGCAAGTCTTTAACGCGAAGAATATTTTTCACATCACCCGTTACATAAATAAGTTTGACTGCGCTTTGTTGCCGGCTAAATTCTTGCTCTAAATTGTAAAGCGCGAACTCGGAAATATCCAAGCAAATTAATGCACTGGGTTTGTATTTCAGTATTTGTCGGCTAAGCTCAGAACCAATTGAGCCGCCTGCCCCACTCACCAGCACTGCATTATTCTCTATTAATTGCTGCAAGCCCGTACTATCCAGCTTAACCGCATCACGCCCTAACAAATCTTCTACATCAACCTTGCGAATTTCAGAAATATTAACCTTGCCACTAATCAAATCATCAAAAGTAGGCACTGTGAGAACAGCAAGTCCTGCCTCGTTAGCAACCTTTACCGCATTTTTTCTTATTTGATGTGTTGCAGATGGCATGGCAACAATGGCATGTTTTACATTTAATTGACCAGCGAAATAAGCCAGCTGATTTAAACCACCTATTACTTTAACCCCATGCAAATGGCGTCCATGCATTGCTGTGTTGTCATCCAACACACCAATAACGCGCCACTCTGGGCTTCTAGCCAAATCTTTCACTAGTGCAATAGCCGCATCTCCTGCGCCCAACAACAATACCGGTTGACCACGCTTATATGTTTGTCCATACAATCTATGATCTTTCCATGCGCGATACAGTAATCTGCTACCGCCTATTATCAGAATCAACAGTATCGGATTTAAAATCAATACAGATCTTGGCACAAAATTTTGCGGTTTCAACATAAACAAAACTGAAACAATAATTAAAGATGCAACAAAAATAGCCTTTAAAACGCGCTGTAAATCTGGAAGGCTAGCAAAACGCCAAACGCCTTTATATAAGCCAAACTGCACAAAGCTGAGCACTTGTATTGGTACAGCCCACAATATTACTTGTGTCAATGACGGTATAAACTCTAGCGGGATATTGAAATTAAATCTTAGCAAATATGCCAATACCCAAGCAAAAATTGCCGCAACAACATCATGTAGAAAAGCTGAAAAAATACGCCAATTAGAAAGTGTTTTTATCATTTTGCCCATTATATTTCATTATTAATTTTTCTAATATTAGGTCTTTACCAGATACCCTGGTAGTTTCAGGCTATCACTAATGTTTAACATCATCTTTTTTAAGCACTTTTAGCGCAGTCAAAAAAATAATCTTAATATCTAATAATAAAGATTGATTATTCATGTACTCAACATCAAATTTCACTTTATCAGACAAAGATAGCTCGTCTCTACCATTCACTTGTGCCCAGCCTGTGAGCCCTGGTAATAATCGATCAACACCATATTTTGTCCTCATCGCAATCAAATCGCCCTGGTTGAATAACGCTGGCCTAGGCCCTACAAAACTCATATCACCTTTCAAAATACTCCAAAGTTGCGGCAATTCATCTAAGCTAGACTTCCTAAGAAAAGAGCCAATAGGTGTGACATGTTTTTCTGCATTTTTCAATAAGTGAGTTGCTACGGCTGGTGTATTAACAGACATAGTTCTATATTTTGGCATGCTAAAAATACGGTTATTACGCCCTACTCTATCTGACCAATAAATAATAGGGCCTGCAGAAGTAAGCATGACAAATAGTGCAATAACCAATGAAGGGATTAACAAAATTATCGCCAAAAAACCAGCTAAACAAAAATCAAATAATCGCTTCATTATTTTAAACATGGAAATTATTTACGGTTAACTTCAAGCCATCTTCAAACTTATAAGGCGCCTTCCAATCCAGCTCCCGCCTAATTAGGCTGCTATCTACTTGTAGCGATCCTAATAGACGTTGAATTTGGTCTGATTTCCCACATAGGGCTCCAACCAGTTTTAATAAAGTTAATGGAAATGGAAATAAGTATGATTTTCGGCCTAAAGCGTAATTTAAGCTTTTAAGTAAATCCCCAGTGGAGATATCTTGCCCATCGCTCAATAAATAAGTCTTTCCAGCAGCAACTGGATGATCGACACAAATGATTAAAGCATCTACTAAATTTTCTACATAAATTAAGCTGCGCAGATTATTTGTTTTACTCAATGGCAATGGAATCCCTTTTTTTAAAACCTTTATCATTTGCGCAAAGTTTCCCTTGACTCCAACTCCATAAATTAATGGTGGCCGCAATATAACTGATTCAAGTCCAGTATCTTTACACACTCTAAGCAAAGATAACTCTGCTTCGTATTTAGAAATACCATAATAATCTTGGGGAGAAGGTATGCTTTGTTCTGTAAACGGTTGACCGGTAGCAGTATCATCACCATTGACCTTAATTGAGCTCAAATAAATCAATCGCTTTATCCCATTTGCAGATGAATACTTTGCCAAACGTTCAGTTGCATACACATTAATTTTTCGAAACTCTTCTTGTGGGTCTAATGCATTATCGAGCATTACATGCACACGAGCAGCAAGATGAATAACTGTTTGAACATCTTTTAAAGCACCAGTCCAATCAAAATCCGCTTCAATGCCCCGAATTTTGATTACTTCGCAACCTCTAATATCAAAACTAGACGATTCCCTAATAATCGCTCTAACTGCGTACCCACGTTTTATCAATTCACCACACAACGCCGTACCGACAAAACCACTAGCACCCGTGACTAATACCAGATGCTTACTCAATCTGGTTTAGACCAAACAACGCGATTAATATAATCCACGTAACTCATTACGACGCGCAAAACCTGCTTAGATACTGGACCAGCCTCGTAATCTTGAACAGGCATCATCACACGAGTCTCTTTTTTATACTGTGCAGCAATTACACGTATCGCGTCCATCACTCTATCTTTTTTTAGACCACTCATAATTAGGACGCCCTCATCCATACCTTCTGGACGCTCATGCGCATTACGAATTGTAATCGCAGGCAAATTTAGCAAAGATGCTTCTTCTGTAATAGTCCCACTATCTGAAATCACACATAATGATTCCATTTGTAACTTAATATAATCACAAAAACCGAATGGTTTCAAAAATCGAATATGCGGATTTAGCACGCCTAAATCCATTGCGTCTAGACGCTTTCTTGTACGAGGGTGTGTAGATACAATAATTGGATACTGATATGCTTGTGCTAAGGCATTTAATGTTTCAACCATATCATTCAGATTTTGCAGAGAGTCTACGTTTTCTTCACGATGCGCACTGACAATAAAAAACTTACCCGATTGTAAATCCATACGCTGTAAAATATCAGAGCTTAGAATTTTTGGCATGTAAAAATCCAAAACTTCACGCATATGCGATCCAGTTTTAATGATTGTTTCTGGTCGAATACCTTCTGCAATCAAATAGCGTCGTGCATGTTCGGTTAAAACCATATTAATATCGCTTAAGTGATCTAACACCTTTCGATTTAACTCTTCTGGAACGCGCTGGTCGAAGCAACGGTTACCCGCTTCCATGTGAAATACAGGAATTTTTCGCCGTTTGGCGGAGATTACTGCTAGACAAGAATTGGTATCACCATAAAGCATTAGTGCATCTGGTTGCTCTTTTTCGAATACCTCATCAGACTTTTCAATGACTTTAGCAATAGTCTGAGCCGTGCTATCGCCTACTGCTTCTAAAAAATAATCGGGCTTACGAATACCCAAGTCATCAAAAAAAACTTGATTTAACTCATAATCGTAATTCTGACCAGTATGTACCAAAATATGCTGAGTATGTTGGTCAAACTCCGCAATTACTCGGCTCATTTTTATAAGCTCAGGCCGAGTACCAACAATAGTCATCACTTTAAGCATTCAACTCTTCCTTGATGAAATCCAATTTCGTTAGAAGTGTTTTAACTTGCTCTACGTTGAGTCGCTCTGTGTTATGTGAGGTGTAATCATTTTGTAGCGAAATTTTCTCTTCGCCTTCACTAAAATATTGTGCGTAATTAAGATCACGGTTATCGGCTGGTATACGATAATACCCACCCATATCGTCAGCTTTAGCCATTTCCTCTCTAGAAATTAAAGATTCATAAAGCTTTTCGCCATGACGTGTACCTATAACATGAATTGGGTTGGCTTTTTTAAATAACTCTTTTAGGGCTTGAGCCAAATCATCCACAGTAGAAGCTGGCGCTTTTTGCACAAAAATATCGCCTTGCTGTCCATGCTCAAAAGCATACAAAACCAAATCCACTGAATCTTCAAGAGACATCAAAAAACGCGTCATATTTGGATCTGTTACGGTAAGTGGTTTGTTTTCTTTGAGTTGCGATACAAACAAAGGAATAACAGACCCGCGTGAAGCCATTACATTGCCATATCTTGTTGCACATAACACGGTCTCTCCTGTATTTTGCATACGAGCTTTAGCTACCATAAATTTCTCCATCATGGCTTTGGATATACCCATTGCATTGATTGGATATACCGCCTTATCTGTACTCAACATGACCACACGTGAAACACCCCGCTGAATAGCGGCTTCCATCACATTTTCAGAGCCTAAAACGTTTGTACGCACCGCCTCCAAAGGATAAAACTCACAAGATGGAACCTGTTTTAAAGCCGCTGCATGAAATACGTAATCAACGCCTTTCATTGCATTAAAAACACTATCGTAATTCCTCACATCTCCAATATAAAATTTAAGCTTATCGTTGTTCAGTGAAATGCGCATTTCTTCTTGTTTTTTTTCATCACGACTAAATATGCGGATTTCGCGAACATCAGTGGATAAAAAACGTTTAAGTACAGTGTTCCCAAAAGAACCTGTGCCACCTGTAATCATTAATATTTTATTTTTAAACATATTCATTCAACTTTATTGGTAAGCATGCATTAATCTAATTAAATCACCCCATTCAGGCGCTTCATAACCTGTGGCATTTTTGAATTTTTCTGCATTGAGAGATCGATCCATCACTTCTTGGTCGTCAGGAATAATCTCTATGGATTTTTTATACACATTAGCGACCAATTTAAGTAAATCATATTTAGATATTGGTCTTGCAGCCACATGATAAACACCTGAAAGATCTGGTCGTGGCAATACAATATCACGAATCAGTTTAGCTAATACAACTGTTGGTAACCCAGAAAAAACAACCTTACTAAAACCTTTGCAGCTATTCTTCTGCGATAAAAACCAACCAATCAGGCTATGTGCACTTTGCAGCTCGTGCCCAATAATCGAAGTACGCAATGTTATCGCATGAGGGTAATCAACTTCGCCAATATATTTTGACTTACCATACAAATCGATAGCATCGGAAATATCAGTTTCTTTATAATTTCCTTTAGTGCCCGCAAATACACAATCAGTACTAATATGAATGAATCGTGCACCAACTAAACCACATAAGTTAGCTAGCTGATGAGGCAATATCGCATTAATTGGCAAAGTAACAATAGGGTCATTTACTTCTGCTAATTGTTTTACTAATCCAACACAATTGATGACTACGTCAGGCTTCACACTAGCAAATACCTTTAAAAGTGAGTCATGATTCAGCACATCGAAACCACTAATAATATTTTTTGCTATTTCTTTGGTAAAAGATTGAGGTATGTTACTTGAACGCACAGTACCCACTACCTGTAAAACACTGCTTTCATGCATTACACGAAAAACAGCATTTCCAAGCATTCCACTTGCACCTAACACTAAAATTTTCAACGTTTACCCTTTTTATTAATTAGCATTTCAAAATGTCCAAGTAATTCATCTATTAACATTTTCTCATCAAAATTCTTTTTGAAATAAGCACGTCCGTTATTACCCATTTTTTCACGCTGATGATCAGAAGTTTGATAAAGATCAAGAATGGCATGAACTAAACCCTCAACATTTTCTGCATCGGTTGCAACTCCAGCTTGAGCATCTTTAATTATGCTAGCACCCTCACCATTTAAGCAAGCAATGATAGGCCTACCAACTGCAAGGTAGGCTTGTATTTTACTGGGGATTGTTAGCTCAAAAATAGGTTGATTTGCAAGAGTGACTAATAAAACAGAAGCCTGTCGCATTAGGGCTGGCATAATCTCAACAGGGTAACGACCTTCTAAGTGTAAGTTCCTTAAGTTTTTCTCTATCACCTGCTTTGCAAGCCAATCGAATTTACTACCACTACCCACGATAACTATTTTAATTTCGGGGTAGGCAATCAACTTTTCTGCAGCCGCAACAATTGTTTCCATCGATTGCGCTGCACCAATATTGCCAGCAAATAAAACACTGAATCCAGTTTGAAGTGATTCAATATTAGGCACTTCCATTAAACCAGGAGAATAAAATATTTTCTCAACAGAGTTTGGATAGTAAGCAATAGGTATATTAGGTGCAAGCTCCGCTACTGGCTTAACAAAAGCCTTGGACTGAACTAATAATAAATCTGTACCCGTATAAGTAAATTTAACAAAAGACTCTAATAACTTTATTAAAAATGGTGATTTAACGTATCCAGTAGCTTCTGCGCTTTGTGGCCACAAATCTTGGACCCACAATGCCACAGGTATATTTTTTACCCATCCTAAAAACGATGCTGGTATCACCTGAAAAATTGGGGATGGTGCATAAACAAATATCACATCATATTTTTTTTTACGTAACATCCAAGGAGCAAAAATAATACCTGAAATAATAAATGACAAATAATTGAGTGCCAATTTGATACTGCTTTTATTTCCTCGGGATAACATAGGCACGCGATAAATTGGGATACTTTGCCAAACCTCTTTAGTGATACCTAACCCAGTATAGCCATTAAAAAACTTTCCTTCTGGATAGTTAGGCTTGCCAGTAACTACCTCTACATCATGCCCTTGATTCTTTAATGCAATAGCCATTTCATTGATACGAAAATTTTCAGGCCAAAAATATTGTGTGATAACTAGTATTTTCATGGACAGTTTTATTTTGCTTTGAGTATTTTTTTATACAAGCTTATAAAACTTTGAATTGTTTCATCCCAAGAATAGTTATTAATTGCAAATTCTTTAAGTACACTTGCTATACGCTGGAGCTCAGTCTCATTAGAAAGTAACTTAAGTATATTTTCTTTCATTTTTTCAGAATCAATAGGTACCTCTAAAAGTGGTGAAATTTCCCTAACCTCAGGAAACCCACACTGATCTGTAAGTATTACGGGGCAGCCACATACCATTGCCTCCAAGGCAACTATAGACATAGCTTCTTGTCTTGAAGGTACTACCATTAGTTTGGCTGCGTGATATGCCATTGATTTATCATTACCACCTAAATAACCTAAAAATCTAACACTATCTTTTAAACCTGATTTTTGAGCTTGTTCTTGCAACTTGCTTAACATGCCATCGCCCGGCCCAACAAAAACTAACTGATAGTTATTTAAGTTCGATTGCATTTTTACAAATGAATCAAGCAACACATCCGGACCCTTTATAAAATTCAAACGTCCCATAAAAAGAATAATGGGCAAATCAGATAGATTGAATTTTTTTTTAAACACTTGAGGAAGATAGTATGGAAAATTATCTAAGTTAATACCATTTGGAATGACGGTAACTTTAGACTGTGTAATGCCGTAGGCCTCAAATTGAGGAAACTCTGACTGAGTGACAGCAATCCAACCAGAAGCATTCTGAATAATTGCTTTACCAATTACCCAGTTATAAATAATTTTTATAAATTTAGAACGACCATATAAAGGCAATGCACCTGCAGGACATACCACATAAGGCTTATTAGATAGCCTTACCGCAAGGTAGACCAGTGCATTTAGTGCACCCCAATGCCCCATAATATGAATCAGATCAGAAGTATCAACTAGTTGCCTGATAACCTTCCAGCTAACCTTTGGTAAATAAAACCTTCTCCACAGGCAAGGAATAATAACTATTTTGGCAGGCGTTAAATCAGAGACCCTTTGATCATCTATTTCAATATCCAGAGTTAATACAGTGCATTGAACATTGTGCTTCGCTAAAAACTTACTCATTTGAAAAGTTCGCTCTGCAGTTCCACCACCACTTTTGGGGTTAAGTGTCGAATTTACATTTAAAACTTTCATTTACGTCGAAATTCGAGTTTTGATATTGCATTTATAATAGCTAGAAATCACTTTTTCAATTAATTTGATATCCAGTTTAATTCTATCATCCCAAGATATAAAGTTTTCATCATTCCAATCTTTCATTGCAGCTTTGAACTCATTCTTAACTTGATCGTTTGTAATAATTTTTTCTACAGCATCCGAGCATGATTTAACTAAGTTAGGTAAATTGGCAAGTGCTGAGTTTTTATTTGTTAATACTGACACTATGTCACCAACATTTAATGTAACCACTGGGCATCCAACTGAAAATGCTTCGTAAATAGTATTTGTTAAATTTGAATATTCCTGAGTGGATAGATAGGCATCGGCTGTTGCTAAGTATAGCGGAACTTGACTTTGCGCTACCCCCGACAGTATTTTCACCCTATTAGCTAATTTTTTAAGCTTTATCTGGGATAATAATTTCTCCTTATCTTCTCCATGCCCTAGTATTAAAAAATTTACATCAACACCTCTAGAGCTCAGCTCAGCAGCAATTTCAATGACTCTGTCAATTCGCTTCCATGACATTAACCTTCCTGCTGTAATTATTAACGGATATTGGTTACCAAATAGCTGATCTTTCAAACTGGATTTATAAAGCAAATCAACATTAGTCTCTGATATTGAGACTCCATTTATGTGATGGTAATAATTGATGTTTTTACCATGGATTTCTAAACATAATTTATCTAGGTAAGTACCATCATTAGTTAAAGCATATCCGTCTGCATGTACCGACAACCCTAAAGTCTCTTCCCAATAAATAAGCCTGTTAAGTAATTTTTTAAAATAGTTAACAGGGTAATTAACGTCAAACCCCTCTCTAAATGACATTAATGACCCGTAAAATCTGGATATATTTGGTACCCCGCACAGCAGCCCTATAACGCGGGCCATGATTGCACCTTGTGGCATATGTCCGTACAAAACAATTCTTACGTCTTTATTTTTTTGTTTCTGAACGTATTGATAAACTGAAAATACACTTATTATGAACCAGAAAATGAATCCAAATAGCTTTCTAATTACCTTAAATTTATCAAAAACTGACGATGGTACTGATATCACTATAGTTTCTACGCCTGGGCAATCATAAAAAAAATCCGAGGTATAATTACCACACTGCAAATATGAAACTTTAAACGAATTCTCAGCCAGAATTTTATGCAGCATAAAAATGCTAACCATACCAACCCCTAAAGTCTTTCCACTACTCATCATAGGGACTGGAGAGATTGAAATTACATGTATATTTTTATTACTTAGACTATTTGTCATAATTGTAACTGATCAACAATATTTAATGAGCTATGGCCACTGCCATAAAAAGCATCCAAGTTGCTGGGAAAGATTATTTCTTGCTTTATATAATCTGAAATTTTTTGCGAATCGTGACCAACCAAAAAATTTGCACCTGAATTAATAAGCTCAACCCATTCAGTCTCTGTTCTCACTGTAAGACAAGGTACTTTAAAAAAGAAGGCTTCTTTTTGAACCCCCCCACTATCAGTAATTATTTTCTTAGCGTTTTTTTCAAGCATCAACATATCTAAGTAACCAATCGGATTAATTATTACAATGTGATCAGGAATTTTAATATTGAAAAGTGCTAATTTACTTTTCGTACGAGGGTGTATGGGCCATACAATCGGTATACTACTTGCTTGAATTCCTAGCAATATACTAGATAAAACATTAGAATCTTCGGTGCTTTCTTTTCTATGAATAGTTAATAAATTATATGAGCGCTCACTTAAACCTAACTTATTGAGAATATTACTTTTACTATTTGCTTTTTGTATGAAAAAAAGTGCTGCATCGAACATTACATCACCAACCTCATGTATTTTATTTTTATTAAAACCTTCAATTAATAAATTTCTTGTTGCTTCAAGGGTAGGTGTAAAAAGATAATCACTTACATGGTCTGTGAGAATACGATTAATCTCTTCTGGCATATTTTTATTAAATGACCTCAGACCAGCTTCAATGTGCGCAATTTTGATACCGATTTTAGAAGCTGCGATTGCTCCTGCTAAAGTTGAGTCAGTGTCTCCATAGAGTATTACTAAATCTGGAGATTCCATCAGCAAAATTTTCTCGATTGCCTCAATCATTCGTCCAGTGTTTTCACCATGTGTTCCACTACTTATTGAAAGATTATAATTTGGAGTAGGAATATCTAATTCATCAAAAAATATTTCAGACATGTTTTGGTCAAAGTGCTGACCAGTATGAATGCAGATCTCTTGCCATTTGGGTTTTAATTTTCTAATAGCATTTGAAACAACGGCCATTTTAATAAACTGAGGCCTAGCACCTACGATTGTTGCAATTTTCATTAGTTACTTTTCCAAAATTTCAAAATAGCAAAATTACTTAAAGACAACGGATAGTACTTTTGACTAAAGTAAACATAAGCAATGATTCTTGTGAGATTGGCGAACAAGCCTGCAAAAATAATTCCCCATACTCCATATATTGGCATCATTGCAATTGCAAAAATCAGATTAAAAAGTCCTGAACTTAAATTTATTTTGCTTAGTAAGCTCGTGTTTTTTTTAATATCCATTCCCATAAAAAAAATATAAGAATTAAAAAATATACTTGATAGTGTCAAGTAAACAATATACTGAGCACCAGCCAAAAAAGATGGCCCAGCAACAATAGTCATTATCAATTCTGAATAAAAATACAAAAGAATCAATATGATAGCCATTAGCATCATCATTATACTAAAAATTGTAGCTATCATATTTTTTGTATCACTCTCTGTATACTGTTTATAAACTATCGGAGTCATCACTGTGCTAATTACATAGAAGAAAATTCCAATAATCGCAGAAAATCTAGATGCTGCTCCATAATATCCAAGCTCTACAATTCCAATGTATTTGCCAATTAAAATTTTGTCGATGGTACTAAACAGCAAAATTCCAACCGATGAGATTAGCAAAGGTAATGAGTAAGATGCAAGTTTTAACAGGACTTGCATCTCAATAATCAACTTAATTTTCCTGTAAGACCTTTGAATAAATAAGAAACCAACTGCAAAACCAAACATATTGCTTATTATCTGAGATATAAAGTATTCATAAACTCCAAGACGCCCGATGTTAGTAAATAATAAAACGGCTACTAAGTTTGAAATAACTACGCAAAAATTAGCTATTACGGACATTCTCAGATGATCACTGAATCGAAGTTGTATTTGTATAAGATAAATTAAAGCGGCAGATAGAAAATATATGCTTACAACCGAAGTAAATTCAACATAATTTTTTGGCATAGAGAACAAGTCAAATATCTCTGTACGAAAAACATAAAAGATAATGCCAAACAAACTAAAAGAGAAAATCGTAAAAATAATTGACGTGCCAATAATGGATAATTGTTCAGAGAATTCGGATTCTGGCAAAAACCTGCTGACAGCTTGACTAATTTCTAGCGGCAATATAATCAGCAAGATACTAGAGATTGCAACTGTAAGCTCTATGAAACCAAAATTAGCTGGACCTAAATGCCTTGTATATATGGGTAAAAGAAGCAGTCCAATTGTTTTTGCCAAAAAAAAAGGAACAGCATAAATAATTGAGTCACTTATGAATTTTTTAAACATTCAATTTACCGCAATCCAATTTCTTTCAAAACAGTATTTTTCAGAATTTGTTTATGATTTAGCTCAAGCTTATCAACACCCATTGCAGATACGTAGCTGTTTACTTGAGCTCGCCAATTATCTTCTGACAAACCCCATCCCCAGTAATAGTTCGAACTTTCTGGGTCGCATAACCAATCCACTGGAAACTCATTTCGAATTAGTCGTAAAAAGTTGTTTGCTACTTTTTTAGAGTCCCAGTTTTTAACAACAAACTCTTTAGCCTTGATTCCTAAGCTTATTCTGAAATTTTGGTCTTCAATCATTTTACGTATGGCATTTTTAATATCTTGAGGTGATACGTAGAGTGAAGGTGGCATTTCAAAGTCTTTGTTGTCTAGCTTACATCCCAGGTTATAAAGCCCAGCAACAACGGTGGGCTTAGCAAAAATGGCAGCCTCGGTAGCTAGCATGCCCAACGGAACATCAGAATAAAGCTCGTCAATAACAAAATCACAGCTTTCAAGTTCTTTCATCACTGCAGCATTAGACACACCGCTAAGTACTAAATAATCTATTTGATAACCTTCATCACGAAGCTCATCGATTATTCTTTTAAACACTAAACTGCCTTTTGCAAGAGGCCGACTAGGTGCATGCAAAATCTTAATTTTTTTAGAATTATTATCTCTAGGATTACTTTTGCTAGAATTATAACAATTTATATTTACAGGTAATCCAATAGGAATAAGTCTTATATATTTTTTAGCTAACATTTGTGCCGTTGAAGTATGGCTTACAATCAAATCAGCATATTTTTCAGCACGCATTAATTTATTTTTTAAATTCAATATTTCTCTAGCCATATCTTGCGGGTTCAAGTCAGTACCAACATCATCCAAATATCTACCTGAGAATAATGGATGCCTCGCGTCAGAACCTAAATAAACAATAATTACCTTTTTAGAAAAAAACTTAATTAAAGCTAATTCATAGTAAGAAAAAAATGATCCATTACCTGGAAATATAAATACGTCATAGTGTATTAACGAATAAATTAAAACTGCAAACCTAGTAATAGCCTCCAAAGTTCTACCAATATTCTTAAGGAAAAAATTTTTTCTTTTTCTTAAATTACTTATTTTTGAGTAAAATGATTTGAGAAAATAATCAGAGTCATCATAGGAAAAGTTATTTTCACTCAAAAGAAAATGGTCAGCTTTTATATTGATTTGTTCAAACCCATACCTTAAATTTGAGAAATAGCCTGCAACATCACCGAGCCCAATAAAAATACGACAAGTCACCCACTATCCTTTCACTGTATATTTCATATAAAAGCTTTTAGGAACTAACTCTAGCTTATACATTAGCCAAAAGAATGGTCTTAAAATCTCGAATGTTCTTTTGTATGTTTTATAATCTTTGTAAGTTTTTTTGGGTATAGTCATTAAGTGTTGAAACTCTTCATCAGAAAAGCCTAAACGTTTTTTTACATACTCAACAAGGTCATCTTCAATATGTGGCGATTCTTGCATTAAACCTAATGCCTCTTCGCGCGTCATCCAACCATTCCGACAATAAGCTGAGTAGCCCGCAATTCTAAAGTCTATCTTCCAACGAGTCGGTAGGAAATAGCTATGGTAAAAAGCCGTGAAGCGATTTTCTAGATGATGACCTCCATACCATTGCCAGCCATATTTCTCTGTTAACAATTTCTTAGCAGCCTCTTTATCGTAGTCCATATAATATAGTGGACGGACTTTTTTGATTCTTCCTAATACCATCCAACGCAAAAAGTCTTTGAACCACAAATTAGGGAAAGTTTTTAGTTTGTAAGTGCCAAACTGCTTTTGTACTGATTCAATGTATTTCCCATCCATATAGATCCAACCAAGTGGCGCGACACCCTCTGTACGAAACGAGTGGCCTTCTATCATGTATTTAATGCCAAATTTTTCTGCGGCTTTATAAAGTGTTGTTGCTAATGCTATATCTGTTGGGGTCTCCAAATCTTTTACCCCAGCTTTAAAAAAAGAGCGATAGATATCGTCATACTCTTTGTTATCAACAACAATCGTAAATAAATCCACCCCCAACTTTTCTAACACGTTGTGGATATTTTCTGTTGCGATAGTGGAGTTCCAAGTATTATCAAAATGTGCTGCCAATACTCTTAAACCATACTTTGTGACCATTTCATGGACCAAGTATGATGAGTCACAACCGCCACTTACCCCAATAATCGCATCATACTTTTTACCTTTTCCTGCAGCTTTTATCTCTTCAATCATTTTATCTAAGCGTAATTGGCCTTCACTACCAGTTGGATACTCAGCTTCCAAGGAATCAATTTGATGGCAATAATTGCATACTCCTACCTCATCAAAAGAGATATTAGGAACGGTTTCATCGTATATACAACGCGAACAAATGTGTTTATTCATCAATCACTCTTATGCAAAAATATTTTCTTGATCTTTACGGCTAGGGAATTTAATTAACACTCCCAAATCTTTACCTTGAAACACCGCCATGCTACCTATAGCAACTGCAGAGGCACCACCTTCTTGAACCGCTACTTTGATATCATCTAGAGAACCTGCACCGCCAGTAGCAACAACTGGAACTCGCACTGCATTTACAACTTCTTCAATCAATTTTAAATCAAAACCACTCCAAGTGCCGTCTCGGTCAATCGAGTATAAGATAATTTCACCTGAACCTAGATTCTCAAGATATTTGGCTGCAATAGCTGGAGACATTTTTGTATCTTTTGTTCCATTTAGTGTTCGTGCAGTGTATCCACCTAGTAAGCCTTTCTTAACATCCAGAGAAACGACAATCGCTTGGTTACCAAACTCTGAAGCTGCCTGACGAATTAAGTCTGGATTATCAAACGCGGCAGCGCCAAGAGAGACTTTTTCAATTCCGAGATTGAATAGTCGTCGCATATCTTCAATTGAACGCACCCCTCCGCCATAACATATAGGCATAAAGCATTCGCTAACCACTTTTTCAAGTGTGCCAAAGTCTATACCTCGATGCTGAGTTGTGGCCTCAATATCTAACATAATAAGCTCATCAACTTCTTTTTGATTAAATATGCGTACTGCGTTGACAGGATCTCCTACATAGGTGGGATTTTTAAACTTAACTGTTTTTACAAGTGCTCCATTACTCATGAGAAGGCATGGCATTAATCTAGTCGCGAGCATGATTTAAAGACCAATGAAGTTTTTGAGAAGCTGCATGCCAAAGCGGTGACTTTTCTCTGGGTGAAATTGCACACCCATAATATTGTCGCGCTGAATGCCTGAGGTGAAATCGTAGCCATAGTGTGTTTTAAATAGTGCATCACCTTCGTTTTCGCATTCATAGTGATAAGAGTGCACAAAATAAAACCTTGCATCATTCTCCAGTGTATCGGCTAGCCGATGCTGTTTAACTGCTGTCACACGGTTCCAACCCATGTGAGGGATTCGTAGCAGGTGGTTTTTTTCATCAAACTTGAAACGCTTAACTTTTCCTGGGATAAGTCCTAGGCCAGCTTTAGTGCCTTCTTCGCTACGATTGGCAAGAAGCTGCATACCTAAACATATTCCTAACAATGGAGTGCCGGATAAAGCGCGCTCTGTGATAAGCTCAACTAGACCCAAATTGTTTAGTTTATCTATCGCATTATCAAAACTACCCACCCCGGGGAGTAATAGCTTCGGAGCACTTTGTATCTCGCTTATGTTTGAAGAAGCAATGGCTTGTCCCCCAGCCTTTTTTATCATATTAAGTACCGAACCAATATTGCCGGCACCGTAATCTATAACAACTATCACTTTAATCCTTAAAGTAGACTATTTAGGTGAACTGATTCTTTAGTTATGTTACAGACCATTAGCTGCTCGAAAGTTATTTATCCACTCATCATCAATAGTGCGTATTATTTTAGCCGGGCTACCACCAATCATTACATTGTCAGGTACGTCGTCGCTTACAACCGACATAGGAAGCACTATGACTTTGTCTCCGATTGTAACTCCAGGGTATATTGAAGAGGGGCCACCAATATAACAACCTTTTCCAATTTTGGTGGGTTTTCGTACAATCCATCGGTTACCGCTCGTGTTATCCATCATGATGTTCGAGAGTGCGGAGCTGTGAGACCAAACTAATGCACCAACTGCGAAAGTAGTATGAGAGCCAACTTGTAATCCGCCAGATGCATCTAGCACCACATTTTCACCTATCCATACATATTCACCACAAATCAAATTTTTTGGGGAGATTACTTTGGCAGACTCTCTTACTCTGCAACCTGAAGGCAGCCCAAGCATTTCTGCGCGCTCATCATCTGTCATGGCTAGCGCAAGTAAGTTACGTAAGATATCTTCTCTTAGTCCTCTCGTTCGCTCCGTGTCTTGGAAATTTATACTATCTGAAGCCCATATTTCTTGGGCCAGTTGAATAACATTTTTTTTAATATCAGTCATCTAGTTGAAGACTTTATAGCATCTACAACCACATCTACGCTTACATCATCGAAGCAGGGCAGGGTGATAGTTGTCTGTTCTAGTAAAGCGGCATTGCTTTGAGGGGTCGCGTATTTGTTCATGAAGTATGTACCACTGCTCATAGCATAAGTGCCAATCGTTGTTTCAACACCAAGCTTGCGTAATGCCAGAACCAATGCGTCTCTATCACAGCTTTGAGGCACTTTGAAAACTAGGGATTGAATATTAGAGCGGGCACCCTCAGCTATTTTCTGAGGGATAAAGCCTAATGGCTCAAGAGATGAAATATAGGCTTTGCGGATAGCGTTACGATCATCAACGATTTTTTCTATTTTTGCCAGTTGCTTACTTGCCATGATTGCTTGAAGTTCGGGCAGTCTAAAGTTATAGCCATAATCCACAAAATCCATGGCTATACCTTTGGTACCTTTTGCGCCATGCATCAGTTTTGTTTCAAACCAATCAGCCCAATCATCACGATTGGTCGTAATTGCGCCGCCTTCGCCGCTGCTTATGAGTTTGCGTGGATGAAAGCTAAAGCAAGTCATACCAGCAATAGCACCACAGCGTAGGCCATTTTCTGCACTACCTATCCCACATGCTGCATCTTCAATCAAAGGTAATCCATGTTTTTCACAAATAGCTTTAATCTCACTGATGCCAGAAGGGCTTCCTAATGCATCCACAAAAATGACTGCTTTAGTGCGTGCATTGATCTTTTTTTCAAGCTCATCTGGCAGCATATTAAAGGTATCTATGTTGACGTCAGCAAATATTGGCGTTGCACCCAAGTCCTCAACTGCATTGGCCGTTGCTGGGAAAGAAAAGTCTGAAACGATAACTTCGTCCCCCTTACCAATATTTAATAACTTCAAACATACCCAAAGGGCAGTGGTGGCTGAAGTCATCAGAAAGGCGTGTTTAGCACCTGTGTAATCTTTAATCTGTTGACGTAACTGTTCTACATGTTGGCCTCTCGTGAAAATACCGCTTTCAAATACTGCTTTGAATTCGGCTTCGACCTCGTCATAGCTTATGTACGGTTTCATTAAACGGATGTTGTTCATGCTGACACCTTAATATTGCTTTTATACCAGTTTAGAGTCTCACGCAGACCTTGCTCAAAATCTGTTAATGAGTAATCAATCATCTCATTCACTTTTTTATTACTTGCGTTATGGCAAAGTACATCGGATTTTCGTTCCGGTTTATTAACGACCTGACCGCTATACTGCATTTCTGAGCAAATTTTTTGTAATAACTCTTTTACAGAAAGTTGATTGTCAGTAGAAATATTCACGGACTCACCTTTTGGCATGACGCTGTAGAGTTTTACGACTGCGTCAATAGTATCATGCACATAAATAAAATCTCGGCTTTGTGTTCCGGAGCCATGTAGCTCAGGGGCAATATGATGGAGTATTCTCCAAGCAGTTATTGGGATAATCCCAGCTAAATAGCCTTTGTAGTTCTGTCTTGGCCCGTAATTATTGAATGGTCTGACAATAAAAGCATCCAAGTCAAACGTCTTTACATAGCTTTCAACTGCGTGATCAGCGGCGGCCTTGCCTGCTGCGTAAGTTGTGGTGGGGTTTTTAGGATGTAATTCATCCATAGGCTCATAGACTGCTGATCCATAGACCTCAGAAGTTGAGAAATGACAGAGTGTTTTAAACAAACCGCGACGTTGAAGCTCTAGCAAATTCAGTATGACATTCACGTTTGTTGCGAATGCATTGGCCGGATTCAGAAATGAGTAATTTAACGCTTTGGTAGCACAATTAAATACTGTATCAATAGTATGATTTGAAACGATATATTCCAAACTTGTAGCTAACTCTGCATCGTCTCGATAAAGGGTGACCAATCTGGTTTTAAAAGCATCTTTAAGATTAGCTTCATCTCCAGTGAACAAGTTGTCAATTACTACAACTTCTTTAGCGCCTTCTTTTAATAGACGATCAACAAGATGACTGCCAATGAAGCCAGCGCCTCCAGTCACTAGAACTCTACTACCTGCAATGTTTGCTCTATTTTTAATCAAGTTAAAGCCTTATTAAGCGTTCATTGTATTGTCAGCATGTTCAAGTATTCTTAGTACTCGAGTTGCCTGCTCTGGGCCAGAATCCGATTGCTTATTATCACGAATGCATTGAGCAAAATGATCTAAGCTGTTATAAAGCGCATCTTGTTCTGGAATGTACGGGATCCAAATATCGCCTACACGAGTTTTTACCGCATAGTCTTCATACTCAACATCACTTCCAGCTATAACATCTACGCCCTTGTCGTATATAGTAAGCTTTTCCGTTGACGGCTTTATATCGTCGAAAACTACCATTTTCTTGGTGCCAGCGACGATTAGTTTTCGTTCTTTAAGTGGTGAAATCCAACTGGATTGAATATGTGCAATAAAATCGTGGTATCTAAGCATTAAAAAAGTCAGACTTTCTCTTGGGCTATACTTTTTCTCACCTACGGCTTTGATGTAGAAAGGCTCTTTGCCGTCACACAAATAGTCAATAATGGATAAATCGTGAACAGCTAAATCAGCCATCGCACTTACGTCTTTTTTTATTTGACCTAAGTTCATGCGCATCGCTTCTATGTAAAGTAAATTGCCTAAGTCGCCAGAGGTGATGAGTTCTCTTATTTTTTGAATACAAGGATGGTACATCATGATGTGATCTACATGAATGATTAAACCCTTGCTATATGCCAATGCTGTTAACTCTTCTGCCTCTTTTACAGTTGATGTAAATGGCTTCTCTACGTATACATGTTTGCCAGCTGTGAGTGCGTCTTTAACAACTTGAAAATGCGCAGAAGTTTCAACTGCAACTGCAACAGCGTTTATATCAGGATTATTTAGTAATTTTTTGTAATCCAATTCGTATTGAGACTGCTCAACATACAGGTTTTTTGCTTTATCCAGCCTTGTCTGTTTGACATCACAAATCGTATGTAATTTTAGGCTTTTGTTTGCGTATATGTTCTTTGCAACATTTGGGCCCCAGTAGCCATAACCAATTAATGCAATATTCATAGAGACTCGCCCGTATTGTTAATATTCGTGGCATGTCCACAGTTTAGGCATTTATTATGAGCATCTAAACGATATCCGCACTCACAAACATATGCAATTACTCTTGCAGGGTTGCCCATTACTAGAGCATGTGACGGTACATCTTTGGTTACAACGCTTCCTGCAGCAACCATTGCATAACTTTCAATAGTGATGCCACATACTATTGTTGCATTTGCCCCTATGCTTGCCCCTTTTTTAACCAAGGTAGGCGTTACTTTCCAATTCAAGTTGAACGCACGCGGCACCTTGTCATTAGTAAATGCAACATTTGGCCCAACAAAGACGTCATCTTCAATAGTAACACCGCTATATATAGATACACTATTTTGGATTTTACAGTTATTGCCAATGCTAACGCCGTGGTCTAAATAAACATCTTTAGAAACAATACAGTTAGTTCCAATAGTAACGTTCTCGCGAATCTGTACATTTATCCAAATTTTTGTGTCACTACCAATTGTGGCTTGATCAGAAACATTTGCAGTTGCATGAACAAAAACATTGCTCATATAGACTCCAACACAGATCTAGCCACTCTGTCTATGAGCTCATCGCTTAAATAAGGACTCATAGGTAAGCTCATTACTCGCTTTGCAGTTGATTCAGCAATTGGATATGTGCCTTCAGGCTGATTCAAATGAGCAAATACTGGTTGAAGATTAAGTGGAATGGGGTAATGAACTGCAGTGGGTACACCAATATCTTTCAATTTTTGCTGAACCACGCTCCGTTCATCTACTAACACCGTGTACTGTGCGTATACAGAAGTGTTGAATGGTTCTAAATATGGTGTAGTTAACTTGTCACTTAATAAGCTATTATATTTCTGTGCAATCATATTGCGAGCATTCACCTCACTCGGAAATATATCCATCTTAGCTAATAATACGGCTGCCTGAATCGTATCAAGCCTGCCGTTCATGCCTAGTCTGACATGATAATAATGTTTTTCTTGACCATGCGCCCTAATTTCACGCATTATTTTGGCTAAGCCATCATCGTTAGTGAATAATGCACCACCATCACCATATGCGCCCAATGGTTTGCTAGGGAAAAAACTAGTTGAGCCTATCGTACTTAGCGAGCAAGACTTTTTACCTTTGTAGGTAGCCCCAAAGGATTGCGCCGCATCCTCAATAACGGGAAGTCCATATTTGTTTGCAATAGCATTGATCGAATCAAAATCCGCACATTGGCCATACAAGCTCACTGGCATAATAGCTTTTGTTTTAGAAGTAATTGCTGCTTCAATCTTTGAAGGGTCGATGTTGTAAGTTTTAGGGTCAATATCTACAAAAACTGGTATTGCGCCTAACAGTGCAATCATTTCACCTGTTGCTATAAATGTGAATGGTGAGGTAATCACTTCATCGCCCTCACTTATTCCTAGCGCCAACATTGCTATCATCAAGGTATCTGTTCCACTGCTTGCTCCAATGCAATGTTTCACACCAACATACTCAGCTAATTTCTCTTCAAGTTCCGCTACCTCTGGCCCCATCACATATTGCCCATGATCCAGTACTTTGTTAATACGAGACTTAATATCGGCTTCAATTTTTTTATACTGTGTTTTCAAATCTATAAATGGAATAGTTTGTAGCATTCTTTATCCAATAAAAATACAATTATTTTCGATGAGTTTGTAAGACTGTTGTGTATCAGGACATTTTGCTTCTGCAAAACCTTTAAGTGGCAAATCAAGCTTTACACCATGACGACTCATCCAACCAATTTGCCTCGCTGGCACACCAACCATCAAAGCAAAGTTAGGTACATCTCGTTGAATTACTGCGCCTGCTCCTACAAATGCATACTCACCTACAGTAACACCACAAACAATTGTACAGTTTGCGCCTAATGTTGCACCACGCATGATAAGTGTTTTACGGTATTCATTTTTACGCGCAACAGCTGAACGGGGGTTGTAAACATTCGTAAATACCATGCTGGGGCCACAAAAAACATCGTCTTCTATGGTTACAGCATCGTAAACGGATACATTGTTTTGTATTTTTACGTTGTTTCCAATCGATACATCATTTCCAATAAAAACGTTTTGCCCAAGAGAGCAACCGTAGCCTATTTCTGCGCCCGCGCAAATGTGAGAAAAGTGCCAAACTCGGCTTCCTTCGCCAATTCTGGCGCCTTCGTCAACTATTGCGCTACTATGAATTTGTAAAGTCACTTTTAGCGGTCCAGTGGTAACGAAACACGTTTACCATCTCTGGAGGATAAATAGGTAGCAATAATCACTTCTAAAGATTTTAAGCCTTCTCGTCCATCTGTTTCAGGCTGTGCTTCTCCGCGCATTACTTTAATAACGTTATCGTAATAAAGTGGATGCCCAAAACCATACACCGACGTCGTTTGATAATTACTAGACTTTATTTTTTCATCATCAGGATGTTTATCGGCAAAATCCCAGTGCTGAATTTCATTGACCGCCACGCCGCCAACACGCGCTGTTCCTTTTTCACCAAGAATAGTAATGCTGCCTTCTAAGTTTTGTGGATAAGTAAGCATCGTGACGTTCATTGAACCTAGCGCACCAGATCGCCAACGTATATTGATAACACCACTATCTTCTGCCTCAATATTTCGCTCTAGCGTTGCTGTGTAAGCATGCAAACTTTCAATAGGACCAATAATCCAATCTAACAAATCTACATAATGGCTAGCTTGGTTCATAAATGCCCCGCCATCAAACTCCCACTTACCACGCCATTTTGCTTGATCATAATAGGATTGTGGACGCGTCCAAAAAACATTGATATTGACCATATATATACGACCAAAACGTTTTTTTTCTACCGCTTGCTTTAATAACTGTAAAGTTGCATTGCGTCTGTTTTGTTTAACCACAAACAAGCGCACTCCAGCATCATCACAAGCTTTCACCATACGCAAACCGTCTTGCCAATTGGTTGCCATTGGCTTTTCAGTCATAACATGACGACCTGATGCTGCAATTTTTATCGCTTGATCCGCATGTAAACCACTAGGTGTCGTTAAAATAATGACATCTGCATTTGTGTGCGCCAACAGTGTATCTAGGTTTGCATAACCTTTCGCACCTGTATAAGTGACTGCTGCCTCTAACGCATCTGGATCAATGTCGCAGACTCCTACTAGCTCTGATTGATCTGCATGCTGTTTAATGGAATCAAAATGGTTTTTTGCAATGCGACCACAGCCGATTAAAGCAAAGCGAATTTTTCTATCTAATATGGCTGGTGGGAAATTTTGCATATTAAGCCTTAACAATATGTTTTTCTGCGTTTAAATATTTGCCACGAGAATCTACAATAAGCTTGGCGCTATTTTTGATTAATTCGTAATCAAATTTGTCGTGGTCGGTTGCTAATAATACACAATCATATTGAGACAGACTCTCACTAGTAATGTCGACGCTCTTTAAATCAAAATGATGTTCACGCATCTTTGGAAACTTCACGATGTGCGGGTCGCTATAATCAATCTCCGCACCTAAATCACGTAGCTTTTCCATTAAAAATACTGAAGGCGACTCACGCATATCATCCACATTTTTTTTGTATGCAATGCCTAAAACTAAAATTTTACTTCCATTGATTGCTTTTTTTTGCTGATTCAGCCCTGAAATCACTTTTGATACAACATAGTCTGGCATGGAAGAATTTACTTCTCCTGCCAACTCTATAAATCTGGTATGCACACCATACTCACGCGCTTTCCATGTTAGGTAAAACGGATCAATCGGTATGCAGTGCCCACCTAAACCAGGCCCTGGGTAGTAAGGTACAAAGCCAAAAGGCTTTGTTGCCGCAGCACGCACAACTTCATGAATATCAATATCCATTTTGTCTGCAACAATTTTCATTTCGTTAACAAGACCAATATTGACTGCACGATGAATATTTTCGAGTAGCTTTGTTAGCTCAGCAGCACGGGTTGAACTAACCTGCACAACTTGATCAATTACCTGTTCATATAACGCTACACCAGCCTCTAAACAATCGGGTGTAACACCACCACAAACTTTGGGTATTGTTTGGGTTGTAAAATTTAAATTTCCTGGATCTTCGCGCTCTGGTGAGTAAACCAAATAAATATCGTGTCCAATAATCAAACCTGTAGATTCCAAACGTGGCTTTAGTTCTTCATCAGTGGTTCCAGGGTATGTTGTACTCTCCAATGAAAATATTTGGCCTGGTCTTAAATAAGGAATTAGTGAATCAGTTGTATCAGTTACAAAACTTAAATCTGGTTCTCTGTATCTATTCAATGGCGTTGGCACACATATAATTAATGCATCCGCTTCGGTTGCTCTTGCAAAGTTTGTGGTTGCTTCAAATCCTTTTTCCAGTGAAGCATTGATTGAGTCTGAAGAAATGTGCTCAATATAAGATTGACCACGGTTTAAACTATCGACTTTATTTATATCGATATCCAGGCCCAAAACTTTGTAGCCAACCTCTGTGTACCTGAGCATTAATGGCAATCCAACATACCCAAGACCAACAATACCAATAACAGCTGTTTTATTTTTTAGTTTATCTATTAATTTTGATTTATTCATGTGCGCCTTAGTTCTATTCAATTGCTTTGTAATATATTTTTTAAAATTTTATTTGAACTAACATTAACTTAATCTGCAATATAACAAATGCAAAGTCTGCATATACAACCCTACATAAAAACGTTGAATCTAATGCTAAATCGATTGCTCTACAATTTGTTTGTAACTACCTACTTGCTTCACTTGGCCACTTGCTAGCTCAATAATTTGTGAGCAATTTTTAAGCGTAGTTAACCGATGTGCGATGATAATAATGGTTAAGTTGTCACTCAAATTATCAATCGCTTACATCACAGCTTGTTCTGTTTCTGTATCCAGCGCACTGGTTGCTTCGTCAAAAACAATCACATCAGCTTGTTTAGCCGCTAATTTAACTCGATCATAATCAATCTTAGCCTAAGGTACTCCAAACGCAATATTTTCAGCAATGCTACTATCAGCTAAGAAAATAGCTTGAGGCACGTGTGCAATGTGCGATTGCCAAGCACGCTTATTGGTATCGTCTACAACTTGACCATCAACTTCAAGTGAACCCTCTGTTGGATTTAACAAGCCCATAATAATATCCAACATAGTACTTTTACCGCCACCTGTTGAACCAATAACACCGACCCGGCTACCTTTTGTAATGCTGACGTAAATTTTATTTAAAACCAATGCCGATTCATTGCTGTAACGGAAAGAAAGTTGATTTAAGAGAATTGCGTGCTTAAATGGTAATGGCTCAGGTATTGGCTGATTTACATAATGAGGTAATGGCTGATCTAGTAAATCTAAGGTATCACGCAGTGATCCTTGGCTACCAACAATGCTTGAGATGCTAGAGTAGGTTTGTTGCAAAACAGGTAATAGGCGTTGCACTCCCAAAGCTACCGCTCCCAAAATTGGTATCGCCTTAGACACGCCATCAGGCTGGAAAGCCAAAATATAGGCAAGAATAGCAATAAGCAACATGCCAAGCGATTCCATAAGATAACGCGGTGCGGTGCTGATAAATGATTGGTCGCCTAAAGCACGTCGCATATGAAAATCAGAATCACGGTAAATTTGACAATACACTGCTTGACTACCATCGATTAGTACATCTCGAATGCCTGACAAACCTTCTTGTAGAGATTTATGCACATTTGAACCTTCTCGTGCTATACATTCTCCACTTGAAATAAGACGTTTACGGCTAAACTTTATAATCGTAAGGTATAGTAATCCAAACCCACCAAATGCAATAAATGCAATGAGCGGATTAACATAAATAATAGCAATCAAGATTGCGCTTAACATAAAGAAAGAGCTAATTATGGTTAAAATTGGAATCAATGTGCCAAATATTACTGTATTTGCTTTCGCTGTGATGCCAGCAATTACTTCACTACTGTTACGCGACGCGTGTATTGCATAGGGCTGATAAAGGGTTCTGCGATATATGTCTAGGCTAATATCTGAACCCGTTCCAAAAGACAATCGCATAGTTGCCCATATCAATAAAATTCTCATGCATCCAGCAATCAACACTGCGCTACAGAACATTATAGTTAAAGGTAATAACAGCTGACTTGGCGAAGTAATGCTAAGAAACTGAATAACAGGCTGGGCAAGTTCGTGCTCAAAAACTTTTTGTGGCGCAGTTAACACACCCAAGAAAGGCAGAATAGCACCTATACTGAATACCTCAGTAAATGATGCAGCAATCATCATGACGAGTAAAATGCAAAACTGTCTGCGGCGTTTTAAGGCGATATGCAGCCAAAGTCTATTAATTAGATGAAAAATTGAATTATTTGTTTGCATTAAGATTATTCAGTCATAAAACAGATATATATTAAAAGTTAACAAACATTAAACTAAACTGAGCGCCCGTACACATCATCAAAGCGAACAATGTCGTCTTCGCCCACATAATCGCCGCACTGCACTTCAATAATGGCAAGTGGCTCACTACCTTTATTTTCTAGGCGATGTTTGTGGGTTTTTGAAATGTAAGTAGATTGATTTTCACTTAAAGTAAACTCAATTTCATTATTAGTAATTGTCGCAACGCCAGACACCACCACCCAATGCTCAGCCCTGTGTTTATGCATTTGCATCGATAATTTTTGGCCTGGATTGACTACTATTCGCTTGATTTTAAAATTGATGCTTTCTTCTAGTACGGTATAACTACCCCAAGGGCGATACACGGTTTGGTGAATTTCTGTGAGGGTTGGATTGTGAATTTTAACTTGCGCAACTAAAGCTTTAATGTCTTCACTGCGGCTTTTATCGCAAATCAAAGTCGCATCTGCGGTTTGAATTACCACTACATTGTCCAAACCTAAAATCGCCAGCAAACCAGTTTCTGTCCAAAGCAAACTGTTACTGGTGTCATGCGATAGCACTTGACCGTGTGTTACATTATTCTGCGCATCTTTTTCATGGCGCTGGTAAATAGAATCCCAACTACCTAAATCGCTCCAAGCCATATCCACAGGCACCACAGCTACTTTTTCTGCCAGTTCGGCAAGCCCATTATCCATTGAAACATTATCAAAACCAGCATAAGTTTCAGCAAAGTTTTCTTCATTCATAGCAGCAATTTGAGTCGTCATTTCTGGCTGATATTTTTGCAACATTGCCATAAATGCATTTGCTTTAAATACAAACATGCCGCTATTCCATAAATAGCCATCTTGTACAAATTGTTGCGCCTTTTCAACGTTAGGCTTTTCGACAAATTGGGCTACTTGTAAAACTGGTAACAAAGCTTTGTAAGCCAGTTGCAGACTAGGTTTAATATAGCCATATCCAGTTGCAGGCTCATGCGGTTTAATACCCAATAAAACCAAATAATCATCAGCAGCAGCTAATTCGGCTGTTTGCCAAGCCTCTAAAAATGCATCCACTTTATCAATTGCATGATCAGACGCAAATACACCAATCATGGCATTTGGGTCTTGCTGATGAATTTGACTCACCGCCCAAGCAATTGCAGGCAGCGTATTTCTGGCACAAGGCTCAGCTAAGACATTATTCACCGCCTCAAGCGCCACTTCGGCCAACTGGCCTTTTACTTCAAATTTATGATCTTCGTGTGTAACCGTAAACAAGTTGGCAGCTGACACATGTGCCAACAAGCGCTGAGTGGTTTGCTGCAACAATGTTTGCTGACCATTTAATGCCAATAACTGTTTGGGCCTTAATGTGCGCGATAGTGGCCATAAACGAGTACCAGAGCCGCCACACAAAATTATGGCATATCGATTGCTGTGCTGAGGCGATGAAGTTGTATTCATGTTTGATTTTGCTCTATTGGTTGGCTTACATTATTGAATGCATTATTCACAGTTTTATGACTTAAATCCTGTCTAATCTCTTCAATTTCAGCCTGAAGATTCACATATTCTTGTAATTTTAGTTTTAAAAATCGGGCAGTAATTACCGACTTTTCTTCAATTCCACTCGGTGTAAGCAAATACATATAAGCCAGCTTATTGCTACTATTACGAAAATTCGTCGCTTTTAATAGCCCAACCTCTATGAGTGCTTTTAAACAAAAATTTACTCGCCCAAGGCTAATACCTAGCTCGCGCGATATATCTCTTTGACTAATTTCTGGATTAGCCTCAAGAATTTTTAATATTTTATAGCGATATTCATCAGTTAACATTTTACTTTTAATACGCCGTTTAAGTATTGTGTATTTCTACAATTTCTTACAACCGTTCAATCAATGAACGGAGTTTACCAACACTTAAACTTATTACGCAAGCAAAAAATTGGGTTAAAAAATTCCTGTAAACTTTTTAATATCGCGCTGCTGACGTTTAGTCGGCCTTCCCGCACCTCTTTCTCTAACACCGTTGTCAGCCTCGCGGGTTATTTTGACATTTTCGCGCTTAGCCTTGCTTTGGTGGGTTTCGGCATACAACAAAGCTGCCTCTGGCGCGCCACGGCGAATATTCGATAAATCGGTAACTTCTACTTCAATCTCAAACTCTTTATTGCGTATGCTAATCAGCATGCCAATTTTCACTTCTTTAGCAGTTTTAGCGCGGTCACCATCCACACGCACTTTGCCACTATCTACCGCATCGGCGGCAATACTGCGCGTTTTATAAAAGCGCGCCGCCCACAGCCATTTATCTAAACGGCATTTATCGTCATTAAGCTCAGTTTTGGTGATTTTTTCTTTCAATCTGAATCGACTTAGTTAATTAAATTAAGCTGTTTTTGTTGTTGATAAGGCTGATTGCTTTCTAGCGTTTTACGATAATTTGCCAGCACATTTTGCACATGCCCCATGACCGTATTGGGCACATAAATACCCGTCACATCTTGGCTGCCTGCTGTCAAACCCGTTAAATACTCAATACCTTCCAGCACATGGTCAATGGTAATAATATGAAACTGACCCTGCGCCACCGCCTGAACCACGGCCGCATCTAACAGCAAATGGCGTTGATTGCGCTTGGGGATAATCACACCTTGTTTGCCATCCAAACCCAAGGCTTGGCACACTCTAAAATAGCCTTCAATCTTTTCATTGACGCCGCCAATTGGCATTACCTCGCCAAACTGGTTCAGCGCGCCAGTCACTGCAATGCCTTGACTAATCGGCAAGCCTGCAAGTGCAGAAAGCAAAGCGAATAACTCTGCGCAAGAGGCTGAATCGCCTTCTACGCCGTTGTATTCCTGCTCAAATACCAACGATGCATTAAGACTAAGCGGCGCTAAATGGCTAAAGCTGGCACTTAACCAGTTTTGCAGAATAAATATGCCTTTATCATGATTCGGCCCGCTCATGTTCACTTCTCGGTCAATGTTAATCAAGCCTTTGCCGCCTGGATAGCAGCGCGCGGTGATGCGAATCGGCGAACCAAAACTGGCATCACCTAGCTCAATATGGGTTAGCCCGTTCACCTGCCCCACTACTTCACCATGTACTTGAATCAACAGCTCATTATCAATAATTGAATCACGGATTTGCGATTCAAAATATTGATTGCGGGTTGATTTAGCTTGAATGGCCGCCTGCACGTGCTCTGCAGTAACCAAATTTGCGCCATTTGAAAAGGCAGCGCTTTCTAAAATTAAACGCTCTAAAAAGGCAAAGTTGGTACTAATGCGCGTTTGATCTTCTTCTAAGCGCTGTAAGGCGCCAATTAAAGCGGCCACAGCCTCACTGCTAAAGTGTGCAGTTTTATGTTGCGCACATTTTTGCGCCACATAGCCTGCAATGGCCGCGAAATTTTCAGGCGTAGCCGAAATGCGCTCTGCAAACTCAACCTTAATAGGAAAGTAATTAAAAAAGTCGGGTTGCTCATCTAAGCAATCGTAAAAATCTTCACGCGTAGCAATCAACACTAACTTTACCTGCAAAGGCAACAGCGTGTTATTGGCCACATAACCATTGCTTTGCGCATTGCTTCCCGCGTCTTCAATTTGCAAACTGCCGTTACGCAAAAATCGATGTAACTTTTCAATTAGTTGTGTGCCATTTTGCTCATCGTTAAGTAAATCGCGCAAATGTAACAACAACATGCCACCATCGGCTTTGTGAAAATTGCCAGCGCGCAGGCGGGTAAAATCGGGTGAAATTGTGCTGTCTGATGTGCTTTCTACTGCGCCAAACAAGGATTGCAGGCTGGGGTCATTGTCATAAATAATCGGCTGATTCAGCTGTTGCTCAAGTGTGGCGCGGTTATCCACTAATATATTCACTCTAAAACGCGCAAAAAAAGCTTCATTAATCAAACCTTCTAGTGCGTTATCTGATTCACCAATACTCGCAGGCTGCCATGCCTTTAAATAAGCCGTTACTTCGTGTTTTAACAATCTAAAATAAGCGCTTAATTGCGCATCGCAAGCAGTAAAATTTGCGCTTAAAGTGGCTATTGTTTTATCTAACCACTCTTCTGCCAATGCAAGCATATTTTGCTGATTATCGGCTGCTACAAAGTTAGGCATTTCTATCATCAACGCGCGCGCAAAAGCATCCATCTCGGCACGTAGCTTTGCGGCATAAGAAACGGGCAGCTTGATTAAAGTAGGTTGATTGGGCTGCTCAAAATGATACAGTGCAACTAAATCTAACAATTGAGTACCATTTTGCACCTGATCATTTTGTTTAGACGCCTCATGCATCGCGCTACGCATTAAAGATGTGCGACCACTGCCTTGCGCGCCTAATACCAATAAATTAAAACCTGATTGCTGCATTTTTAGGCCAAACAAAGCCGATTTTTTTGCTTCGCTTTGCGCAACCCAGCCATGAATATTGGGCTGATACCCTGCATTATCTTCCAGCAAATCGGCTGTGCTGTTAAACCCAAAATGGCTTAACGAAATGGTGGCGTTTAAATCGGCTGGCTTTAGTTTTTGCATGATAACTTTATAGTTTTAGATTTGAGTCTAGTTTGTTATTTCACTGAAATTTGGATGCTATTTTTGCCACTGTTTAAGCGCCAAATCATCGCTTCCAAAATGGCGCCTGTGTTTTCAAAAAATCCATGATAAATTCGCAGGCATTAAAAGCCTCACCGCGATGCGCACTGACTACCGCAACCAATACGATTTGATCTATAGGTTTCAATGTACCCACGCGATGAATAATCAGGCTATCCAAAATATCCCAACGTGACTTTGCCTCTGCCTCTATGGCTTGTAACGCGCTTTCCGTCATACCTGGGTAATGCTCTAATGTTAGTGTGTTGATTGAGTCGCCATCGTTGATGTCGCGTACTTGCCCAACAAAACTCACCAGCGCGCCAGTGCTTGGGCTAGCCAACCTTAGCTTATTCAGTTGCGCCCCCACATCGAAATCTTCAATTTGTACTGACACTGTCATCTAAATAGCCAGACTAACTTAGCCGCCTGTAACTGGTGGAAAAAACGCCACTTCATCATTGGCTTGAATAGTAGCTAAATCATCCACTAAAGTATGGTTAATAGCAGCGCGAACCACTTGCTTGCCATCAAACAGATTTGCCCATACTTCACCGCGTAATGCCAGCCAGTTTTTAAGCGCGGTAATGGTTAAAATGTCAGCTGGCAAGTCGATTTCTTCAGTCGAATAATTGACTGCTTCTTTGATTCTTGCGAAATATAATACTTTTATTTTCATAGTGTTAATTCAATACTTTTAATTGTCTTCTTAGTCTTTTTTATCATCCAAAACATCCTCAATCGTATCCAGCAAATCGAGCGGCTGATTAGTTAATTCAACGCGCTCAATTTGTTTAAAACGATTGGTGATTTTTTGGCTACTAATATGTACTTCTTGAGCGTTATCATGTGCTTGACGAATGTTGTCCGCCAGTTTTTTCATGCGCACATCAAAGCGCTCAAAATCTTTGCTCAGTTTACCTAGCTCATCTTTAATAATATGCACCTGTTTGCGCATTTCCACATCTTTTAATACAGCACGCGCGGTATTTAGCACCGCCATCAGCGTAGTCGGCGAAACCAGCCAAACACGTTTAATCATGGCGTAGTTGATGATTTCTGGATGATAAGCGTGAATCTCTGCAAACACTGCCTCTGCGGGAATAAACATCACAGCGCCATCACTAGTCACATTAGGAATAATATATTTGCTGGCAATATCGTCTACGTGTTTTTTTAAATCCACTTTAAATTGCTTTTCTGCCGCATTTTGCGCAGCTTCTGGCAGGCTACTATCAAACATTTTGTGGTAATTTTCTAGCGGAAATTTGCTATCCACCGCTACGGTGCCAGTTGGCTCTGGCAAGAATAATGCACAATCTACGCGCGTGCCATTGGCAAAACTATGTTGCATGCTAAAACTACTGGCTGGCAACACATTACGCACCAAGCCTTCTAATTGCACCTCACCATAGGCACCGCGGCTACGCTTATCACCTAGCAATTCTTGCAAGCTCACCATATTCACAGTCAAACCATCGATTTTCTTTTGCGCTTCATCAATAGTCGCTAAGCGTTCCATCACGCTGATAAAGGTTTCATTGGTTTTTTTAAAGCCTTCATCTAAACGTTCAGATACTTTGCCGCCAATTTGCTCTAAACGGCTATCCACAATTTTGCCTAAACTTTCTACGCTTTGGGTAAGCGTTGTGGTGGCTTTTAACATGGTGTTGTTAATCAGTGTTTGCTGTTCTCTGCCCTGCTCGCTTAAGGTTTTGTGCAAGGTTTCCAACACGGTTTCGCGCGTTTGCGCCAAGCTGGAATTTTGCGCAAGTTGCAACGCCTGCATGGCATCACGCGTAGCTTGCAATTCTAATGAAACCGATGTCTTTAAGCGTTCGCCACTATCTTGAGAAGCCGCATTTAAGCGGTCAGCCAGCTTATTTAAGCCATCATTTAAATCCAATAACATGGCTCTATGTTTGTCTTCTAGCTGGCTTAATAAAGCATAAGCGTTAAAACTAAAAGTAAGACTATAATTTCGTTCATAGCTTGTATTATAAATCAGTCATTACAAACCAGTGCGACTTTCACCTTTATAATTAAAATCATATGATTAAACTCAAACTGCTCTTGGGCCAATGGCTTGCCAACTTAACACGCAAGCTTAAAAACAATTTCTACATCTACTTAGCCACCCTTTTCACGCTATTTGTTCTGTTAGATGCCAGCCTTTTTCATGTTGGCGAAAATATGCGCGATAAAGCTTTTGATTTTATGGTGAAAAATCGTGTATTCAAGCCTTCTGCAGATAAAGACATTGTGATTGTAGATATTAATGAAGCCAGTTTGGCTGCGTTTGCCAAAGAATATGGCCGCTGGCCGTGGCCACGTCAAGTATTGGGTGAGTTTGTAGAAAATATTCAGGCACAAAATCCAAAAGCCATTGTGTTTGATATTGTGTTTAGTGATGCCGATATTTATAACGCGGATTCTGATGCTTATTTCAATGATGTAATTGCGGCATCGGATAATACGTTCTTCCCTATTTTGCGTTTAGATGCCAGCCAAGATGAGTTGAGCCAGCTGAAATATGCACAAATTCCAGGGTTAACGCCAAGCGCCGAGGCAGATAAAAACGCAACAATCGCAGCAATATTGCCGTTCTTTCAGGGCGCACAAAAAGCCAATCGATTAGGCACGCACAATGTATACCCCGATAACGATGGCATTGTGCGCGAATACCGTATGTTTCATGATGAAGCAGGCTGGCAGCTGCCTTCTTTGGCAAAAGTGTTGGCAGAATATAGCGGAGTTAACACTCAAAAATTGCCTAAAAACATGCTAATCAACTGGCGCGGCAAGCCGTTTACTTACACCTACGCCAGTTTTAGCGATGTCTTTACTGATTTAGCCAGTAAAAACAAAACGCGCCCTCAAAATGAATTCACCAATAAAATTGTAATTATCGGCTCTACTGCGCCAGGTTTGTTTGATATCAAGCCTACCGCCATGGACAAACAATTTCCAGGTGTAGAAATATTAGCTACAGCCATCGATAACGCTAAACATGGTGATTATTTAAAAGTGTGGCGCGGCAAAACACCTTATGTGTTCTTGAGTTTATTGCTCATTTGGCTCACCACTTTAGCGTTTTATTTCAAAGTCGATCGCGATAAATTCAACTCTATTTTTACAGGCAGCCAAATTGGCTTGCTGGTACTTTCTTACATCGCCATCAATGTTAGCAATACTTATTTAGACTTAACAGGCCCTATTCTGTGGGCAGTTGCCTTGTTTGGCGTGGCTAAGATTTATGCACTTGCCACAGACCGCGCCCTGCAACGCTGGTTAGCGTTTGGCGTTAAGGCGGATACTGTTGAATCCAGCGTTTTAATCATGCCCATCTTAGTAGAAAGTAAAGAAATTTTAGGTGATGCGCTACTTAAAAAAATGCGGCGTGAAATTGAGTTAACCAGCAAAACGCCCAACACAATTGAAACGCTACATGGCACCCAAAGCGGTATTTGGGGGTTATTTGGTGACATGATTATCGTCAGCTGGGTTTATGCTGACAATCAGCCAGAATACGCGGAAAACGTTAAGCAAGATGCGCAACAGATCATTGAACGTTTGCCTTACATGATTAAAAAACTGGGTCTTCCAAACAGCACTGAAACGCGTTATGTTTTGCATGAAGGCAAATTAGTGAATCAACAAGCAGCTAGTTTGGCTTCACAGTGGCGCGCTTTATTTGCAAAAGCCGTTATTCAATTAGAATGCAATCGCTCAGATAGCAGTGATTTAGACTTATCTATTTAGATTTAACCAAGGATTTAGTATGAAAAAAATTGTTAACTTATGCCTTTTAACCAGTATGTTTCTGCCCATTTTTGCTCTTGCAGGCGAACCCGGCACTGCATTAAAGGCAGACACTTTGCGTGCTGAACCATTTGCAGATGCAAAATCGGTGGGCAGCTTAACCAAAAATGATGCAGTGGATATTGTGAATAAAAAGGGCGCTTGGCTACAGGTGAAATCTAAAAAAAGCACAGGCTGGGTACGTTTATTATCAGTAAAACGTGGTGGCGCAACGCAATCAAACCAAGCGGGTGGTTTAGCCAGTGTTGCCAGCGGCCGCGCTGGTACAGGTAAAGTTGTTTCTACAACAGGTATACGTGGCCTGAGCGCAGAAGAGTTAAAGGCAGCACAATTTAATGAATCTGAAATGAAAAAAATGGAAAGCTACGAATTAACTTCAAGTGAGGGCAAACAATTTGCTAGTTCTGGCGGGTTAACTACCGCGCCAATTGCCTATTTAAAAGGAGCACAATAATGCATAAGCTATTGATTGGATTAATGTTATCAACTGGCTTGTTTTCAGTGCAATCTGCTGCTTTCGATTTTGGTAAAGCGCTAGAAGATGCTGCAAAACAGAAAATTGAAGAAGTAAAAAATGGTGGCGAAAGTAAAAGCGAATCTTCTACTCCAGAAGCTGATGCATTAAAAAGTAATACATCTCAAACAACACCAACTGAGCAAGCACCTGAAGCAAAAGCATTTAACTGGAAAAACCCCAGCAAGCAGGAAGAAATCGCGCTGGGTCGCGAAATAACGGGTAGTTTGCTGGGCGCAGCGCCTTTGGTAAAAGACGAAGCCCTGCAAAAATATGTGAACAAAGTGGGTCGCGTTGTTGCTAATCAATCTGAACGTTCTGATTTACCTTGGAAATTTGGTGTGATTGAAAGCAGTGACCTAAATGCATTTGCAGCGCCTGGCGGTTATGTGCTGATTACAAAAGGGCCATGAGATTGCGCATATTGTGCAAAAACATCAATTAAAAGTGCTGCAAAAACAGCAATTACTTAATATTGGTGCTAGTTTAATTACGGATAAGTTTGGCAAAAACAATCAAATCGCGCAAAAAGCCATTGGCAGCGGCGCCGAAATTAGCGCACGCAGCTTAGATAAAAATGCTGAATATGAAGCGGATCGCATGGGTATGATTTTGGCGGCACGCGCTGGTTATGACGTTTATGGCTTAGCTGAAGTGTTGCAAACGATTGGCCAAACCAATAAAACGGACAATAGTGTTGCACTGTTATTTAAAACCCATCCGCACCCAGATGAGCGCTTAACGCGCTTGGGCGATAGCGCTGGTAATCAGCTAGACAAATTAAAAGCAGGTAAAACACTGGAAAATCGCTTTTATAAATTAGCGCCTTAAATATAATAATCAGACAGAGCATTTAAGCGATTTTTTAACAGATTAAGAACTATCTGAGTTCAGGCCTAGTCATTATGTTAATAAATGATAACGAAATGGATTCGTTGTAAATATGATTTATTTCAAATACAATCAGCCGCTGTTATCAATTGCTTATTTAAGCGATTGATAACAAAAAATCTTAAGTTTATTAAACAAGCCAAACCTAACTAAACCAATGCAGAACAACTTAAATTCAGTTGCACTTCAAATCAGATTGTTATTACTAACAATGCTGATTGCCGTGGTTGGCTTTGCGTTTGTTTCTCAATATTCCGATAGCTCCTCTTACAGCGATGACACACCAAGAGTGCGTGTTATTGAAATGCAAGAGTTTCTGAATGATTCAGAACCACTACTAAATGGCGATTTACCAGACTTTTTAGCCACCAGCTTTTTGTTTGTTTGTGTTTCGCTATTTCTAGCTTCAGCAGTAAATCGTAACCTAGTTACGCCTCGCCTTACCTTTCTTTACCACATTCAACCCCGCTCTCCACCTTTGCACTAATCGGTTTAAACCGATGTTTGCTTGGGTTTAGCTACTATTCAATTTTATTTAATAGGCTTGCTACGCATTAAACCCCTTTGTTTCTGTGAGCTTTATTTGTTCGAAAAATACTGCCTATTTGCAGTAAAAATTCGTGCTGATTTGCCAACACAAAAAAGGTCTTAATCGCACATAAGCCCAAAAACAACATCTGTTTATTGACCAATATCGAGCGCAATCGCTCATCTCATCACGCCCATTACACGCTTGCATCAACTTTATTTTGATGTGATGCAATGCCTGAAACTGTGCCTTGAATGATGAAATGCAAAGCATCAGCGCCCTCTTTCTTTATTTTATAAATAGAAATGAATATGAATAATCAATTATTTGTAGTTTTAAGCATGGCGTTATTAGTTCTGAGTGCTTGCCACCCAGCGGCAGAGCCAAAAGAAGAAGTCTCTAAATTTGAGGTGACGCACCCTCTGCGTAAAGACACATACATTACCAAAGAATATGTCAGCCAAATTCACGCGTTTAAGCATATTGAATTAAGGGCTTTAGAGCGCGGCTATATACAAGATATTTTTGTAGATGAAGGCCAATCGGTGGCGCAAGGCCAGCGTATGTTCAAAATCATGCCCAATCTGTACGAAGTCGATTTGCAAAAATCCAAAGCTGAGGCCGAGATGGTGCATATTGAATATCAAAATACTAAAGCCTTGGCCGATAAAAACATCGTCTCACCCAATGAATTATCGTTAGCAAAAGCCAAGCTAGATAAGGCCTATGCCGAAGTTAAGCTTGCACAGACGCATTTGAACTTTACCAATATTAATGCACCTTTCAGCGGCATTATGGATCACTTTAATGTACGAAACGGTAGCCTTGTGGCTGAAGGTGATTTGCTCACCACGCTATCGGATATTAGCAAAATGTGGGTTTATTTTAACGTGCCTGAATCGGAATATTTGGATTATAAAACCAACAAAATTGACCAAAACCCTATAAAGGTAAAACTAAAAATGGCGAATGGGGCCATTTTTGACCAAGACGGGAAAATTGAAACCATTGAAGCCGATTTTGACAACAAAACGGGCAATATCGAATTCAGGGCTGTTTTTCCAAACCCAAAACAAATTCTGCGGCATGGTGAAACCGGCAATATTCTAATCGACATTCCCTACAAAGACGCTTTGATTATTCCGCAAAAAGCTACCTTTGAAATACTGGATAAAACCTATGTTTATGTGGTGAATAAAGAAAATACATTAGAGCAAAGACTCATCACTATCGCAGCAGAGCAGCCTTATGTATTTATCGTTAAAAGCGGCCTAAAAGAAAACGACAAAGTGCTTTTAGAGGGCTTGCGCAAGGTGCATAACGGCCAAAAAATTGAGATGAATGTTCAGCCGCCTGAAAAAGTCATTTCACAATTAAACCTGCACGCTGAATAGCGAAAGAGAAACTAGCCATGTTTAATATTTTCATTAAAAGACCAGTGATGGCCATCGTGCTATCGCTGATTATCGTGTTTTTAGGGTTTCTATCGATTAGAACCCTACCCACTTCTCAATTCCCTGATATTGCGCCACCCCGCGTCATCGTTTCTCTGGCTTACCCAGGTGCTAGTGCTGATGTGTTGGTGCAATCATCCCTAATTACCATAGAGCGCGCCATTAATGGTGTGCCAGGCATGAAATACATTGTATCTGATGCCACCAGCGCGGGTGAGGCCACTATTCAGGTGATTTTTGCATTGGGCAAAGACCCTAACCAAGCCATGGTTAACGTGAAAACGCGTTTAGACCAAGTGATGAGTCGCTTGCCAGAATTGGTACAGCTAGAGGGTGTGGTGGTTGAGCGCGTACAGCCTAGCATGCTGATGTACATCAACTTGTTTAGTAAAGATAAAAACGCCGATGAGAAGTTTTTATTCAACTACGCCAACGTCAATGTCATCCCTGAAATTCAACGCGTCAACGGCATCGCCAGCGCCAAGATTTTGGGTAGCCGCCAATATGCCATGCGTGTTTGGTTGAATCCAGACAGAATGCGCGCCTACAAAGTCTCTATTGAAGAGGTGATGAAAGCGATTGGTGAGCAAAGCATTATTGGCCGCCCTGGTCGCCTTGGTCAGAGCTCTGGCATTTCGGCGCAATCCAAAGAGTATGTGCTGGTGTACAAAGGTCGCTATAACAAGCCAGAGGAATATGGCGATATTATTATTCGCGCCAATTCAGACGGTGAAATTCTTAAACTAAAGGACATGGCTAAGATTGAGCTAGGCAGTGAATTCTTTGATATTTATTCCAACAAAGACGGCTATCCCTCTTCTGCGATTATCTTGAAACAAAACTACGGCAGTAATGCGACTGAAGTGATTGACCAAGTGAAAGAAAAAATGGAGGAGCTAAAAGGCTCATTTCCTGCAGGCATGGAATATGAAATTGATTATGACGTTTCAAAATTCTTAGATGCTTCAATAGAAAAAGTACTGCATACCCTAGTGGAAGCCTTTATTTTAGTGGCTTTGGTGGTATTTATTTTCTTGGGTGATTGGCGTTCTACGCTGATTCCCATTTTGGCGGTGCCTGTTTCATTGATTGGTACCTTCGCCTTTATGCAAGCATTCGGCATCACCATTAACCTTATTACGCTCTTTGCGCTGGTACTGGCAATCGGGATTGTGGTGGATAACGCGATTGTGGTGGTAGAAGCCGTACACGCCAAGATGGAGGAGCACGCACACCTCACGCCCTACAAAGCCACGCAACAAGTGTTAGGTGAAATTGGTGGTGCGATTGTTGCTATTACCCTGGTGATGACGGCAGTATTTATTCCTGTCGCATTTATGACAGGGCCGGTGGGCGTTTTCTACCGTCAATTCTCAATCACCATGGCGTCATCCATCGTTATTTCTGGCGTAGTGGCGCTATCGTTAACACCTGTTTTGTGCGCGATGTTACTGAAAAATAATCATGGTCAGCCAAAACGCAAAACGCCGATTAGCTTTTTTATTGATATATTTAACCGTTGGTTTGAACGATTAACAGGACGATATACAAATTTATTAACCAAAATCGTGACCTTGCGCACTGTGACTATCTTGGTGCTGGCTGCGTTTGCTTTTGGTACTTTCTTTATCAACAAAACCTTGCCTTCTGGCTTTATTCCAGGCGAAGACCAAGGCCAGATTTATGCCATTATTCAAACGCCACCTGGCAGCACGCTTGAGGCAACCAATAAAGTGGCACGTGAGCTGCAAAAAGAAGCGCAGACAATTGAAGGCATCGCATCGGTTTCTTCATTAGCTGGTTATGAGATTCTGACTGAAGGTCGTGGCTCAAATGCAGGTACTTGTCTGATTAACTTAAAAGACTGGTCTAAGCGTGATAAATCGGTGCATCAAATCATTGAAGAATTGGAAGAAAAAACCAAGAATTTTGGTGCAATCGTAGAGTTTTTTGAACCACCTGCCGTGCCTGGTTATGGCGCTGCGTCTGGCTTGGCCTTACGTTTGTTAGATAAGACCAATGGCACTGATTATCATGAGTTCGACAAGATTAATCAGGAATTTATGGCGGCTTTGGGTAAACGCAAAGAATTAGACGGCTTATTTACGTTTTATGCCGCGAACTATCCGCAATATGAATTAGAAATCGACAATAAAGCGGCCATGCAAAAAGGCGTATCTATCGGCAAAGCCATGGATAACCTGAATATTTTGGTTGGCAGTACTTATGAGCAAGGTTTTATCCGTTTTAATAACTTTTTCAAAGTGTATGTTCAAGCAAGCCCTGAGTTTCGCCGTTATCCAACGGATGTCTTGAATTACTTTGTTAAAAATGAGGATGGCGAAATGGTGCCCTATTCTTCTTTTATGAAAATGAAGAAGAAACAAGGCCCCAACGAAATTACCCGCTACAACTTATATAACTCAGCGACTATCCGTGCCGCAGCTGCAAAAGGCTACACAACGGATGATGCCATCAAAGCCGTGCAAGAAGTTGCAGCTAAAACATTGCCTCACGGTTATGACATCGGCTGGGAAGGCTTATCTTTTGATGAAGCGAAACGTGGCAACGAAGCGATTGTGATTTTTGCGGTGGTGCTTGTGTTCGTTTACATGATGCTAGCGGCGCAATATGAAAGCTTTTTGCTACCGCTAGCGGTGATTCTCTCATTACCGGCTGGTGTATTTGGCACCTTTTTATTATTGAAATCTTTAGGGCTGGCCAATGATATTTACGCCCAATTGGGATTAGTGATGTTAGTGGGCTTGCTGGGTAAAAATGCCGTGCTGATTGTAGAGTTTGCGGTACAAAAACATGAGCAAGGTATGTCAATTGCAGAAGCCGCCATTGAAGGCGCCAAAGCGCGATTCCGCCCTATTCTGATGACATCTTTTGCGTTTATTGCAGGCTTGATTCCGTTAGTAGTGGCCACTGGTGCAGGTGCTGTTGGTAATCGTACGATTGGTACCTCTGCTTTAGGCGGCATGCTATTTGGTACCGTTTTCGGTGTGATTTTAATCCCTGGTCTGTACTACATATTTGCAAAAATGGAAGAAGGTAAGTCATTGATTAAAAACGAGGACTTTGCGCCTTTAACAGAGCTGTATCACTACAACAAAGGTGAAGAAACACATGACTAAATACATGATTAAACATAACACTATTCGATTGATGGTAGTGGGAGCGTTGGCAATCATGCTGCCCGCTTGTTCCATCCCTTTATTAACCACTAAAAAGGCTGATACAAGCCTACCTGCAAGCTATGCCAATGCGGCGCAAAATGTTGATAGCGCCAATACAGCCAATATAAATTGGAAGGAATTTTTTGAAGATCCCAATTTATCTAGCTTGATTGATATTGCGATTGTGAACAACAAGGAAGTGAATATTCTGGCGCAGCGCATCAACATTGCCAAAAATGAGATACAGGCACGCAAAGGTGAATATCTGCCATTTGTAAATTTCGGCGCGGGTGCCGATGTTGAAAAGGTGGGCCGCTACACGCGTAATGGCGCTGTTGAAGAAAGCCTTGAAATTAAAGAAGGTAAAGCTTTTCCAGACCCATTGAGCAACTACCAGTTTGGGCTGTATTCTTCTTGGGAGCTAGACGTTTGGAAAAAACTGCGTAATGCAACCAAAGTAGCGGTCACGGAATACATGGCGTCAATTGAAGGCAAAAACTTTCTAATCACCAACTTGGTGGCAGAGATTGCTAATTCTTACTATGAGCTTGCGGCGCTGGATAATCAGCTCTTGAATTTGGAGCAGAATATTCAAATTCAACGTAATGCCTTGGAAGTCACTAGCCAACTACAGAAATATGGCAGAGCGACTTCGCTGGCGGTAAAGCGTTTTGAAGCAGAGGTTAAGAAGAACGAAAGCAAGCAATATGTAATCAAGCAGCAAATTACTGAGGAAGAAAACCGCATTAATTTCTTGCTGGGTAGAGTGCCGCAGCCCATTCAACGGGCTTCTGCTGGCTTTATGGATACCAAGCTGAAAATCATGCAGGCTGGTATTCCATCGCAATTATTGGAAAACAGGCCTGATATTAGAAAAGCGGAGCTGGAACTAGCCGCAGCCGATTTAAATATCGCGGTGGCAAAAGCCAATTTTTACCCCTCTTTTGCGATACGTGCAGGCTTGGGCTTTCAGGCGTTTAATCCAAAATACTTGTTGAGCATGCCAGAATCACTAGCGTTTTCATTAGCGGGCGACATGATGGCACCACTGGTGAATCGTAATGCGATTACTGCGGTGTATAAAAATGCCAATGCCACGCAAATTCAAGCCGCTTATGACTATGAGCAAACCATTATTAATGCGTATGGCGAAGTGTCAAATCAAGTTTCCAATATAGACAATTTGCAGAAAAACTATCAATTGAAAAGCGCACAAGTTGATGCCATGACACAATCGGTGGATGTGGCGAACCAGCTATTTCAATCAGCAAGAGCCGATTATTTGGAAGTGTTGTTAACACAAAGAGAAGCTTTGGAAGCCAAAACAGAGCTGATTGAAACCAAGCAGAAGCAGATTAGTGCAATGGTAAATTTGTATCGATCACTTGGGGGTGGCTGGAAATAGGCTTTAAAATTTAACCACTTACAAAATAGCTTGGCTAAATCGGCTTTAAAAATGAGCCAGCCAAGCTATGCTACCTTACACCAAATCGTACTCACGTAATTCACTTTTAATATAGGCGTAATATATCGGCGCAGCCACAATGCCTGCCAGCCCAAAAATCGCTTCCATCAACAACATTGTAATCAACAATTCCCACGCATTTGCGCGAATTTGTCCGCCCACAATGCGGGCATTTAAAAAATATTCAAATTTGTGAATAACAATCAAATACAGAAGCGAACCCAGCGCTACGCCAAGCGATTGGCTTAAGCTCACTACCACAATAATAGTGTTAGAGATTAAATTGCCCACTACAGGAATTAAACCAACGACAAATGTAATGGCAATCATGGTTTTAACCAAAGGCAACTCAACGCCCAATAAAGGAAGAATGACGGCTAAATAAATGCCCGTAAAAAAAGCATTAATTGAAGCAATGCGCACTTGGGCAAATACAATGCGTTTAAACGCATCACCAAATAGCCATGCGCGCTGTGCCATGGCACGGGCAAAAGGTTGATAATCGTCATCATTAATAGCATCGCGCAGCGCAATCATGCCGCCAATAATCATACCAACAAGAATATGCACAGTAATGCGCCCTGCTTCTTTACCCACCACTTGCAATTGGTTTGCATGCGTACGTAGCCAAATAGTTGCCTCCTCTTTAAAGGCCATTGCGTCAGAGGGTAATTTATCCAAAATCCAAACGGGTAATAATTGGCGAGAATCTTCAATAATTTGTGCCATTTTGGCTAGCAAAACGGTAATGCTGCCTGATTCTGAGCGAAAAAACGCAACCAGCCCCGCCCCTGCCAAACTTAATATGCTCACTGTAATAATCGTTAATAGCGCAATGGCAATTAATTTTGCGCGTGGGCCAGGTAATTTGCGTTCAATATGTGGTGTCAAAATATGAATTAACTCATACACCAGCAGGCCACCTAGTAATGCAGGTAGCAGATGAAAAATCAATACCAGCATCATGCTTATACCAATCAATATCCATGAGGCAATATCAAATTTATTAAAAGTATGAGAACTGTTGTTTAGCGATATATTTGTCATTGTTGCTTATCAATATTTATTTATATGGATTTGTTTTATGCGGCTTTATTTATAGGCTTTGCGTGTATTTGTGTGTAAATGCCGCTACTTCTGTCATAGGCAAGCTCACTTTTACCTGCACGGTTTGATCAAATTTCTTATCCAAGACTTTGCCTTTAAGCTGCAATACCAGTCTAGTCAATGCATCTACTTGATTGTAATGAACGCTAACACTTAAAGCGCTCATTTCCACAAACGGGATTATTGTTGCCGCATCTAAGGCCATTTTAGCCGTGCCGCCATATGCCCGCGCTAAGCCGCCAGTGCCTAAGTTTACGCCACCATAATAACGTATCACACCTACCGCCACATAAATTAAATCGCGCGCTTCTAACATTTGGATAATTGGCTTACCCGCAGTGCCACTAGGCTCACCCGCGTCTGAAAATCTGGGAATAATGCCATCAGCAGTTTTGATTCTAAAAGCATAAGCCAAATGATGCGCATTTTGATGCTGCGCCGCCAATTGCCTTAAAAAAAGCCCTACTTCACGCTCTGTTTCACAATGCGCAGCACCTGCATAAAAGCGCGATTTATTAATGGTTTGCTCGGCAAGGCCTGATTTTTCAATGGTTAACATGCAACTAAAATTTAACTAAGCTAAGATTAATTGAGATTAATTGAGATTAATTAAGAATAATAAATAATTAAGAAAGCCCAACAATATGACCTGCCGTATTGACATCAATACGCACGCTAGCAGGTATTTTTGGTAAACCCGGCATTTTCATGATTTGGCCACAAATCGCCACAATAAAGCCCGCGCCGCGTGACAAATGTAAATCTTCCACTTGCAAATCATGCCTTTCAGGCGCACCACGCAAAAGCGGATTAGACGAAAATGAATACTGCGTTTTTGCAATACAAATAGGAAAGTGGCTATATTCTTGTTCTAATTCTGCCAATTTTAGTGCAGCTTTTTCACTAAGTAACACATCTTTTGCGCCATACATTTTCTGCGCAATGGTTTGCAGTTTTTCGTGCAGCGATAATTCATCCGCATACAATAATTTAAAGTGCGTTTTAGCTTGTGCAATGCTTTTAACAACGGCCTTGGCTAAATCGGTTGCGCCTGCAACGCCCTCTGCCCAATGTTTGCAGACAATCGCCTCACAACCCAGCGCTTTAACAGCTGTTTTTAAAGCGTCTACTTCAGCTACCGTATCATGCGAAAAATGATTGATAGCAACAATTACCTGCAAACCAAAATGGTTTTGGCAATTGTGGATATGCCGCTTTAAGTTGGCTATCCCAATATTTAACTGTGCGATATTTTCAACATTTAAACTAGCTAACTCACCGCCGCCATGATATTTCAGCGCACGCACTGTGGCCACTATCACCAGCACATCTGGCTGTAAGCCTGTTTGGCGACACTTGATATCCATAAATTTTTCAGCACCTAAATCTGCGCCAAAACCTGCTTCTGTCACTACATAATCCGCTAGCTTTAAAGCCGCTTTTGTTGCCACAACAGAATTGCAACCATGTGCAATATTGGCAAATGGGCCACCATGGATAAGCGCGGGAGTATGTTCTAGGGTTTGTACTAAATTGGGCTGAAACGCGTCTTTGAGCAAAGCTGTCATCGCACCATGTGCTTGCAAATCGCTGGCAAAAATAGGCTGGCCAGTATGACTAATTGCCACTTGAATCTTACCAAGCCGCTGTTTTAAATCGGCCAAATCTTCGGCCAAACAAAAAATAGCCATCACTTCACTGGCAACCGTAATATCAAAGCCAGTATTAGCATGCGTTTGATTAATGGTCACGTCGCGCAAGGCGCGGTCATTCATATCTAAACAACGGCGCCAAGTTATTTTGTCTATATCTAGCGCGTTACCTTGATGAATATGGTTATCAATTAATGCTGCCAGTAAATTATTGGCAGAAGTAATGGCATGAAAATCACCTGTAAAGTGTAGATTAATATTTTCCATGGGTACTACTTGTGCGTAACCACCGCCTGTTGCGCCACCTTTTAAGCCAAACACAGGGCCTAATGATGGCTCGCGAATACAAACCAAGGCGCGCTTACCAATCTTATTTAAAGCATCGGCCAAACCAACAGTTGTGGTGGTTTTGCCCTCACCTGCGGGCGTAGGACTAATGGCGGTGACTAATATTAATTTGCCATTAGGTTTGGTTTGCAGTTTAGCTATACAAGCTGTACTGAGTTTGGCAATGTGATGCCCATAAGGGATTAAATCTTCAGCCGTAACATTTAACGTTTGTGCAATATCGACAATCAGCTTGAGCGTTGCGGCTTGCGCGATTTCAATATCAGACAACATAGGCTATTTACGGCCGCCCAATATAGAACCCAATACGCCACGGATAATGCTACGCCCCAGTTGCGAGCCGATGGCGCGTGCAGTAGATTTAGCCGCGCTTTCTAAAATGCTATCAGAGCGACTGCTTGATTTACCAGCGCTTTTGCCGCCCAATACGCCGCCCAACATACCGCCCCAATCAAAGCCTTTGCCTTCTTCTGCCACTTCGGCCGATTCGGTTGCGCGTGTTTTTAAGATTTCGTAAGCCGATTCACGGTCTATTTGCTTTTCATAAAAACCGTTGATACTGGATTTTGCTATAACTGCCGCTCTTTCAGCATCGGTAATTGCACCTAGTCGGCTTTGTGGTGGGCAAACAAATGCGCGCTCTACAGGGCTGGGAATACCTTTTTCATCTAAAAATGAAACCAAAGCCTCACCTACTCCCAGTTCTGTAATGGCAACAGCCACATCTACTTTTGGATTACTTCTAAACGTTTCAGCCGCTGATTTCACTGCTTTTTGATCGCGCGGCGTAAAGGCGCGTAAGGCATGCTGCACGCGGTTTCCCAGTTGCCCAAGCACAATATCAGGAATATCTAACGGGTTTTGGCTAACAAAATACACGCCCACCCCTTTAGAGCGAATTAAACGCACCACTTGCTCAATTTTTTGCAACAAAGCAGGCGGCGCATCAGTAAATAGCAAATGTGCCTCATCAAAGAAAAACACTAATTTAGGTTTATCCAAATCACCTACTTCTGGCAACTTTTCAAATAATTCAGATAACAACCAAAGTAGCAACGTAGCGTAAACACGTGGTGAGTTATATAACTTTTCTGATGCCAAAATGTTAATCACACCACGGCCTTGCGAGTCGGTTTGCATTAAATCTTCTAAATTCAAAGCAGGCTCGCCAAATAGCAAATCGCCACCTTCGGTTTCTAACTGCAGTAGAGAACGTTGCAAGGCACCAACGCTGGCGGCAGAAATATTGCCATAACTGGTTTGGTATTCGGCGGCGTTTTCTGCCGCGTGCTGCGACATAGCACGCAAATCTTTTAAATCTAGCAGTAACCAGCCTTTATCATCGGCGATTCTAAAAATGGCATTAATCACGCCGGCTTGCACATCATTTAAGTTAAGCAAGCGCGCTAGCAACAAGGGTCCCATTTCAGCAATGGTTGTGCGCACAGGATGACCTTTTTCGCCAAATACGTCCCACAAAGTGACTGTTGAAGCTTGCGCTTTAAAATCATCCATGCCTAATTGCGCTACGCGCGCATCTACACGCGCATTGCCGCCACCTACTTGGCTCATACCTGCTAAATCGCCTTTAACATCGGCCATAAAAACAGGAATTCCTATTGCAGAAAATCCTTCTGCAAGTGTTTGCAAAGTAACGGTTTTACCAGTACCAGTGGCACCAGCAATTAAGCCGTGACGGTTGGCCATTTTAGGCAAAATATGTAGAAAGTTTTCGGCTTTAGCGATTCGAATTGAATTCATATGCGGGGGTTTTCGTTTATTTGAGACTATCGATTGTGGTTAATACGGCTTTTCTGGTTTTAGTAATTTGGTTACTAATGATTAATTCTGTTTGCTTGTCAGCACCTAATTTTTCCCAGTTAGCTTGCCAATTAATGTATAAATCGTCAGCAGCTTTTGCGGCGTCTGGCGTGAGTAAATGGCCTAAATCACGCACCATCACTACATGTTTCCAACCTTCAATTGGGTCACCGCGCGTCCTGTCTTGCTGAAAATGCGCATAATTAACAATGGTTTGCAACTCGCCTAAATCGGTTAGCACCTCAAAAGCGGCTTTACGCATATTGTCATTAATTTCATTTTGCTGATCGCGCCATGTATTGTATGAAATACCAACAATTGCAGTGACTAAACTGATTAGCGCTACGGTGTTTATTCTTAGCTGCTGTAAAAACCAAGCTTTATTGAACCATTTTTGCTTAAATCTCACAGCCACATCAACTCAATTAAATATCACCGCGACTAGCCGCAACCATTAGTTTAATTAAAGCATCTTCTAATGCTTGTGCAGATTTTTGGGCGCGTAAAGTGGGGTTTTGAATACTTTTTAAATCATATGTAGGACGATCTAAAGCCAAAAATAAGCGCATCTTTTTATTAATGTCTGGCTTTTCATACAATGCAATACGGCATGGAGCAAACACCAAAAATTCAGGATGGTCTAGCATAATGTCGGTGCCTAAGCTTAAATTGCAAAAGCTATGTACCTCTTTTATACCTTGCGGGTCTACACCGCGCAATTTCATGTGCTCACCAATAGGAAAGTTAGCTGGATTCACAAAGTTCATGCCTTCAGAAACGGATTTCAAGCTATCAATCACATCCTGATAGCTAACACCTTCTTTTACTGGCAATTCATATATAGCGCTATTAAGATTGATTGGCGGCAAGCCATTTGAGACCACTTTATTTGCAGGCATTGGGCCTACTTTAGCAACTTTAGGTGCAGTGCATGCACTGCATAAAGTGAATATTACAAAGCAAATTAAATATCTTAACCACATCAACTCACTCCAAATTTAGGTTGCTAGATTCAGCTAACAAGTGCTTGTAACCTAATTGATACGAAACGCTTTTAATGCGTCATCTACCGATTTACGGTCAAACCTTGGTGCCAATAATTCAATAAAGCCATAAATATAGTTTCGCAAAAATGCATCTTTTCTAACACCCAAATAGGTTGTGCTAGAAGGAAATAAGTGGCTGCAATCTAGGCGGACTAAATCTTTATCGCGCTCTTCATCATACGCCATGTTTGCAATCAAACCAACGCCCAAACCTAAACCAACATAAGTTTTAATGACATCTGCATCTACAGCACTTAATACAATATTTGGCATTACACCCGCATCATGAAACACTTTTGTTACGGCGGTACTACCCGTATAAGCAAAGTCGTAGGTAATTAAAGGAAAGCTGGCGATTTTAGATAAAGTAAGTGGTACAGCATCAATCAAGCGATGACCTTTTGGCACAACCACGCAGCGATTCCATTCATAGCATGGTAAACAAAGTAATCGGTCATCTAAACTAATTTTCTCTGTTGCAATTCCAACATCGGCTTCTCCACTAGCCACTTGCGCGGTCACTTGTGCGGGATCACCTTGATGGATATTTAATTTAACATGTGGGTAAGACGAGATAAACTGCTTAACAGCAGCAGGCAAAATATAGCGGGCTTGCGTATGTGTTGTTGCAATGGTTAAAGTGCCAGTTTCAACTTTACTAAACTCATCGCCAACACGCTTAATATTTTGCATTTCAAGCATCACCGTTGCGGCTAGCTTTACGATATGTCGGCCAGGTTCTGTTATTCCTGTTAATCGCTTACCATTACGTTGAAAAATCTGTAACTTTAATTCATCCTCCAACATTTGAATTTGTTTACTAACGCCAGGTTGCGATGTATGCAGAGCCTCAGCGGCGGCTGAAATATTTAGGCCTTGTCGCGCTACTTCGTGTATATATTTCAATTGGTGAAGCTTCATTCATGCACCTCTTTGCGTAAAACAATCTATATAATTAAATCATATACTAAAATAATAAACTGTTATTAAACAATTATATGAATTACTGTTATATTACGCCGCTTTACTACCATTTGGGTGTGTGCAGCACGTGGATTTTCTTTTTTATATTTGTGCAGGATTTGTAGTTGGATTGTTGGTAGGACTGACTGGCGTGGGTGGTGGTTCGTTAATGACGCCAATATTGCTCATCTTTTTTAACGTAAAAGCCGCTGTTGCCGTTGGTACCGATCTACTGTATGCATCCATCACCAAAAGTGTTGGTATTTTCGCACATGGCAAGCTAGGCAATATTGATTGGAAAATTGTGCGTCTGCTGGCATACGGCAGCATTCCTGCATCCCTTTTAACATTGCTGTATTTAAAAGATTTAGACATTGCTTCAGATCATGCTGTTAGCAGTATTAAGTTCTGGCTTGGCATTGCGCTATTGTTAACATCTATTTCTGTATTATTCAGAAATCAATTAGCTAAACTGTCTAAAACAGGACATTGGATCAATCCGCAATATACGCCTGCTTTAACGGTAATTTTAGGTATTATTCTAGGCTTTTTAGTCACACTCACTTCGGTTGGCGCTGGTGCACTTGGCGTTACAGCACTACTTATTTTGTATCCTAAATTACCCATTACCAGAATTGTAGGTACAGATGTAGCCCATGCCGTACCGCTAACACTGGTTGCAGGTTTAGGGCACGCCAGCTTAGGCACTGTCGATTACAGTTTGCTGGGTACACTTTTAATAGGATCAATTCCAGGCATATGGATTGGCAGTCACTTAAGCGCCAAAGTAGCTGAACATTGGGTGCGTACACTGCTTGCATTAATTTTAGTATATGTAGGGCAAAAACTAGCTTTCCCAGAATTTAACCAGCTTATTGGCATTTCCATTTTGTTGTTTATCGTTGCATTAAAACAATTAGGCTTAAAACGCAGTAAATGAGAATGACTTTTTGAATTAACCTATTAATTAGATTAAAATAACGGGTTAACCTTGATATTGAATTTAATGAAAGTGCTTTTGTGCTTTTATTGTTTCAATATCAAAGCAAGACAAGACGTAAGCTTGAATTTTGCATTGCGCATACGGGTTTGTATGTAAGCAAAAAATTAAAGCTTACAACGCAGCATTGTGAAGATATTGAAAGCAAGAAAAGTACAAAATGTATAAATACGACCAAATAGATCAACAAATAGTCAACGAACGTGTAGCTCAATATCGCGACCAAACACGTCGTTATCTGGCAGGCGAATTAAGCGAAGAAGAGTTTCGTCCATTGCGCTTGCAAAATGGCTTATATATTCAGCGCCACGCGCCTATGTTCCGCATTGCCGTGCCTTACGGCATGCTTTCTAGCAAACAATTACATAAATTAGCAGATCTTGCTAATAAATACGATAAAGACTATGGCCATTTTTCAACACGCCAAAACCTGCAACTTAACTGGCCAAAATTAGAAGACGTGCCAGAAATGTTGGCCGAATTGGCTACGGTTGAAATGCATGCGATTCAAACTTCTGGTAACTGTATTCGCAATATCACTACCGATCAATTTGCAGGCATCGCGCCAGATGAAGTAATTGATCCACGCGCCATGGCGGAAATTATGCGCCAGTGGAGTACATTCCATCCAGAGTTCGCGCTGCTACCGCGCAAATTTAAAATCGCCGTGTCTGGCACCAAACAAGACCGTGCCATTGTGCAAGCGCACGATATTGGCATGGAGTTTTATACCGATACTGCTGGCAAATTAGCTATTAAAGTATGGGTGGGTGGCGGTTTAGGCCGTACGCCAATTTTAGGTTCTGTGATACGCGAACATTTAGAGTGGCAACACGCCCTCACCTATTGCGAAGCCATTATCCGCGTATATAACTTGCATGGTCGCCGCGATAATGCCTACAAAGCGCGTATTAAAATCTTGGTTAAAGCATTAGGTATTGAAGAATTTAAAAACCAAGTTGAAGCCGAGTGGGCACATTTAAAAGATGCGCCAAACACGATTACTGAAGCCGAATTGGAACGTGTAAGCAAGCATTTTGAAGCCATGCCATATGAAAATGTAGCAGCAAACGATGCAGGTTTTGATACGGCAGTAGCTAGCAATCCTGCTTTTGCGGCTTGGGTGAAGCGTTGCGTGCATGCGCACAAACAAGCTGGTTACCGCGCCGTTACATTATCATTAAAACCACATGGCAAAGCGCCAGGCGATGCAACATCAGCGCAAATGCATACGGTTGCCGATTTGGCAGCACAGTATAGCTTTGGTGAATTACGTGTTTCACATGAACAAAATTTGATCTTAGCCGATGTTAAATTAAGCGATTTATTTGCAGTGTGGGAAAAAGCGCGTGCAGCAGGCTTGGCTACACCCAATATTGGCCTGCTAACCGACATTATTTGTTGCCCAGGTGGTGATTTCTGCTCATTGGCTAATGCTAAGAGCATTCCAATTGCAGAAGCGATTCAAATGCAATTTGATAATTTAGATTATCTGCATGATATTGGCGATATTGAGCTGAATATCTCTGGCTGTATGAACGCCTGCGGACATCATCATGTAGGTCATATCGGTATTTTAGGAGTGGATAAAGATAGCGCGGAGTTCTATCAAGTTTCAATCGGGGGCAAACAAGGCAACGATGCAAGTATCGGTTCAGTCATTGGGCCATCGTTTGCGGCAGACGAAATGCCAAGCGTGATTCAAAAGTTAATCGACGTATACATTAAAGAGCGTACCGATGAAGAACGCTTTATTGATACTGTACGCCGTTTAGGTGTTACGCCGTTTAAAGCACATGTATACGCTAAAGAAGAGGTTGTAGCATGAGCAACTTAATTCAACTGATTGAAAACACTGCTCAAATCGTAGAAAACACATGGCTAACCGTGCAACTACCAGCCAGCAATGTAGAGGCACGCAAGCAAGCGGGTAAAGTTGTTTTATTTAAATTAACAGGCGAAGAAACGGTTACTGACACACAAATCGCAGACACTGTGATTCCTGCAACGGGTAAAGTGATTGTGCCATTAAGTGTATTTATTGCGCGCAAACAAACGCTATCTGCACGTATTGCCAATGGTGAAATCGGCGTGTGGCTAGACACGCATGAGTTACTGGCTGATTTAGTCAGTCATCAGCAAGATTTAAACGCCCTACCGATTATTGCTGTGCATGTTGAGCGCTTTGCCGATGGCCGCATTTTTTCATTAGGTACTTTGTTGCGCACCCGTTATGGCTTTAAAAACGAATTACGCGCCACTGGCGATGTGTTGCGTGACCAGCTATTTTTCTTAAAACGTAGCGGCTTTAGCAGCTTTTTATTGCGTGCAGACCGCTCAGCGGTTGAAGCACTGGCAAGTTTAAATGACTTTACGGCCCCGTATCAAGGTGCAGTAGATGAGCCGCGACCAGTCTTTACGCGCTATAACAGGGCCAGCTAAATGTCAGGTGAAGTTTCCTTTTTAAAACCTGCGGCAGTTAATCCTGCCACATCGCCTGTATTAACAGATTTACTGAAAGCAAGCGTAGAAGCTAAAACCGCGCAAGTTTTAGCTTTGTTAAAAGCTGCCAGTGCCGAGTTAAATAGTATTACTTTTGCCAATAGTTTTGGTGCAGAAGATATGGTGCTGACGGATATCATTTTAAAAAATCAATTGCCTATTGAGATTTTTTCACTGGACACAGGCCGCTTACCTGTTGAAACTTATGATTTAATTGCAAAAACTGAACAGCACTACAACACGAAATTAAACGTGTATTTTCCACAAGCACAAACCGTTGAGTTTTATGTAAAAAATCATGGCATCAATGCGTTTTACGAATCAATTGATTTACGTAAGAGCTGCTGCCATATGCGTAAAGTAGAACCCTTACAACGTGCATTGAGCGGCAAGCAAGCGTGGATCACTGGTATGCGCGCTGCGCAAGCTACTACGCGCACCAGCCTACCTGTACGCGAGTACGATACTGGCAATAAATTGGAGAAATTCAACCCTTTAAGTGACTGGTCAGAATCAGAAGTTTGGGCCTATATTCGCTTGAATAATGTGCCATACAACGCATTACATGACCAGTTTTACCCAAGCATTGGTTGTGCGCCTTGTACACGCGCTATTGCCATGGGTGAAGATGTGCGCGCCGGACGCTGGTGGTGGGAAGACCCAACCAGCAAAGAGTGCGGATTGCACGTCAAATAGAAACCTTATTAAAACTAAATAAATTACTTTAAATATAAACTGTAACCAATTGAATATGTTAACTAATAAACACCAGCCATTATCACATCTAGATTGGCTAGAAGCTGAAGCGATTCACATTTTGCGTGAAGTTGCGGGGCAATGCAGCAACCCTGTTTTGCTGTTTTCGGGCGGCAAAGATTCACTATGCATTTTGCGTTTGGCTGAAAAAGCCTTCCGTCCAGGCCGCTTTCCGTTTCCTTTAATGCATATTGATACTGGTCACAATTACCAAGAGGTAATTGATTTTAGAGATCAACGCGCCGCTGAATTGGGTGAGCGGTTAATTGTGCGTTCAGTTGAAGATTCGATGAAACGCGGTACTGTGGTGCTAAAAACGCCTGATGAGCCACGCAATAAACATCAATCAGTCACTTTATTAGAAGCCATTGAAGAATTTGGTTTTGATTGTTGTATCGGCGGTGCACGCCGTGATGAAGAAAAAGCCCGCGCCAAAGAACGTATCATGAGTTTCCGCGATGAGTTCGGCCAATGGGATCCAAAAAATCAGCGCCCAGAGCTATGGAATCTGTATAACGCACGTAGCCACAAAGGTGAAAATATCCGCGCCTTTCCTATTTCCAATTGGACAGAAATGGACGTTTGGCAATATATTGAGCGCGAAAATCTAGGTTTGCCCAGCATCTATTTTGCGCACAACCGCGACATTATTATGCGCGGCGGCGCCATGATGCCAGCCAATATTAAACTGGCTGATGGCGATGTGATTAACGTGCCAAAAGCAGGTGAAGAAGTAATCAATATGCAAGTACGGTTTAGAACGGTGGGCGATATTACTTGTACAGCACCAGTGATTTCAGATGCAGATACCGTCAGCAAGATTGTGCTGGAAACGGCAACGACGACGATTACTGAGCGCGGCGCAACGCGTTTGGATGACCAAACATCTGATGCCAGCATGGAACAAAGAAAAAAAGAAGGCTATTTCTAAAAAAATGCAGCTAAATTGTTTTATTGAATCGCCTGCTGCGTTGCGCGGTACTCACAATCCTCATGTACTTACATTTCAAGCGTATGTACATACCGGTTGTTCCGCTCCATGCGCCTTGCATTCGTCTTCACAAAAACAATTTTTCAAGCATTTTTAATGATTGAGAAAAATATGACAACACAACACAACGATTCACTATTACGTTTTATGACCTGCGGCTCTGTCGATGACGGCAAAAGTACGCTAATTGGTCGCTTATTATTTGATACCAAAACCATTTTGGCCGATACGTTAACGC